>Ga0182030_10016193_pt1 | contig 14549 bp, 18 predicted proteins | sample 812S3MmetaG_FD_121299 | JGI IMG/M metagenome (GOLD analysis project Ga0182030, IMG submission 121299) | Permafrost microbial communities from Stordalen Mire, Sweden - 812S3M metaG (Illumina Assembly) | ecosystem: Environmental > Terrestrial > Soil > Wetlands > Permafrost | place: Sweden... | reverse complement strand
GCGCATTAGGGTGCGACATGAGGACCTCCGAGGTGTGGATGCGTGAGACACCTCCACAACAGCCTCGGGGTCCTCACCCGGTCAAGGGGCTGTCACTAATGCTGCGGGTGATTACAGCTAGGCTTCGGCGCGGCCGACCACGATGAGGCGATCCACACGCGTAGCCGGTGCCCGATCGACGTGCTCGCCTGATGTGGTCCGGCACGTGATCGTGTTGTTCTCGCTCTCTGACCCCGGACGATCTTTGTGCCGCAACTGAGCCAACAACGGTTCTTCCGTTCGCTGAACCCCGGCCAACTGGTGGCGCTGGTGTTTGCGGTGGCGGTCGCGCTGGGAACCCTGCTCCTGGTGCTGCCGTTCTCGCACCGGGGCCCAGGGGAGGCACCGTTTCTCACCGCGCTGTTTACCGCGACCGCGGCGGTGTGTGTGACCAGCCACACGATCGTGAGCACGACGACCTACTGGAGCCCGTTCGGGCAGGTCGTCATTCTCGCGCTGATTCAGCTCGGAGGCTTCGCCATCATGACGGCAGCCTCGATGATCTTCTTGGTGCTGGGGCGGCGCCTTGGGCTTCGGGGGCGGCTGATCAGCCAGCGCGAGATGCAAGTCATCAACCTGGAAGATGCGCGCCAGGTGTTCTTTGGGCTTGCCGCGTTTACGGTCATGGTCGAGGCCCTGATCGCCGCGGCGATTTGCCTGCGTTTGTGGCTCGGGCTCGGCTATCCATTCTGGCGTGCGCTGTGGCGGGCGGTCTTCCTCGGCGTATCGGCCTTCAATAACGCCGGGTTCGCACTCTGGAACGGCAACCTAACCCGGTTTTCGACGGACTGGTGGATCCTTGTGCCGGTCGCGATCGCGGTCATCATCGGGGGGGTGGGGTTTCCGATTTGGCTCGACGTCCGGCGGCGTCTGCGCAGCCCGAAGACGTGGACGCTGCACACCAAACTCACCCTGACCACGTCCGCGGTGCTGATCCCTCTCGGTGCATTCCTCATCGGCGCCATGGAGTGGACCAACCCCGCCACACTGCACCGGATGAGCGTGGGCAACCGCATCCTCTCGGCGCTGTTCTCCTCGATAAATTTCCGGACCGCCGGGTTCGACACGATTTCCATCGCCCATATGCACGCGCAGACCCGGTTGGTCGGTGACATGCTGATGTTTGTCGGTGGCGGCAGCGGATCGACGGCCGGCGGCCTCAAGGTCGCCACCTTTGCCGTGCTGGTATTGATCGTGGTCAGCGAGGTGCGGGGTGGGCGTCCTGCCGAGGCATTCCGTCGCAGCATCCCGGGCCCGGTCCTGCGTCAGAGCATTTCAGTGGCGTTTATTGCCGTGAACATCATCGTGTTTGCCACGCTCGCGCTTATGATGCTGACTCCATTCGGACTCGATCAGTGCCTGTTTGAAGTGGTGTCGTCGTTTTCGAACGTCGGGCTGTCGACGGGCATCACCGCCCATCTGGGCACCGCGGGTCAGCTGATCGAGATCGCGCTCATGTACCTTGGGCGCATCGGTCCCCTCACGCTCGCCGTGGCGCTGAGCGTGCACGAGCGTGAACGCCTGTTCTCCTATCCCGAGGAGCGACCACTCGTTGGCTAACAAAGAGCAAGTACTGGTGATTGGCCTTGGCCGCTTCGGCCAGGCGCTTGCGCAGACGATGACCCGGCTGGGGCACGAGGTGCTGGCGATCGATTCCGACCCGGCGGTCGTGCGCAAATGCTCGGGCGATCTGGCGACGGTCGTGGAAGCTGACGCGACCACGGTCGAGGTCTTACGCCAGATCGGCGCCGACGACTTCGGGATGGCCGTTGTCGCCATCGGCAATGACATCCAGGCGAGCATCATGGCGACCTATGCGCTGGTCGACATCGGCGTGCCGATGATCTGGGCGAAGGCGATCACCACCCAGCACGGTGCGATCCTGCAGCGCGTGGGCGCACATAACGTCGTGTTCCCGGAACGGGACATGGGGACGCGGGTCGCCCACACCATGTCCGGGAGGACGGTCGACTACGTCGAGCTCGACACCGAGTTCGTACTGATCGAGGCGACGGTACCGACCGAGTTCATCAACAAGCGCATCGCCGATACCGGGGTGCGCCAGAAGTACGACATCACCGTGTTGTGCGTCAAACGCCCCGGGGGGCGGTTTACCTACGCGACCCAGGACACCGTGCTCAACGAGCGGGACTTGGTCGTGGTGTTTGGTCCGACCCGGAAGGCAGAAGAGTTCGCGGCGCTGCCTGGGCATCGCGCGCCGTTGGCCGACTGAGCATTCAGGCGCAGGTGCCCTCGGGCGCGTGCGCGTGGCGTGATGGCAACTGCGGGCCGTCGACGATCACGCGGGCTGTCGTCCGCTTCGGAGCTTGCTTTTCACGGATTCGATGGACAGGTGCGACGGGAATTCTGGTGCGATCCAGCAGCGTCTCGCCCGTCACGCGGGAGTTCGAGGCCCGATGGTCGGGTGGAGCCGCGTTTCGCACCGCAGCGATGTATTCCGCCAGCCCATCGTCGCGCGTTGCGATGCCGCGGGCCGCGATGCTCCGGAAGGGGTTCATCGAACTGCGAGCCATTGCGCGTTGCGCAGGGCGCGCTCGAACGGCGCGTCGCGGCGCTGGAGATCCAACTCGCCTGCGAGCAGTTGCGCACGCGTGGGTTCGGGGAGCGGCATCATGTGCTCGTGGGTCAAACCGGCTGCGGTGTGTGAGACGACCGACGCGGCAGCCCGGCCGCTCACGCGGGAGAGCTCCAATCGGCGGCCCCCCCGGGCCACCAGGTCGATCTCGCAGATGCTCGGATCTCCCGCCCGCGATTCGGACCGGAACGCGATCTGCACGGACGGGCCGACGCTGTCCCGGAGCCATCCGGCCAACAACAACGCCGTCAGGCTGGGAGTCGCCGCCGTGTGGATGATCGTGATCGAGGCACCGTCGCGCATGCCCTCGAGGTGCTCTCGGGTAATGAGCTGATTGAGCAGCTGCCGCCAGGGGGTCAGCGAGGCCCAGGCGAGGTCGGTGACCGCCGGCCCGCGATCGGACACTGTCCGGGAGAGTGCCTCGAGGGCCGCCGCGCCATTGCCATGGTCGGCCTCGAGGATGAGGCGGTCCGCCCGCTGGACCAAGGCGCGAAAGACCGGATCTGTCGAATCGGGCGTGCTCGGCCACCAGACGAACACCGGGAGGTCGGGGCGCAGCAGCGCGTGTACCGCGCTGGCGGCGCCTTCGGCCGCGGCTCCGTGCAGGTCCAGGTGCAGCAGTTCCACCCGCGACGCGGCGCGGGCACCGCCCATCAGCTGGGCGCGCGCCTCGATGTGGGCGTCAATGCCGTCACCGCTCGGGTCCCGCACAACGACGATCGCGCGCGAGGGCTGGTGGTCGGCCAGGGCCTCGATGACCCGCTCGGCGTCGCGTGCGCCAGCGGAGTCGGCGACGACGACCAGGTTGAGCACGGCGGCGACCGCGAGCGGGCCCCCGTCCGGCCCGGTCGGGTGGAGCTCGCGCAGCACCTGACTCAGCTGCGCCACGTTGGCGACGCGTCCATCCCAGGCACGGTCGGTCGTGGCGGCATTCATAGCCGCCGCCACTCACGGCCGTCGCGGCGGATCAGGGCATCGGCTTCCGTCGGTCCCCAGCTCCCTGCAGCGTAGTTGGAAGCGGCGATCGGTCGGGAGTCCCAGAGCTGCAGGAGCTCGTCGACAATTTCCCAACCGCGCTCAACCTCATCCCAGCGGGCAAAGAGCGTTGAGTCCCCGAGCAGGGCATCGAGCAGGAGCCGCTCGTATGCCTCTGCGCTGGGTTTGAGGAATGAGCTGCCGTATTGGAAGTCCATGCTTACGTTGCGGATATCGACATGTGGCCCCGGGACCTTTGCGGAGAACCGCAGCGAGGCCCCCTCGTCGGGCTGGATTTTGAGAATCAACAGGTTCGGTGCGGTCGACTCGACAGCGGTTTGGGCGAACGGGAGGTGGGGTGCGGGTTTGAACTGGATCGCGACCTCGGTGGCACGTCTCGGCATGCGTTTGCCGGTCCGCAGATAAAAAGGAGTCCCGGCCCAGCGCCAGTTGTCCACGGTCAGGCGCATCGCCACAAACGTCTCGGTGTTCGAATCGGTTGCCACGCCGCGCTCCTGCCGGTAGCCGGTGACGGGTTGGCCACCGATGAAGCCGGCCCGATATTGGCCGCGGACGGCGGCATCGTGCGCGTGTTCGGCTGTGATCTCCGGGATCGCGCGCAGCACCTTGACCTTCTCATCGTGGACGCTGCGGCTGTCAAAGCGCGCCGGTGGCTCCATTGCGACCAGCGACAAGACCTGGAAGATGTGGTTCTGGACGATGTCGCGCAGCGCGCCGCTCTGGTCGTAATAGCCGCCCCGGTTCTCGACCCCGAGATCCTCGGCGACCATGATTTGGACGTGGTCGACGTAACGTCGATTCCAGATCGGCTCGAAGATGGCGTTTCCGAATCTGAGCACCAAGAGGTTCTGGACAGTCTCCTTGCCGAGATAGTGGTCGATGCGGTAAGTCTGCCGCTCGCCGAAGACTGCGCCGATGCGCTGGTTGAGGGTCCGGCTGCTGGCCAGGTCTTCGCCGAAGGGTTTCTCGATCACGATCCGGCTGAAGGAGTCATCATTCTCCTCGGCCAGCCCCGCGCCGCCGAGACGCTCGGCGATCAGCGGGAAGAACTCCGGTGCCGTGGCCAGGTAGAACAAGCGATTGCCGAGCTCCCCGGGGCCCTGATGGAGCGCGGCAAGCGTGCGGCGGAGCCGGTCGTAGGCACCTGGTTCGTCGAACGTCGCCGGGACGTAGTGCAGACGGCGTGCGAAGGCCGCCCAGATGTCGGCATCGAGGACGTTGCTCGGGCCGTGGGTCGCCACCGCCTCCCGCATTTGCTCACGGAACTGGTCGTCGTTCCACGCGGTCTGGGAGACGCCGACGATCGTCATCTCCGGCGGCAGCAGTTGCTGCAGCGCGAGGCTGTAGAGGGCGGGCATGAGTTTGCGGTGGGTCAGATCCCCGGAGGCCCCGAAGATCACGACCGCTGCCGGTGCGGGTGTGCGCGACAGGCGCGCGCCCAGGTCGAAGGCAGTCGCTGGGTCGTTTACTCCGATGACTGTGCTCGTCACGACGCCGGTTGGACTGTGTGGCCTCCGAATGGAGCGCGGGTGGCTGCCGGATGACCGACGAGGACACGGTGTCCGTTCTCGGACAGTCGTCGGGTGAGGCCGAGACCCGTTCGGCCAAGGCCGATTATTGCCAGCTCCATGACGCTGCCCTTCCTGGCCGCGAGGCCATCGTCCCGGGTGTCAGGCGTACCATCGCACGCGCGTTGGCTCGTGGGGAAGCCCACGCGGTCGCAGGGGCGCAGCATTGATCGTTGTGTGGCAGGGGCCCACCCGGTGCGTGTGCCCTGCGCGAGGGGATGACTCCGCGGGGCACCGTCGGCACGGCTAGGCCAGATGGGCGGTGGCCGCGGCGACAACGGCATCCACGGTGATTCCCAGGTGCCTCATGACCTGGTCGCCGGGTGCCGACGCACCGAACCGGTCAATCGCGATGACCGTTCCGTCCAGACCGGCAAACCGGTGCCATCCCAGCGACGCCGCCGCTTCGATGGCAACCCGGCGCGTGATCGCTGGTGGCAGGACCAGGTGCTGATACTCCTGTGACTGCGCTACAAACAGCTCCCAGCTCGGCATGCTCACCACGCGCGCGGCGATGCCCCGCTGGGCCAGGATTTCTGCGGCCTGCCGAATCAGTGACACCTCGCTGCCGGTTGCCATCAGAATGCAGTCGTCGCCGTCGCGGACCACGTAGGCGCCGCGCGCGACGTCGGGCGTGTCGTCCATGGTCGGCAGGCCCTGCCGGGACAGGATCAATGCCGTCGGGCCGTCCGAGCGCTCGAGGGCGATCTGCCAGGCCGCTGATGTCTCAGTGGCGTCGGCGGGTCGCAGGACGACGAGTCCGGGGATGGCCCTCAGGCCGGCCAAATGCTCAACGGGCTGATGGGTGGGGCCGTCCTCACCCAGGCCAACCGAGTCATGGGTATAGACGAACACCACCGGGACCCGCATCAGTGAGGCCATGCGGATCGTGTTCTTCATATAGTCCGAGAACATTAAGAAGGTCGAGCAGACCGGACGCAGACCGCCGTAGGCCGCAAGGCCGTTGGAAATGGCCCCCATCGCGTTCTCGCGGACGCCGAAGCGGATGTTGCGGCCGCCAAACTGCTGCGGCGTGATGTCATCCGACCCGGTGATTGTGGTATCCGTTGAACTCGACAGGTCGGCGGCGCCCTGGATCAGTTCGGGAACCCGTCCTGCGAGTGCATTGAGGACCTTGCCTGCCGAGGCCCGTGTGGAGAGGGACTCGCCGGGAGCGAAGCTCGGCAGGTCGGCCAGCCAGTCGCCGGGAAGCTCGTTGCGCAGCCGGCGGGCAAAGCCGGCCGCCTGGTCGGGGTGGCTCGTGCGGTATGCGTCGAATGCGGCCTGCCATGTCGCTCGCAGGGTGCCCCCCCGACCTTGCAGATGAGCCGCCCATGCCGCGACATCATCCGGAATCAAGAACTGGGCGTTCTCGGGCCATCCATAGGCGCGCTTGGTCGCTGCGACTTCCTCGACCCCGAGCGCCGAGCCGTGCGCTGCCGACGAGTCGTGCTTGTTGGGTGAGCCGAAGCCGATGTGGGTCGTGGTGACGATCAGCGTTGGGCGACCGTCGGAGTCGGCGGCCTCGGTCAGGACACGGTCGATTTCGCCGAGGTCGTTGCCGTCGGTGATCTGTAGGACGCGCCAGCCGGCTGCGGTGAAGCGCTGCGGGACATCTTCGGTAAACGTCATAGACGTCGGTCCGTCAAGGCTGATCGAGTTGCTGTCGTAAATGCCGATCAGCTTGCCGAGACCCAGGTGGCCGGCAATCGACGAGGCCTCGTAAGAGATTCCTTCCATGAGGTCGCCGTCGGAACAGATAAACCAGGTGCGGTGGTTCACCACTTCGTGCCCGGGGCGATTGAACTCGGCAGCCGACATTTGCTCGGCGAGCGCGAGCCCGACGGCGTTGGCAAAACCCTGGCCGAGCGGCCCCGTGGTGACCTCGACCCCCGGGGTGTGGCCACGCTCGGGATGCCCGGGTGTCTGGGATCCCCACTGGCGAAACTGCTTGAGTTGCTCCAGGGGAAGGTCGTAGCCGGACAGATGCAGCAGCGAGTACAACAGCGCGGACGCGTGGCCTGCCGACAGCACAAACCGGTCACGGTTGGGCCAGTGTGGGTCGAGCGGGTCGTAGCGCAGATGATGCCCGAACAGCATCCAGCCCACCGGGGCAAGGCCCATGGGCGCGCCGGGGTGCCCGCTGTTGGCGCGCTGGACGGCGTCGATCGAGAGCGTACGGATGGTCGTCACAACCAACTGGTCGGGGGCGAGATCGGCGGGCACGCGCACCTCTCATCGGTGTTCAATTGGGCCTGTTGAGTCTACCGGCCGTCTTGCGGTCTTCGCCGGCGTTCGGAGTTCGCGGTCCGTGCTTCTCGCGTGCCCCGGGGTGGCCGGCGCCGTCGTCGCGGGCGGCTAATCTGGCTGGACGAGCACCAACGAGTCGGAGGCTGTGATGGCGGGCACGATGAGAGCACTTGTTACCCACCAATGGGGAGGCCCCGAGGAGCTTCGGCTCGAGGAAGTCCCGCGTCCGGAGGCTGGCGAGGGCGAGGTTCTCGTTCGGGTGGCCGCAGCCGGCATCAATCCCGTCGATTGGAAGACTCGCCGCAACGGCGGGCTGATGGCGCGCCGTGGAATCGAACCGCCGGTCATTTTGGGCTGGGACATCTCCGGCGTCGTCGAGGCCATTGGACCCGGGGCAGAGGGGTTTGCGGTCGGAGATGAGGTCTTCGGGCTGCCGAAGTTCCCGCAGGCGGTCGGCGGGTATGCCGAGTACGTCGCGGCGCCTGCGGCGGATCTGGCCCGCAAACCTGCCAATATCGGTCACCCCGAGGCGGCCTCGTTGCCGTTGGTCGCGTTGACGGCGCTGCAGGCGCTGGAGGCGGCAGACCTCCAGGCCGGGCAGCTGATTCTCGTCCACGCGGCCGCAGGCGGGGTCGGCTCGATCGCCGTGCAACTCGCCAAGGCCCGCGGAGCGCGGGTCGCCGGCACCGCGTCGACGGCGAACCAGCAGGCCTTGCGCGAGCTCGGCGTCGACATTCCGATCGACTACACGACGACCAACTTCGCAGACGTCGTCAGCGATGCCGACGTCGTGCTGGAGAGCCAGGGTGGAGAAACCCGTCAGCGCTCGTGGGGCGTATTGCGCAAAGGCGGGATCATGGTGTCGATCCTCGGACCGCTCCCGCAGGAGGACGCCGACGCGCATGGCGTGCGTGCGACCAGCCTCTTGGTGCATCCGAGCGGCACACAGATGCAGCAGATCGCCGATCTCGTCGCGGCGGGCGCCATACGGCCGGTTGTGCAGGAGACGTACCCGTTTGCGCGCGGCGCCGAGGCGCACCGCACTGCCGAGGGCGGCCACGTGCGCGGCAAGCTGGTCCTGATCCCGTAGATGGCTGGCTCTGGCGGCGGGCCGATCCGCATCTCATCCGCCCCTGCACGCCGCGCGCCTACGCGCGCGGCGTGACACCATCGCGGTGGGGTTGGATGATCGGCCGCCGTTCATGGAACAATTCCGAGCGTGGTGGTATCCGAAAGCAATGTCGTGAGACCTCAGAGGGCTGGGATGCGTCATCTCGCCGCAGGGCTGCTTGTTCCGGCGTGTCTGCTGCTCGCGGGATGCGGTGCCGCATCCCTCTCGACGCCGACATCGACCCTGGAATCGGGAACCCGTGTCGGACCTCAGGAGTTTCTGAGCGACTCGGCCTCGACGGCGAGCGCGGTCCAGACCTTCGTCGAAGCGCTTGGAGCCAACGGTTCGACCATTACGCCTGCCCAGGCCAAGGACGCGGCACCGCTGCTGGAGGGCTCGCTCGCGCAGGCGCACCTGGGCTCGCAGCGCCTGTCGGCGGAGCAGGTTGACGACGTCCGTCTGGAGCAGCAGCGTCAGGCGATTATCGGGCCGCTCGGGGCGGTCGTCGTGCAGATGTCGGTGATCACGGCCGCTGCCCGCACGGGCGATGCGGCTATCGTCGTCGGTCATCTCGCGGCACTGCGCACGGCGATCGCGGCCCTCTCGCACGCGGGTGCCTAAGCGCCGAGCCCTCCCGTAGCGGCCACCGGTGCAGCAGCGGGCACCTTCACGGCGTCGGCGCGTACCCCCGCGACAGATGCAGCTCTGCCGCGGGTCACGTGTTTATGCGGCGTGCGCTGATGCGTCGGGCGCGATCGGTGGCACGACATTCCACGGGATCGTGATCTCCCGTCCGTCGGTCGCGATCTGACCGGCTGCGCGCAGTTTGGAAAAGCCGGTTGTCACTGCCTCACGAGAGGCTCCGACGAGTGACGCCCACTGCGCGTGGGTGAGGTCCAGACGCAGCTGAATACCGTCTGGGGTGGCGACGCCAAACCGGTCGGCCAGTTGGTGCAAGCGGGCGCGAAGCCGGTCTTCCACCCGCATCTCGCTGATCAGCGCCGCGGTCTGGCTCAGGGTTGTGGTGCGCTCTGAGAGCACCTGGGCCACATTGCGTCCCAAGCGCGGATAGCGTGAAATGAGGGCTTCCAGCGATTGCCCGGACAGCGGCGACACCGCGGCATCGTCGAGGGCTGCGATCATGGGCTCGGTGGCGCTGCCAAGGGTGGAGTAGACGTTGCCCTCGTCGAGAATCGCGGTCATGACCTCATGGCCCGGGGTCGTGGATTCGAAGACGGCGATCCGACCCCCGCGAACGATGAACAGGTGATCCGGGCGCAACAGCGGTGCGGGCACCTCGGCGCCACGCGGCCAGCGCACGACGGGAAGGCGGTTCTCCAACATCGCGAGATCGGCTGCGGGAAGTCCGGCGAACAGATCCATGCGGGAAATGCTGAGCCGGGAGGCCAAACGCGGGCGGTTTGGCGTCGCGGGCAAGTGGGAAACTTCTTTGAGTGCGGTAGCCATGCGTAAGACTCTCGCACCCAATTGTTATGGGGATCTGATGGAAGTCGGAAGATGTGATGGGGGAACGGCAGTGATTCGGTTTCAGCACCGCCAATCGCCGGGAGCCTAGGAGCTCCGGCGTGCGCCCGGGGGCGTCGGCAGCGGCCATTCCTGGTGAGACCGGACGCGTCGGTCCATGTACATCAGGGCGACACCGCCATTCGCGATCGGGGCCACGATGGTCAGCGCCACGAATGCGGCGCCGCCGCGGATGACGATTCCGGTCGTGCCACCGATCGGGTTGAGCGCGATATCGACCAGGTCGCTGATCACCAGCGCTCCCAGCGTCACGGTCACTTGAATGGCGAGATAGCTGCCGAGAGTCCACCAGAACGCGCCCTTGACGAGTGCCCCGCTGCGTTCGATCGCATCCTTGAGCGGTCGGTCCTCGGTGACGCTGACGATCGGGGCGAACAGCCACAGCACGACCAGGTACAGGCCGGGGATCACCAGGGCGAAGAATCCGAGAACGATCCCCACGGATGTGACCACCACGACTGCCGCCAGTTGCCAGAAGCGTTCCCCGACCAACTCGAGCGCGGATCCGGCATGGGCGCGCTGCCCGTTGAGCATCTGCATCACGATGACCGTGGTGGCTGCGATCGACAGCTGACCCAGCAGCAGCTGCGGCACCAGGCTGATGGCGTCCTGCAGGAGCGCGCGGACATCGCTCCTTGCGGAGCCGTATGCGATTTGGCTGCCCGCGAGCAAGATCTCGTAGGGCAGCGTGCTCACGAGTGCGACCAGGATGAACGGCACGGGGGCCTGGCGATACATCGCCAGGGCCGTGCGCATGATCCCCGCGAGGCCCAACGGCTGTGCCGGAGGTGGGGAGAACCCTGGACTCACGGTGATGGTGACCTCACCGGTCGTCGTCCTCGAACGGCTGGGATTCCGCAGCGAGATCGTCGATATCGAGCCCCGTGCTCTGCAGGAAGAACGGCGTCATCAGATTGAGCGTGTGACGACATGCCGGACAGATCGGCAGGGGTGGCGGAGGCGGCAGCTCCGGGTGCTCGCCCCGCAGCGAGTACGCCTTGCCGACGTATTTCTCGCAGATTCCACAGCTGCCCAGCTTGGCGTCGAAGCGAACGAGATCCCAGCCGGAATCGGCCACTTGGGCGAGGAATCCCCGTGTCTGGTCGGTGTAGGCCTGTGCTTCGGCGGCAAGTTGCGCGCGGACATCCGGAGTCCAGCCCTCCCGGAGCGCTCGCGCGAACGGCTCCGGGGGGTTGGGGACATCGCGAAAGCGCTCGGTCCACCGATCTATCTCGGCGTTCCAATCGCGCGGGTCCATAGATTCAGTCCTCGATGAAATCCACGGGTACCGGGCCGGTCAGGAGCCCAGCCTCCGCCCCGCGTCGCAACAGTTCGTTGACGGCGGCGCGTCCGTCGTCGCCGTAGTCGAGGGTACGTTCGTTGACGTACATCCCGACGAACTGGTCCGCGAGGGCTAAGTCGAGGCCGCGGCCGAACTGCTCGGCGTGGATCAACGCCGGCTCCCGGTGCTCAAGGGCGTAGGAGATGCTGTCCCGCAACAGGTGTGAGAGGCGGCTCAGCGTCTCGTCGTCACCAACATCCCGGCGCACGGCATTCGCGCCGAGCGGCAACGGCAGGCCGCCCGTGAGCTCATCCCACCACTGGCCGAGGTCAAGGACACTGACCAAGCCCTGGGTCTGATAGGTCAGCTGTCCCTCGTGAATGACCAATCCGGCATCGACATGGCCGGCGGCCACCTCGTCCAGGATCTCGTCGAATGGGACGATGACGGGGTCGACGATGCGCCCGACGGCGAGCTGCAACTCCAGAAAGGCGCTGGTCCAGGTCCCGGGCACCGCCACGCGCAGCGATGGCAGCTGGGCGGGATCGATCTGCTCGCGGGCAACGACCATCGGGCCGTACTTCTCACCCATCGATGCACCGTGGGGCAGGAGGCGGTAGTGCTGGGAGACGTATGCGTACGCGTGGACCGAGATCGCGGTGACCTCAAGGCGACCCTCGACGGCCCAACGGTTCAGGGTTTCGATATCCCGGAGGACGTGCTCGACCCGAAAGCCGTTCGTCGGGATAAGATCCTGCGCGAGCGCATAGAACATAAATGCGTCGTCAGGGTCAGGGCTGTGGCCGATCCGGATCAGCTGCGATGCCACTCGGGCTCCTCGGTGTGTTGACGGGACACTGCCATTCTAGTGGGACGCAGACGGTTCGTCGGGACCATTCGCCATCGGCGGGGTCCAATGATCCCGCAGGGCCACCCCGCGCATCAATCCGCCCGGACCGTGGCTGACCTTCATGCCGGCCCGCTGCATCAGTGCGACCGAGCCGACGTTGTCGTCGGTGGTATTTGCGGTCACCCGGCAGACGCCGGCGTGACCGAACGCCCACGTGATCATCGCGACGACCGCGATTGTGGCGTATCCATGCCCGCGCGCCGACGGCACCAGTCCATAGCCGATGTCGACAATGCCGCGGTCATCGGGAGGGCCGTGGAACAGCGTGTCTCCGATCGTCGTGCGGTCATCGTTGCGCACGATGCAGAACGCCCCGAAGGGATCGGAGCGGCTTTCGTCGATCGCGACCATCACGGACGTCGCGCACGCCAGCGAACCCTCGGTGGGGTAGCCGTCGGCCCAGATGGCCCCGCCCGGGGGTCGCCCGATCAGGATTGCGCGCGCCATCTCGTGATCGATCGCTGCCAGCGTGATGCTGGGCGTGGTGATGTCGATGAGCTCAGGCGAAGAACGTGTCCTCATGCGAGTACGGAGGGCTACAACAGCACAGCATGCGTATCTCGGTGTCCGGGTCGGCACTGAGCTGGTGCCATGCCCCTCGCGGGACGAGCACTGCGTCCCCCGCCCGGACCCGTGCACGCTCGCCGTCAAGATCCATCTGTCCGCGACCGGCCAGCAGGTAGTAGATCTCCTCGGCGGCACGGTGATAGTGCCGTGTCGTCGAAGTTCCCGCCGCGATCGTCGCCTCGGCGACGCTCTGGAGTTCGACGGGCGCGTTCGTGCGATCAAGCAGGCTGCGAATCGTGCTCCCATCAGCGGTGACGAAGGGGACTGCGTCCGAGCGCGCGCGGATCTCCATGGGCTGCCTCATTTCGCCAGACGCAAGAACATGGGGCGGTTACACGCCATCCTGCCGTGTTGTGGTGGCTCGCGGCTCTGCCGTCGCCTCGGGCCCGCCCGTCCACAGCACGCACATTCCCTCGCCCTCGGCGGCGAGTTGGTCGTCGGGTAAATGAATGGCCACGACGGCGCGAAATCCTCGGTCGCTGCGTTGGGTGAGCCGGGACCGGAGCGCCAGCGGTGTCCCGACCGGGACGGGTCGCCGCAGCCAGTAGCGCACCTTCGCGGTCATGCCCCAGATGCCGTGCGGAGCGCCTGCGTAGACGAGCATCTCGTCGACCAGCAGCCCGATCAGGCCTCCGTGGAAGCGCTCGGGGTATCCCTGCTGATGGACACAGGGGGTGTAGGTCGCCACCGCATCGGTGCCGTCCCGGTACACGCGCAGGTGCAGCCCGTCAGGGTTGTCGTGCCCGCAAACGAAGCAGTGGGGAAACGCGGCGGGGTTGAGCAAGGGCAGTTCATCGAGGTTGTCGGGCAGGATGCTCACTCGACCTCCACGCCGGGGACGGCGCTGACGTGTTGATCCGCCAGCAAACGATCACGCCAACTGATGCTAGCGTTTAGGCCCATGTTGCCCATTCTCGTTGTTTTCCACTCGTTGGTCTGTGCCTTGCTGATCTTCGTGATCCTCCTCCACTCCGGGCGGGACGCCGGACTCTCGGGAGCGTTTGGCGTGGGATCCACGAGCGGCAGCTTCGGCGGTTCATCGGCGATCGTCGAGAAGAACCTCGATCGCATCACCGTGGTGGTGGCGGTCTTGTTCTTTGTCTCGACGTATCTGCTGGTCCGGCACTACTGATCGCCGGCTAGTCCGCGCTGCGGGCACCGTGGAACTGATCCGGGGCGACCGTCCAGGCATACGCCTCGGCGAGCCGCAGCAGTGCGCTCGCATTCGGTGCGCGCGCGATGTGCGTGTAAATTCCCTCGAGAAGTGCGAGGCGGACGCGTGCCGCCGCGTCCTCGGCGTGTGTTGCGGACTCGGTCATTCGGGCTCCTTGGCGCGTCGATGGTTGGGGCGTACGACTGTCGAGCTACGTGCGAACGTCCCTCTGGGAGAAGGCCGCTGCGATCGGTAGGCTGTGCGCCGTGAACATACCGTCGAACATTCCGTTTCCCGTCAGGTTCGTAGGTTCCTTTGTCGCAGCTGTCGTCCTCGCGATCGTGTTGTATCTCGGCGCGGCGATTTCGATCTACGTGCTGGCATGGATCCTCGGCCTGATTGAGGCCATCTAGCTGTAATCACCCGCAGCATTAGTGACAGCCCCTTGACCGGGTGAGGACCCCGAGGCTGTTGTGGAGGTGTCTCACGCATCCACACCTCGGAGGTCCTCATGTCGCACCCTAATGCGCGT
>Ga0182030_10016192_pt1 | contig 14550 bp, 13 predicted proteins | sample 812S3MmetaG_FD_121299 | JGI IMG/M metagenome (GOLD analysis project Ga0182030, IMG submission 121299) | Permafrost microbial communities from Stordalen Mire, Sweden - 812S3M metaG (Illumina Assembly) | ecosystem: Environmental > Terrestrial > Soil > Wetlands > Permafrost | place: Sweden... | reverse complement strand
GGGAAAAGCGACAGATGCGTCGGAGTGAAGCGGAGAAGGTCGGCGTATTTCGGTCGAAACCGAGCGAGGCCGGCGGCGAACGCCCGGAGCCTACTTCCCGTAGGCGAGGACGATCGACGCCGGCATCGCGAAGGGATCGGCCGGAAGACGCCGGCCTTCTAGAATTGGTTTAGGAAGCCCCATGCTTCCTCGGGCATCCACGACGTGCTCTTGCCGGGGTCCGTGGGCGACGGCGTGTGGCCACCGTAATACGAACACCAGACCACGGGATCCGCTGCTGGGCAGCCCGTGTAGCTCGTGCAGATGTGGGGCTGCGTGGAGGTCGCCGTGGGCATCGTCGTGATTGTGCAACCGTCCCACGTGGCGAATGGATCGGTCTGGGTCTTCTGAGAGTTGCCGGCTACATCACCGTTGTCGCCGAGCGATCCCAGCAAGGGAATCGGCTGGCACGTCGTTGGATTGGCGAGACCTCCGCCGGAGTGGACAACCACAGCGCGGAAAACCCCTGGGCGCTGGCAGGCGAGGTTCCACACCATGGCCCCGCCCTGGCTGAAGCCTTCGAGCTCGACGCGCGATGTGTCTATACACAGATCGGCTTCGACCGCCTTGAGGATATCGTCGACAAAGGTCAAGTCCGTCGGGAGAGCCCAAATCCCCCCCGAGGCTGAGGGAGCGACAAATATCGTGCTGTTATTCGAGAGGTCGAAAAGCCCGAGGTAGCCCGGCGAAAAATCGGTATCGCTGCCCGTGGCCCCGTGAAAGTCGAGAATGAGCCGGTATGGATGGCTGTTGTCGTAGGACGTGGGCCATCGAATCAGAAACTGCCGGTTCGCGCCTGAAACCGAGAGCGTGTTTTGGTTGGCCGTCGAAGGACTGTTGGTCAGGATGGGCGTCTTGCCGCAGCCGGCGCTGGGAGTAGCGGCACCGCCCTCCCCTGAGCTGCCACTGGCATCGGTCGTTCCGGTGGACGAGGAATCCCTCGAGGGGCTCGAGTCTTTCGCCGTGGCGTCGGCGACACCGCTGTCGGCTCCGCTTGAGCCACCTGACCCAGAGCTCGAACCGACGCCGGAACTGGTGCTGCCCCCCGATCCACTGCCGGAGCTGCTGCTGGATCCACTGCTGGAACCGGAGCCCGAGGAGCTGCTGGAGGTGGAAGTGCCACCCGAACTTGAGCTAGCGCTTCCAGAGGACGACCCACTCCCCGAGCTCGAACGCGAGCCGGAGCTTGACGCGCTGCCCGAGCTCGACCCGCTTCCTGACGGGGATCCCGACCCGGAACCGGAGCTAGAACCCGAGCTGGATGACCCGGACCCTCCGGAGCTGGAGGCGGCCCCATCGCCCGCCATCGGGGTCGTCGTCGAGTCGCTGCCGCACGCTCCGATGATTATGGCAACGCCACCGAGTAAACCCGCTCGGACGGAAGAACGCCACACGGAACCACTAATTCGATGGTTGTGCATCATGTTTGCAATGTTCTACTGGCGAACGATTTTTGCCTATTGCGAGCGCCCATTAACTCTCGGTCGGAGTCATCATATATCCCGTTATCGTGCGACCCGCACGTCAACTTTCAAGTGAACCGCTGCAAAGGTGCGTCGGCGATTGAAGTGACCGGGAAGATTCCTGGGCGACCTCGGGATGTCCGAATTCCCTTTTCGTCGGAATAATCCCACCGTCCTCGTCCCGAGCCCAGACTCGAAGGTCACCCGATGGCTGCGCTGGGCTCAATCATCCATCGCAGTCGACAGACTCTGCGTCAAACGGCCCAGGACAGGCGCTGAGGGTCATGATTCAGTCTATACATTCTCGTCGCCTTTTCGCGTAACGCTCGCTCAATCTGCCCGAGCTGCGCGGGGCGACGCATGGCCGACACAGCTGCGCACCTGGTCGATCGCGTTCTGCCCTCCGCGCCCGTTCGTCAATGGGTGCTCTAGCTGCCGTGGGAGCTTCGCGCGCTGGCGGCGTTCAAGGCCGATGTCCTGTCGGCGCTCGTGCGAGCGTTCGTCCACGCGGTATTCGCTCGATACGAGCGATGGGCGAGAATATCGACGCCAGCGCGATCGCCCCTAACGTCGTGAGCGTCAAGCATTGGAATCGATTGCTCGGAGGCCAGATCTACGCAGCTAGCCCGCGCCTCGATTGGGCCCGACTTCTCCGTCGCACATTCGAAGTCGACGTGCTGGTCTGTCCCGAGTGTGGCGGACGGCTTCGGGTGCTCGGCGAGGTTACGGACCCGGCGATGGTCAGGTTGGTTCTCGACAGTCTTGGCGTGGCGGCTGACGTTCCATGTCCGACGCGAGACCCAACTCTGCTGTGTGCAGATTTCGACTCGAATTGATTCGCCGGCCCGCTACGTGAGCGCGAAGTGGGCGGAGGTCCGCATTGGACGGGGTCACCTTGGACGGCTGCTAGAGCCTGAGTGTACGATCTCCGAAGACCGATAATGGGCGGTCTATGACCCTCGGACTTTGCTTCGCCAACCTACTTGCACCTCCTAGGCTCTGAGGCGCTTCTGCCGCCACGGACGCAGGGTCCCGCGGAGCCGGCCGATGCCCACGAGGAGCGCGGCGAGACCCCAACCGAGGACCGACCCGCTCGGCCCGCCCCGGGCGCCCAGTGAGCACGCGCATCCCGACGAGTCCAAGCCGCCGTTCCCGGCGGAGCTGCCGCCGTCACCCGGCCTGCCCGCCTCCACGCCCGCGAGGCTGCCGTCCGCGCCGCCACCTCCCCCCGACGGGTTGGAACCGTCGCTCGCGGCGGTGCCTCCGCCGTCGCTCGGCCTGTCGGCGTCCTCTCCGGCGAGGCTGCCGTCTGCGCCGCCATCCCCGCCGTCGCTCGGCCTGCCCGCGTCCACGCCCGCGAGGTCGCCGTCCGTGCCGCCATCCCCGCCGTCGCTCGGCCTGCCGGCGTTCTCTCCGGCGAGGCTGCCGTCCGCACCGCCATCCCCGCCGTCGGCGAGTGTGCCTCCGCTTTCGCTCGCGGAGTCTCCGGCGTCGGCCAGTGCGGTTCCGCCGTCCGTTCCAGGACTCGGGTACTCTTCGATGGATCCAGCCGCGACCTCGCCGGCGATCACGGCCGTCCCTCCGCCGGCGACCGCGTCAGCCTCGAGGCGAACGTAGCGCGCGGTCTGCGCCGCGAAGCGCGCGCTCTCCGGCGCGAGCAGCGCGTTGGTGATGGAGCTCGCCGGCCAGGTCCCGCGCGTCACCTCGGTGAAGGACGTGCCGTCGGTGCTGACGAGAACCCGATAAGAGGTAATGTTCCCGTTCGTCGTACCGGTGTGCCGCTGCGGAAGGACCTCGACCATGTCGATGCCGCTTCGCGGGGCCCCAAGGTCGAGGGTGATCGACTGGGGCAGCGGCCCCGTCGAGGTCCAGAGGCTCTCGCCCTTGCTTGAGTGCAGCGTGTTGTTCACGCCGGCCGCCGAGTCGTTGTAGCCGTCGACGGCGAGGGCTGCGCTGCCGCTCGTCGCCGTCGCGCCGACGGCGGTGTACGGGGTCAGGATCCTCGCTGGCTGCGCGGGGAGCGAAGGGCGGCTCACGTTCGGCGTCCACGCGCTCGCGACCTGACCAAGGATCGTGACGACCTGGTTGTCGAGCAGGCCCTGGGGATTGGGGGGGCAGTCGAGGACGAAGCTCGTGTAGTTCGGCTCGGTGTGCGCGAGCTCGTTCGCGATGTCCGTCGCGGACAGGTACCCGGCCCCGGTCTGTCCGCTGTCCCAGAACCAGTCCTGGTTCTTGGCGATGGTCTGGCCCTGCGCACCGGCGACCGTATTGCCTGTCGGAACGGTGACGCCGAGCGGCTCCTCGAAGTAGACGGTGTCGACCTCCCATGGCACCCCGCCGTTGTGATCCATGACGATCGTGTTCGGCTGCAGCTGATGCACGAGCGCGCGGATCTTCTCGAAGGGGACTTGCTGATGTCCCGTTAGCCACTCGTAACCGTCGAACACGAACATGGGGATCTCGCCGTAGTTCGTCAGAAGCTCGGTGATCTGAGTGGTGATGTACTCGCCGACCACGTTCCAGTCGACGGGCCCCGGGTCGGTGTTGTGCCCCGCCTGCGATCCGACTCCGCTATTCGGATCCCATATCGAGAAGTAAAGGTTCGGGTCGAGCCCTTGCGCGCGGAAGGAGTCCGTGTAGCACTTGACGACGTCCATCGTTGGGACGGAGCTCTGCGCGATGGTGTAGGGCGTCTTGCCGTAGGGAGACGTCGAGGGCGGCGCCGCCTTTGAAGGCCATATCGAGAAACCGTCGTGGTGCTTGGTCGTGAGAATGCCGAATTTCATTCCCGCGGACTTGGCGGCCTTCGCCCATTGATCGGTGAACGTGTGGCAGTCACCGTTGGGAGGCGCGAACGTCTTCGGGTCCACGCGGTTCTCCGCCCAGCCCGAAACGTACGTGTTCATGTTGTAGTGGATGAACATGCCGAACCGCTGGTCGGCGAACCGGCTCAGGCGGTCCTGCATCGCCATCGTCTGCGCCGCCGCGGCCGAAGGAAGCGTCAGGCCGGCGGCGACTGCGAACATTCCGAACAAAGTGTGGCCGCGAACGATTGCGTCACGCTTCACGCGCGCACCACGAGCCGCCCCGGAATCATGACGAGTCGACGAGTTCATGGTTACCTCCGCGTCCTAGGGTCCGGTCACTCCTGGATAGCTGCCCTTCCTGGCAGGTGCGCGAGAGTGGGATAGCAGCGGCTCATTGCACATTATCGCTGAGTTCGGCCGACCCTCCCGCAGGGTCGCAGGAAGCTCCATTCCGCCAAAGTGATTTGCTCGGCGCGCCAAGATTTGTCACGGTTTCGATGTTTCCGCGGCGATCGACGACCCGACTTTGCTCGGGCGGCAAGAGTTCGAGCGGCGGATCCTCTAACAGCGAGGCAATCTCCGACGCGGAGTGGGTCGAATCCATCAACCTTGCCCGGGTGCCACTCGGTCGGGCGGGCCGCGCCGCCGAGGTGGCCGAGATGGTCGCGTTCCTCGTCTCTCCCCGAGGGGGGGGTATCACCGGTCACAATCAGGTCGAGAGGATCTTGGAGTTGAAGTGATCGACTGCTTGCGCACGAACTTTCCGCTCAACAATGACAGTTGGCAATACCGCCCGTCCTTCTTGTGCACATGATCCCGTGAGGTCGGGGCCGAGAGTCGGTATCGCAGTGGCCGGAGTGACCGTTGAGTCGATGAGGTCCGCGTCAGCGTCTATCCGTTCGCGACAAGCGGCGGTGCGACGCGCCCAGCCTACAGCATATATCCCAGCGATGACGTTACGTACCAACCATCGAAGGACACCATCTCATAGGTTACCTGACCCGCCTGACTGAGCTTCAAGTGCCGCACGTCGTACCCGCCCTCGCCTTGCAGATAGAATCCTTTCCAAAGAAAGAGGCGCGCTGCAGGTCCCAGTGAGATGTCGAGGGAGCTGTATTCGTCCGCCACGCGGCTAGCGGCATAGAGCGAGTAGCGCAGGCTAAGCTTGTTTACGAGGAGTCCAAGGTCGACCGAGGGATTGACGGAAAACCACGCGCTCATGCCGTACGGAAAGCCTGCCCGGAAGTTGAAGTTTCGCCAGTGATAGGTGAAGTCGACCAACGGGAGCACGGGAAGCGACGCATCGAGCATATTCGTACGCATCGCGCCGACCACGAATTTCAGACCGGGGGTTACCGCGTAGCTGCCGCCGGCTCCTACGGTGTAGCGAATATCTCCTCGGCCGAATCCCGCCATGTCCGAAGCAACACCGCCCACGCCGCACACCACGAGCCCCAAGGGACCGACGAGATCCAGGAGGACGACCCCTTCCAGGGCAGGAAAGTGGTAGCTCGCTTCGTGCCATCGGGCGGAATCGGCGCGCGAACCGCTGAACGTAAGATCGTAGCGGGCGGTTACCATCGTAATTGTCCCGGATGTCGCGAATCGATGCCCATAGGTCGCGCGCAGACTCACCGTCGAATCGGATCGAGCATTCGGCTAGGCTCGTTGGCTCCGCATGTTCGCGATCTCCTCTGCAAGACGTGATTTTCACCACCTCAGGGCATTGCACGCTCTGCGCCTCATTCGCTCGGGCCTTGCACTTCGCATTTGAATTCCACATCACGACTGCCACGCCCTCGTTTATTGATGCCATTCCCCGACAGTCTACTCCAAGCCTCATTGCGTCCTACGCGGATGCATCGCTCACAAGAGGCACGCAATTGAAGTTCAAAGGCATGCGAATGAAGTTCAAAGGCATGCGAATGAAGTTCAAACGCACGCGAATGAAGTTCAAAGGCACGCGAATGAAGTTCAAACGCACGCGAATGAAGTTCAAAGGCATGCGAATGAAGTTCAAACGCACGCGAATGAAGTTCAAACGTATGCGAATGAAGTTCAAACGCACGCGAATGAAGTTCAAAGGCACGCGAATGAAGTTCAAAGGTACGCGAATGAAGTTCAAAGGCACGCGAATGAAGTTCAAACGCACGCGAATGAAGTTCAAAGGCACGCGAATGAAGTTCAAATGCATGCGAATGAAGTTCAAAGGCACGCGAATGAAGTTCAAAGGCACGCGAATGAAGTTCAAAGGCATGCGAATGAAGTTCAAAGGCACGCGAATGAAGTTCAAAGGCACGTGAATGAAGTTCAAAGGCACGCGATTGAAGTTCAAAGCCGTGTCGAGGGGCTTCGTATGAGCAAGGGACTGTCGGAAATTGGGTGTTTCTTGGGAAACGGAGGCGTGCTTCCTCGAAAGCGGCATCCGCATGGGCTAAACTCGTCGCCCATTGACTTTTCCGAGAGCGGCCGTGGCCTGCATGCAACCACCATTATCGTAACTCTGGTGGCGCTGCGAGCGTAGTCAGTACCACGACGGCCACCCATACGAAATACTGAGCCGCGTCGAGCAGCGGATAGGCGAGCACGCTCGACGGCGGGATCACGAAGTCCATCACCGGGGCCTTCGCCACCCGGTGGGGAGCGATTTCTTCCTTCGACCCTGTCACGCCTGCGCCCCGAGCCGCCTACACGTATTGAAGGCAATGCTCGCGATGCGTCTCTCCATGGTGACCTGGCTTGCGGTGACGGCGTTCGCGGTGCACGGGCAGGCGGCCGAACCGAAGCCCGCATCTGGCCCAATTTCCCCTGATGACGGAACTTCTGCACTCGGGGTCGAGGATCTCGCGCACCTTGCGGTCGACCGGGCTCCTTCGGTGGCGGCGCTGCGAGCCAGGCTAGCGTCGTCGCGAGAACAGCAAGGCCCGGCGGGAGCCCTGCCCGATCCGATGGTGGGCGTAATGGTCCAGAGCATGGGGCCTCCCTGGAACCCGCAGCCGCCCATGAGCATGGCGCAGCTTGAAATCACGCAAACACTGCCGTATCCGGGCAAGCAGGGCGCAAGGCGGGCAGCGGCGGAAGCCGAGACGGCCGTTCGAGCCGCTGACATCGATGCTTTGCGGGCGAATCTTGCGACCGAGGTCCGCACGGCGTACTCGCGCCTCTACGTTGTCGACCAGGAACAAGCTCTGATTTCGGCAGCCAAAGAGTTTGTCGATGTGCTCATGGCTACAGCTGGGGCACGCTACGGCGCCGGTCAGGGCGACATCGAGGCGATTGCAAAGATCGAACTCGAACGCAGCAGCTTGGACGAACGCAGCGCCGACGTCGACGCCGAGCGCTCGGCGCTTGTATCTACCCTCAACCGCTTGACGGGTCGGGACGGAGCGACCGTCATCGGAAGGGTCCATTCATTGCCCGAGCACACTCTCCCCCAAGGAGCGCTGGTCGACGCCGCGCTAGCGAATTCTCCAGCGCTTCGTGTCGCGCGGGCAAACATCGCCGCCTCGAGTCGCCGCCTTCGGGCTGCCGAGACGGAGAGAGCCCCGAATTTCGTGGCGGGGCTCGCTGCTGGAGCGGGAGTCTCGGGCGACCCGATCATCACACTGCGCTTCGGCGCCGAATTGCCGCTCTGGCGCGGCGAGAAACAGGAACCAATGATTCGGGCTGCCGTGGATGACGCCCAAGCCGCGCGCGAGGACCTGAGCGATGGTGAGCTGCGAATTCGGGCGGATCTCGAGCGCCTTGTCGCACAATGGCGAAGGGACCACGAGCAGATTGAGCGTTACCGCGATGCGATCATTCCGCAGAGTTCAGTGGCCTTCGACGCCGCACGAATCGCATACGCGACCGGCCGTGGCGACTTCACCACCGTCGTCGATGACTTTCGGCGGTGGCTCGACGCACGTCTTGGGCTCGCCCGACGTGAGGCCGATCGCTTTTCGACATGGGCGGACGTGCAGTCCATCATCGCCGAGCCTCCGCGTGAGGGGCACCCCGGAGACAAGCCGTGACCACTCTTCTTGCCCGATCGATCGCCCTCGCGTGGGTCACCGTTGCAGTGCTCGTGGTGCTCATCGCAGGCTGCTCGCACGCGAGCACCTCGACTAGCCAATACCACTGCCCGATGCACCCAACTTACGTCTCGGACACGCCGGGCGATTGCCCCATTTGCGGCATGAGACTCGTTCCAATCGCGAATGGTGAAAAGAGCGGCTGGTCGCCGACGCCACGTGCGTCCGCCGTTGTCGGGGTGCCTGTCATCTCGAACGAAACGGGTGGGATCGGCGGTCAAGTCCCGGGCCACGCTCCGATCGAGGTCAGCGCCGAAGGCATGCGCTTGGCCGGAGTTCAAACGGCCGTTGCTGAGCAAGGCCACATCGAACGAACCATTCACGCAGCGGGCATCGTTCGCGCGGACGAGCGGCGCATTCGTCACGTACATACGAAAGTCGCCGGTTGGATCGAGAAACTCTACGCCGACTTCACCGGCGAGGCCGTTCAGAAGGGGAGACCTATCCTCACGATATATTCGCAAGAGCTTCTCGCGAGTCAACAGGAGTACCTGCGAGCTCGCGAAGCCGCGCAGCGACTGCAAGGGTCATCCGTTGCCGGAGCACGCCAGGGCGCCGACGACATGCTGGCTGCCGCGCGGCAGAGGCTGGAGCTTTTCGATGTACCGCCCGAGTTTATAGGTGCACTCGACCAGAGCGGATCGCCGCAGCGAACGGTTACGCTGCTCGCGCCCGCCTCAGGAATCGTCACATCCAAACAGATTGTCGAGGGGCAGCAGATTGAGCCGGGAATGGAGCTATTTAGCATCTCGGACCTATCCCGCGTCTGGATCGAAGCGGACGTTTACGAGAGCGAAGCGTCGGCCATTCATGTGGGCCAGGACGCGCGCCTGGCTCTGCCTTCCGACCCAGGCGCGCCGCTCACCGGAAAAGTCAAATATATCTACCCGTACCTGACTCCCGACACTCGCACGTTGAAGGTGCGTTTCGATTTTGCCAATCCGGGGCTCAAGCTCAAGCTCGACATGTTCGTCAACGTCGATCTCACGGTGCAGACCGATGAAGGCGTCATCGTGCCCGACTCGGCCATCATGGACACCGGCGTCCGGCAGATAGCGTTCGTCAATCCGACCGGCGGCCGTTTCGAGCCGCGCCTCGTCAGAGTGGGCATTCGAGCCGATGGCAAGGCCCAAGTTCTCGATGGGATTCAGCCGGGCGAGCGCGTGGCCACGAAAGCGAACTTCCTTCTCGATTCTGAATCGCGTCTGCGGGCGGCCATTTCAGGTGCGGAAGAGCGCAGCAAGACGAGCGACGGTGCGCCGTGATCCGCAAGATCATCGAATGGTCGGCCAGCAATCGATTTCTCGTGATTCTCGGCGTGGCCGTCATATCCGTCTTCGCTGTCATTACGCTCAAGACCATTCGTCTGGATGCGTTGCCCGATCTGTCGGATACGCAAGTGATCGTCTATTCCCGGTGGGATCGTTCGCCCGATATCATCGAGGACCAGGTTACCTACCCGATCGTGACATCGCTCCTCGGGGCCCCCAAAGTCAAAGCGATACGCGGTTTCTCCGACTTTGGCTTCTCGTACGTCTACGTCATCTTCGAGGACGGCACGGACCTCTACTGGGCGCGTTCGCGCGTTCTCGAGTACCTGTCGAAAATCCAATCGCGCCTGCCGGAAGGGGTGCAGACCGAGCTCGGCCCCGATGCGACCGGAGTCGGCTGGGTCTACGAATACGCGCTGGTCGACCACTCGGGCGAGCATTCGCTGGACGAGCTCCGATCGTATCAGGACTGGACTCTTCGCTACGCGATCCAGTCGGTCCCAGGAGTCGCCGAGGTCGCGTCCCTTGGGGGGTTCGTCAAGCAGTACCAGGTGACGGTGGAGCCCAATCGCCTCGCCTCTCTGGGCATTCCTCTGGGCAAGGTCGTTTCGGCCATTCGGGAATCCAATAACGAGGTAGGCGGTCGTCTCTTGGAATGGAGCGGCGCCGAGTATATGGTTCGGGGACGCGGCTACGCGCGCAATCCGGAGGACCTTCGCAAGGTCGTCCTGAAAACCGGCGCCGGCGGGGTGCCAGTGCTCCTTCGAGATGTAGCCCGCGTCGACCTCGGACCTGAGATTCGTCGTGGCATTTCGGACCTGGATGGTAAGGGCGATGCGGTCGCCGGTATTGTAGTGATGCGTCACGGCGAAAATGCCGTGAACGTCATCGAGCGCGTGAAAGCCAAGCTCGATGATCTCCGGCCATACTTGCCAAAAGGCGTCGAGATCGTTCCAACATATGACCGATCGGACCTCATCCATCGCGCCATCGATACTCTCAAGCACGAACTCACCGTCGAGATGATCGTCGTATCGGCCGTCATCCTGCTGTTTCTTTGGCACGTGCCGTCCGCCATCGTGCCCATTCTCACGATTCCCATCGCTGTGCTGCTGGCGTTTATTCCGCTTTCGCTCATGGGCGTGACCGTCAACATCATGTCGATGGCGGGCATTGCCATCTCCATCGGCGTACTCGTCGATGGCGCCATCGTCGAAGTCGAAAACGCCTACAACAAGATCCACCTCTGGCAAGAAGGTGGACGAAAGCGCGATTTTTACGAGGTCCGGCTCGAGGCGCTCAAGGAAGTCGGGCCATCGGTCTTCTTCTCGCTTCTCGTCATTGCAGTCGCGTTCTTGCCCATCTTCGCTCTCGTCGACCAGGAAGGACGGCTTTTCAAGCCGCTCGCGTTCTCGAAAACGCTGGCCATGGCTCTTGCGGCTCTCCTGGCCATCACGCTCGATCCGGCGATGCGCATGCTTTTCACACGCGTCGATCCCTTCGTCTTTCGACCGAGGTGGCTCGCTTCGGCGCTGACGACGATCGCAGTGGGCACGTATTTCGCGGAAGAGAGACATCCCGTGAGCCGCGCAATCTTTCGTGTCTACGAGCCGGTGTGTCGATTCGCGCTCAGGCGTCCGATAGCCGTCGTGCTCGCCGCGGTCGCGGTGGTCGGCGTGAGCCTCCCTGCATACTTCAAGCTCGGCCGTGAGTTCATGCCACCCTTGAACGAGGGGACGATCCTGTACATGCCGACCACGATGCCGGGGCTTTCGGTGGCAGCGGCCGAGGACCTGCTTCAAAGCCAGGACCGCGTCATCAAGACATTCCCCGAGGTCGAGCGCGTCTTCGGCAAGGCGGGCCGGGCGGACACGTCGACTGACCCCGCTCCATTTTCGATGATGGAAACGACCGTAGTGCTCAAGCCATCGTGTGAGTGGCGCCCCAAGGCGCGCTTTTATTCGGGCTGGCCCGAGTGGCTCAAGCCGGTCGTGCGCCCCATCTGGCCCGACCGAATCTCGTGGGAAGAGCTCGTAGACAAAATGGATCGAGCGCTCCAGATTCCGGGCGTCACCAACGCGTGGACCATGCCTATCAAGGCGCGCATCGACATGCTTACGACGGGAGTACGCACGCCCATCGGTATCAAGGTGTTCGGCTCAGACACATCGGAGATCGAAAACATCGGAGAGCAGATCGAGAGTCTGCTGCGATCGGTGCCTGGAACGCGAAGTGTCTACGCAGAGCGCGCGGCAGGCGGCTACTTCGTGGACATCGACCCGCGCCGCGAAGAGCTCGCGCGCTTCGGGTTGACGATCGCCCAAATGCAAGAGGTCATCAATAGTGCGATCGGGGGCGAGAACGTGTCGACCACCATCGAAGGCCGCGAGCGTTATCCCATCAACGTTCGCTACCCGAGAGAGCTCCGCGATGACATCGACCGCCTGCGTCGTGTGCTTGTGGCCACCCCCGCGGGCTCCGAGGTGCCTCTCTCCCAGCTTGCGGACATCCGCCTTCTGCAAGGGCCGTCCATGCTGCGCGATGAGAATGGATTTCTCGCTGGCTACGTCTACGTCGATGTGGCCGGCCGTGACATCGGCGGATATGTCGATGAGGCTCGCAAAATCGTTACCGCCAACGTGAAGCTCAAGCCGGGCTACACGCTGTCATGGAGTGGACAGTACGAGAACATGCAGCGCGTAAAAGAGACGTTGAAGCTCGTCGTCCCAATCACGATCGCGCTCATATTCGTGCTCCTCTATGTCAATACGCGCTCTGCCTTCAAAGCCAGTGTCGTGATGCTCGCGGTTCCCTTCTCGGCTGTCGGCGCGATATGGCTGTTCTACGTGCTTGGCTACAGCGTCTCGATCGCCGCGTGGGTCGGCATGATTGCGCTGCTCGGCCTCGACGCAGAGACAGGCGTGTTCATGTTGCTCTTTCTCGACCTGTCCTACGACGAAGCGAAGCGCACCGGGAAGCTCAAGACGTTGGGCGAACTCGATGAAGCGATCGTGCATGGCGCGGTCAAGCGAGCGCGTCCCAAGATGATGACCGTCGCAGCTGCATTCAGTGGATTGCTTCCAATCATGTGGTCGACTTCGGCGGGAGCCGACGTCATGAAGCGCATCGCGGCGCCAATGATCGGGGGCCTTGTCACGTCGTTCATCATGGAGCTCGTGATATACCCGGCGATTTACAAGATCTGGAAGCGGCGCAGCGTGCCTACGAGTGACGGGGGAGGGGGCGAGCTGGCTCGCGCTGCTTGAGATGATATCGAACTTTGGTCAATGACTTCACTTCCGTTGAGATGGCTCATCAAGGAGAAACCCATGTTCAAGACAGCAATGATCGCGACGCTTGCCATTTCGGTGACTGGCATCACCTTGTTGGCCGCGGCGTGCAGTCGCGCCGTACCAACGGCTTCGGCAACGGCTGACAACCACGAGAGTACGGCCATCGCGCCCGCCACGGGTGACGAGGGCATTCGAAGGATCGTCAAGATCGTCGTCGCTGGGGAAGGCTTCAGTCCGAGTACGGTGAACATCAAAAGGGGTGAGCAAGTGATTCTCGAGTTCACTCGCCTCACCGACCAGACGTGCGCGACCAGCGTCACGTTGCCGGAGATCCATCTCACGAAGGACTTGCCGCTCAATCAGCCGGTTCAGATCCACATCCCGACGGATACGGCTCGCACGCTCACGTTCTCGTGCGCAATGGGTATGCTCAAAGGCACACTCGTCATCTCGTAGTGTCGTCCAAGGAACACCGACGTTGCCAGATACCGCACAGCTGGACCCCCTGATGAAGAAGCTCGCCGATGGCGATCGATCCGCGTTCCGGCCGGTCTTTGAGCTCCTTTTGGAGCCGACGCTGCGCCTCTGTCAAGGAATGCTCAAGAACGAGGCCGATTCGGCGGACGCCGCTCAGCTGGCGATGACGAAGATCCTCGAGCGAGCGTCCGATTACGATCCAGCGAGACCTGCGCTGCCCTGGGCTCTGGCCATCGCGGGCTGGGAATGTCGAACCATTCAGCGCGCTCGGTCGCGCCGCCGAGAGACACTCGAAGACGTGGGTCCAGAGGCGGCGGATGGCGTCACCGAGGACGACTTCATCACGAGGCAACTCTCGGCTGCCGCCGTGGCGGCTATGGGCGAGCTCACTCAGGCGGACCAAGACGTTCTTCGCGCGACGTTTTGGGACTGCGCGGCCGACGTGAGCGGCGCAACGCTGCGCAAACGCCGCGAACGCGCAATTCAACGCCTACAGAAGGCATTTCGGAGGCTTTATGGACTCGGTTGACCTCGACCAGCTATGCCGCAAAGCTCGCGTGGCCTACGAATGGAGCCGACTTCGGCGAGCTCTCATCGGGTTTGCTCCCGCGCTCGTTGTCGCAGCGGGAGCGTCGTGGCTCGGTGGCAAGCCCCTGGCCAGCGCTCCCTTTGGGCTCGGGTTCTTTCTCGCGGGCGTCATCGCGCTATGGTACGGCCGCGAACCGAGACGCGCCGTGCTCCCGGGCATCGTCGCGGGGCTCTTTCCGGTCGTGCTGACCCTTGCGGCGATGCACATTGGCCACCTCTGCCTAGGAGCCCGTTGCACGTCAGTGTGCATGGCGGCATGCGTAGCCGGAGGCATCGGCGCTGGCCTTGCGGTGGACATCGTCGGCGTGCGCAAAGGATATCGGCCGCTCTACTGGATCACAGCGTCCGCCCTGGTCCTTTGCACCGGTTCGATGGGTTGCGCGTGCCTTGGCTATGGAGGGCTCGTTGGACTCGTTGCAGGGTATGGGATGGGGGTCCTTCCGGGGGTGGCCCTCTGCGGCATCCGGCGATGACCCCATCCGCTTCAATATGCAGGAATCGTCATATTCTTGATATCGGCGTAGGCGGATTCAATGCCG
>Ga0182030_10016190_pt1 | contig 14553 bp, 11 predicted proteins | sample 812S3MmetaG_FD_121299 | JGI IMG/M metagenome (GOLD analysis project Ga0182030, IMG submission 121299) | Permafrost microbial communities from Stordalen Mire, Sweden - 812S3M metaG (Illumina Assembly) | ecosystem: Environmental > Terrestrial > Soil > Wetlands > Permafrost | place: Sweden... | reverse complement strand
TCTCCGCCAGGCAGCGGAGGGAGTCCCGCATCCTCCGCTTGAACCCCTGCCGCCATTGTTTGGGAAGCTGAACCGTCTTTCACGAGGTAAACCCCCGGTGAAACTTGAACCACTGGCACGGAACTACCGCAGGGATCAAATGGCAATGGTACAGAACCAACTCCGCCCGCCGATTGCAAATAATAGGCGAAGCCCAGGGTCCCTGCCGCGTGGACCAGCGGCGCAAGGGATAATGCCGCCAATGGCACGGCAGCGGTTAGGAGCAGTTTTATCAGGTTTCTTTTCATAGTTCTATTTTTCACTTTTGCTTATTTTGTCCTTTTAGTTGTTGTTGCATTTTTCCTTTCAGGCCAAAAATTCCGGCAACCAGCAAACCGCCCATTGCTAATAATGCCAAATCCGATGGCTCCGGTGTGGCGATTCCTTCCCGAAACCATAAGTCGGTGGTGGGTGTAAATGGGTATTCTCCACCACCTATCCGGCCATATAATTGGCCATTGGGATAAGTATTACCCGTCACAGCGACAGACCACACATTATCACCTGTAACCTCAACAGGCTCTATGTAATAAGTTTGCCCAGGGGTCAAAGCGATTGGCGTTGCAAAATAAAAGTCGGCTACCCCCGAATATGCAATCCCGTCATTGTGGAAATTGGTCGGCAAATAGACACCTGTGGTAGTCCCAATGGATGTAAGGTCACCGGGCGAGCCGCTGTAGAGGGCAACGCTAATCGTTGCTCCGCTGGTACTTGAGTCGGGATAATCCGTCAATTCGAGTTGGACAAACCCAATTGAGGAAAGAGTCGGCACGAATGACTCGTACAATGGCTGGATGTAAAGAGCGAGGCTGTCGTAATCAACCTTTTCTGGTGTGGTTGCTGACTGTTGGTCATAGACCACGCCCTGACCGTGCAGTCGTAATGCGGTCGCCAAAAAGACTGATGTCGCAAAGACGCGAGTTTTCCTAGAGGCGAAGGCTTTAAAAGTATGATGCCCATCTTTATTTTCATTCATAAGCAATAGTTTATTCACATACTATTCCGTGTAGCAGTTTTAACTCGGTTGCCCGGAGGGTCAAGCGAAATGGTGCTTGGAAACCGCCGTGGGGTGCTAACCAACAAAGAACTAGAATGTTAACAACGCTACCGTTCCGTTTTTCTTCTCCTGGTTGCAACACCGCCGGTACTCAGTATGAGGCGAGTCCAACGGCTGCCGATTTTGCCAGGGAGGGTTTGGCCGCCACTATTTGGGTGGGTGCATTGTGCCCGGTGAGGTCTTCAACGAGGTAAACTCGCGGTGAAACTTGGACATCCGGCACGGAACTGCCATCCGGGTCGAATGGGTACGGTGGGGAACCGACTCCGCCCAACGATTACAAATAATGCTTTTTTGGCGGGGCTCCGCCCCAAAACCGCCGTCCGTCCCGCGATCGCCCGCACACCCTAACCGGCTGACCGCCACAATATAGCACACCCATTCCCCTGCTTATTTACTGGTAACCATCCGCTAATACTTGCTTTTTCCAGCCCCCATAAGGTTGACAAATTTGGCAATGAGGATTAAATAGAGAAAGATTTATTGATAACAGTTTCACGATATGAATGGCAAAATTCCAACCACCCCCGCGGAGGGGGCCCGGCGCATCGTTTCCGAGCCGACCCTGAAGCGGCTGCCGTTGTATCATCGCTTCCTGAAGGAGTGGCAGGCTGCCGGCCATGAAACCGTTTCCTGCACCGACATCGGCCAGGATCTCGCCCTGGACCCCACCCAGGTCCGGAAGGATCTGGAGGCAGTCGGCGCCGCCGGCCGGCCCCGTATCGGCTACGTGCTCGCCGCCCTCACCGAGGCCCTGGAGCAGTTTCTGGGCTGGAACAATGTGAATGACGCTTTTTTGGTAGGCGCTGGCAGCATGGGCTCGGCCCTTCTGGGCTACCGAAAATTTGAACAGTGCGGACTCAAGATCGTCGCCGCCTTCGACCTCGATCCTTCCAAAGTCGGCACCCTCATCCACGGCAAGCACGTCCTGTCGCTGGATCGGCTCTCCAATCTCGCTGAACGCATGCACGTTCTGATCGGCATCATCACCGTTCCCGCGGCCGAAGCCCAGGCCGTGGCGGACCTCATGATCGCCGGCGGCGTCCGCGCCATCTGGAATTTTGCGCCCACCCGTTTGCGCGCCCCTGAACACGTCATCATCCACAATGAGGACCTCTATTGTTCTCTGGCCGCGCTCTCGCAAAAGCTTTTCGCCACGCTGCAAGGCGATCCCGCGAAACCTGGACTTAGACCCAAAACCGCGGTCGCCGCGGCAATTTAACCAACCAGAAATCAAAAATGCGTCAACTACCGAAAATTGATGGAAATGGCCGAAAATTCGTGAAAGTTTTCACCATTCTCGAAAAACACGGACGAAAAGCCTCGCGCCTGGTCCCGATTCTCCAGGCCGTGCAGGAGGAATACCGCTATCTGCCCGAGGAGGTCCTCACCTACGTGGCCACCGCCTTGGATGTCTCCCCCGCCCGCGTGTTCGGGGTGGCGACGTTCTATTCCCATTTCGCCATCACCCCCAAGGGCAAGCACCTCGTCCGCCTGTGCGATGGCACCGCCTGCCACGTCAAGGACTCCATCCCCATTCTCGACGCCGTGCGCAAGCGCCTCAAGCTCGACGGCAAAAAAAACACCACCGATGACATGCTCTTCACCGTCGAAACGGTCGCCTGTCTCGGTGCCTGCGGCCTCGCCCCCGTCATGGTGGTGGATGAGCAGGTGCATGGACAAATGACGCCCGCCGCCGGCGTGAAACTCGTCGAGGAAATCATCGCCAAGGAACAATCGTAACATGAGTGCCAACGTTTTGAATATTATGGATCCCGCCGCCGGAAACGGCGGCAAAACCCACCGCCGCGTCATCGTCTGCGCCGGCACCGGCTGCGTGGCCAACGGCGCCACCGAGGTCATCGCCGCCTTTGCGCAGCAGATCAAGGCCGCGGGCATTGACGTCACCACCGAATTCAAGCCCGAGCCCACCCATGACCTGCGCCTCAACCACAGCGGCTGCCAGGGCTTTTGCCAGATGGGGCCGCTCGTCACCATTCTCCCCGAGGAAATCCTCTACACCAAGGTCAAGGTCGCCGACGTCGCTGAAATCGTCGCCCAGACGCTCGTGAACCACCAAGTGGTGGATCGGCTCCTGTACGTGGATCCCGGCACGAAGAAGCATTGCAAAGGCATCCTCGACATTCCCTTCTATCAGCGCCAGCAGCGCTATGTCCTCAGCGAGTGCGGCACCATTGATCCCGAGGATATTCACGAATATATGCATCACGGCGGCTACCTCGCCGCCAAACAGGCCATCCTTCACCTGACCCAGGAGCAGATCGTCCAGGAAATCACCAAATCCGGCCTCCGCGGCCGCGGCGGCGGCGGTTTCCCCACCGGCCGCAAATGGGAGGCCGCCCGCGTCCAGAAGAGCGCAAAAAAATACGTCATCTGCAACGCCGATGAGGGCGACCCCGGCGCCTTCATGAACCGCAGCGTCATGGAAGGCAACCCCCACAGCGTGCTCGAGGGCCTGATGATCGCCGCCCGTGCCATCGGCGCGGATGAAACCCTGATCTACGTCCGCACCGAATATCCCCTGGCCGTCGCCCGCATGCGCCGCGCCGTCGAAGATGCCCGCAAAATGGGCTTCCTTGGCAGCGACGCCTTCGGCTCCGGCCGCCCGCTCGACTGCGAAGTCATGGAGGGCGCTGGCGCCTTCGTCTGCGGCGAGGAAACCGCGATGATCGCCTCCATCGAGGGCCTGCGCGGCATGCCGCGGCCCAAGCCTCCGTTCCCGGCCCAAAGCGGTCTCTGGGGCAAGCCCACCATCATCAATAACGTCGAAACCCTGGCCCACGTCGTCCGCATCATCAACCAGGGCGCGGACACCTTCCGCAAGCTCGGTTCCGCCGCTTCCCCCGGCACCAAGACCTTCGCCCTCACCGGCCACGTCGCCAATACCGGCCTCGTCGAAGTGCCCTTCGGCACCACCCTCCGCGACGTTGTCATCAACATCGGCGGCGGCATCACCGACCGCCATGGCAAGGTCAAGCCGAACGGTTTCAAGGCTGTCCAGATCGGCGGTCCCTCCGGTGGCTGCCTCACCACGGCCCATCTGGATCTTCCGCTCGACTACGATTCCCTGCGCGCCGTCGGCGCCATGGTCGGTTCCGGCGGCCTCGTGGCCATGAACGAAAAAACGTGCATGGTCGCCATCGCCCGCTTTTTCATGGATTTCACCCAGCGCGAAAGCTGCGGCAAATGCGTGCTCTGCCGCGAAGGCACCCGCCAGTTGCTCTCCATGCTGGACGATATCATCGCCGGCCGCGCCACAGGCGAGACCCTCGTGCTGATGGAAAAGCTCGCCCTCGCCGTCCAAAAGGGCTCGCTCTGCGGCCTCGGCAAGACCGCCCCCAACCCCGTCCTTTCCACGTTGCGGTATTTCCGCCACGAATACGACGCGCATGTCTTCCACAAGCATTGCCCCACCGGCCAGTGCAAGGCGCTCGCCAAACCCAGCATCGATGCCACCAAGTGCAAGGGCTGCACCGCCTGCGCCCGCAAATGCCCCGTCGGCGCCATCGCCGGCGAAAAGAAGAAACCCCACGTTATTGACGCCAGCAAGTGCATCGTCTGCGGCGCTTGCGCCGATACTTGCAAGTTCGACGCCGTCGTGGGGGTGTGACCGTTTAACCCAAAATACTATCTCACCGATAATTACTGATTCATGAATGCCACACCTGCCGCCACCGCCGTGAAAACGGTGAACATTGATGGGCGCGATATTCCCATCAATGGCGAACGCAACCTGCTGGAACTCATCCGCAAGGCGGACATTGATCTGCCCACGTTCTGCTATCATTCCGACCTCAGCGTCTATGGCGCCTGCCGCCTGTGCCTGGTGGACATCGCCGGCCGCGGCATCCAGGGCGCCTGCTCCACCCCGCCCGAGCCCGGACTCAAGATTCGCACCCAGACCGAGGAAATCCGCGAAATCCGCAAGATCACCATCGAGCTCCTGCTCGCCAACCATGAGCGCGAGTGCACCTCCTGCGCCAAAAGCGCCGCCTGCAAGCTCCAAGACATCGCCCGCAAGCTTGGCATCCAGCAGGTCCGCTTTAAGCCCGTCCGCGAGCCCATGCCCGTGGACCGCTCGTCGCTCTCCCTGGTCCGCGACCCCAACAAGTGCGTGCTTTGCGGCGATTGCGTCCGCTTCTGCGCCGAAATCCAGGGCGTCGGCGCCATTGACTTCGCCTATCGCGGCCACGATGCCGCCGTCCTCCCCGCCTTTGGCAAGCCCATCGGCGAAGGCGAATGCATCAATTGCGGCCAGTGCGCCGCCGTCTGCCCCACGGGCGCCCTGACCGTCCGCTCGGAAACCGAGGCCGTCTGGAAGGCCCTCAACGACCCCACCAAAACCGTCGTCGTCCAAATCGCCCCCGCCATCCGCGTCGCCATCGGCGAATTGTTCGGCATGCCACCGGGCGAATCCACCCGCGGCCAGCTCGTCGCCGCGCTAAAACGCCTCGGCTTCGACAAGGTTTACGACACGTCTTTCAGCGCCGACCTGACGATCATCGAGGAGGCCAACGAGTTCCTTAACCGCAAGACCAAGAACGGCAAGCTGCCCCTGTTCACCAGTTGCTGCCCCGGCTGGGTCAAGTTCGCCGAGCAGTACTTCCCCGAGCTGCTCCCCAATTTGTCCACCTGCCGCTCCCCCCAGCAGATGCTCGGTGCCGTTGCCAAGGAGACCCTTCCGGTCGAGCTCGGCATCAAGAAGGAAAACCTAGTCATGGTTTCGATCATGCCCTGCACGGCGAAAAAGTTCGAGGCCAAGCGCCCCGAATTCATCACCGACGGCTTCCCGGACGTGGACCATGTGCTCACCACCCAGGAGCTCGCCCGCATGATCGAAGAGGCCGGCCTCCGGTTTACCAAACTCCAGCCCGAATCCTTCGACATGCCCATGGGCTTCAAAACCGGAGCCGGCGTCATCTTCGGCAATTCCGGCGGCGTCAGCGAGGCCGTGCTCCGCTATGCCTCTGAAAAAGTCACCGGCAAAAAACTGGAGAACCCGGACTTTCCGGCCGTGCGCGGCGAGGACGGTCTCCGGATCGTTGACGTCCCGGTGGACGGCATCACCCTCAAGCTCGGCATCGTCCATGGCTTGAAAAACGCCCGCGTCCTCGCCGAAAAAGTCCGCCGCGGCAAATGCGACCTCGACCTCATCGAGGTCATGGCCTGCCCCGGCGGCTGCATCGGCGGCGCCGGCCAGCCCGTCTCCCAGGACCCCGACATCCGCAAGCTCCGCGCCAAGGGCCTCTACGACGTGGATAAGAACATGGAACTCCACAAGTCCCAGGAAAACCATTTCGTCACCGAATGCTACCAAAAGCATCTCGGCGAAATCGGCGGCAAGAACGCCCACCGCCTCCTGCACACCCATTACCAGAGCCGCCGCCGCATCTCCGGCGAGGACATCGCCCTCGGGGACGGCCCCGCTGGCGACAAGCTCAAGGTCAAGGTCTGCACCGGCACCAGTTGCTTCCTCAAAGGTTCGCAGCAGATCCTCCATGACCTGCTCGATTACGTCCAAAAGGAAAACCTCCAGGAATTCGTGGACGTCTCCGCTTCGTTCTGTTTTGAAAAATGCGACCAAGGCCCGACGGTCACCGTGGATGGCAACAAAATCCAGTGGTGCACCACCGCCGCCGCCAAGGCCGAGATAACCGAAAAATTGAAGGATAAAGTATGACAGTTGCTCCCAGCGAAACGCGCGATAAAAAGGCCACGTTCATTGACGAGGCCAAAATCCAGGAAACCCTCGCCGAAGCCCGCCGGTCCAGTCCGGCCCGCGTCCGCGAGGTCCTGGCCAAAGCCCGCCTCCTCCACGGCCTCGATGCCGCGGAGGTCGCCGTGCTCATGGAAACTGGCGAACCCGACCTGCTGGAAGAGGTCTTCGCCGCCGCGCGTTTCGTCAAGGAGGAGATCTATGGCAACCGCCTCGTGCTGTTCGCCCCGCTCTACGTCTCGAACCTCTGCAAGAACGAGTGCACCTACTGCGCCTTCCGCGCCGCCAACACCGAGCTCAAACGCCGCGTCCTCACCCAGGCCGAAATCGCCGAGGAGACCAAAATCCTCATCGAAATGGGCCATAAGCGCATTCTCCTGGTCGCCGGGGAGTCCTATCCCGGGCCCGAGGGCTTCAACTATATACTCAAGGCCATCGACACCGTTTACCAGGTCAAGTGCGGCCGCGGCGAAATCCGCCGCGTCAACGTCAACCTCGCCCCCCTCGCCGTCCGCCAGTTCAAGCAGCTCAAGGACGCCCACATCGGCACCTACCAGTTGTTCCAGGAAACCTACCACCGCGAGACCTACGCCCAAGTCCACCTCGCCGGCCCCAAAAAGGATTACGATTGGCGCGTCACCGCCTTCGACCGCGCCATGGAGGCCGGCATCAACGACGTCGGCATCGGCGTCCTCTTCGGCCTCGCCGACTGGAAATTCGAGCTGCTCGCCATGCAACAGCACATCCACCACCTCGAGGAGTGCTTCGGCTGCGGCCCCCATACCATCAGCGTGCCCCGCATGGAGCCCGCCGTCGGTTCCGCCACGGCCGCCCGTCCGCCCCATCCCGTCTCGGATGAGGATTTTAAAAAGATCGTCGCCATTCTCCGCCTGGCCGTCCCTTACACCGGCCTCATCATGTCCACCCGCGAGAATGCCGACACCCGCCGTGCCACCTTCGCCCTCGGCGTCTCCCAGATTTCCGGCGGCAGCCGCTGCAATCCTGGCGGCTACGGCGACGCCCGCGACGGCCGCGACTCCTCACAGTTTCAGCTCGGCGACCACCGCTCACTCGACGAAGTCGTGCGCGACATCGCCTCGCTGGGCTACACGCCGTCATTCTGCACCGCCTGCTACCGACTCGGCCGCACCGGCGCCGATTTCATGGACCTGGCCAAGCCCGGCCTCATCAAGGAGCATTGCAGCCCCAACGCCTTGTCGAGCTGCATGGAATACCTGATGGGCTATGCCTCCGCCGAAACCCGCCGCACGGGCGAGAAACTCGTGGAACACGAGCTGACCATCCTGCCTGGCGAAGTCGGCAAAACCGCCAATGACCTCGTCCGCCGCGTTCGCCTAAACGAGCGCGACGTCTTTGTATGACCCGCAAGGAGGCCGCCGTGAATAACGCCATTCGCATCGAAAAGGATTTTTTGGGCGAATTGTCGCTTCCCGCGTCGGCCCTCCACGGCATCCATACGGCCCGCGCGCTGGAGAATTTCCCGCTCCTGCACCGCCCCGTTCACCGCGAGCTGGCGCGTGCCTACGGCACCGTCAAGCTCGCCTGCGCCCGCACCAGCCGCGCCCTTGGCGCCTGGGCCGATGATCCCGCCCGGGCCGACGCCATCGAGCTCGCCTGCGCCGAGCTGGCCGAAGGCGGCCTCGTGGAACATATCGTCGTGGACGCCCTCCAGGGCGGCGCCGGCACCAGCACGAATCTCAATGTCAATGAGGTCCTAGCCAACCGCGCCCTCGAGATTCTCGGCCTGCCCCCGGGTACCTACGACCGCGTTTCGCCGCTCGACGACCTCAATCTTCACCAGTCCACCAACGATACCTATCCCACCGCCTTGAAGCTCGCGGCCATCCGCCGCCTGCAGGCCTTGGAAAAAAGCGTCCTCGCCCTGCAGGAATCGTTTCAGGCCGCCGAGAAGAAATTCGCCCACGTCGTCAAGGTGGGCCGCACCCAGCTTCAGGACGCCGTTCTCACCACCCTGGGCCGCGAATTCGGCGCCTACGCCGAGGCCATCAACCGCGACCGTTGGCGCATCTACAAATGCGAGGAGCGCCTCCGCGTCGTCAATCTCGGCGGCACCGCCATCGGCAGCGGTTCCGCCGCCCCCCGCCAGTTCATTTTCCAGGCCGTCGAAAATCTCCGCGCCCTCACCGGCATTGGCTTTGCCCGCGCCGAAAACCTTGTAGACGCCACCCAAAACGCCGACGTCTTCGTCGAGGTCTCCGGCATCCTCCGCGCCCACGCCGTCTCTCTCCGGAAAATCTGCACCGATCTCCGGCTCCTCGCCTCCGGACCTGAGGCCGGCTTTGGCGAAATCCGCCTCCCCGCCCGCCAGGCCGGCTCCTCCATCATGCCCGGCAAGGTCAACCCCGTCATCCCCGAGGCCGTCTCCCAGGTCACCATGCTCGTCATGGGCCACGACGCCGTCATCGCCCAAGCCTGCTCTGCCGGCAGCCTCGAGCTGAATCCCTTCCTCCCCCTCGTCGCCCATTGTCTCCTCGAAAGCCTCGATCTCCTGGCAGCGGCCGATGACACCCTCCGCTGCCATTGCGTGGACGGCATCGAAGCCGATGAGGAACGCTGCGCCCGGCACGTCGAGAATTCCACGGCCGCCGCGACCGCCCTCGTTTCCGTTCTCGGTTACGAGCACGCCGTCGAAGCCGCCCGCCTCGCGCAGGAAAACCACGCCACCATCCGCCAGACCGTCATGGCTCAGGGCTGGCTCAGCCCTGGCGAGTTCGATGTCCTCATCAGCCCCGAAGCCGTCTGCCGGCTCGGCACCGTCAATCGCTTCGCCGCCGCTCCGCATCCCGCCGGCGAAGCTCCGGAACCATCCTCCGCCAACGAACAGCCATGACGCCCACGCCCAAAGGTCTCCGCCTGCACATCGCCTTCTTCGGTCGGCGCAATGTCGGCAAGTCGTCGCTGCTCAACGCGCTCACCCGCCAGCACGTGTCCATCGTTTCCGCCGTGGCTGGTACCACCACCGACCCGGTCGAGAAGCCCATGGAGCTACTCCCGCTCGGTCCCGTGCTCTTTATTGACACCGCCGGCCTGGACGATTCCGGTGAACTCGGCGCCCTGCGCGTCCAAAAAACCCGCCAGGTCCTCGAACGCACCGATGTCGCCGTCCTTGTCGCCGCCGCCGGCACCTGGGACGGCTTCGAGGACGACATCCTTCGCGAACTCGCTGTCCGCAAAACGCCCACCGTCGTCGTCTTCAACAAAACCGACACCGCCCAGCCCGATGCCGCCGTCGTCGCCCGCCTGGCCGAACACAAGCTCCGCGTCGTCCGTACCGCCGCCCCCACCGGCGATGGCATTGCCGACCTCCGCCAAGCCCTGCTCGATGCCGCCCCGGCCGATTTCCTCGACAGCCCCGCCATCCTCGGCGACCTCGTCGGCCCCGGCGAATTCGCCGTGTTGGTCGTGCCCATTGACAAGGAGGCGCCAAAAGGACGCTTGATCCTGCCCCAAGTCCAGGCCATCCGCGATTTGCTCGATAGCGACGCCGGCTGCCTCGTCGTCAAGGAGCGCGAGTTGCGCAACGCCCTCGACCGCCTCAAGACTCCCCCCAAGCTCGTCGTCACCGATTCCCAGGCCTTCCTCAAGGTCGCCGCCGATACGCCGCCCAGCATCCCCATGACCAGTTTCTCGATTCTCATGGCGCGCTTCAAAGGCGACCTCCTCGCCCAGGTGCAGGGTACCCTCGCCATCGAGAATCTCCGCCGCAACGATCGCGTGCTCATCGCCGAGGCCTGCACGCACCACCCCATCGGCGAAGACATCGGCCGCGTCAAGATTCCTCGCTGGCTTACCCTCTATACCGGCGAGAAACTCCAGTTCGAACACGTCCAAGGCCACGATTTCCCCGCCGATGTCTCACCCTACAAGCTGGTCATCCACTGCGGCGCCTGCATGTGGAACCGCCGGGAAATGCTCGGCCGCATCCTGCGCTGCCAGCAGGCGCGCGTGCCCATCACCAATTACGGGCTCACCATCGCCTACAGCCTCGGCATCTTCGCCCGCGCGCTCGAGCCCTTCCCGCTGGCGCTGGCCGCCTTCCGCCAGGCCCAATACGCCGCCCCCCGGCACTCATCCTTGCGCACCCTGGCCCGCCCCGTCTCCCCGGTGAAAAAGAAACCGGTGTCCCCGGATCGCCCGGCCATTTCCAAAGTTTTGACATGAATGAGTCCTTGACCAAATCAGAGATTCTCAGTTGGCTCCGGGAAACCGACCCGGCACGCCTGGCCGCGTTGTGGCAGCGCGCCGACGACACCCGCCGCCGCCACGTCGGCGACGCCGTCTATTTGCGCGGTTTGATCGAGATTTCCAATTACTGCACCCGCCAGTGCGCTTACTGCGGCCTGCGCTTCGGCAACTCCCGCCTCGCCCGCTACCGCATGCTCCCCGATGAAATCATCGAGGCCGCCCACCGTGCTGTCGCCTTCGGCTACGGCACCGTCGTCCTCCAAAGCGGCGAGGATTACGGCCTCACCACCGAAGCGATCACCGACATCATCCGTCGCATCAAAGCCGGGACGAATCTCGCCATCACGCTCAGCCTCGGCGAACGTCCCGACCGCGAACTGGCCGTCTGGCGCGCCGCCGGCGCCGACCGCTACCTCCTCCGCTTCGAGACCTCCGACCGCTATCTCTTTAATGAAATCCATCCGCCCCAAGGCCACCGCAAGTGCGACCGCATCGCCATCGTCCGCCGCCTGAAAAAACTTGGCTTTGAGATCGGCAGCGGCATCATGATCGGAATCCCCGGCCAGACCTATGCCAGCGTCGCGCACGACCTTGAGATTTTTCGTGAACTGGATCTCGATATGATTGGTCTTGGCCCCTTCATCCCCCATCCCGGCACGCCCCTGGGCACCGGGTTCAATCCCTTCCCGCCCGTCAATGGCGAGCAGGTCCCCAATACCGAGCTGATGGTCTATAAGGCCCTGGCGCTCACCCGGCTGGTCCGGCCCGATGCCAACATCCCCGCCACCACTGCCCTGGCCACCATCAACAAGAAAAATGGCCGCGAGCTCGGGCTCCAGCGCGGCGCCAATGTCTTCATGCCCAACTTGACCCCCCTTAAATACCGCCGGCTTTACGAAATCTATCCCGCCAAAGCCTGCATCGCGGAAACCGACGACAAGTGTCACGGCTGCCTGAGTCTCCGGATTCAAGCCATCGGCCGCCAGATCGGGCGCGGTCCCGGCGGCCGCTTCACCCGCCAACCCGCTGCCGCCCTGTCACCACCCCCCGAGAGAGAAGTGTGTCATGCCTGAAACTCCGGCCACCAAGATTACGATTTGCATGGGCAGTTCCTGCTTTTCCCGCGGGAACAGCCGCAACATCGAGGTGGTCCAGGAATTTCTTAAAAAACACACGCTTCCCCCTAATGTCGAGCTCTGTGGGCACCTCTGCGAGGGTCACTGCAAGTCCGGCCCCAATGTCATGATCAACGACAAAATGTATCACGAGGTCGACCCCATCGTCATCATCGCCCTCTTGAATCATTTCCTTCCCCCGTCCGGCGCATGAATTATCTCAATCCAATTTATACGGAAAAGCGCGAGTGCCAGGACTGCTACAAATGCGTCCGCAACTGCCCCGTCAAGGCCATCAAGGTCGAGGGCGGCTACGCCTCTGTCGTGGCCGAATTGTGCATCTTCTGCGGTTACTGCGTGGAAGTCTGCCCCAACGGCGCCAAAAAAGTCCGCGATGACCTCGCCAGCGCGCGCCAATTGCTCGCGCGCAAAAAGGCCGTTTACGTCTCGCTCGCCCCGTCCTACCTCACCGAATTCACCGGGGCCACCCCCGCCCAGATGATCGGCGCGCTGAAAAAACTCGGCTTCACCGGCGTTTCCGAAACCGCCCTTGGCGCCCAGCAGGTTTCCGCCCAGGCCGCCGACCTCCTCCAAAAAAATCCCCACCGGGTCCTGGCCTCCTCCGCCTGCCCGACCGTCGTGGCCTACCTCCAAAAGCATCGCCCGGATGGCGCCGCCCTCCTCACCGGCCTCCTTTCGCCCCTGCTCACGCATTGTCAGATGCTCCGCCAGGCCTTCGGCCCGGAAATCGGCATCGTCTTCATTGGGCCGTGCATCGCCAAAAAAATTGAGGCCGCCCAGCACCCCGAACTCCTCGACGTCGCCCTCACCTTCGAGGACCTCCGCCGCTGGCTCGACCAGGAAAAGCTGGCCCCCGCGAAACTCACCGAATCCCCCGCCGACGAGTTCCTCCCCGAACGCTCCGCCGAGGGCGCGTGGTTCCCCGTGGACGGCGGCATGATCGCCGGCATGAAAGCCGTCTGCGCCGTCAATGATTGCTCCCTCATGGCCTTCTCCGGCCTGGGCGCCATCAAAAAGGCGCTCGATGGCATCGAGGACCTGCATCCCACCGGGGGTTTGTTCCTTGAGCTCCTGGCCTGCGAGGGCGGTTGCGTGAACGGACCCATGGTCCGCAGCCGCGGCGCCACCGTCGCCAAGCGCCAGCGTATCTTTCAGTCCGTCGCCGGGCCGGCCGGCGAGCTGCCTCGCCGGGCGCTCATCCAATCCCCCGCCGATTTCCTGGTGCCGCCCCCGGCCAATATCGCCGTACCCGATTCCCAGATCCGCGAGGCCCTCCGCAACGTCGGCAAGCTCACCGCCCATGACGAGCTGAACTGCGGCGGCTGCGGCTACGATACCTGCCGTGAATTCGGTATCGCCCTTATCAACCATAAGGCTGAGCGCTCCATGTGCGTCACCTATATGCGCCAGCTTGCCCATAAAAAGGCCAACGCCCTCATCCAAAAAATGCCCTCGGCCGTCGTCATCGTCAACGAGACCCTCCGCATAATTGAGTTCAATGCCGCCTTCGTGAGCCTCTTCAACCCCGGCCCGGCCGCCGGCCCAGCCGGCTCGCCCGCCGCCCCCACCATCGAGGGCATCGCCCTCGCTGAGGTCATGCCCTTCGCCAGCCTCTTTCACAATGTCCTCAAGAGTGGCGAGGATATCCTGGATCGCGATCTCCGCTTCCAAAACACCATCCTGCACGCGACCATCTTTAGCATCGAAAAGCACTGCCTCGTCGGCGGCATCCTCCAAGACATCACCAAGCCCGCCGTTCGCAAGGAACAGGTTATCCGCAAGGCGCGCGAGGTCATTCAAAAACAGATCGCCACCACCCAGCAAATCGCCTACCTGCTCGGCGAAAACGCCGCCGAGGCCGAGATCACGCTCAATTCCATCATTGACTCGTTCTCCCCGCCCAAGCCCGATGACCCCAAGGAGCCCAATGACTGGCGAAAGCTTTATCGACGTTGATTTCTGCCAGCAGCCCAAGCATGGGCAGGTCGTCGCCGGTGATGTCTTCCTCTCCCGCAAGATCAAGGCCGAGGGCCGCGTCATTTCCGTGCTCTCCGACGGCCTCGGCAGCGGCGTTAAGGCCGGCGTCCTCGCCAACCTCACCGCCACCATGGCCCTCCGCTACACCACCGCCTTCGTGGATGTCCGCCGCAGCGCCAAAACCATCATGGACACCCTTCCCGTCTGTGAAAAACGCAAGATCAGCTATTCCACCTTCACCATCGTCGACTTGCACGGTTCCGGCAAAGCGCGCATCATCGAGTACGACAACCCGCCCTTCCTGCTCATCCGCGAGGGCCGCCAGGAGCCCGTGGAGAGCACGGAGATCGGCCTGGAACGCTGGCAGGACCGCAAGCTGC
>Ga0182030_10016189_pt1 | contig 14553 bp, 20 predicted proteins | sample 812S3MmetaG_FD_121299 | JGI IMG/M metagenome (GOLD analysis project Ga0182030, IMG submission 121299) | Permafrost microbial communities from Stordalen Mire, Sweden - 812S3M metaG (Illumina Assembly) | ecosystem: Environmental > Terrestrial > Soil > Wetlands > Permafrost | place: Sweden... | reverse complement strand
CCGGAATCCCGGAAACCAGGGTGAAACAGGCAAAAACCCGGCCACGTCCAAATTGGGCCCACTGCACGCGCGGGCTCACCTCTTCGCGGCAATGATCGGCTGACCAAGCTTCTCGGCAAGCCACAGCTTGATCAGCGACTGCCGCGTCACCCCAAGTCGACGCGCTTCACGGTCAAGGGAATCCACCATCCAAGCAGGGAAGTCCACATTAACCCGCTTCGCATCCGTGCCGATACGCCGAGCCTTGCTGAGATCAACGTGGTCAAGGATTTTCCCGCCAGAATCAAATTTGCGATCAAAGGTCTTCGCTTTCATAAAGTTCCACCTCCTCATCCCGTGATCGCCTCACGGAAATCAATCGAATGTTGTCGCGGCGCCGAATGATCGCGGACCAGTGCTGCTCGTCGATCTTCCCGATAAGCAACCAGCGAGGTTCATCACTAGTGCGAGCGGGAATCTCCACTAACCTGGCGTCGGCCCAAAGACTCTGAGCCGCATCAAAGTCAATGCCGTGCTTGCGCTTGTTCTCAGCGCTCTTGTCCGGGTCGTATTCGAAACCCATGATGCTCTGCCAATGCGCCGACCGGTATAGTTAAGGTATAGTTATTATACCGCTGACAGGCGCGTGCGCCAACGCCGCGGTGTCAGGCCATTCCAAACAGACCACCCTTTCGGCATCTATTGCGGTCTACCGCGCCCAAGCGAGATGAATTGTCGGTGTATCTGACGGTAAATTCGGCACGTCCCGCCAGAAAACCTCCTGTTGTCAGATGCTTATACTTGCCGGAGACGATTGAGTGGGAGTGACCAAGCCTAATTGGTACCTTGAATATTGAGCGTTGATCGCTCAATATGCGAGGTGTGATTAAACGGCCCCAGCTCATAGCCAGGCTGCGCGCTGGCCTAAGGATGAGTCCCGCGGTGGCGCTGCTCGGCCCACGTCAGTGCGGTAAGACCACGCTCGCACGGCAGCTTGCCGGTACCTCGAATAGCACTTACTTCGATCTGGAAAATCCTGTCGATCTGGCTCGGCTATCCGAGCCCATGACGGCGCTAGTATCATTGCGTGGGTTGATCGTGATTGATGAGGTGCAGCGTCATCCCAATCTCTTTCCGATTCTCAGGGTATTGTTGGACCGCAAGCCGATTCGAGCGCGTTTTCTCATTCTTGGCAGCGCATCGCCGGATTTGCTTCGCCAGAGCTCCGAATCTCTGGCGGGCCGTATTGCCATAGTCGAGATGGCCGGATTCACGCTTGAAGAGCTCAACCGCGCGGATCTCAATCGACTATGGCTGCGCGGCGGCCTTCCGCGCTCGTTCCTGGCGCGTACGGAGGCTGCGAGTACCGCCTGGCGCGAGGATTTTATTCGCACATTCCTCGAACGCGATTTGGCTCAACTCGGGGTTCAAGTGCCTTCAGGGACGATGCGCAGGTTCTGGACCATGGCCGCGCACTGCTCAGGTGGCATCTGGAACAGCTCGGAGATTGGGCGGTCTCTTGGCGAGGCCCATACGACCGTCAAACGCCATCTAGACGCCTTGTCCGGCGCTCTTGTTGTGCGGGTGCTAGAGCCTTGGTTCGAGAACCTCGGGAAGCGGTTGGTAAAATCCCCGAAGGTTTACATTCGGGATTCGGGACTCCTGCATACGTTGCTCGGAATAAGCGATCTCCGGCAACTCGATGGACATCCCGTGGTCGGCGGATCATGGGAGGGCTTCATTATGGAGCAACTTCTTGCTCATTTGCCCAAGGCCAAAGCCTATTACTGGCGGACGCAGGCCGGAGCAGAACTCGATCTGCTGTTGTTTTTGAAAGGACGGCGTATCGGAATTGAAATCAAGCGGGCTGATGCACCGAAGATGACGCCGTCGATGGGCTCGGCGCTCGACGATCTTGAATTACATCGGCTGCTGGTAATTTACCCGGGCACGGTGCGCTACACCCTTCGACCGAAGGTTGAAGTGATGTCGCTCGCGCAGTGCGTGACCGAGTTGGCTTGACGACCTAATCTATCGCGGACTATCTTCGGTCAGCAAAAAAGTTTGGCGGCATAACTGACATTACTGCCCCCGCCAACGCGTTACGTAGTATGAGCGTGGAGCTCGCGGGCGACCGGCATCCTTAATAAGCAACCGTAAATTGCGACTGGACATGCTTCGGTCTTTCGATCTCGTCGAGCAGAGCCACTGCAAAATCCTCCATGGAAATGCGGCTCTCGCCTTGCGCGTCCTTCAGTAAGACGTCGGTACCGATGCGGAATTTATTTGTTCGGGTACCGGGCTCGATGTTCGTCGGCGGGTTCAATATGGTCCACGGGATATCTTTGACGTCGCCGAAGTATTTCAGTGCATCCAGCTTACCCTTTTGAAAAGCAAACGCCTTCGGATTTATCTCCGCCTGCGCCTGGCCGCCTGGTTCCTCGGGCAGCGAGCTGGATCCTCCCACCCATAGAATGCGCGGCGCGTTGCCGGACACGCCGCGCGCCGCCGTCACCAGGGACTGTGCGACCTTGGGGAAAAAATCCTCGCCCAGTTTGAAGCCACTAACGGCACTGACCACGGCATCCTGTCCGGCCATCTGCTCGGCGACGCCGTGGGTGTCGAGTATGTCCCCCTTGATCACTGTCAAGCGCGCGCGTTCAGTGGTCGTGGCCGATGGATTCCGCACTACCACTGTAACGGTGTGGCCGCGGCTGAGCGCCTCGTCAACAATGCGCTGGCCGATACGCCCAGTGCCGCCGTACACGGTAATCTTGAGCGGCTCCGCTGCCACGGACATGCTCTGCCACAAGCCGAGCACTACACCGCTGCAGAGCGCCAGAATAATTCGGCGCCTAGTGGTCTTCATGGTCGGTCTCCGGATGTCGATATGAATTTGACATGATAAACACTTGCGGAGAGAAATTGTATTCTGACTTGCATTACAGGCGTGCAGCGGCGCCGCGACTCACGCGCGAGTTAGCGAATGTGCTGGGTTTGCAGAGCTTCCATCTCGCGTCAGCCCGGCCAAGACGGGGGTTCATCTTTCGCCGGTGTGCCGCGTGGATCAAATTTCGTCGTCGTCCACAATCCCCCACTAAAGTGCCAATGCCGACGCGGCTTTTCTCCCGCAACGATCGGACGTTTCAGATGCGAAAGCGCCGAGCTCTTTCGTCATTGCGCCTTAGGTCGGGTTGTTACGAAAATTAGGTTATATATCTACTGCTCAGTGCTTGAGCTGAGCTCGCCTTATGAGCCACTTGCCGCTCACTTTGACGAGGGTGTGATCATAGTGACCCACGGAGCCCACTGATCCGCTCGGCGGACCCTCAGGGTTCACTTTGCTGTAGATAGTCATGTAGTAGGCCCGGTAGTTGACGGTGTGATCGTCGATAAATTCATAGATGGGACTGGTGATGATGCGCACCCCACGTCCCGGGCCGCCCGAGGGCCCGCCAACGCCCGGGGCTGCCGCCGGCTCACTGGACCCTCCAGCGCTAGCAAGCGGCGGACCGCCTGGGGTACCAGCCGCGCCCGCTGGAGCAGGGCCCATGGGCGAAGCGCCGGGTGCCGCCGCCCCTCCCGGCACGCCTAGGCAGCTAAGCTTGGTGAAGTAGGCGCGCAGAGCTTCCTTACCCTTGCAGGAAGCGAATTGCGTGAGCCATTCGCCGTCCTCTGTAAACGTGGCCAGCCAAGCGTCGACGTCCTGCGTGTCGAAGGCCCATGTGCTGCGACTGATCAGCTCTTCAACCTTGCTACGCTCCACCAGCTTTTGCTCATCGGTCAGCCCTTTGGCGAGCGCCGCCGAGCTTGCGGCGTAACACAGCGCCATCGAGATGAGCGCAAGCGCCAGGTATCTACGCAACTTCATATGGCATTCCCCTATGTATTTCCGTGTCTGCAGAAAACTCGGGCACTTTTTTCCCCGCGAAAATGGAATTGCCGCCCCCTTCGATTAATAGAGGAGACCGGCCTTGCTTGAGGCTGTGGATTCTGCAGCGTGCCAGAGTTAGGCGCGAGCGGCAATCGGTGCCATGTGTCTGCGTCCAATCTTCTCGGCCGAATAGCGGTGGATCGCGATCTCCAGGCGGTACGGGCAATCGCGGCCTTGCAGAGGCGGTCTTCAGACTCCATCCCGTCGTTCGGACCCTGGGGGAGGCTCTGTCTACGCATAAAGGGTCTTTGGAAGTATTATTCGCAGCACACCTTCACTGTTGCTAATTGGGGACACATCATGCTCGTTCGATGCGCAACCTTCGCTGCCGGTGCGATGCTGGTCTTGGCGTCCAATGCCATTGCGCAAGAAGTGCGCGTGGAAAAAGATATTTCCCTGGTACTTGCCAGCGACGCGGCCGCTGCGGCCATGCAATTTTGTACGGAAAAAGGTTGGAACGTGTCGGTGACCGTAGTGGATCGCGCCGGCAATGTGAAAGCCTTGTTACGCAGCGACAACGCAGGTCCACACACGGTCGATTCCAGCCGCCGCAAGGCATACACCGCGGCAACGTTGCAGCAGAGCACCACTGTCATGATGGGCATCATCGAAAAGAATCCCGGTCTCGCCAATCTTAAGATGATCGACGGCTTTCTGTTGCTGGGCGGGGGTCAGCCGATTCGAGTCGGCAATGAGGTGATCGGCGCCATCGCGGTAGCCGGCGCGCCCGGCGGTGATCTGGACGAGCAATGCGCGGATGCGGGCATCAGCAAGATTCGCGAGCGGCTAAAGTAGTCGCAGGTCGATCCGGCTGGCACCGCCGCCGCGTTTATTTGGGCGGCGGCGGCAAATCGCCAGGCGGCGTCAAGTCGAAAAAGATTGCGCCAGACGAGGGGTCCAAATAGCGATCGCTGTCGTTGCAGTAGCTGAATTCGTGCGGCGTATGGTCGCGATCGCGCCGCAGCCTCGTGACGACTTTGTAGGGTTCGGTCAGGGCGTCCGGCGCCGTCACCACGCTTTCGACTTGAAGTAGATCCGGCGCAATCAAGCTCAGGCGTTCGACACTGTGCGCACCGGCGCCGATGGGAATTCCGCCGGCGAGCACTAAGAACTGGTTGTGACGGTTCATGCCGGCGGTCTCGATGACCAGTGTCTGTCCTTCCCAATGGCCGACCGAAGTGCCCGCGTACGTTTCATCCAGCTCAGCGGACAACTTGCGATCCATGTAAATGCGTCGCAATTGTCCCAACTCATCGGTGATGGTGATTCGGCCAGGCGTCGTGAGGAACTCGAGGGCTGCTTCGGCATCAGCGATGAAGAGGCCGCTGAAGCGGAATTGGCCGCAGGTCTTGAATGCCTTGGTTCCCGGCGGTTTTTCCTTGAGTTCGCCCATTTCGTAGGCCGCATACTTGCGCGCCAGCTCTTTATATTCCGGTTTGAATGGCGGTTGACCGAAAACGAAGCGGGCGTCCGGCGCAGATGCAGAGCGGGAGACATTCGCTCCGGGCGTGGCCGCGCGGGTACCGGCGGAAGCATTGGGTGAGCTGCTTGCCGGCCCAGACGGCGGTCGGTTGCCACCCATTTCGACCAGCCACCAACCGCTAAGATCGGGTACTCGGGCTGCAGTTGTTTTGCCGGCAGCCCAGGTGGGAGCGACCACCAGCGTGATCGCGGCAAGCGCTGAAAAAATGGCAAGCCGCGTGATTCGTCTTCTCGGAATTGTCACTTGGCGCCTTCCGATTGTGGGGTCTCCGCGGGCGATTTGGGCTGAGCGGGTGGCGCACTGCGTCTTTTGAGTTCCGCAAAGCCGATAGCGAGCGGGTCGCCCGTATTCACAGAGCCGTCCGCGTGCACGGCTTTGACCAGCGAGCCCCCGGGGCGTCCGTCTTTCAAAGGAAAGTATTCGATGGTGACTTTCTCGCCGCTCTTGAGCGTGTCCTTGGTCCAGCCGCCGCGCGTCAGAATGTTGATGCTGCCGCTTTGAAAACCATAGAGCTCATAACCTTCAGAGTTTTGTGGGTTGGAGACATACGCCCAGATGGTGATGTGTGGGTTCTGCCATTCCACCTTTGCGATCGTTGCCTCGACGGTGGCCGTTTTTGTTTCGTCGTACATGACCGCAGAATGATGCGCCAGCGCCGACGCAGTCAGCCCCATTGCCAAAACCGCCGTCATCGATTTCGCGCCAATCATGTTAACACCTAGCCGGAGGCCCAATGTTCGGTCACCTTGCCGTTGATGATATGAACCATGTTGAAACTCATGGTCGGCTTACCCTTGGAATCGGCGCTTGGCAACTCGGTTACCCAAATTACATACTCGCCGTCGCTCATGTAGCGCTCTTTCAACGACAACACCGCATCCAGCGATCGTACGCCCGCGGCAGGTGCCGCGGCATTGGACGAGGCCGGGGGATTGCGCCTTGCCGCGGCCCGCTTCAGCATCATTTGGATGTAGCCTTCGCGTCCGGGCCGGTCCATGGGATAGGTGTGCTCGACATAGTCTTCACTGACATATCTTTCCGCCACCGGTCGCAAGTCTTGATCGGGATTGTTGCCGAAGGTGGCAATGCGCACGGCTCTGACGTATGTCTTGACGAGTTCCACGTTGGCGGCGCCTTGCGTGTCTGCCGCAGGAACGGTTTGGGCGAGCATCGCCGCGACGACACCCAATGCAACTGTCGCACTTCTCATGCGCTACCCCCGGATTCGTGACCTGCCTTTTTATACGGCTCGCCGTCGGTTGTCCACGGGATTCGCGCATGACCGGTCCTGGCACCGCGGGTGTCAGGCCGCCTTGCGAAAAATCACCAGATGTTGCTAGGGTAGGCCCCTGGCGGTCCGCTCCCAGGTGAGTGCGCGGTCGCCGGCCTCAAGACGAATCTGCCGCTCGGTCATCTTGTGCGCCGGCTGATCGGCACATTTAAATCATCGCCGCCATACTCGACGAGTACCACGCGTCCACCGGGCGTCAGCGCGCGAACTGTGCTTTCCAGCACTTTGACGGGGATTCGAACTCAAGGTAGACGTCCACCATGGTCGCCAGGTCTACGCTGTCGGCGGGCCGGCGTGTGTCGCTCATGATGCCCGCATAGGCTCGACGTCTGAATAGCCCGATTCCGAGGCGATCCTGGCCAGCATCGTGAGCATGGAACATAGCCTTCATTTGATAAGAGGAAAGAGTGTGTTGCCAAACAATTGTCCAACAGGTGTACACTTTTAATTTGTCCGGTCGGTCAACAATATAACCAGGGGGATAATCAGTGACTACGAAACGGACGCGACCGCAAGCATTTATACGGTGCTTTGGTCCGGTGTTGGCAGCGGCGATGTGGGCGAATGCCGCCAGCGCGCATCATTCGTTTGCTTTGTTCGACATGAGCAAATTGGTGACAATTTCAGGCACTGTCACCGAGTGGCAGTGGGCGAATCCACATTCCTGGCTTTATATGGCCGTTCGCAAAGCGGATGGCACCACCGAGCGCTGGGCTTTCGAATGCAGCAGTCCCAACATGATGATTCGCTGGGGCTGGAATAAGAATGACATTCACGTCGGCGACAAAATTACTGTCGATGGACATGTCGCACGTGACGGTAAGACTGTTGCCTCAGTTCAAACCTTGTTCTTGGCCAATGGCAAGATCTTGGCCGATCCCATGGGGCAGGCACGCAATGTTTCTGGTGATGAACTCGCTTCCGGTCCTGAATCTGTACCCGACAAGCCACGTGGGGAGGTGTACAAATGAGCGCGTCTGGCAACCGCATTGTAAGTAGTGTTGGAACCAACGCAATGTGTCGATCTCGATTGACGATAATCTGCTGTGGCGTCCTTGCCAGCTTCTCGCTATCGGTCCAAAGCGCTGAAAGGGCGCCGGCCGTCGAGACCCCGGCAGCCAAGGCTAAGCAAGCCGCAGCGTGGGCTGAGATCCATACGTGGCCCAATTTGTGGGAAGGAAGCTGGCAAGGCATCAGTCCCATCATCGAGGAATTTGCGACGCCACCTTCGTATACGCCGCAAGCGCAGAAACTCATAGATGCGTTCAAGCCGGTTGAGGACAGCACTTTTGCGAACTGCCATCCACAGGGCATGCCGTTCGTTATGAATATCGTGGCGATGCCGATGAAGTTCTTCCCATCACTGGACCTGATAGCGCTTTACATCGAAGGCTTCGGCACCACGCGTTTCATTCACATGGATGGACGCGAACACAGCAAGGATCCCAATCCAACTTACCTGGGCGAATCGATTGGTCATTGGGAAGGCGACACACTGGTGGTCAGTACCATCGGTTTGCTTCCTGACACCACTTTCCAGATAGGCTTGAAGCCGTTACCGAAAGACTTGCCTAAGGATAGTTTGCTTGGTACTGGTAGTTCCGCGAATCCTGTAATGAAGGGCATACCCGTCTACGGACAGCATGGACCGAACGTGCGCTTCATTGAACGCATGCACATGAAGAACTTCAATACGCTGGAGATTCAAACTACCGTTTACGACGACACGGTATTCACCAAGCCCTACGCTTTTCCGCCGCGGACTTGGCATCGCTACCTTGGTCAGAGCGCTGAACCTCAGGAGTGGTACTGCACCAGTAACCGTGACTTCTTCGATCCCGAAAGCGGAAAGTTGGAATACGACGTCAAAGGCAAGGCCATCAGCCGCTAATTTCTTCCTGATCATTTGCTGCCGCCGCGTCAAACGTGGCGGCAGCAACTCGACTTGGCGGCCGGCACATGCATTGATGGAATGCAAGGCCCATAGCCGATCAGCACGTATGCGCGAGGGTTTCATGCACAGACTAGCGGGATCAACCGTTGGCAGCGGGGCCTCTTGGGGGTAATTTTGTGAGGAAGGGTGAAAATCCGAAAAGGCAGATCCCGCTGCTGGCGCTTTACGACACAGTGATCAGTAGCGCTAAAGCCTCGCCCAATAAAGTTTAAGCTCTTCGTCGGCGAGGGGCTCGATATGCGATCGACGGCAGGTACCTCGAGCGTGTAGAGCGCGAACGTCCTTGGAGATGCTGGGGGAAATGAATGAATCGGCTGTACGAAGCAAACCGCGGATCGACTCGATATCCCTCGGAACTCATTGGGATGTACGCCCGAGGATCCAGGTTTCCGGCTCTATCGGTGCAGCTAAGATTCGCACTAGCGGTTTGCATCGCGAGCTTTTCATGCATCGTCGAAGCGCACCATTCCTTTGCCAGGTTCGACGACAGTAAGACGTATGTATTGGATGGAACACTGAAAGCCTTTGAATGGACGAACCCGCATACCTGGATCATATTGACCTGCGTCGAGCAAGACGGGAGTACGACCGAGTGGCGACTGGAGGGCCCGAGTCCGTCGATCCTGCGCAAAGCCGGGTGGAAGCCCACGTCTTTGCGAATAGGCGATAAGTTAGCCGTCACTCTGCATCCCGTCCGCACCGGATCTCACGAAGGTGCTTTCATGGCGGTCATATTGCCGGACGGCGGCCAATTGGCAGCGATGGATCAGGTGACGTTGGAGCAGATTAATCCTCAAGCCAAGGTAGATGTTCCGGCCGGAACGTCATCTCCCAATAAATAGCCACAGCGATTGGTCGTGTGACCAACAGGATTGCCCGCGAGACGAATATGACACAACCCCTCATTCGTATTGGTACCTGGGTATTTGCATGCATTGCGACTGTGAATATTTCCGCCCCGGTCAGGAGTGCGGAGGCGGCGCAGATTGGAGATCAGGGCTTGGACGGGGTCTGGTGGATAATAAGTTACGCGGCGGAACTCAAACCGATCGATGGGGGCGCGCCGCCGCTTAACGCTGATGCACGTTCAGAGTATCAACAGTGGAAGCGCACGCTTCAAGCAGATAGTACGGTCGATCAAGTCAAGACCCATTGTCTGCCACAGGGCGTGCCACGGTTGATGGGAGCGCCTTACCCTTTCCAGATAGTCCAGACGGCCGATCGCACCACGCTGTTGCATGAGTCGCACCATGTCATCCGCAGCATCTATATGGACGACGTGCATCCGAGCGAAGGTGATCTGACGCCAAGTTTCATGGGCGATTCCATAGGGCATTGGGAACAGCATGTTTTGGTGATCGACACAATCGGGTTTCAGCTCAGGACTTCGGATCGGGTTGGCTTCGATCTTCGCACGAGCCTGGATGACTCCGGGTTGCCGCACAGTGAGAAGCTGCACACAATATAGCGCCTCAGGAGAATCGGCGACGGGAACCTGCTGGAAGACCTGATCACCATCGATGATCCTGGAGTATTCAATAAGGGTTGGACCGTAAGAATGGTTTATAAGCGCCAGCCAGGGATGCGGATCCTCGACTATGTTTGCGGCGAGCCTCACAGAGACATTTCGAAAGTGAAGAGGATCTCCTGACCGTGTCCGATATCGCTGAAGGCAGGCCTCGCATGGCACATTGGATTTGCAAAAAATTCGTTATGGCCGCATCGATGCTTGCATGCATGGTATCGGTGTATGCCGCTGATCCGGCAGGGCCACCACCGGCAGGGTTTCCGGCAGGGCCACCACCGGCAGGGTTTCCGGCAGGGCCACCACCGGCAGGGTTTCCGGCAGGGTTTACGGCATCGCGAGATGCGATTCCTGCGGATACACCAGGCGGAACGAGCATTACTGGCATGTGGCAGGCAATGGGTCTAGCCGCCGGCTGGGAGCAGACAAACTCCATAATGAAGCCAGACGTCCTGGCGACATACGAAGCCGCGCGCGCGCAGGCGGCTGTCGAGGGACACGCATTCATGACGAATTCTGCGAAATGCCTTCCAGAGGGTATGCCGGCGATGATCGACGTCCCAGGAACATTGGAGATTCTTGAAGCACCGAAAAGCAAGGAAATCATATTTCTTCACACCCAGGACAACCAGATACGTCCGGTTTATTTGGAGGAGCCGCATCCTGCCAACCTAAAGCCAAGTTATTGGGGGCATTCCTATGCTCGCTGGATCGCGGGGACTCTTGTAATCGATACGGTCGCTATCGACGACAGAACGACACTAAATTGGTTTGGACTCCCTCACTCCGTGGCCCTTCATACGATAGAAAAGTACCGTTTGACGAACGATGGCAAGACCCTTGATTTGGAATTGACCCTGGAAGATCCGGGCGTATTGGTTGCGCCTTGGGTGGTAAAGAAGCGCTTTATTCGCAAACCGCCGCATACGCGGTTTGATGAATATGTCTGCGCCGAGCGTAGCAGAGACGCAGTGCCACCCAGCGAGTGAGCGTTGACCCGCGCCGTTCTTTTTCCTGATCAGATCACGTTCATATCCTGCTAAAGGGTCGGGTGTCCCCGTCCACCTTGCCTGAGCACTGCTGCTGTAATCCGGCGAGCGGATTAGACCTCGCGCGGGCGCATGAACGTAGCGGTGAACATGGATATGCTATCTACGTTGGTAGCCGCCTGTTGCTCCAAAGCAAGAATTATCGACGGCGTATCGCCCGGTAAGATGGTCGGGCAACGACACGAAGTAATTTTCTGCCAGATGCCAACTGGTGCCGGCGATGCTCGAATGGGGGTAGTTGTGACTTGTAGGCAGAGTTTTGCATTCACTCTGCAGCTGTCGACGTGCACGCGCATAGGGTTTTTCTTGAAGCGTGCGCTCGTGCGTAGAACTTCCCTGAAGGCGTGGCGGATAGTGCGATGCGTTGCGGCATCATTACTTAAAACCGAGCGGGCGGGCGGCAGCTGGTGGCCGGGACTTGAGTCATCTCGCCGCCGACCGCACACTATCGGTCAGGAATTTGGAGGCTCATAATATGGCAGTGTTAAGCAAGAAATCGGTAATGCCGACCGAGCGTGACGCACTGCCGGGCCGCGCTACGCCACCCAGTGTGCCGCAGATGCATTTTGTCAACGGTCACCGCATGGTACCTCCATTTCCCGATGGCCTGCGCGAGGCGGTGTTCGGCATGGGCTGCTTCTGGGGCGTCGAGCGACTGATGTGGCAGTTGCCTGGAGTGTACTCGACCGCGGTAGGGTACGCGGGTGGGTTCACTCCCAACCCAACCTACGAGGAGGTCTGTACCGGAGAGACCGGACACGCCGAGGTGGTGCGCGTGATTTACGACCCCACAAAGATCCGCTACGAGGATCTGCTCAAGGTATTCTGGGAGTCGCATGATCCCACGCAGGGGATGCGGCAGGGGGGCGATGTCGGCACGCAGTACCGCTCCACGATCTACGTAACTGACAAGATCCAGCGGGACGCCGGTGAACTCTCGAGGCGCGCTTATCAGTCCCGGCTCACTGCTGCCGGACACGGCGCCATCACTACCGAAATCCGCGAGGCACCGCAGTTCTTCTATGCCGAGGACTATCACCAGCAGTATCTGGCGAAGAATCCCAGTGGCTATTGCGGCTTGCGCGGCTGTGGAGTGCCCTTTGAATCTGCAGAGTTACAGGTGGGTGAGAAGGCATAGTTGATGGTTTGAATTGGATTCCATCAGGAAGCCAAGGGGTTACCAAAGGAATACGCGTTTTTCTGCGGGAAGACGCAGCATAATTTCGACGTTGAGGTCTACTGGAACTCTACCGGTGTTTTGAACTCAGGAAAGTCCCAGGGGAAGCGACTCATTCTCAGGCGTCAACTGGCTCTTAGCTTTAATGGCAGGTCAGCTTATTGTTCTTGAGCTCGCAGTCGTCTGACGGGCCGTATTGTTGGTAGTACTCCATCATGCCGAGGCGTGTCACATAGGCCTGAAAGCGCGTGTCGCGGCGGGACCCTCGCATCTCCGGTGACCACGGGTCAAAACGCCACCAGTCGATAACTGTACCAGCCTCTACCCTGGTCAGACATCGGTTCGCCAGTGCGAACGCCTCATCGAGCCCGCCCACGAGGGCCATCGATTGCACGCCGTTTATGCAGGCACTCGCATATCCGGGGTCAGCACCAGATTGCGCTGGCGCTGCGGAAAATAGGCGCGCAATGGCAGTCAACGCCGCTGAGCGCTGGGCGGGATGCTCAAGAGCGCCGTAGGCGAATCGCGCACTTTCCGCGCTCCGAGAGTCGTTCGAGTCTCTGGTGCGCAACGCTGCAGCTTCTGCGTAGCGACCCGCGTGCAGGGCGGTCAGTTCGCGAACCGTAATCAGGGGATTGCCGTCTTTCGGAAAGCCCAAGTCAATGGCCGCCGCCGCATATCGCGACGCTTCGGCATCGCGCCCCACACCCGCGTTGATCCAGGCGTAGTAGGCGACCACTAACGGATCAGCGGGAGCCAGCGCGTAAGCGCTGTGCGCGGCGTCAAGACCCTCCCTCAATCGACCAACAGCCATCAGGTGAACAGCACGAATGATGAGGACATAACCGTCGTTCGGCGCCAGGACCAACGCGGCACGATCATGCGATTCGCCTTCCAATTGCTGCCAGTGCCAGGTGGGGATAGGCCGCAGTGGCATCCAGGGCCAGGGCTTGTCGCGCCGCACGCTCTGCGGCTGCAAAGTACTCGGTGGCGGCCGCCGTCTGCGTCCGGTGCAGGTAAGCGGGTGGCCTCACATACACGCCGGGCTTTGGTCGCGCTGCTATCGCGCGTCTGCCGAAGCTGGCTTCCGTTTCTCGCGCTCGGTGCCCTCAACCGCCTGATTCGGCGCCTTGATTCCGTATTCTTCTGCTATGCCGGCAACCAGCGTTAGGCGGAGTACTATAGTCCTCAGAAGCCTAGATGCGCCGGTGGCCCAATTGGGCCACCGGACGAAGGCGCGACCGGAACGACACAGGTCTATCAGCGAAACGGCGCGGAAGTCGACCGAAGGTCGACCCGCCCGAGAAAGTTCATTATCGCCTGTGTCCGTGCGGGGAAGCCTACGAGAGGAGGTCACGATTCGTTGCGCCTTTGCCTAACACGCTTTCTCGGCGCCGGCGTTAGGGGTGGCCGAGTTGTCTTGCCGGCCTAGCAGGACTCGCAACATACACCGCTTCAGGGCTACGACGGGGGTGACGGCACCCGCCGCGACCATGCACCTACTCCGGCCGTGTTGGTCTACACTTGAGCCCCCTCACGGTGTGTTTCCGTTCTAAGACTTTGCCTCGACCGCAGAAAATCGGGCCAGCTCCCGCTGCCCCATTGACCCGTAACAGCGACCTCACCTCGATGGAGAGCCAATGTGAAAAGCAACCGACGACTCCGCTACGGCTATGGTCTTCTGTGCGCCATGGCTTTCTTACCGCTGCCGGCGCTGGCGCAGCCGCCTGCGACTGCCCCTTCGCCTGCGCTGGGACCCCGATACCTCGTGGCGCAGGTACCGCGTCCGAGCAATAGCGACACCACTCGCGCGCTCGCAGCGGCAGTCGAGTACGCCGAGCAGAAGGGAGTCTCGATCAGCTGTGCCGTGGTTGACGGCCGCGGGGATCTCGTCGGCTTCACCCGCATGGACAGCGCAGACTTCAAGACGCGCCGCATTGCCGAGGCCAAAACACTGACGTCGGCACAACTGGGTATTCCCAGTGGCGATGCGGCACGTTCTGGCGCTCTGTTCGATGGCCTGAATGCCTTGATGCAAAACACCATGCTGGCCGTCAGGGGCGCGGTGCCCATCATTCGCAACAACGAGGTGATCGGGGCCATCGGCTGCAGCGGCGCGCCGGGGCCAGGCGATGTGGACGAGGCCGCCGCCACGGCGGGT
>Ga0182030_10016187_pt1 | contig 14555 bp, 14 predicted proteins | sample 812S3MmetaG_FD_121299 | JGI IMG/M metagenome (GOLD analysis project Ga0182030, IMG submission 121299) | Permafrost microbial communities from Stordalen Mire, Sweden - 812S3M metaG (Illumina Assembly) | ecosystem: Environmental > Terrestrial > Soil > Wetlands > Permafrost | place: Sweden... | reverse complement strand
CCTGGCGAAAGCCAGTTGCTCTATCTTCTGAAAACCCCCGACGGCGTAAAAGCCTGGCAGCGGCCGCTTTCCATCCGCATGCAGGATCTTTCCAGAGAATACAGAGACGCCCGTCTCACGGTCAATTCCCTGGCCCGTCTGCGGCGCGGATTCTTTCTCACGTGGGGACTCCTGGCCGCCGCGATTTCGCTGATCGCGCTAACCCTGGTCTGGCTTGTAGCAACCCGCTTCAGCCGACCGATCGTGAAACTAACGGAAGCTCTGAAAAATCTCGCCGCAGGCGATTTCCGCGTCCGCGTCCCCAATGACCGAACCGATGAAATCGGACTCGCCACCGAAGCCTTCAACCGCACCGCCGCGCAACTGGAACAGAGCCGCGATCGCCTGGTTTCTCTCACCCAGCTAGCCAGCTGGCAAGCCCTGGCACGCAAGACCGCGCACGAAGTAAAAAATTCCCTGACGCCAATCCGCCTCACCGTCGAAGAAATGGTCGCCCGCGGTACCGACCACACTGACAATCGCCAGTTCCTGGAACAAGCCGCGTCCATCGTTGTGGACGAGATCGAATCCCTGGAGCGCCGCATCCGCGCCTTCTCCGAATTCTCCACCGAGCCGCCCGTCTGTCCCGAGCCTCTCGATATCTACGAAATCGTCGACGAACGCATCGCGTTCCTCAAATCCGCTCATCCCGAAATCCGCTATGCCGTCGAAGCCGCTGCAAACACACCAAGCGCCATGGCCGATCAGGATTTAGTCAAAGGCATTCTCGTAAACCTGTTGGAAAACGCAGCCGAAGCCGCGGGCGAAGGCGGCCAGGTTCTTGCCCGCGTCACTACGATGGAAGATCGCGTCGCCATAGAAGTCCATGACTCCGGACCCGGCCTCAGCGAACTAGCCCGCACCTCTCTGTTCCAACCGACCATCTCATTCAAGAAGCGCGGCATGGGCCTCGGCCTTTCCATCGCGCGCAAAAGCGCCCTGCTCTCCGGTGGCGACATCCTGCTGATCGCCGGCGAGCTCGGCGGCGCAGGTTTCCGCGTACTTTTACCGAAATCGAATCATGGCATCCCGGCGCATCCTGGTCATTGACGACGAAGAGAACATCGGCCGTTCTCTGCGCATGATCCTGGAACGCGAAGGTTACCAGGTCAACGCCGTGGCGTCCGCCGCGGCCATGCGCGCCTTTCCGGACAAGACACGCATCGACCTGTTCCTGCTCGACGTGCGCCTCCCCGACGCCAATGGAATCGATCTCTTGCGAGAACTGCAATCGAGCGACATCAACGCGCCGGTGATCATGATTTCAGGGCACGCGACAATCGCCGACGCCGTACAGGCAACCCGCGCAGGTGCCTTCGACTTTCTCGAAAAGCCGCTGGGCCGCGACCGCGTCATGGTGGCAATCAAAAACGCGCTCGAACAAAGCAGCCTGAAACAGGAGAATAAGCGCCTGCGCGAAGCCGTAGGACCCGGCACAAGAATGATCGGTTCCAGCCCGGCCTTTCAGCGCGCCGTTGAGCAAGCCACTATGGCCGCACGATCGGATGCCCGCGTTCTTCTCGTAGGCGAATCCGGGACCGGCAAAGAGCTTCTCGCCGCCCATATTCACGGAGCAAGCCCGTTCGCCTCCGGACCATTTGTGAAAGTCAATTGCGCCGCCATCCCCGGCGAGCTCATTGAAAGCGAATTATTCGGACACGAGAAAGGCTCCTTCACCGGAGCCACATCCATGCGCCGTGGAAAGTTCGAACTTGCCGACAACGGGACTCTCTTCCTCGACGAAATCGGCGATCTGCACGCAAACTCCCAGGCAAAATTACTCCGCGTGTTACAGGAAGGCGAGTTTCACAGAGTAGGCGGCGAGCAGGTGATCCGCGCGACGGTCCGGGTGGTCTCCGCAACCAATCGCGATCTGACCGCAATGGTCGCCCAGGGCAAATTCCGCGAAGACCTTTACTATCGTGTAAGCGTAGTCCCGGTCCGGGTGCCAGCTCTCCGCGAACGCCCGCAGGACATTCGCCCAATGGCCGAATACTTCCTCGAAGACTTCTGCGGCCGCAACGGTTTTCGCCAGAAAAGCTTCGACCCGGAAGTATGGGAAGCCTTCGAAAGTTGTAAATGGCCAGGGAACGCCCGCGAATTGCGCAACGTGGTCGAGCGGATGGCAATCCTGTCGCACGGAGATGTAATAACATCCGCGGCGGTCCCGCTGGAGCTGCGTTTACCGCAAAGAGACAACGGAGCGAGATCCAGCGTTCAGGAAGCAAGAGAAGTAGCCGAGCGCGAACATGTATTACGAGCGCTGGAAGAAGCCGGCTGGAACGTGTCGAGCGCAGCCAGAGCGCTGGGAATGGAACGAACGAATCTGCACAAACGAATCAGAGCCCTGGGCTTAGCGAGAGGAAAATAAATCCCCGGATGCAGTCAAGCCAGCAGCTTTCGTCGAATCTGATGTGGCACAGGCTTTACAGCCTGTGCGCTTCTCATTAGATGCAGCGCTCCTTAAAACCCGAACTAATGGACGATCCGTCGATATCGGGCCCAGTCTTGGACAAATTCCACCGCGATCTAAACCGGGTCCACAAGCTACTGGGAAGCTATCCAACAATAGAGAAATTCATCCGCAAAGATGACAGGCCAGTCGAATCGGTAATAGACATAGGCTGCGGAGGAGGAGCCCTGCTAAGATATCTCCGCAAACAACTACACGTAAAAGTAACTGGAATCGATACGAAGCCGGGTCATACAAACGACATCCCCATAATCGCGGCCAACGCAATCACCGATCCCCTGCCAGCAGCCGATGTAGCAGTCTCATCCTTCGTATCCCACCACCTGACACACGAAGAAAACATAGCGCTTATTAAGAACGTAAGCCGGTCCTGCCGAAGATTCATCATCCTCGACCTCATCCGCCACCCGATGCCGCTTTGGCTCTTCACAATCTTCATCTGCCCGCTAATCGGCCATGAAGCGGCAGTAGACGGGCGCCAGTCCGTACGCCGGGCTTACACGCCAGAAGAATTTAAAGAAATGGTGCAAGAAGCAATAAAGGGGACATCCGCCACCTTCGCGACGGACATCCCCCCGCTACTCTCCAGACAAGTGATGGATATCCGCTTCTAGAACGAAATTCGTCCCCCAACCTGCATAGCCCGAGGCCCTCCGGATCCGAACGGCGAACTAGCTCCCAGGCGATTAGTGGCCACACCAAACGCCGGGTCATTCAACCCAAGACCATAGTTACTCAGGTTCGAGACATTGAAGGCATTGAAGACATCATACTGAATCTGGAGCTTATACTTCTCCTTATACGCGAATGTCTTCTTGAGACTAAAATCCTGCGAAAAAATCGGCCTTCCGAGTGTGAAATTCGATGGCAGAGTAATCGGCGAAAACGGCTTCCCGTGCGGATCCGTAGCGCCGGCATAAGTGGTATTCAGATATGCAACCGCGGCAGTCAAATCTGAGCTACTGCACCCGCCCCCGGTAAAGCAGTTGTAACCGATCTTCGGATCCAGCGCCGAAATTGGCGTTGTCTGCTGGCCCGTGTTGCTGTAATCGTAGTTGTCAATGTAAGGCATGCTTGGAGTCGCCGACGACATAAAGCTGTTGATACTCAAAGTGAACCCCCACGGCAACTGCACCACACCGGCAAAGTTCAGTTGTTGCGGCGCAAGTGCCGGGCCGTATCCCGCAAACATGTTGACCGCATTCACCTCGTTGATGGCCAGCAGTTTTTGCCAGGCATACGAAGCGGTGAATGAATAGCGATGCGAATAACGCTTGACCAGCTTCACCAGCAATCCGTCGTAGACGCTGCGGCCCTCAGGATCCCACTCTGTGATTGAACCAGTCGAACACTCGGCACTGGGGTTGGCCGCCTGCGCTGCCGTCGTGCAGGCAGGGATCACCGGATTGGGCGTCGATGTCCCGGGAATCGTTCTGCCATACAGATTCACGTCAACTTCGTTGATCTGCGTATTCTCGAACTGCCGGCGGGCCCAGTCGACAGTTATAACCATATTGTCAGGCAACTCGCGCTGAACGCCTATCGATGTCTGATAGCTTCGCGTCAGCGGAAAATGAGAAGGATAGATTTCAATGCCCTGCTTCGCTATGTCGATTCCAGACACGGTAAATGGTCCGCTGGCCTGAGGTGTCGGCGCAAGCGCCGCTTCGAGCGCGGGGAACTGGGCGTTGTAAATCTGGATGAACTGGCCCAGCGTCATGTTGGTCAGCGCGTTGATTGGCAGAGCAGTTCCTACCGGTACCGGCACCGGCGCACCGCTCGTGAAATTCAAGATTCCCTGAATAGTATTGGTGAATGCGCTGGCTGCCAGGGTGGTCCGCCCGTCGCCAACCGGCCCGATGGAAGCGCCTTCCCGGAAGTGTTCCCATATCGGGTTTGTATCCCAGTACATTCCACCTCCGCCTCTGATCACAGTCTTCTTATCCTTGCCAGGGGACCACGCAAATCCAAATGTAGGCGAAAAGTCAGTTTTATTAGGCTGCGTCGCGCCAAGCCCGTAAGCGAGGCCGTCCGTTTGACCTTCGTTAATAGGGGCAAGAAACTGCGGCAGAGGGATATTTGAATAGAACAAACCGGTCTCCACTTCATAACCAAGACCATAGTTCACGGTAAGGTTGTCTTTGATCTTCCAGGTATCGCCGGCATATGCGCCAAGGCGCTGATTGGTGCCTCCCTCTCCGTGTTCGTAGAGTCCAGGGAAGGTACCATTGCCTATTCCAAATCCCTGATAGATGGACGATGTCCCGTTGAAAACCGGTAAGTTGAGCAAAGCCTGCGTCGAATTAACTACCGACGGGAGAGTCGGGAATAACGCAGGCGTGAGCGAGCCGAAAATACCGGTGATGTCTTCCGGCGCGAACAGTTCCATGCAACCCGGCTGGCAGAATGTCCACGGCACCGTCTTGGTCTTCATATATTCGTAGTTAGCGCCGAACTTAAGCCTGTGTGCGCCCTTTTGCCAGGTAAGGTCTTCTCTCGGCTGGAAGGAGCGGGCCTGCCGAAATTGTGGGGAATTAATGCCTTCTCCCGCCGTGAACGGCGACGGTGAACCGATTAGCGAAAGAATCGCGGGGATCTCGCCGTCGGAACCTATTCCCAAGCCCGGAGTAGGTCCGCCAATGCAGGGGTACTGACAATTCGACGATGTGGCATTCACTACATTGTTTTCCCAGTAGTGGTATTGAAAACGGAAGTCGCTGACCAGATTAGGCGTCAGCGTACTCGTAATACCCATGATGCTTTGATCCGACCAGTTGATGTTGTAATTCCAGTTCGAAGGCTGACCGCCTGCATATGGCGCAAAAGCATTATTCCCGTCGTGCGAATAGCGCACAAATAACAGATGTTTCGGCGATAGCCGGTAGTCGAATCGCGCGTTATACCAGTTATAAATCAGCGGGCTCGGGAAAATGCCGCTGAGGTTAGCCGTTGAAGGAAGAGTTTCCGGCACGGAAAAGACAGAACCCTGATTCATGTGTTCGTAGCTGAAGAAGAAAAACATCTTGTCTTTCTTGATCGGTCCGCCGATGTTAACACCCGGATTACGCCGGGCAAAAAATGGATTCGGGTCCAGCGGATCGCGCTGTAGTCCCGGAAAGGCAGCCATGTTGTGATCGCGATAGTAGAAGTACCCGGCGCCGTGAAAATCGTTCGTGCCGGAGCGGGTCACAATGTTGATCGCGCCCGAACTGGTTATACCCGTGGAAATGTCGTAGTTCACCGATGAAAGCTGGAATTCCTGCACCACTTCCTGAGAGAAGTTCATTGAGGTGCCGCCCTCCATCTCGTCGTTAATTACGCCGCCGTCCATCGTGATCAGCGGACCGATGCCGTAGTTTCCCGTGCCACCAAGAATATTGACGTTGAACAGGGCGTTGAACTGAGAGGGCGACCCGGGAGCCACCGTGACTCCAGGCTCAAGCTGCGCCAACTGGAGCGAGCTTCGGCCGTTCAGCGGAATATCTTCGATGGTTTGTCGTTCAATGACTCCCGCAATCGTATTGTTATCGTAGTTAATCTGAGCCGCTGCGGCCTCAACGGTAACCACCTCGTTCGTGGCTCCAACGGTCATAGCCATGTCGACCGTAGTGGGACTACCTGCAAGTACCGTCGCAGGCCGCACCAGCGTGCGAAAGCCCTTAATCTCCGCGCGGACTTCGTAGTTACCCGGCTGCAAAGAGGGAGCGCTGAATGAACCATCGGCGTTTGCGTTAACGCTTCTGGTCTCGTTGTTATCTTTATTAGTAATCGTTACCGGCGCACTCGGAATCACTGCACCGGAAGCATCGGTAACTGTTCCAAGAATGATTCCGGTCGCCTGCGCATATATTCGCGCCTCGCCGCCGGACAAAAGAAGGACAGCAAACAACATCGACGCGGACGTTAGTTTTGACATAAGCCTCTTAATCCACGGCCCACAAAGCCGTTAACTGAAAATATTCGTACGAGAATCTATAACAGTCCGATTACGGAGTCAAAGGTGAGCGATTCGGCTGAGTGATTATCAATACAGACGTTTTACTTAGATTCGATTTCGCCCCTCGCCGTCGCGAAGGGTATATCCTGCATAAATCGGGATAATCGTAATGGACCCTAAACTCTTCGCGTGGTGGTCGCACCGCCAGGGACTTGATGGAGGCCTGGCTGGCCAGAAAGCCACGGCAGTGCTGGAACGCGTCGGATGGGCGCGCTCCGTAGGGGGCGCGGCACCCTATCTAACTCTCTTCTCCCGCGCGGGCATCCGTCGCGAAGAGGTCGATGCCGATGTTGCCAAAGCGGTAATCCACGAACTCCCCTGCGCCCGAGGCTGCACATACGTCGTCCCCGCCGCTGACTATGCGCTCGCCCTGGCTGCCGGACAGCCTTTCGCCGATGACGAACTAAAGGTCGCCAGGAAGTTGGGCGTCACCGACGCCGAGATCGCAAAGCTCCGCACCGCCGTATTGAAAGCCCTTTCAGATGGCCCGCTGGAGATGGACGCTCTGCGGACTAAAGTCGGCAGCGCCGCGCGTAACCTTGGAGCCGAAGGCGTCAAGAAAGGCATCGCAACAACCTTGCCTGTGGCCGTTGGCTTACTCCAGTCAACAGGAGACATCCGCCGCCTGCCAGTTAACGGCCGCCTCGATCAGCAGCGTTACCGTTACACAATCTGGCAGCCGAACCCTTTGGCAAAATGGAAAAAAGACAAGGACGAGGCATTCACGGAACTGGCCCGCAATTACTTTTCATGGATCGGTCCTGCGAAGGCCGCGGACTTTCAGGAGTTCGCCGGGCTGGGTGTGAAAGCCGCGAAGGCCGCGCTGGAGCCATTGAAACTGGTCTCAGTCGCGGAGGATCTTCTCCTCCTTCCGGATGACGAAGCCGAATTCCGTAAATTTAAAGCACCCGCTCAGCCCCAGTACGTACTGATCAGCAGCATCGATACCATTCTGTTGAAGCATGAAGGTCTGGAAGGCCGCAACCACAAAATTCTCGATCGGGGCCAGGTCATTGGTGAATGGGCTTTCGATCCCCAAGCGGGCACAATCGCCTGGGCCGCCAGCGTAAAAAAATCCGCCGGCCTCGAAGAAGCGGTTGCCAAAATGGAAGCCTATATCCGGGAAGATTTAGGAGACGCAAGATCCTTCAGCCTCGACAGCCCCAAAAGCCGAATCCCCAGAATAGAGGCCTTGCGAAAATCACGGTAACGCCAGCGGTCTGCCGGCCTCCCTTTATGGGGGGCTCAGCCTTGCCGCCGGTGCATTTTTTCAATGATGACCACAGCAATCTTAGCCGACCCAATCGCAAAAGAACACAATCCAGGCACAGGCCATCCTGAGCAACCAGCCCGCTGGGACGCAGCCGTTCGCGGCCTCGCGGACCTGCGTCTCACGCGCACCGAACCAAGAGCCGCGACCATGGAAGAACTAGCCCTGGCCCACACCCGCCCCTACATCCAACTGGCGGAACGAGAAGTCAAAAGCGGAGCCGAAGTCCTGAGCACGGGCGATACCGACATCTGTCCGCGCTCATACGAAGTAGCCCTGCGCGCCACTGGAACCTGCCTGAACGCAGTAGATCTTGTAATGTCCGCCAAAACCAAAAACGCCTTCTGCATCGTACGCCCGCCCGGCCACCACGCCAGCGTAAATCGGGGCATGGGGTTTTGCCTCTTCAATAACATCGCGGTCGCCGCGAGATACGCCCGGCAAAAATACGGCATCGAGCGCGTGCTCATCGCCGATTGGGACGTTCATCACGGCAACGGAACACAGGACATCTTCTATCGCGATCCATCTGTCTTCTTCTTCAGCACTCATCAGTCGCCGTGGTATCCCGGCACGGGAGCGGCGAACGAGACAGGCGATGGTCCAGGCAAAGGCACCACGCTGAATTGCCCTTTCCCGTCCGGTGCAGGCCGCGACGAAATCCTCGGCGTCTTCGACAAACGCCTGAAGCCACGAATGTCTGAATTCCGCCCCGACCTGGTGCTGATTTCCGCGGGCTTCGATTCACGTGCAGGCGACCCGTTGGGCCAGTTCAGACTAACTGACACAGACTTCGCCGACCTGACTACCTTAATGATGGAAATCGCCGACCAATACGCGAGTGGACGCCTGATTTCAATCCTTGAAGGCGGCTACAATCTCGACGGCCTGGAAAAAGCAGTGTACGCTCACACACACTCACTTTGGACCCCTGGTTGCCCGTGAGACCACGGAGGTTTTAATCATGAATTGGGACAGAATCGAAGGCAACTGGAAGCAGATGTCCGGTAAGGCACGCGAGCAGTGGGGCAAACTCACCGACAGCGATCTGCAGCGTATTAAAGGAAAACGTGACCAGCTCGCCGGTCTAATTCAGGAACGTTACGGCATCGCAAAAGACGAGGCCGATAAACAGGCAGATGCCTGGGCGAAGGCCCTGCAAGAAGACGAACGCGTAGAGAAAACCGGCTCAGCCGGCCGCTTCTAGCGCGAACAAACTGATCCCCGCGACTCCGGCGGCACCCGCGTCAACGCACCGTTGCGCGTTGGATTCGGTAACACCGCCGAGCGCGAGGATCGGGATCGAAGTCCGCTGGACAGCTTCGGAAAGACCGCTCAATCCGAGAGCCTGCTGAGCTGAGTCCTTCGACAAAGGAGCGAAAACAGGAGCCAGCAAAATATAATCAGCCCCGATTGCGCCGTCAACGGCAAGCGAAGAGTGACAAGCCACACTAATAATGAAGGATCGGGGTGCACGCGACGCTCGTCGCGTCTGCTCGGGGAGAATCGATCCATCCCGTAAATGAACCCCATCCGCCCCGCAAGCCAAAGCAATATCTGCACGGTCATTAACCAGAATTTTCGTCCGATGGGGGTTAGCCAACCGAAGAACTTTCCGTGTCAATTCAGCCAGTCGCCGCGCGCTGAGATCCCGTTCACGAATCTGAACCAGATGTACCCCGCCGCGCTCTAACCACCAGGCGATATGTCGAAGCCACCGATCCTCCTCCACACCCGCCGTACCGTCAGTAATCAAATAACGAATCACAGTGGCAAATAATAACGGTCGCCCGCGCATGACCGGCAAAGCGTAAGCCCACCGCGAAGAACCTGCCGCTCGAAACTAATCCCTTCGCCGCATTCCGCGCACTCGCGCCGCTCTCCCTTATAACCAGGAAATTCTTCCGGACCCAGATCCACCCGCACCCATTGATCTTCAAAAAGATCCCCAATAGGCATTACTCGATACGCCTCCATCTGGCGTTGATTCGCGTTCTCAATTTCCGGAAATAATTCCTGCGCGCGCGCCTTAGCTGATTCGCGCGCGATCACCCGCACCGACCGGCCAGTTTGCAAATCGCAAAACGTCGCAGCCATCTTGCCAAAGTCACGAAACTTGAGCGCACGCTTGCCGAGCCGGCACCCGGTCACCACCGGAATCGCATCTGTAGCGCATCGATCGATCTCGATAAACGTGACCAGACGCTTGCGATCCTTGCCCTCAGGCTCTTCAATGGAAAGCAACTCCAGCCCGTGGATCGCCATACGCAGCCCGAGAATCTGACCGGCGCACAAATGTCCGTGCGCAACTGCGGCCAGTTGCTCGTATTCGGTCAGCGTTCTCACCGAACCTCCGGCGGGGCAGGCATAATCGAGCGGGCCATTCGACGCTTCTCATGCGCGTCATGCGCGTGACGATGAAGCTCACTGATATCGACGCCCATAAACGCAACCGCGATGGCGCCCGTTGCGGCAGCTGGCAGAGTCAGAATCCAAAATGCGATTTCCGAAAAGATCTGTGCATTCGTACGCTCAACCAGAAGAAGCTCCAGCCCGTACATGATGGCTGCCTGATAGGCTCCCACGTTGGCGGGAGCATTCGGAATCAGCGTTCCGACGGCCTTAACGAGCAGGACGAACGCCGCAGCGCTTAGGCCGAAGTCGAACGCATCGGAGCGGGCCAGCGCCCACAGCGCGAGAATCTGTGCCAGCCAGTATAGACCGCTGCCAAACATAGCCAGTCGTAGTTCGGGCCAGTGCCCAAGCTCATGTATTTCATCGAGAAGGTGCTTAAACTGGACGGCCCACCGGCTGTTCTTGATGAACAGGCGCGCATGCCCTCGCCGAAACAGCACATACAAAATCAGCGCCGAGATGACCGTGACACCGGCGCCGAACAGCCACATCACGCGTGTAACGACCGCATGATTTCCGATCTGAAATGTGACGATCAGATAGATGATGACGATCCATGCCCCGTCCATAATGCGCAGGATCACATCCGAGGTCACCGCCAGGGAAAGCGAAACTTCGGTTTCGTAGGAAAGCAGGAAGCAGCGAACGACTTCCCCCGCCCGTGCCGGAAGAACGTCATTGGCAAACAAACCAACAAGTACAGACTGCAAACAAACGCGGTAAGAAGGCGCCCCGGCAGGTCGCAAAAATACAAACCAGCGCCATGCGTCGGCGAAATAGACCGCAATCTCGAGGACAACTGCGACCGCGACCCACTTCCAGTCCATGGTGCGCAGGTGATCGCCCAGTTGAGCGTAAGGGAATTTGGAGAGAACCCAAGCCAGGGAAACGGCGGAGACCAAATAACCAATTGCTGGTATCAGCCACTTCGATACTGCACGCCGTGCGGGCGCTTTCTCGACGATATCCATGCGTCCGACAACACAATAATACCGAACTGTAGCAGGGACATGCGGCTTTCAGCCGCGTTCTTCCGGCGCAGCCCCTACCGTCGCATAGCCTTTATCAACTTCCGGCTCGACCAACCCGCCGTCAGGAAGAAGAATCCCAGTCCAATCAGGACCACCGTGAACCTGCGCACCGGCGAAAGCGTGCGAGCAACCGCGGAACTATCGGGATTCACATTGGTTTCCACATGCAACGACACAACCGCAGGCCGTCCATTTTTCTCGTTGACGATGACCACCGCGTACTGCCCGCCCCTGTCGATAACTCGACGGAATTCTCCCGACTTCCCATTGACCGTAACGGCCATGGTGTCGTGCTCGCGCCCGCGATTGAACAACCGGAATTCGCTCATGGGCAACAATTCAGCGTGCACGGTCGCACCGCCCTGCAATACTTCGAAGCGACAGGTGATGCTGGCCGGAGTCTGTCTTACAGTCAACGGAACCCAGCGGAAATCCCCCGGATCGATCTGGTAAGACTGATCGGGAGCCGACGCTGCGAGAAGCAGAAGGGCGAGAGTAAGAAAAAATGTCATTCGCGCCAGACGATTTTTCCGCCTGTCACTGTCATCGTAACGCGTGTCTTCAAAATATCCGCCGGCGGGATCGCCATGATATCTCCGGAAAGCATAACGAAGTCGGCCATCTTTCCTGGCTCGATCGACCCTTTCCGCTTCTCTTCAAATGCCGCATACGCCCCTTCGATCGTCCAGTTGCGCAGGGCTTCATCACGAGACATGCGCTGATCCGGGAACCAGCCGCCAGCCTGGTTTGCTCCGTATGTTCCATCCTGCTTCTGCCGCGTGATCGCCGCGTAAAATCCCCATAGCGGATTCGGACTTTCTACAGGAAAATCAGATCCATTCGGCACATGCACGCCAAGCCGCAGCATCGTTTGCCATGCATAACCGCCCCGGATTCTTTCGGGACCGACACGCGTACCGGCCCAAAGCATATCGCTGGTAGCGTGAGTAGCCTGCATGGACGCGAGCACAGAGTACTTCTTAAATTTCGCGAAATCGTCCGGCGCCACAATCTGCGCATGCTCAATACGGAAGCGCTTGTCATTAGCCCCCTTCAGCACATCACCATAAGCATCCAGCGCGGTCCGGTTTGCGAGGTCCCCAATAGCATGAGTATTCACCTGGAATCCCTTCGCAACAGCCCGTTCCGCCACACCGCGAATCGTAGCCCGGTCAAGAATCAGCAAACCGCCATTGCCCGGATCGTCCGAATATGGCTCGATCATCGCCGCGCCCCGCGACCCGAGCGCCCCGTCGGACACCATCTTGATACTGCGTACCGTAAGGTAATCGCCGATCTCCGGTCCGCGCGCCAGCCACGTGTCAAGTAACTTCGGACCCGCCGAATAAGCGAGCATCGCGTAGACTCGCACCGGCAGTTGTCCCTTGCGGATCAGCGAGCGATAGCCATCGATATCTCCCTGCGGAACTCCCGCGTCGTGGACCGTTGTGAGGCCAAGACGCGCGCACTCCTGCATGGCGCGCAGCAACAGCTGTTCGATCTGCTCGGGCGAAGCCGGCGGAATCTTCCGCGCAATCAATGACTGCGCGTTGTCAATCAGAACCCCAGTGGGCTGACCCGAAGTGTCGCGCAGAATCCGTCCGCCAGGAGGATCCGGCGTAGCGGCATTTATGTCCGCCAAAGCCAGCGCCCGCCGGTTCACCCAGACCGCATGACCGTCCACCCGCGACAGAGAAACCGGGTTGTCAGGCGCGGCCCGGGACAACAAATCAGCAGTTGGAAATTGCTTCGATTGCCAAAGGTTCTGGTCCCACGACTGCCCCAGAATCCACTCCCCCGGCTTGAGCTGCCGGACCGCATTCCGAACTTTATCGACGGCCGCCGCTTCAGAAGTCAGTCCGCGCAGGTCGATCTGTTCGAGCATTTCCCCCAAATCGCGAACATGGCCATGAGAATCGATGAAGCCAGGAATGATCGTCGCGCCTTTGGCATCGATCACCGTAGTCGATGGACCGATGTAACGGGAAACATCGTCCCCAACAGCCTCAATCGAACCTTGCCGGACAGCAATAGCCGAAGCACGCGGATGCCGTGGGTCGACCGTATAGATCCGCGCATTCGTAACTTCCAGATCCGCGGTTTGCGCCATCGCCGCCGAACAGAAAATGAGGGTCGGGAAAAATCGCCGCATCACGATCCGTACTGTAGCATCCGCTAAGCTGATTATTTGTGATGAAGTCCAGGATTACTTTCCGGGTCCTGATCGCCCTGACGCTGGGTATAATGTTTTTCGCCCGCCGCTCGGGCGGCCACATGCCGGTCAAGCCTTTTGTGCCCTTTTACTACTGGTTTCTGGCCTCGGTCTTTGTGTTCGGGATCTTCGGACTCGTGTCCGCCTGCCATGCCTTTCGCGAGCCACACAACCGCCGCGCATATTTGACGGACGTGGTGCTGGCCGCAGCGTGGGTTCCCTACTGGTTCTCAAATCTGCGCTAATGCCCTATCGCCGTTACGAGCCTCATGAGACAGCCCGAATGCTCGAGCTCCAGGGTCTTGAACTGGCGTCATTCACGTCCAGAGCCTGCGCACTGCTAATTGATTTCGTGATTTCGGCCGTAATTTTTCTCGCCCTGTTAATGAGCGTGGGGAAGCTGGCGGATCGTTACGGCTTCCTCAAAAAGGACGTCCATCTGGAGTTGAATTTCTTCGAGAATTGGTACAGCATCATTTACCTGGTCATCTTCTTCGGCCTTTCCCGCTACTTCGGCAATGGCAGGACAATCGGCAAACGCATCATGCATATCCGCGTGGTCTCGCTCGTCCACCACGACATGTCGCTGTGGCACTCGGTTGAGCGGGCCTTGGGATACGGCGCATCGGCCCTCGAACCCGGCTTTGGATTCGTGCAGTATTTCATCCACCCCAACCGCCGCACAGTCCACGACAGGATGGCAGAAACGATCGTCGTTCGCGATCCGCGAAGATCCTAGATCTGCCGACTCTTCGAAACCGTATCGCCGCCGCGGGCTGGATAAGCGGCTCCGCCGGTTCCCTCATGTGATTTCTGATGGTCCACCATATCCATGTACGCTTTATCACGCTCCATCGCCATGCGCTGCTGAAGTTGCTTGAGGCTCTGATACTCGGCCATCTCCGACACCGTGCCACCGTGCAGATGCGTCATAAAATACGCTCGCAGTGAAGTCTCTGCTTTGTCGGCAAAGATCATGGTTTCGATAAACGCTCCGGCCAGACGCTGACATTCTCCGCATTCCATTTTTTACCTGCTTTCACCATTGATCCTGCACGATGACTGCCAGTGTGCCAGTACTAGAATGGAATCACCCCGTAACGCAACTTACCGCCGGG
>Ga0182030_10016184_pt1 | contig 14557 bp, 12 predicted proteins | sample 812S3MmetaG_FD_121299 | JGI IMG/M metagenome (GOLD analysis project Ga0182030, IMG submission 121299) | Permafrost microbial communities from Stordalen Mire, Sweden - 812S3M metaG (Illumina Assembly) | ecosystem: Environmental > Terrestrial > Soil > Wetlands > Permafrost | place: Sweden... | reverse complement strand
CGGATCGGCCAGCCGGCCTGACGCGCGCTTCGACGCTTGATCGCGACGCGATCGTCCCCTATCCAGCGACCCTTTGCGCAGCGCCGCAGCGGCGCTGGGATGGAGCCCGCCATGACGCCGTCCCACGAGCCGACGCTTTCGCCGCGCCTGACGGCCCTGTTCGCCGCCGCCTGCGGGGTCATCGTCGCCAACATCTACTACGCCCAGCCGTTGATCGCGCCGATCGCCGCCGAGCTCGGCCTGCCGCCGCGCAGCGCCGGACTGATCGTCACGCTGACCCAGCTCGGCTACGGCGCCGGCCTGCTGCTCATAGCTCCGCTCGCCGACCTGGTCGAGAACCGTCGCCTGACGCTGGCCGCGATCGCGCTCGCTGCGCTCGGTCTTCTCGGCGCAGGGCTGTTGCACGGTCCGGCGGCGTTTCTCGCCTGCGCGCTGCTGATCGGCTTCGGCTCGGTCGCGGTCCAGGTGCTGGCGCCGCTCGCCGCGCATTTCGCGCCGGCGGCGCGACGCGGCCGCGTCGTCGGCGACATCGCGATGGGAATCATGCTCGGCATCATGGCGGCGCGGCCGGCCGCCAGCTTCCTCGCCGCGGAAACCTCTTGGCGTACGGTCTTTTTCGCCGCCGCCGCTCTGATGGCGCTGACCGCGGCGGCGCTGGCGGTCGGCCTGCCGCGACGGCAGCCAGAGTCTCGCGTCGGCTATGGAGCGCTGATGGCGTCGCTGATCGGGCTCGCCGCGCGGACGCCGGTGTTGCAGCGGCGCGCCTTCTATCAAGCCTGCCTGTTCGCCGCCTTCTCGTTGTTCTGGACGACCGTTCCGCTGTTCCTCGCCGACGCCTTCGGGTTGGGCCAACGCGGCATCGCGCTGTTCGCGCTCGCTGGAGTCTCCGGCGCGGTGGCCGCGCCGCTGTCCGGTCGCCTCGCCGACAGCGGCCATAGCCGAGCGGTGACGGCGTTGGCCCTGGTTGTCGCGGCCGTCGCCTTTCTCATCGCCAATCTCGCCCCCGCCGGCGCCCCGATGGCGCTCGCGCTGCTGGTCGCGGCGGCGGTGCTGCTCGATTTTGGCGCGCAGGCCCACCTGGTCGTCGGGTTCCGCGCCATATTCGCGCTCGGCGGCGAATCGCGCGGTCGGCTCAATGGCCTCTACATCGCGAGCTTCTTCCTGTTCGGCGCGCTCGGTTCGGCGCTCGGCGCCTGGGCCTACGCCGACGGCGGCTGGCGGCTGGCGAGCGCGATCGGCCTCGCCTTTCCAGTCGTCGCGCTCGCGGCCTTCGCGTTCGAACGACAGCGTTGACGCGGGCGGGGCGGCGCCACGCCGGCCGCTCCGTCTCACTCTCGCCACATGCGTGGCGGAAGGGACCGTGCTAAGTCGCGCTGCGCCTGCGGGGCCGCAGCGACCAAGCGGGAAAGTCTGATAGCGATGGCTTGGCTGCGCGGCGCCTCGGTTGGGCTTGTTTTTCTTGGTCTCGTCGGCCTCGCCGGGCTGACGCTGTCGGGCTGCGAGACCGACCTTGCCGGCGCTTTCGGCGGACCGGCCGTCGCGGCGACGACGGCTCGGCCGGTGCAGGTTTTCGTCGCCTCGACCCGCAAAGCCGAACACGGCGCGGCGTCCCAGGTGCTGTCGTCCGACGGCGTCCACTACGCGCTCGACATCCTCACGATCCCGCCCGGCCATCACGCCGGATCGATTGAAGAGCCGATGTTCGGCGCCGCCAACGCGCGCGACCACATCGTTCTCGCCCAGGAGCGGACGCTCGATTCCGAAGAATTCAAGTCCGAGCTTGCTTCGCATGTTTCCGGCCGCATCGGCGTCAACCGCGACGTGCTCGTCTTCGTCCACGGCTTCAACACCCCATTCGACGAGGCGCGCGACCGCACCGCGCAGATTGTGGCCGACAGCCGGTTCGGCGGCGTCGCCGTGCTGTTCACTTGGCCGACCAAGCACGAACTGTTCGGCTACGTCTCCGACAAGGACAACGCCACCGCCTCGCGCGACGCGTTGCAAGCGCTGCTGCAAGACGTCAGTGCGACGCCCGGCGTCGGCAAAGTCCACGTGCTCGCCCATTCGATGGGCGGTTGGCTGGCGATGGAGGCTTTGCGCCAGGAGGCGATCGCCGGCGATCGCGACCTCTCCGGCCATCTCGGCGATGTCATGCTCGCCTCGCCCGACATCGACATGGACGTCTTCGCCGGGCAGATGGCGCGCCTGAGACCAGCAAACGTCACCGTCTTCGCCACCGCCAACGATCGCGCGCTGTCGCTCTCCAGCGCCATCGCCCAGTCGCGCCAGCGGGTCGGCGCGATCAACCCGTCGAAGCCCGAGGACCGCGAGCGGCTCGAGGCGCTCGGCGCCAAGGTCTACGACCTCACCAATTTCTCCGACGGCTTCATCGACCACGGCGCCTATGCCGACGCGCCCGACGTGCTGCATGCGATCGGCGCGCAGATGGCGACGCCGCGGCCGCAGGACGCCAACACGATGTCGAGCATCGACGCGAGCGGCTACATCGATCCGTCGGCGCCCCCCGCCGCCGTTCCGACGCCCGCAGCGACGCCGGGTCAGGCGTCGGCGGTGACCGCGGCGCCGCTCCCGGCGGGGACGCCTGTCCCCGCTGCAACGCCAGCTTCCGTTGCGACGCCGCAGGCCGCCGCTCTTCCCGCGCCGACTCCCGCGCCGACGGCGACGGCGAATTGAACGGTTCGCCGCAGAGGCGGCCCTTGCCCCCGCGCCCCGCTGCGCCCCATATTCAACTCGCGACTTTCGGAGCCCGGCCATGACGAGCAAGCTCGACCAATTGCGGACCATGACGACGATCGTCGCCGACACCGGCGACATGGAATCGATCCGCGCCTACCAGCCGACGGATTCGACCACCAACCCGACCCTGATCTTCAAGGCTGCGCAGCTTCCCGCCTACAGCTATCTGTTCGACGAGGCGGTCGGCTGGGGCCGCAAGACTGGGGCGTCGCCCGTGGCGGTGACCGAGCGGCTGATCATCGACTTCGGCGCGGAACTGACGCGCATCGTTCCCGGCCGGGTCTCGACCGAGGTCGACGCGACGCTGTCGTTCGACGTCGCCGCCACGATCGCCAAGGCGCGTGAAATCATCGCCGCCTACGCCGAGCGCGGCATCGGCCGCGAGCGCATCCTGATCAAGATCGCTTCGACCTGGGAGGGCGCGCAGGCCGCCGCCACGCTGCAGCGCGAGGGCGTCGACTGCAACATGACGCTGTTGTTCTCGCTGGCCCAGGCGGTCGCGGCCGCCGACGCCGGCGCATTCCTCATCTCGCCGTTCGTCGGCCGGATCTTCGATTGGCACGTCAAGGCGGGCGGCGGTCCCTACACCGGGGACACTGACCCCGGCGTAACGTCGGTGCGGTCAATCTACGCCTACTACAAGACCCACGGAATCAAGACGGTCGTCATGGGCGCGTCGTTCCGCAACACTGGCGAGATCGAAGCGCTCGCCGGCTGCGATCGGCTGACCATTTCGCCCGACTTGTTGCACAAGCTCGCCGACGACAGCGGCATGCTCGCGCGCCGACTTTCGCCGCAGGCCCCCGGCCCGGCGCCGGCCAAGATCGCCCTCGACGAAAAGAGCTTCCGTTGGCTCATGAATGAGGACGCAATGGCGACCGAGAAGCTTGCCGAAGGCATCCGCGCTTTCGCCAAGGACCTCGCCTCGCTGCGCGAACTGGTGTCGCGCAAGCTGGCGCTGGCGGCGTAGTTGCGCGACGTCGCGGCGCGCCTCGACAAATACACATGTTTATTACGTGTAATTGTCTCGAGACACCCAGCGTCGGCGACCAACGCTAGGCCGCGCGTGATTTGGCGCCTAGCGCTTTGAAATCGCGGCGACGCCGACCAAACCTGTCGCGGCCCTTGCCTTTGGCGGCCGCCTCCCTTATAGCCGCGGCCATTCCACAGGCGGATTTCTGCGCGCCCTGCTTCAAGGGTTCGCTCCGGTGGCCGGGTTCGCCCGGCCGACATGATCCGCCGAGGCTCAACCGGAAAGGACACCGCAGTGTCGCTGCCTGATTTCACTATGCGCCAACTCCTCGAGTCCGGCGCGCATTTCGGCCACCAGTCGCATCGCTGGAACCCGAAGATGGCGCCGTACATCTTCGGCACGCGCAACTCGATCCACATCATCGATCTCGCCCAGTCGGTGCCGCTGTTGCACCAGGCGCTGAAGGTTGTATCCGACACGGTCGCCAAGGGCGGCCGCGTGCTGTTCGTCGGCACCAAGCGCCAGGCCGCCGAGGAGATCGCCGAAGCCGCCAAGCGCTCGGCGCAGTATTTCGTCAACTCGCGCTGGCTCGGCGGCACGCTGACCAACTGGAAGACCATCTCCGGTTCGATCGCGCGGCTGCGCAAGCTCGACGAGCAGCTTGGCGAAGGCGCCAAGGGCCTGACCAAGAAAGAGCGTCTGATGATGTCGCGCGAGCGCGACAAGTTGGAGAAGGCGCTAGGCGGCATCAAGGACATGGGCGGCGTCCCCGACCTCGTCTTCGTCATCGACACCAACAAGGAAGCGCTGGCGATCAAGGAGGCCAACCGGCTCAAGATTCCGGTTTTCGCCATCCTCGACACCAATTGCGATCCCGACGGAATCACTTATCCGGTGCCCGCCAACGACGACGCGGCCCGCGCCATCAATCTCTACTGCGACCTCGTCGCGCGCGCGGCAATCGACGGCATCTCGCGCAGCCAGGGCGCGGCGGGCATGGACGTCGGCGCGGCCGAAGCGCCGATCGCGGAGGCCCTGCCCGAACCGACCGCCGCTGGCGAGACGGATGCCGCCGGCGAGATGGAACCGGCGACCTCGACCGACCGGTTCGAGCTGCTCGCCGCGCCGCGCGGCGCGCCCGACGACCTCGCCAAGCTGACCGGCGTCGGCCCGCAGATCGTCAAGAAGCTCAACGAGCACGGCGTCTTCCACTATTGGCAGATCGCCGCGATGACCAAGGACGAAGCCGACAAGCTCGACGCCGACCTCAAGTTCAACGGTCGCGTCGCCCGCGACAATTGGGTCGACCAGGCTCGCACGCTGCTCGCATCGGCGTGATTTCTCTCTCCCGCAAACGGGAGAAAGGCGCGCAACGGGGCGCAACTCCGCCGCTCCATTCGATTTCATTCTGGGGAATACTGCCATGGCCACGATTAGCGCCGCGCTGGTGAAAGACCTGCGCGAGAAAACCGGCGCGGGCATGATGGATTGCAAGACCGCGCTCGGCGAGACCGGCGGCGACATCGAAGCCGCCATCGACTGGCTGCGCAAGAAGGGTCTCGCCAAGGCGGCCAAGAAGAGCGGCCGCGTCGCCGCCGAAGGCTTGGTCGGCGTCGCGGTCGAAGCCAATCTCGGCGTCGTCGCCGAGGTCAATTCCGAGACCGACTTCGTCGCCCGCAACGACGACTTCCAGTCGCTGGTCCACGGCGTCGTCGCGGTCGCGCTCGACAAGGCGCCCGACATCGACGCCGAGTCGGTCAAGGGCGCGCATTATCCCGGCGGCGGCACGGTCGCCGACGCGATCGCCAACGCCGTCGCCACTATCGGCGAGAACATAACGCTGCGCCGGGCCGCCGGACTGCACGTGTCCAACGGCGTCATCGGACACTACGTCCACAGCCAGCTCGTCGACGGGCTCGGGCGCATCGGCGTGATCGTCGCGCTTGAATCGACCGGCGCGGCGGAGCCGCTGCGAGCGCTCGGCCGCCACGTGGCGATGCACGTCGCTGCGGCGAGTCCGCTCGCTCTCGATCCGGCCGGCGTCGACCCGGCGACGATCGCCCGCGAGAAGGCGGTGCTGGCCGACAAGAACGCCGGCAAGCCGCCGCACGTGCTCGAGAAGATCGTCGAGTCGGGCCTCAAGACCTTCTACAAGGAGGTCTGCCTGCTCGATCAGGCGTATGTCCACGACCCCGCCAAATCGGTCGCCCAGGCGGTCAAGGAGGCGGAGAAGAGCGTCGGCGCGCCGATCGCCGTCAAAGGCTTCGTTCGCTTCGCGCTCGGCGAGGGCGTCGAAAAACCGGCCGAAGAAGGGTAAACTTCCGAATCGAGCGGGCGGCCTGCGGGCCGCCCTTTTCTTAGGGGCCGACGACAGGAGACGAGCGTTGACCGACCGCGCGCGCGAAAAGCCGATGTTCGACCGGGTCGTCGTCAAGCTGTCGGGCGAGGCGTTGATGGGGCCGGACCCGTTCGGCCTCAACGCGCCGACGGTGCAGCGCATCAGCGCCGACCTCAAGGCCGCCTCCGAGCTCGGCGTCCAGGTGGCGGTGGTGGTCGGCGGCGGCAATTTTTTCCGCGGCCTGCTCGGCGCCGAAAAGGGCATCGAACGCGCCCGCGCCGACTCGATCGGCATGCTCGCGACCGTGATGAACGCGCTGGCGATGGAGGGCGCGCTCGAGCAGCTCGGCCAGCCGGCCCGCGTGCTGTCGGCGGCGGCGATGCCATCGCTGTGCCAGCCCTATTCGCGCCAGGCGGCGCTCGGCCATCTCGTCAAGGGACGGGTCATCGTGCTCGCCGGCGGCACCGGCAATCCGTTCTTCACCACCGACACCGGCGCCTCGTTGCGCGCCTGCGAGCTCTCCGCCGGGGCGGTGATGAAGGCGACCCAGGTCGACGGCGTCTACACCGCCGATCCGAAGCGCGACCCCAACGCCAAACGCTACGACCGCCTCACCCACGACGAAGCGATCGCCCGCAACCTGCAGATCATGGACACCGCCGCCTTCGCGCTGGCGCGCGACAATGGCATCCCGATTGTCGTCTTCTCGATCAACGAGCCCGGCGCGATTCGCGCCGCCCTGCTCGGCCAGGGCCGCGCGACCTACGTCATGCCGTGACCCCAGTCCATGGTCACGACCGCGTGAAAGGCGCTTGGATCGGACGACGAATGGCTTAGGATCGCTTCCAGCGCCCAACGCGGCGAGGGAGGACTGTCCATGGGGCCCGCTTTGCCACGGCACGGGAAGATTCGCACCGTCGTCCAAGTGACGAGCGGCAATTTCCTGGAGATGTTCGACTTTTTCTTGTTCGGCATCTACGCCGACTATATCGGCAAAGCTTTCTTTCCTAACGAAAGCCAATTCGTTTCCCTCATGTCGGCGTTCCTCAGCTTCGCGGCGGGCTTCGCGATGCGTCCGATCGGCGCGCTCGTTCTCGGCCCCTACATCGACCGGATCGGCCGCCGCAAGGGGCTGATCGTCACGCTCTCAATCATGGCCTGCGGCACAGTGCTGATCGCCTTCGTGCCCGCCTACGCCACGATCGGCCTTGCGGCGCCGCTGCTGGTGGTGATCGGGCGGCTGTTGCAGGGCTTCTCCGCCGGCGTAGAACTCGGCGGCGTGTCGGTTTACCTCTCCGAAATGGCGCCGCCGGGACAGAAGGGATTCTACGTCAGCTGGCAATCGGCGAGCCAGCAGGTCGCGATCGTCGTCGCCGCGCTGATCGGTTTCGCCATCGCCAAATTGATGGCGCCGGCCGACGTCGCGGCCTGGGGATGGCGCATTCCGTTCGTCATCGGCTGCCTGATCGTGCCGCTGCTGTTCGTGCTGCGCGCCTCGCTGCAGGAGACGGAGGAATTTCTCGCCCGCGTTCATCATCCGAGCTTCGCGGAAATCACGCGTACGCTGACCGCCAATTGGGCCGTGGTCGTCGGCGGCGTCGGCATGGTGGCGATGACGACCGTGTCGTTCTACCTGATCACCGTCTATACCCCCTCCTTCGGCAAGAATGTCCTGAAGCTCGCCGCGTCCGACAGTCTACTGGTGACCATCGCAGTCGGCGCCTCGAACTTCTTCTGGCTGCCGATTTCCGGCGCGCTCTCCGACCGGATCGGCCGCCGGCCCATCCTCGTCGCCACGACTCTGCTGACGCTCGCCACCGCCTATCCCGCCCTGTCCTGGCTGGTCAGCGACCCGACGTTCGGCAAGATGACGCTGGTCGAGCTTTGGCTGTCGGCGCTCTACGGCTGGTACAACGGCGCGATGGTCGTCGCGCTGACCGAAGCCGTGCCGGCGAACGTACGCACCTCGGGCTTCGCGCTGGCTTACAGCCTCGCCACGACGCTCGGCGGCTCGTCGCTGGCGATCTCGACCTGGCTGATCCGCGAGACCGGCGACAAGGCCTCGCCGGGCTACTGGATGAGCTTCGCCGCGTTGTGCGGTCTCGCGGCCACCTTGTTCATTTATGCGGGCCGGGCGCGGCGCGCTGTCGCGGCTGCGCCGGCGTAATGGCCACAAAGCAGTTGCGCGGCAAAGAAAACGGCGCTCAACTGACGCAAGAGCTTTCGGTCGTAAACGAAAGCCACGGGAGAGGATTCCGATGGACGACAACGACGTCGAACGACGCGTCACGGCCAAGGTCGCCTGGCGTTTCGTGCCGTTTCTCGTGCTTTGCTACTTCATCGCCTATCTCGACCGGGTCAACGTCGGTTTCGCCAAGCTGACGATGGACGCCGACATCGGCATCACCGACACGATGTTCGGCTTCGGCGCCGGCGTGTTCTTCCTCGCCTATTTCCTGTTGGAGGTGCCGTCCAATCTCGTGCTCGACCGCGTCGGGGCGCGGCGTTGGATCGCGCGCATCATGTTCTCCTGGGGGCTGATCTCCGGCGCGATGGCCTTCATCCCGGCGATCGCCAAGGAAACCGACTTCAGCGGCGAGCACACGTTCTACTTCCTGCGCGTGCTGCTCGGCTTCGCCGAGGCGGGCTTCTTCCCCGGCATCATCTTCTTTCTGACGCTGTGGTTCCCCGCCGCCTATCGCGCGCGCATCATCGGCTATTTCATGGCTGCAATCCCGCTCTCCTCGGCGCTCGGCTCGCCGGTCTCCGCTTCGCTGCTCGGGCTCGACGGCGCGCTCGGCTTCAAGGGCTGGCAATGGCTGTTCGTCGCCGAGGCGGCGCCGGCGCTCGTGCTCGCGATCGTCACCTATTTCTACCTCACCGACCGGCCGGCCGACGCGCATTGGCTCGAGGCGGAAGAGCGCGAGTGGCTGATCGACCGGCTCGCGGCTGAGGACAACGCGCGTGTTCACGTTTCGCCGGCCAGCGTGCTGCGCAGCCTCTACGACCCCCGCGTGCTCGCCGCTTCGCTGATCTATTTCGGCGTCGTCGCCGCGCTCTACGGCGTCGGCTTCTGGCTGCCGTCGATCGTCAAGGGTTTCGGCGTGTCGATCGCCCTCACCGGTTGGATCACCGCCATTCCCTACGCCGTCGGCTTCGTCGGCATGATCCTGTGGGGCATGAGCTCGGACTCGAGTATGGAGCGCATCGGCCACCTTTCGATCGCGCTGGCGATCGCCGCGATCGGCATCGGCGCCTCGGCGGCGCTCGACGATCCGCTGCTGAAGATGGTCGCGCTGACCTTCGGCGCCTTCGGCGTCTTCGCCTCGCTGCCGATCTTCTGGACCCTGCCGACGGCGATCCTCTCCGGCGCCACCGCGGCGGCGGGCATCGCGGCGATCAATTCGATCGGCAACCTTTCCGGCTATTTCGGCCCGTTCGTCATCGGCTGGATCAAGGATGCGACCGGATCGTTCGCCTGGGGCCTGGCCGCGGTCGCCGCCTGCGCTGCGGCGGCGCTGGTCATCGCCCTGGCGTTGGGACATGATCGCCAACTCGAGAAGGCTCCCGAAAAAGCGCGATTGTGAAGACGGACACCGCGGACAATTCCGAGCAGATCGCTTTCTGGAACGGCGCCGCCGCGCGGCGCTGGCTCGACCTCGACGCCAAGCAGGACGTCGTATTCGCGCCGATCACGGAGGCGCTGTTCGAACGCGCCCGGCTCGCCGCGGGCGAGCGGGTCCTCGACGTCGGATGCGGCGGCGGCGGCACGACGATCGAGATCGCCCGCCGCGTTGGTCCGAGCGGGCGCGCGGTCGGCCTCGACGTCTCGGGACCGATGCTGGAGGCGGCCCGCCGGCGCGCGTCGCCCGAATCGCCAATCGCGTTCATCCTCGCCGACGCCGCCACCCACGTTTTCGCGCCGGCGTCGTTCGACGCACTCGTCTCGCGCTTCGGCGTGATGTTCTTCGCCGACCCTACCGGCGCCTTCGCCAATCTGCGCGGCGCGCTCAGGCGCGGCGGACGGGTCGTCTTCACCTGCTGGCGCGCGGCGAAGCTCAATGCCTGGCAGATGACGCCTCTGAGAGCGGCGCTGCGCTGCGTTCCGCGCCTGACTGAACGCGGTCCTGAGGACCCTGGCCCTTTCTCGTTCGCCGACGAGGCCCGCGTGCGGCGCGTCCTCGATCGCGCCGGCTTCGTCAAAGTCGAGCTCGCCGCACTCGATCTCGAGATCGATATCGCCGCCGGCCTAGGTTTCGAATCGGCGGTGACGACGACGCAGTCGATTGGCGCGGCAAGTCGAGCGATGGAAGGGCGGCCGGACCACGAGCGCGCCGCCGCCGTGGCGGAGATCCGCGCCGCGCTGGCCCCGCTGCGCCGCGGCGACACGCTGCCGCTCGGGGCCGCGGTCTGGATCGTCGAAGCGGTCAATCCGTAGGTCTTGCGCTCAGGTCGGCCGGGCGATCTCGAGCACGACGTCGGCGAGACGGTCGGCGGCGTTGGCGACGCCGACGGACTGGGCGGCGGCGGCGGCTTTGCCGAGCGCCGCCGGGTCGGCGAGCGCGCCGCGCAGCAGGTCGGCGAGCCGCTGCGGCGTGAACTCGGCCTGCGGCAGAACGGTCGCCGCGCCGGCGGCGGCGAGGATCGCGGCGTTGGCGGCCTGATCCTGATCGAGCGCGTGCGGGAACGGCACCAGGATCGACGGCCGACCGATGACCGCGAGCTCCGACACGGTCGAAGCGCCGGATCGGCCGACGACGAGATGCGCGCCGGCGATCCGCGCCGGCAGGTCGGCGAAGAATTCGGCGAGCTCGACCGGAAACTGCAGCGCGGCGCAGGCGTCGGCGACGCGCCCGTTGTCCTCGCCGCGCGCCTGCATCGTCAAACGGATGCGCGCTCGCTCCTCGGCGCTGAGCAGCGCCAGCGCCGCCGGAACGACGTCGGCCATCACGCGCGCGCCTTGGGAGCCGCCGGTGACCAGGAGATGCAGGCAGACGTCGTCGAAGCCGGGATAGGGCGTCGTAGCGGCGGCGATTGCCGCCGGGCGCACCGGATTGCCGGTGTAGCGCGACTTGGCGGCGAGTGCGGCGGCAAGCCCCTTGATCTCGGGAAATCCAGTCGCGATGCGCGACACGCGCGGGGCGAGAAAGCGATTGGCGCGGCCGACGACCGCGTTCTGCTCGTGCAGCACGCTCGGCGCGCCCAGCAGCCACGCTGCGAGCAGCGGCGGCACTGTCGGATAGCCGCCGAAGCCGACGACTGCGCGTGGCTTCAGCCGCGGCAGCAACGCCAGCGCCGCCAGAAGGCCGAGGCCGAGCACGAGCGTCGCGCGCGCCTTGTTGAGCGCGCCCGCGCCGGTGGTGGTCGCGGCGGGAAGGCTGTGGATCGCGTCGACGGGAATTTCGCCGCCGTACTTGAGCGCGCGCGCGTCGGTGACGAGCTCGACCGCGGCGCCGCGCTCGCGAAGCGCGGCGGCGAGCGCGACGGCGGGGAAGAGATGGCCGCCGGTGCCCCCCGCAGCGAGCAGGATCGGCCGGGGTCTGGTCACGCCGCCTCCGCCGTCCGGGCGCCGAGAACCGCGAGCGGCCGCCTGCGCGTGAGCGCGATGAGGAAGCCCATGCCGAGGCCGAGCGCGACCAGCGACGAGCCGCCGTAGGAGATGAACGGCAGCGTCATGCCTTTGGCGGGAATCGCGCGCAGGTTGACCGCCATGTTGATCCAGCTCTGCACGCCGAACATCAGCGTCAGGCCGGCGGCGGCGAAGCGGCAGAACGGATCCTCGTTGCGCAGCGCCAGCCACAGGCCGCGAACGACGATGAAGCAGAAGAAGGCGATCAGCGCCAGACAGGCGATCATGCCGAATTCCTCTCCGGTGACCGCGAAGACGAAGTCGGTGTGCGCATCGGGCAGGATGCGCTTGTACACGCCCTCCCCTGGCCCGCGGCCAAACCAGCCGCCCGAGAGAATGCTCTGCAGCGCCGTGTCCACCTGAAAGGTGTCGACGACCCCGCCGACCGAGTCGGGATCGAGGAACCGCAACACGCGTTCATGCACGTGCGGCGACAGCTTGAACGCGGCGAAGCCGCCGACCACGCCGGCGCCCCCCAAGCCAAACACCCAGAACCAGTGCAGCCCGGCCATGAAGAACAGCGCCGCCCAGACCACCGAGATCAGCATCGTCTGGCCGAAGTCGGGTTCGAGGATCAGCGGGACGATGGTCACTGGCAACAGCAGCAGCGCGAACAGCTTGCCGGCGAGCGTCGGCGCTCCGACCCGACCGCCCTCGGCGAAGGCCCAGGCGCACAGCACGACGAAAGCCGGCTTGACGAATTCCGACGGCTGCACGCCGCCGATCCACCGCCGCGAGCCTTTGACCTCGACCCCGAACATCAGCGCCAGGACGACCAGCGCCAGGCTGACGGCGAAGACGATCAGGGCGGTGCGGCGCACGCCGCGTGGCGTCAGGAACGAGACGCCGATCATCACCGCGGCCGACGGCGCGAGCAGCTCCGCCTGACGGTTGACGAAATGGAAGGTCGACAGGTTGAGTCGCTCGGCGACCGCCGGGCTGGCGGCGAGCGCCATCACCAAGCCGAACACCATCAGGGCGAAGAAGGATCCCAGCAGCCAGGGATCGACGGTACGAAACCAGTCGGCGACGGGCCCGCGCTCGGCTCTCGACATCATCTCCCGCTCCTTTGTCCCGTCTCAGACGCGGCGGCGATGCGCGCGGCGACCAGTGCGCGGAAGCGATCGCCGCGCACCTCGAAATTGGGGAACTGATCGTAGGAAGCGCAGGCGGGCGACAGCAGCGCGACCGGCTCGGCCGCGGCGCTCGCTAGCGCATCGCGCGCGGCGGCGGCGACCGCGTTCTCCAGCGTCCCGCAGCGCTCGAACGCGACCGCGCCCTCGAGCGTACGCGCGAATTCGTCGCTTGCGGCGCCGATCAGATAGGCCTTCGCGACGCGTGGAAAATGCGGCCGCAGCGGCTCGACGCCGCCGGCCTTGGCCTTGCCGCCGAGGATCCAGAAGATATCGTTGAAGCTCAACAACGCCTTTTCCGCCGCATCGGCGTTGGTCGCCTTGGAGTCGTTGACGAACAGCACGCGGCCGAGCCGCCCGACCTGCTCCATGCGGTGGGCAAGGCCGGGGAAACTCGCCATCGCCCGCGCGATCTCGGCTCCGCTCACGCCCAGCGCGCGCGCCGCGGCGAAAGCGAAGGCGGCGTTCTGGCCGTTGTGGACCCCGCGCAGCGCCGGCGCCTGCCTGAGATCGACGCGTTCAGGCTCGCCGCGCGCAACGACGAGGCGATCCTCGACCCAGACGTCGGCGAGCGGCGACGGCACGGCCGAGATCGTCACGACGCGCCGCCCCGCCGCGCCCAGTCGCTCGGCGACTGCGCGGCAATAGTCGTCGTCGACCCCGACCAGCGCCACGTCGGACCGCGCGACCAGGCGCTCCTTGATCGCAGCGTAATTTTCCATTGTTCCGTGCCGGTCGAGATGATCGGGCGTCAGATTGATTAGCGCGCCGACCGTCGGCTTGAGCGACGGCGCGAGATCGATCTGGAACGTCGAGCATTCGACGACGTGGACTCGCGAGAGCGCCGGCGGCGGCAGATCGAGGATCGGCACGCCGATGTTGCCGCCCATCGCGACGTCGCGCCCCGCTTCGCGAAGAACGTGGGCGATCAAGGCGGTGGTGGTCGACTTGCCGTTGGTGCCGGTGATCGCGACCAGCGGCGCCTCGGGCGCGCGGGCGGCGCGCTCACGCGCGTAGAGCTCTATGTCGCCGATGACCGCGACGCCGGCGTTTGTCGCCTTGTCGACTGTCCAGTGCGGTTTGGGATGGGTGAGGGGCACGCCCGGCGCGAGAACCAACGCCGCGAATCCGCGCCAGTCGGCGGCGGCGAGATCGACCGGCGCGAAGCCCGCCGCGACGGCGCGCTCGCGCGCCTTCGCGTCGTCGTCCCAGGCCGCGACCTCGGCGCCGCCGGCGACGAGCGCGCTGAGCGTCGACAGGCCCGAGCCGCCGAGGCCGAACAGCGCGACGCGTCGACCGCGAAAGGTTTCGACCGGCGTCATCGTCACCTCAGCTTCAGCGTCGCGAGGCCGATCATCGCCAGCACGAAGGCGATGATCCAGAAACGCATGACGATCTGCGGTTCTGACCAGCCGAGCTGCTCGAAATGATGGTGGATCGGCGCCATCTTGAACACGCGTTTGCCGGTGAGCTTGAACGACGCGACCTGCACCACCACCGACAGCGCCTCGATGACGAACAGCCCGCCGATGATCGCCAGCACGAACTCGTGCTTGATCGCCACCGCGGTCACGCCGAGCAGGCCGCCGAGCGCGAGCGAGCCGGTGTCGCCCATGAAGATCTGGGCCGGCGGCGCGTTGAACCACAGGAAGCCGACGCCCGCGCCGATCAGCGCGCCGCATATCACCATCAGGTCGCCGGCGTAGGGGACGTGATTGAGCAGCAGG
>Ga0182030_10016181_pt1 | contig 14558 bp, 11 predicted proteins | sample 812S3MmetaG_FD_121299 | JGI IMG/M metagenome (GOLD analysis project Ga0182030, IMG submission 121299) | Permafrost microbial communities from Stordalen Mire, Sweden - 812S3M metaG (Illumina Assembly) | ecosystem: Environmental > Terrestrial > Soil > Wetlands > Permafrost | place: Sweden... | reverse complement strand
TAGCGACCTTACGATAACTTGTCCGTCCGGCTCTACGTGTGCTGACGGCCTCAAAATAACGGGGCGGACTGACATTTATCAGCCGAATGACTGGCACAAATTCTCTCGAATCGGTGTGTACGGGGCCTTTCAAAACGGCATCGATATTGCGGGACGAACCATCTGGACAGAGTTTGACAATGTCGAGGTCGAACTTGCGCGAGGAAATGGAATTAATATTGCCAGCAGCGGCACAACCAATGAGCTCACCTTTCGCGCTGTGCGCTCAGCAGCCAACTATAACTATGGCATCTACATAAACAATACCCAGAAAGATCTGGCAAATGGCATACTGTTCGACAAGGTAAACGCAGAGTATAACGGGAATAATCCTTCTCTCCCGAATTGTGCCGGTATTTACCTAACTGGTGTTTCCCAAGCGAGTATCACTAATTCTTATTTCGAAGGGAATTGTCCAGCGAATACCGCCGATAAGACATCGGCGGAGATTCGATTGACTGGCACATACAATCAATCGGTCAATATTGAAAATAGCGTCTTCAATATGCAGTACACAGAAGGCGGAATCTATAACGATACGCTTCAGACAACCGGCACCTACAGCGGGAATAAGTTCACCGGGAGCGGTGTGAACGGGCTGCCGATGTACATCGCCACAGCTCACCCAATCAGCGGCATAGTGGTTGGCATCAACTTCAGTGCTTCGCCTACGATCGTTCCCGACGTGAATGGAAAAACGCACGTTTTTACGTTGGCTCCATTGGGCTTCGACTATTCTGCGACGACGTCGGTGCAAAATAATACGGTTAATGTAGGCGGTACGAACACGGTGATACTCTATTACGGCCCCTATACCATCAACAATTTTGTAAATGGGAACATCGGTCAGCTCCTTTATGTCATGGCTCTCACAAACGGAGGCCATATTCTGACCAACAGCGCCGGGGGAGCGGGACAGATCGTCTTCGCGGATGGACAGAATCGCACCTTGAACCTCGGCGAGTCTCTCTTGCTCTATTACGACGGAGCAAGCTGGCGCCCGATAGAAAGATCGGTTTCCGCGCAGGTTACCTTTGTCGGTACTATCACAACGACGGCCTCGCTATCCGACAGCCTTTCGGTGGCCGGACTATCTCCTCAGGCTCATTGCAGCTATGCCGCTACGAACGATCTTGCCGGTACAATGAGATCCACCTATATCACCGTCTATTCTGGATCTTTGACCTTGAATCACTTGCCAATCGTGGGAGCGACTTTCGATGTTTTCTGCACAACCAACTAAAACCCGATCTTCAGCCGGTCGGCGCTGAAAGGGGAGTCGAATCGGAAATGCCTAAGTCTTTGGATTCGAAGACCGCAAGGCGTAATCATATCCGGAAAGGGTAGCTTCCGCAGCTTTCCACCAAGTGTAGTTCTGCAGGATTCTATCTCTTAAGAGGCTTGTGCGTGGCGCGTGAAATGCCTCTAAGACGGCGGAGCGGATCGAATCGATCGAATCAGGGGAACAATAGTGTGCCAGGTCCCCAAAATATTCTCTTGTGTCGCCCTTTTCGGTAATCACAATGTTTGCGCCCATCGCTCCTGCTTCCAGTGAGGATAGTCCGGTGGTTTCCATCCAGCTTACAAGCGCATGCACTTTGCACGAAGCATAATACTTCGCTAGATCATCATGCGGAATCTCACCGAGAAGAGTTACATTCGGTCCCATCTCGCGCTTGATCTGGTCGAAATACGCAGTCTGGTTGGGTGCCGGCTTACCGATCAGAACCAATCTAAGATCGGTTCCATTCAACGCGCGAACCAACTCCAGTTGACACTTTCTTCCTTCGATCCTTCCAACGCAGAGCACGCTGTCTCTATAGGCTTCGACAGGTTCGATATCGTCGCACGAAAATAGCTGTGGATCAATTGCATTTGGAACAACGACATGATACTTGTCTCCTGAGGTGGGGAAGTCATTCGCTATGCGAAGCATCTCGGAATGGGAGTTGGGGAGAAGTACGGTCGACATTGACAGCAATCGTTCCTGCGCGCGCTTGTATCCCGTCGCAATCAGTTTAAGAGTGCCCTTGGTGTACTCGCGATTCATGACCAAACGCCCTGCGATTTTGACAGTCTGCGCCAAGGATGGAGAGAGGTATTTGAGAAGCTTTCCTTGAATTCCAGGCCGCGCCCGCCGATCGTATTCGCGATAGTCCACATAGATAGGCGAGAGTACCACTGGAATTCCTAACTTGGTAGCAGCAAGCGCCTGGAGATAAGTCTCCTGAGGGCGCGTCAAATTAAAAAGATGAACCAGATCGAAACCGGAAGTGTCAGGATCCACATCGGTTGAAACGGTCACCTCGCAACCCCTGGCTCTCAGAGCTTCCGCAGTCTTCAGGATTTGCGTTGTGTCTCCCCCGGGCACGGAAAAAAGCGTTGTTCGGGAAAGAAACAATACTCTCAACGGTCTCTCTGGGGGCGTGATCCCGGGCCGCGCATTCATTTCCAGGTTACCTCTCTCTTTCAGGCAAGTCAGATCACACGCATGATCAACGTTCGCTCCAGCCCGGAACCCAAACGGATCAGCTTTGTCGCAATGCGCGATTTGATGAAACAGCTGTCTCTGAATGGAATTGTCCGGGCAAGGTCGAATCAGGAAACACTGGATAAAATGCTAGAAACCAAAGTATGTACTCCTGAACATCAGTAAGATAACTTCCCGTCAACTGAGTGATGAACGCCACGACAAACATCGCGAGCCTAAAGGTGCTCAGATAAGTTTTGGTCTTGACAAAGAGATAGCACTCCGTCACAAGCCTGAAAAGAACGCCGATGAGTCCCAGCTCGGCAAAGGTCCCCGCCACTGCGTTCGGGATGACATTGACCTCGAAGCCGATTCCCAAATCTGAGAGGTCAATCAACTTTCCCTGCCCTAATCCTGCACCCCACCAAATGCTTTTGGATGACGCAACGGCGTAAGCGGCAACGAATGAGAAGATCGTTCTGGATTTGCTGGAAGGATCGCCGCCCGTCGCAACCTGCAATACTCTTTCTGAGATCTGGTTGTGAGTTCCAAGCAACGCGGCAAGCACGATCGCCGAACACGCAAGGATGATGAGGCTGTTAGCTCGTTTGAAGAGCCGCCGGTAGCTAGTCATTATCGAGACTCCCAGTGCTGCCAGGCACATGCTGATTCCGCCAAACGACTGACACAGCAAAAAGGGGAATGCGATCATACAGAGGTAAGTACAATTACGCATATTTCCATTGCCGAGGAGGCGAAGGGCCGAAAAGATCAACAAGGGAAGCATTAGAAGAGAATAGGCCGACGGCTCGGTGCATAGGAGATCAAGCCTTAGTACATGAGAGGCGCCTACAATGGTGATGGCGTCATCGTGCCAAAAGACAAGTCGTAACGGAGTCGGGAGGGCAATGATAGCGATAATAGAGGCCAAGAAATTGAGCAGAATCAATTGATCGAACAATCGGTCAATGGTGCTGGATTTCGTGAGCGCCCAGCAAAACGAAAACGCGGCTATATACACACTCCACAACAGCAGCAGGGAGCGCAGATAGTAGATCGGAGATGTGACTCCGATAATCAAGTGCGCCAAGAGAAACGGCGATAAAATGAGCAGAAACTTTGCTGTAAGTCGACGATGCCCTTTGAGGTTCAACCAAACATAAAAAAAAGGCGAAAAAAGGGTGGTGTAGAAGAGGCCGGTGGGCAATCCCGCAGCATTGAAGAAAAAATAGAACGCAGCAAAAGGAAGATAGCGGTGGATTGAGAGGCTGAGCGATGGGATTCTCCGCAACGGAGCTTTTGTCAGATCCAGATCCGTGGCTCCGGGATTTCCTGTCAAGTCCATTCGCTGTTGTGCTCCTCAATTCGAGACAAATATGCGGGTGCTCACAGTAGCCAGTTACCAAAGCGCCCACGAAAATCCAGCTCCATGCAATCTATACCGTGAAAACATCGCGCTGGTTCCTCAATATCGAGACGTACGAAAGATACTTCAAGAGAACCGAATAGCGGTCGGCTCCCAAGATGCGCAACGCCAAACGAAACATGGAGTGCACCATCCTAAGCCGAAAGTCGCCCTTCGAGTAGGTCTCCGAACTGAACGAATTCGATGAGTCCCGTGCGCTGAGGAGTCTGGACGACTTGGCCCAAGAATAGAATCTGGAAGAACAGTTAAACGGATCTTCGCCTTCAAATCTCCCAATATTCGCTGCATACAGAGACCGTGTGAGGTGATTGATATATTGTCCGTTTTCGAATGTGCCAAAGGCGTATTCGCGGGTTTTGAACTCGCGAAACCCGCTCTGCAAGAGCCGAGCGCGATAGTCTTCATAGATTGGCCGCAGGTCCGGCCGATTTGCGAGAGTGTATGGGCACCTGCGCCGAGAAAGTTGGTCGCCGCCATCCACGGAGATACCGCTGAAGTGAAAGAACTCAAGTGGACTGGTTTGGTTGACCGTCAGAGACCCATTCCCCGAAGACAGATGTCTTTCGTGCAGATTCCAGAATGCCATGTTGCAACCGGGTTGCTTCAAGATCTTAACTTTGTCGAAGAAGCACGGAACGAGATTCATCCATTTCTGATCGACGAACATCCCCTTGCGAGGTTCATTGTAAGCAAAATCGAGGCAACGCTGCTCCCACCATGATAGAAATCGGTCTGTTTCCGCGCACTTGCTGAGAGCCAAAAAACCCAAGTTGAAGACGCCGCCCATCAAAAAGATCACTTCGGATTGAATGTCGTCGGGATTGGGAGACAGAGAATGCGGTGTGACCACGATTGCGTGTTCTTGCAGCGCACTAAACACCGATTCAAGTTCCTGATAAACAAATATATCGGGATCGAGATAGACAACCTGATCAAATCCCCTTGCAAAAAGTGATTTGAGGAACGTCGGCTTCACGTTCGTATTCAACTCCAGAACGTCGTACTTAAAGGCGACAGATCGAAAATTTGGGATTTCCAGGTTCTCGACCAGTTCCAATTCGAACTCTTCCTGCGTAAGATCAACACCGTCGGGGAGACGATCGACGAGGAGCACATAGAATGCGCAGCCCGGATGATGGCGAAGGTACGAGGTGCAGAGCACCCGCGCATATGGAAGATAGTTTAGGGAAACGATCGTGCAGGCAGCTCGTCTCATTTGATCCGAACCCATTCTTTGGCTGTGAAATCGTATCGCTTTAGCGGTTTTGCAGGCACACCTGCTGCCAGGGTGAACGGCGGTATGACTCCTATCACGACGGCATTGGCGCCAATTACCGATCCTTCACCGATAGTGGAACCCGGACTAACGACGACGCCGTCTCCAAGCCACACGTTTCTTCCGATAACTACCTCCTTGTCGCGATCGAGCAAACGCAGGAGTGGTGGAATTTCCGGAGAGGTGTGGGGGCCGTTGTACGAACCGTGATTGTGGTCGGTGATGATGACGCGGCTTCCGATCAGAACGCCATCGCCGATTTCAACGCGGTGCGTGGCGGCGATATGACTCCATCGGCTCACAGCGACATTCTTCCCGATCACAATTTGCGGCGCGAAAGTCTGTCCTGAGTTTGCCGTAATAGCTTCGAGCCAGAGCCCTTCGGCAGCCTGGAAGTTTTCGCCGATCGAAATGTGAGCAAGTCCGCGCAAGAAGCAGCGGGGACCGAGGACGATTGTGGGGCTGCCGACTCTACTTGCCACCATCCGCCGCCGGAATGTCACTCCACATCTCCGTGCCATTTCGCAGATGAACAGATACGGTCCATTCACCCGAATGAAGCGACTCATCCGTATCCAGAAACTATCGTGTGCAAGGTTCTTGCTCATGAATAGACCTGCATATTCATAAGTAATGAGTCGAGCTTATTAATGACCCTTACTCCCAGCAGCCAGCTTTTCGCCAGCGGGAGCGGAAGCGCATAGATGGGATAGTCAAAGACCCAGTATAGGAGGTCTGAGCCGAAACAGCTGCGAAGAACCAAATGGGGATTCTCAGGGACTTTCGATGCCAGAGATTTCCGACTCATCAGAATCCAGTAAGGAAAGAACTTTCGAATGGTCCCGTTGATGATCGCACGTTGAATTGCTTTCTTTTCGATCCATTCGTGTGTGATGTCGACAAGGGTCGGCCCGAAAACGCGATACAAGGCATAACTAACGTTGCTGTTTCCCCGAGCGGCAACAAGAGGATCGCGAATGAGGAGGCTCCTTCGATGATGATTGAGCGCCGTATAGAAAGGTCCGAGCTGAGGCAGGCCCGTGTCCAGGAGGGAATCAAATGGCTTATGAGATGTTGAGGAATTGCGTTCCTTATTGATGATGACGGCGGAGATGAACGTAAAGAAGACATGGACGTGCCGCGCCAAATCCTCAGCTTTTGCGAACTCCAGATCTGACGTCGGAGTAAAGCGTCTGGGCCCACTGTATTCCCCATCGAAGGAATAACCACGAATGCAAAGAATGTCGTATTTTTCACCCGAGAGTGCGTCAATCACCCGCCTCACTGTGCCGGGTTCAATCAGATCGTCGTCGCCGATTATCCAGACATACCGTCCCAGCGCCTTCTCGTAACACCACAAGACGTTGCGGTTCGCACCGACGTTGGTTTCATTGCGAATGTATCGGATCGCGGCCCCGCGATTCAGGTATCCGGCGACAAGCTCTTGCGTTCCATCCGGTGAGGCGTTGTCGGATACGATCAACTCCACCCGAGTGTCGCCGGAGATTTGTTCCAGCAAGGTCCCAAGAAGCTGATCCAAATAGCGCTCCCTGTTGTACGTCGGGACCGCAATTGTAAGCAACGGCGCTTCATTGGGCATGCCAGATCCTCCGGTACCTGAGGAATGTATAAGTGCCAAGAGGCAGCCCAACGACAAGACCAATGATCAAGGAGCCGGTCACTACCCCCAATGCACCGTAACTTCTTCCCAGTAGAAATGTAGAGAAAGCTACCAGGAAGGCCCCCAGCACCGAATTCAGGAGGAGTTTTTCCTGTTTATGTGCCCTTAGATATGTCGCCTCAGCAAAAACAATAATATTCATCGTCGTGAGCATCAGCAGGAAAGCGATCGAGGTAGGGTCCAGAAGGCGATGGGCAAACGGCAGGTGGGCCCAGTTCAGGTAGATTACACCGATCCAAATTGTGAGGGCGCCGGTGATACACACCGCCACTGATTGTCCGAGGGCCTTGAAGAAAAGCTTGTCAAGCTGCACGTACTCCTTGCGTGCGATCAACGCCCCAAATGGAGCAGCCTTGGTATAAATCCACGAAATTGCGATCGCCTGCAGCGCGTTTGCCAGGGTCAGAGACATGCCCATTTGTCCGGCAACAATGGCTCCGTGAAATGCGAAGAGGACGGGATTGTAAAGCTGGAATATGAAATAACCGCAAAGCCAGCTAACGGCGATGCGCCATTGAAATGGCCAAACTTCTTTCCCCCAGCGAATTCTATGTTCGCCCGAAGGATGCTGCAGCAGCGCACCCAGCAAGTGGCGTCGCCGGGACAGCCAGATAAACGCGACGCAAGCATTGCCGATCATGATCATTGCGGGAGCGAACAATCCATGATGTGTCGCGAGGGAAAGCCATGCCAGCGTGCTGCCCGTCACTGCCTGTCCTAGCCTCAGGCGCGCGACGTTCGCGACAAACCCGCATCCTTCCATAAAGGAAAGGATGGGATCGACCTGGAAAGTAAGAGTCGCGGCGAGCGATGCCGCGTACCATGCGAAGTGCCACGATACGCCATCGCCCGCATGGTGATGCACCGAAAAGAAGCGCGACCCCTCGACAAGAAGGAATACCGCCATGAGGACGGCCGCAATGGAATACCAGCGGAGAGTTCTTTGAAGGACTGAAGCAAGCCTGGCGTGGGCAACTGGGTCTCCTGAAACAAGACCGCTTGAAGAGATAGTCAAATGCGCTCGTTCGTGAGTGGCCAATTGCAGAATCACAAAAGAAAAGCCAAGTTCAAAGACTATCTGGAGTGCGATAAGGCTGCCAAACGTGTAGTAGTACCCTTGTTCCGCTGGAGACAGGAAACGGGCGATGAGACCGACAGTAATCAATCCCGCTATGCTCGACCAGACTCTGGCGAGAACGGTGAAGCCGATCGCGTTGTCGATTCCAAGCCAGGTATGCAGCCATTTGCGCGTTCGCCGCTGCTGGCATACGAGCCAGGGAAGCGGTCCCGTGCTCTCGTAGATATCGGGCATTAGAGGCAGCTCAACCTGAGACGTACTTGTCGTCTCTGGCTGGAGGTTAGTGCTTCTTGGACACGGAAAGACACAATCTTTCTAATCATAGTGGATTTGATTACCTAAGCCGTCACCCTCCGGACGCTTCTCGTCTCTACTCCACCTAGGCCAGACCGCTGGACCATATGCGCCTGCGGAGATGTCGCTTGCAGTCGGGATCTCGACCGTCTGGGTTGACTGGGGCGTTTTCGCTGCGGCGTATTCAATAGTCGTAGCTTTTCACTGTTCTCGTGAAGCCTTCCTCTAAGGTGGTGGTCGGTATCCAGCCCAGTGACCGGATTTTTGAGATATCGAAGTGGCCGGCGCTGACCGTACTCACGAGAGACGACGTTTCGGGATTTCGTTCACGGCGCACAACACGGCAGTTACGTTCCGGGAAGAGTCGGCAGAGCATCTCCGCAAGGTCCAGGATGGAACATTCGGTGTCGGTTCCCACGTTGTAGGCCTCGCCGCTGTTCCCGAGCAATAAGATGGTGAAAAAGGCGATCGTCGCATCGGCCAGGTAGCAGAAGGGGCGCGTTGCGCTTCCATCGCTTTTAAGCACAATGTTCTGTCGCCTTACCAAATCCGCCACAAAATCGGCGAATACGCGCCCATCATTCAGGTCCATGCCCGGTCCGTAGGTGTGAGAAAGGCGCACGATTTTTGCAGGAACTCCGAATTGAGAGTGCCAGCATGCGCAAAGCGTCTCTCCACCGCGCTTTCCCTCCGCATAGCAGGAACGAATATCGAGCGGGTCGACGGACCCATAGATCGACTCCTTTATAGGAATCGATAAATCCCCGAGACGGCCGTACACCTCGCCGCTGCTGAAGAATAGGAATCCCTCGCTCTTGGAGTTCCTGGATACCTCCAACATTCGTTGCGTCCCAATTACATTCGCTTCAAAGGTACCGACTGGATCGGTTGCGTAGAACTTCGAACTCGCCTGACTCGCCGCGTGAACCAGGAAATCCACCGGTTCTGGGCCGCGGTACGGATCGCGAACATCTTGCACCACGATGGACAGGTCCGAGCGGCCAGCGAGGTGCCCTAACCGCCTCATTGCTTTTTCGTAGTTTCTGACCAACGCTACAACACGAATGTTCGCGTTAGCGGTTCCATTCAGGTGAAGCAGGGTCTCTACCATGTAAGCTGCAACGAAGCCGTTTGCTCCAGAAATCAGGACCGTCTTTCCAAAAAGGCGATTCCATGGCAAGTCAGAGGAGACGATCCTCTCCAGGTCTTCCTCAACGATTGGATGATTCGCGGTGAGCAATAATTCCCCCTGAAATGTGCCCGCGCAGCGCCTGCATACGGACTCAATTGGCAGTTTCTCGCGAACGGCGCCGGAGAGACCTGCGGCGCCGCTAACGGTGGCCTTATCTCGCGTGCTGGGCGGTGTCCGCAGTCAAATCTACAGACTACTCAATTGCGTCGAGTGTGCATCGTCGCGCGGGATTCCACTCCGGCTCCGGGCCGAAAACCTATGAAAATGAAGCGGCGTACGCCTTATTGTGTCCCATGTTAACCTTTGATGGCCTTATGTCAAAGTCATCGGAATTTCCTGCAGGAAGGCAATGCAATGGAACTGCTATGATGGCTCTGGTAAATTGCTGGCGGATTCCAAGATCCGAGCGATGAAACCAGGCATTTTACGATGGCTGCATTAGAAGGACTCCCCCATGGACACTGTCAAGGTCGGCAAAAGGTTGATCGGTCAGGATCAACCATGCTTCATCGTTGCTGAGATCGGGATCAACCACAACGGCGATATTGATTTGGCCAAGCGATTGATCAGCGTGGCCGTCGCGGCGGGATGTGACGCCGTAAAGTTCCAGAAGCGTACAGTCGAAGTCGTATATACCCCCGAAGAGTTGGCCAAGCCGCGAGAGAATCCCTTCGGCCCCACCAATGGGGATCTGAAACACGGACTGGAATTCGAGCAAGAAGACTACGAGGAGATCAACGCATTCTGCAAATCGGTCAAGATGTGTTGGTTCGGTTCGCCGTGGGACGAGGGCGCGGTAGATTTCCTCGAGCAGTTCGCTGTTCCCGTGCACAAGATCGCCTCTGCCTCGCTCACCGACGACAACCTGCTGCGCCACGTTCGTAGAACCGGAAAGCCGATCATTCTTTCCACCGGCATGAGCACGTACGCCGAGATCGATCATGCTGTCGGGGTTTTGGGCAAAGAAGACCTCGTTCTGATGCACGCCACCAGCACCTATCCAGCGGATTACGAAGAGTTGAATCTCCGTGCAATTCCCGCAATGATCGAGCGCTATGGCGTGCCGGTGGGCTACTCCGGCCATGAGACCGGCATCCCCAGCAGTGTTTGCGCCGCTGCTATTGGCGCTTGCTGTGTGGAAAGACACATTACGATGAACCGCGCCATGTGGGGCTCGGATCAGGCTGCATCGTTGGAGCCAAACGGCATTTCGCGGTTGGTTCGTGATATCCGTCTGTGGGAACAGTCCAAGGGCGACGGAATCAAACGAGTGTACGAGCGTGAGGTCCCGATCATCAAGAAACTTCGTCGCGTTGGCGCGGCGGTTTAGTCGAGATGGCCGAGGGCGAGTCTCTCCGGGCGTCCTTGGAGCGAATCCGGGCCATTGCCTTCGACGTAGATGGCGTCCTCACCGATGGCGGTTTCTTTTGGGGCCCCGGCGGGGAAGAATGGAAGCGTTTCTGCTTCGCCGACGTGATGGGTCTCTCACTTGCCCGGCGCGCGGGTCTTCAACTGGCGCTGATCTCCGGGGAGGACAGCCCCCTGGTCGATCGTTTTGCCAAAAAGATGCATATTCAACACGTCGCTAAGGGTTGCCGCGACAAGGCCAAGGCCCTACGTGAATTTGCGGAGGAAGCCGCAATCGATCTGACTGAGATTTGCTTCATGGGCGACGATGTCAACGATCTGCATGCAATGAATGTTGCTGGCTTCTCGGCTGCTCCTTCGACCGCAGTTCCAGATGTTCTCAATCGCGTAGATTTCATTGCGAAAAGCGCTGGAGGCAACGGCGCGGCTCGTGAACTGATCGACGCGCTGCTCAAGGCGCGGGGCTTGAGTGCGCAAGAAGTGTTTTCCCAAGCTTAAATCTCAATGAGGTTTCCGGAACCGGATTGCGGTCTAATTCATGAAGCTCTCTGACTATGTTCTCGGCTTCATCGCCGATCAAGCTGTGAAGCATGTCTTTCTGGTTGTCGGCGGCGGTGCAATGCACCTCAACAACTCGCTTGCGGATGAGAAGCGGCTGATTCCGGTCTGCAACCTGCATGAGCAGGCTAGCGCCATTGGGGCGGAGAATTACTCCAAAGCCACAAATGATTTGGGCGTTTGCCTTGTGACCACGGGGCCGGGCGCCACGAACGCCATCACCGGCGTTGCGGGAGCGTGGCTTGACTCGACGCCGACGCTCTACATCTCAGGCCAGGTGAAGCGCCCGGATCGCGCCTTTGATAGCAATAACAAGCCGCTCGGCATGCGACAGGTGGGTGTACAGGAGGTGGACATTGTGTCCATGGTTACCCCCATCACCAAGTACGCGGTTACAGTTCTCGAGCCCAGCGACATTCGCTACCATCTCGAAAAGGCCATTTACCTCGCGCGGACGGGGCGGCCAGGTCCTGTATGGATCGATATTCCTCTCGATGTTCAAGCGGCTCCCATCGACGAGCCAGCCAAGTTGCGCCGCTTTGATCCATCGGAACTAGCTCCATTGCAGGCCAGCCGTATTACGCCTGGCGACCTCAAAGCCAAGGTCGGCCAGATCTTGGAGAAGCTGAATCAGTCCACGCGTCCGATGCTGCTCATCGGCAATGGCGTTCGGCTCTCCCGTGCGGAAGCGGAGATGGAACAGCTCCTGCGCTTGCTCGACATTCCCGTTGAAGTCACTTGGTTGGCCATCGACCTCATTGCGGATGACGATCCGCTTTATGTCGGCCGCCCAGGCACCATTGCTCAACGGGGCGCCAATTTCGCCATCCAGAACTGCGATTTTCTACTCACAATCGGTGCGCGCCTGGACCGCGTCGTGACCGGCTATTCGCCAGAGGGCTTCGCTCGCGCCGCCTGTAAGGCGATGGTGGACATCGATCCCACGGAATTAAATAAGATGGGCAACACGATTCACTTCCCGATCTGTGCCGACGCTGGTGAGTTTATGCGGGCTATGCTGGCGCAGGGATCGAGCGTCAAAAAGGTGGACCGTTCCGCCTGGAAGAGCCGGTGTGCCGATTGGCGAGCACGGTATCCGTTGGTGTTGCCGGAGCACAAGGTTCCCGAAGGCAGAGTCAGTGTCTACAACTTTGCCGAGGTCATGTCCGGGGTTCTCAATGAGGGCGACTTCTTAATCTCTGGCAGCTCGGGAACTGGGATCGAACTCTTCCTTTTGGCATTTCGGACCAAGTGCAGACAGCGCATCTTTCACACCACCGCCTTAGGAGCGATGGGTTTTGGGATTCCGGCATCAGTAGGAGCGGGTATCGTGGGCGCAGCCGGCGGCTCAAAACGCAACATCGTCTGCGTCGATGGCGACGGCGGTTTCCAGTTCAATATTCAGGAATTGGAAACGATTGCTCGGCTCAATCTACCGGTGAAGTTTTTCGTATTGAATAACGATGGCTATGGCTCGATTCGGGCCTCTCAGACAGCCTTCTTCGGCGGATGCCGCATTGGCTGCGATGCTGCAACCGGGCAGACGCTCCCTGATGTGCGCCGCGTTGCCGAAGCATACGGCATAAAAACAGACATTATCACCAGCCAGCGCAACTTGGCAGAAGAGATTCGAAGAGTCCTGGCCACGCCGGGCCCCGTGGTGTGCGACGTGCACATCGTGCTGGATGAAATCCGTCAGCCACGCCTTTCGTCTACCCAGAAGCCCGATGGATCCTTCGTCTCAAAACCGCTCGAAGATCTCTGGCCGTTTCTCGATCGAGATGAGTTCAAGTCGAACATGCTGATCCCGATCGTGGAGGACTAGGAGAAAGTTGATGCCCTATCTCGCTACGATGCAGGGCCGCATGGTCCCCCCGGAAGGGGGGCGCTTCCAATGCTTCCCCCGCGAGCGATGGCGAGATGAGTTCTCTCTGGCCGCACAGGCTGGCCTGGACGCCATCGAATGGATCTTTGATGTGTACGGGGAAGATGCGAATCCGTTGGTTAGCGATGAGGGCATCGCCGAGATGCGTAGTCTCTGTGAGAAAACCGGTGTCGCTGTTCGCTCCCTTTGCGCCGATTACTTCATGGATCGGCCATTCCTACGCAAAACAAAAGCAGAGCAAGCTGAACTGATTCAGAAAATGCAGTGGCTTCTCTCTCGCTGCGGCACCATCGGTATCGGTCGAGTTGTCATTCCCTTCGTTGACCAATCGCGTATCGAGAATGACGACGAAAAAGCCGAGACACTCTCCATTCTGCGAGCGCTTCTGCCTGCGGCTGAAATCAAGCAGGTCGAGCTTCACCTCGAAACGTCTCTTGCGCCACAACCTTTTGCTGCGCTGTTGGAGCAATGCCCTCATCCTTTGCTGCGCGCCAATTATGACTCCGGCAATAGTTCCTCGCTCGGGTATAGGCCAGCCGAAGAGTTCGCCGCGTATGGACATCGCATCGGTAGCGTGCACATCAAAGATCGCGTGCGCGGCGGAGGAACCGTTCCTTTGGGCTCCGGGAATGCCGATTTGCCCGCTGTTTTCCATGGTCTCGCGGCGCTCGGCTACCGCGGCGACTACGTACTGCAAATTGCGCGGCCCGAACCTGGACAGGAGCTGCCCTGGATTGCTCGGAACCGGGCCTGGGTCGCGGATCAGATTGAACAGGCAGCATTGAGTACGCAATGAAAATTCTCATGATCGGCCTCGGCGGCATCGGTCAGCGCCACACCAGGAATCTTCGAGCGCTCCTCGGCGATAGCGTCGAAATCATCGCTTATCGCGTCCGCCGACAGACGCATGTTGTCACTCCCACCATGGGGGCCGACACCGGCCGCAACGTGGAGGATGAGTACTGCATTCGCGTCTTTTCCAGTATCGAGACGGCGCTGGCTGAGAAGCCCGAAATCGCCTTCGTGTGTAATCCGAGCAATCTCCATGTCAAGGCTGCCCTCGCGTGCATCCGTGCAGAGTGCGATGTCTTCATTGAAAAGCCGCTGTCAGATTCCATGGATGGGACGGAAGAACTGGTTCGCGCGGTGGAAGAACGAAAGCGCATCGCAATGGTCGGCTACCAATTGCGTTTTCATCCATGCCTGCGAAAGTTAGCCGAGACGGTGCATTCCGGCGTATTGGGAAATCTGCTGGGGATCCGCGCCACCATAGGCGAATACCTTCCAGCCT
>Ga0182030_10016179_pt1 | contig 14558 bp, 12 predicted proteins | sample 812S3MmetaG_FD_121299 | JGI IMG/M metagenome (GOLD analysis project Ga0182030, IMG submission 121299) | Permafrost microbial communities from Stordalen Mire, Sweden - 812S3M metaG (Illumina Assembly) | ecosystem: Environmental > Terrestrial > Soil > Wetlands > Permafrost | place: Sweden... | reverse complement strand
TGTTGGGCCTGTCTTTTTCTAGAAGAGCCTATTGTTGTGGACGCTTTGCAAGAAAAACATTCATGGCCTTGATGCGAACCGAATGCCCCTGACGAAGTGCCTCTTGAAACATGAGGCTGCCAATGCTCGGTAGCGGGGATTACCAACATGAGCATGTGTCGTCGCTCATCATGTTGTAAACCTAGCGGCTGACCATCTTCTGAAGTTGTGCCGGGTAGCGCTCGCCCTGCACTGCGATTCCAGATACGGCGTCCGCAATACTGTGCAGATCGTCGGCGGTGAGCTCCACGGCAGCGGCTCCAAGATTTTCTTCCAGCCGATGCATCTTGGTGGTTCCGGGAATCGGGACAATCCAAGGCTTCTGCGCGAGTAGCCAAGCCAAGGCGATCTGAGCTCGAGTCACATTTTTTGCCTCAGCGATTGTGCCGAGTACTTCCACCAGGTCTTGATTCGCCTTGCGATTTTCAGCAGTGAAGCGCGGGACGATGTTGCGAAAGTCTGTGCTGTCAAAGGTGGTGCTCTCATTGATGGCGCCGGTAAGGAAGCCTTTGCCGAGCGGGCTGAACGGAACAAAACCGACACCAAGCTCCTCGAGCGTCGGCAGAATCTCTTTTTCGGGTTCCCGCCACCACAGCGAGTATTCGCTTTGAAGGGCAGCAACAGGCTGAACGGCATGGGCCTGGCGAATAGCCTGTGCTCCCGCTTCGGACATTCCGAAGTGCTTGACCTTGCCTTCTGCGATCAGTTCCTTTACCGTGCCGGCTACGTCTTCGATCGGAACAGCCGGGTCAACCCGATGTTGATAGAGCAGGTCGATCACATCGCTCTTCAGCCGCTTCAGGGCTGCTTCGGTCATGCTGCGGATGTTCTCCGGTTTGCTGTTCAATCCCGCAGTTGGTTTGCCATCAATGAATCCGAACTTGGTGGCAATGACAACCTTGTCGCGGACAGGCGCCAGCGCCTCTCCAACGACCTCTTCATTCAGGTAAGGACCATAGGCTTCCGCGGTATCGAAGAACGTAACCCCGCCATCATACGCAGCCCGGATCAGCTTGATGGCCTGCTCTTTCTCTGTTGCCGGTCCGTAGCCGAAGCTGAGGCCCATGCAGCCCAGGCCCAATGCTGAAACCTCAAGGCCGCTCTTTCCTAGTGTGCGCTTTTGCATCGTTTCTCCTTTTGCAAATCCGGTTGAATGTCGAAAGGCTTTAGTTGGGTTGAGAGCTGGCGGAGGACGCTGCCGCTCTTTGGGCCTCTCGCCAGTTCCTCGGCGGCATACCTTCCCAGGCGCGGAAAGCGCGAGCGAACGAGTTGGCATCTTCGTAACCAAGAAGGTAGGCGGCCTCCGCCAGTTCGAGCACCGAATTGCTGAGGTAATACCGTGCCATCTGATGCCGAGCTTCATCCAGAACCCGTTGATAGTTGGAGCCTGCGTCCTGCAAACGCCGCTGCAGTGTGCGGGAACTCATGTGAAGATCCTTGGCGACATCGTCGACAATCGGACGATGTCCTGTGAGCCGCTGCAGAATCGCGCCGCGTACCAAGGCGATGAAGTGGCCCTCGTCCGCGATATGCTCCTTCAGCTCCTGGTCGAACTGGGGCGCAAGCATCTCCAACAACTCTGCGTTTCGGGTAACGAACGGGATGGCTGAATCGTCCGCCCGGAAGATAATCGCGTTCCGTGATGCGCCACAGACCACCGGACAACCGAAGTACTTTTCGAGGGACTTGACATGGTTTCGAGGCTGCACCAGCTCGACACGAAGCGGTTTGATACGAGTTCCCGTACCTTCCCGCGCGATGGTGAGAACCCAGGCGAAGCAGTGCTCGACAAGCACGGCAGGTTCGATGTCAACAGCAAGCGACCAGCGAAACTGGATTGCCCACTCGTTCCCGACCGTCTCATGCAGAATCTCTTCTGGAACAGACAGCCGCTTGTAGCGCGCCATGTGATCAATTGCTGCGCCCAAGCCTTCCGTAGACAGGGCTGCAAGGCCCATCGGATGGAAGCGTGCGATGCTGGTCTCCGTCCCCAGGCGGACACCGATCGAAGCATCCTTACTGACCTCCCCGATCGCATGCCAAAGCGCAAAGAGTTCTTCCGTCGATACGAGGATGCGGGTTTTATCGAAGAGGTTCTGCGAGAGGCCTGCCCTGCGAAGCACCGCAGGGACATGGATGCCGGCTTCTTCCAACCTCACACGAAGACTGCCAGGGACGCGAAAGTGTTTGGCCATTCGTTACTCAGCTTTCAAAGAGGCCATATCGATGGAGAAACGATACTTCACGTCGGCTTTGAGGAGTCTTTCATATGCCTCATTGATCTGTTGAATGGCAATGACTTCAACGTTGGAAGTGATGTTGTGCTTTCCGCAGAAATCCAGCATCTCCTGCGTTTCTGCGATTCCGCCAATGGGCGAACCTGAGACGCTGCGCCGTCCTAAAATAAGACCGAACGAGCTGAGGCTCAGCGGCTTCTCGGGCGCGCCAACCAGTGTCATGTTGCCGTCGCGTTTGAGCAGATGGATGTAGGCATTGATGTCGTGGTCCGCTGAGACGCAATCAAGAATGAAATCGAAGCTGCCCGCATGTTTCTGCATCTCGTCGGCATTCTTCGAAACCACTACCTCGTCCGCTCCAAGCCGCTTCGCATTTTCCACCTTGTGGGGAGATGTCGTGAAGACGACGGTGTGAGCGCCCATGGCATGCGCGAATTTAACGCCCATGTGTCCCAGTCCACCAAGGCCGACGATGCCAACCTTCTTGCCCGCCGTCACGCCCCAGTGACGCAGCGGCGAGTAGGTGGTGATGCCCGCGCAGAGCAGGGGCGCCGCAGCCGCGAGGTCCAGGTTGGAAGGGATGCTCAGAACGAAGTGCTGATCGACAACAATGCTGTCAGAGTATCCGCCGAATGTTACGCCGCCCAGATGCTTGTCGGCCGAACCGTAGGTGAGAGTCTGATTTGGGCAGAACTGCTCCAACCCCTCCTTGCAGGCCGGGCAGGTGCCATCCGAGTCTACGAGACAGCCTACGCCGGCGAGGTCGCCCGTTTTGAACTTCGTGACGGCAGAGCCCACCTTTGTCACACGGCCAACGATCTCGTGACCCGGAACGCAGGGGTACACAGTTGCCCACACGCTGCTCCACTCGTTGCGAGCCATGTGCAGGTCAGAGTGACAGACGCCACAGAACAAGATTTCTATCTGCACATCGTTTTCGTCAAGATCGCGCCGCACGATCACGGTTGGGGCAAGCGACGAAGATGAACTAACGGTCGAAAATGCTCTGGCGTTGAACATGAGTTAAAATTAGTCCCTCCCGAAGCAAATTACCATGCAATGCGCGCCAAAATTAGCGCGAAGCACGCCAAACAACCTCTGCATTAGGTGAAAGGACTCTCTGTCGCCAGGATTTGCGCCACGCAAATCATCGCGAATCGGCGACGGATCGCCGGATGCAGAAGCTGTCGCTAAGCTTGCTGTGGCGAAGGATCTCCTTTGGAGGAATCGTGGGCTTGACTTGGACGAACACAGGCTCGCTTGGAGTTTTTCAATTGCATAATTGATGATCCCTTTCGGACCCTTCGGACATTGACGCCAATTCGAGGAGTCAGTGCCTTTTGCCTGGAGTTATTCCTCCCGCACATGACTGCAAGCTCGTCGCCCATCTTGCGCAGCCGGGTACTCACGGATTGAGCTGCCTCGGCCGAAGGCACATAGCAGAATTCAGTTCATCAAGCTTTATCTCCACTTCAAACGCCCGTCTGAGAGAAGATACTCTTTTTCAGACGGCTTTACCGGCCGCGGAGAACGAATCCAACAACCAGCATGTTAAAAGTGTTTCGGGCCTATTCATTCCATAATCAGCCAGCGGGAGCTTTGGCTGCTTCGTGATCTCTTCTGGATGAGGTACGATCTTTTCTGAGCTTGGATACTCCCGCTCTCCTTTCATGCGACGATGGGCTCCGATTCGACAGGTCGCGAAGGTCCGGCAGAAATTGAGATCGTTACACAGTGAATATTCCTTATTTACGGCGTGTTGAAGTGATTGACTCGCACACAGCTGGCGAGCCTACCCGCTGCGTCCTCTCAGGAGGGCCACTGCTCGGCGAGGGTCCTTTGCCTGAGCGTGTGGAATCATTTCGGAATCATCACGACCTGTTTCGGCGAGCAATATTGTGTGAGCCGCGCGGATCGGACGTCCTCGTGGGGGCGTTGCTGGTGGATCCCATCGATTCAGAATCGGCTGCAGGCGTAATCTTCTTCAACAATGCGGGCTACCTGGGCATGTGCGGTCACGGCATGATTGGTGTTGCCGCCACATTGGCTTACTTAGGCCGGATTGGTCTGGGTCAACATCGTTTGGAGACACCGGTAGGCAATGTCAACGTGACGTTGGCGGAGAGCGGAGAAATCACGGTAAGCAATGTCGACGCCTACCGCTTTCGGACTGATGTCACAGTAGAGGTGGCGGGACACGGCACCGTTGTCGGAGATATAGCTTGGGGCGGTAACTGGTTCTTTTTGATTGAAGAACATCCTTACAAATTAATCCTTGAGCACGTAGACGACCTTACGAGTTTCTCTTTGAATGTACGTCAGGCTCTGTCGACTCAGGGGATCACTGGAGACAAGGGCCACGAGATTGACCACATCGAGTTATGTACGGCGGCTCATGATCCTGCAAACCACTGCCGCAACTTCGTTCTATGCCCAGGCGATGCCTATGATCGCTCGCCCTGTGGGACTGGTACCAGCGCCAAGATGGCCTGCATGGCGGCTAGCGGCAAGTTGGCGCCCGGGGACATATGGCGCCAGGAAGGAATTTTGGGAACTGTCTTCAATGGCAGCATCCAGCGTGACGGAGAGCGAATGCTGCCGTTCATTACAGGAACCGCCTACGTGACTGCCGAAGCGACATTGGTTTTCCAACCGCAAGACCCGTTCCGCGATGGTATTCCATCTCCCTCTGGAATGAGATCATGACCAACCGGGCTCACTATGAAGTGGCCATCGCAGGCGGCGGTATCGTAGGTGCCGCTTGTGCCCTGGCATGCGCACGACGAGGCCTGCGAGTAGCCCTCATTGAAAGGAATTGGTTCGGTGGAGGAGCTACTTCCGCCGGGATGGGCCACGTCGTGGTCCTCGACGATTCAGAGGCTCAGTTTGCACTCACTCGCTACTCGCAGCAACTTTGGCACGATTTCGCGCTCAGATTGCCGCCATCGGCAGAATACGAGGAACGCGGGACGTTGTGGATCGCGGCAGATGCAAGCGAGATGGACTTCGCTGAACGAATGCATGCATGGTTCACCGCGCGGTCAGTACCCTGTCAATTGATGAACGCTGCTGAAATTGCGAAGGCTGAACCAAATCTAGCCAGGAACTTGACGGGCGGGTTGCTTGTCCCGCAAGACGCTATTGTCATTCCTTCGGTAGCAGCACTCGCCATGGCTGAGCAAGCTCAGGAACTCGGGGCCGTTTGGATGTTGGGCAAAAGCGTTCGCGAGTTCGGCTATCAGTCGTTGCTGCTGAACGATGGCGGCGAATTGCGCGCTGATCGGATTGTGAATGCGCTGGGCGTAGACTCGATTGAACTTTCGCCGGATATCCCCATCCGCAAGCGTAAGGGGCATCTCGCGATCACAGACCGCTACCCCGGATTTATTCAACACCAGTTAGTCGAGCTAGGATACATGAAGAGTGCAGACATCACCACTGCAGATTCAGTTGCATTCAATGTACAGCCTCGACGTTCAGGCCAATTGCTTGTTGGATCATCGCGTCAATTTGGATCGGAAGATACGGTCATTGATCAGCACATTCTCAGTGCCATGCTGGCAAGGGCGTCTCTGTATCTGCCCGGGTTATCCAAGCTGGATACATTACGGGCGTGGACCGGATTTCGAGCGGCGACTCCCGATAAATTGCCCCTGATCGGGCCCGATCCAACGAATACTTCCTTGTTATTAGCAACCGGCCATGAAGGACTCGGCATTACTGCTTCGTTGGCAACTGCGGAACTGATCGCCGACTACGTCTGCAAGCAGAAATCGGTCATCCCGGCCGAGCCATATTTGCCGGCACGGTTCCTGAACAACACACCATACAAGACGTAGCTAGAATCAGCTGAAGGAGTTTCATGAAGTGGACTGGAGTCATGCCCGCGTTGACAACCGCATTTGATGAGACTCTCGATGTGGATTATTCGTTTATTGCTCGTCATGCCCAGTGGCAAGTAAGAAACGGCGTAAGCGGTCTCGTGGCATTGGGATCACTTGGTGAAGCAGCTACCTTAACTTTTGACGAAAAGCTTTCCATCATTGAAACACTCGTTAAGGCGGTTGATCACAGCGTACCTATCGTAGCGGCAATCTCGGCCCTGTCTACTGCCGAAGCTGTCGCGCTGGCGAAAGAAGTGGCCAGCCGGGGGGCCAGCGGGCTGATGATCCTTCCTCCCTATGTTTACAAAGGAGACTGGCGCGAAATGAAAGCTCATGTGGCGGCGGTGCTCCAAGCGACACCACTTTCTGCCATGCTATACAACAATCCCATCGCTTACGGAACGGACTTCACTCCGGAACAGATACGGGAATTGGCGAACAACTATACAAATCTGCTCGCGGTGAAGGAGTCTTCCAGCGATATTCGTCGGATTACTGCGATTCGCGCCTTAATTCAAGACCGGCTCTCGATTTTTGTTGGTGTCGACGACGCCGTCGTGGAAGGCGTCAGGGCTGGCGCCGTTGGCTGGATAGCTGGTCTCGTGAATGCATTCCCCAAAGAAAGCGTTGAACTCTTTGAACTAGCCATCACTGGAGAGAGTCAAGAAGTGTTTGACTTGTATTGCTGGTTTCTGCCCCTGCTGCGCATGGATACCGGACCCAAATTTATCCAACTGATCAAGCAAGTACAGCAAGAGACAGGAGTCGGGAACGCGCGCGTCCGGCCTCCCCGCTTGAAGCTAGTAGGCAAAGAGTTGGAGCAGACCTGCAAGGCAATCGAAGCAGCACTCGCGGAAAGGCCTCGGGTAGCGAAAAAGAGCAGCCCATTCCACACAGGATGAACGACAACGGAATCAAATCAGGCAAAGCTATCTCTTATCCAGTGCGCTGATTTGTAGCATAGCTCGCAGCTCTGAGAACGCCATACTCCACAGTAACCTTAGGCAGGAGCACGGCGAAGTGTGAGCATCAAATGATTCTGTTCTGATTCTCGCTGATAGGCAACTTTGTCCATTGTCCGGTGAATAATCTCAAGCCCTCTGCCATTCTCGGGGATCACTGTGTTGTCAGAGTATTCGGGTTCCACGATTCCATGTCCTTGGACTAGCTTCTCAATCTGTTCTGAAGACATAGGTGTTCCGGAGTCGTAAAGATCGAAGCTAATATCCTCATCGGAAACAGAAATAACTAGAATGACCCTATGACCAGACTTACCTTGGTAAGCATGTTGGATAGAGTTCGTTAAAGCCTCGACGATCGACAATTCGGCGAGGCTGGCGTGGTATTGATCCAACCCGGCGTGTAGACAAATCGCATGTGCTGCGACAGCTGCGAGAGAGACATCTCCTAGATTGCTATCTATCTCCAGAATGAGGTTTTTCACGATCTGCTCCATTCCTCGTAGAGAGGGCGGCGGCGGCGCTTTCTGGGTTTGCATAAATCTGGAATACCTTGTCCATGCGGGTCAACTTAAACATGCTCATGACTCCGTCACGGGCGCTGCAAAGGACTAATTCGCCGCCGCTGCCTATCGCTTTTAGGCTTCCAATCAAGGCTCCCAAACCACTGGAGTCGATGAATGTTACGTCACTCAGGTCTAGAACAATACTTGACTTGCCGCTCTTCGCGTAGGCAATCAAGCTTTCTTTGAATCGAGGCACAACATCAGCAACAATACGGCCTTCATGGACCCGTAACACCAATACATCTTGTACCAACGTTTCTTCGAATTTCATCACTTCCTCCAGTTGTTGTATCGATGTGCAAACAGGTTGCTTCGTCAAGAAGTTTTTTCTCCTGTGAAATCGAGGGCCAGCAAAGAAACATCATCGGTAAACTCCGACGTCCCAGCCCATGAGGTAATCTTAGCCAGCAGACCGTCGAGAAGCTCATCTAAAGAAGGCGACGGATGTTCTCTAAGAAATGCCAGCAACCGCGCTTCTCCGAATGTTTCTCCCCCCTTACTGACGCATTCGGTTACTCCATCGGAATAGAGAAGGAGTCGGTCGCCCGGCGCCACAACGAAATCAAGACAGTCAAATTCAATTTCAGGCCAAAGACCGACGGGCATGCCACCGTTGCCCACAAGGATTGGCTCACCTCCTCGCCTTACTAGAATCGGACTGGGATGCCCCGCCTGGGCAAGCCGTAACTTGGACGAGCGGATTTCCAAGACACCGTAAATCATAGTGAAATAGCGATCATCTTTAGACTGGAAGCGTCGATTGAGCTCACGAACAGCTCCGTCAGGTGATAAGACCTGAGACTCACCGGAAGTATTGTCGAATCGTTTAAGAGGGCTTCCATGTGTAGCGTCTGGGGTAAGCACCATACTTAGCGTGACCGACATCATTGCTGCTGGAACCCCATGGCCGCTAACGTCAAGAAGATAGAAGCCCACCGTATTTTCATCGAGCGGAAATAGGTTGAAAATATCTCCTGCGATGTAACCGAAAGGCCTGAGTCGCCAAGCACAGCGAACCCCGGCAGCTTCTTGGGCAGGCAAAGGCAGAAGTCTCTGTTGCATCCAGGCCGCAGCTTTCAAGTCATCTTCGACGAGTTTGTGAGCGGAATGCAGCTGGTTATTGATGTTGGCGAGCTCACGGTTTTTTTCTCTCAGGCCTTGCTGGAGGCTCAGGACGCGTTCGCCGGCCCTCACCTTGACTCGAAACTCCTCGGGGCTAATGGGCTTGACCAAGAAGTCGTCCGCGCCGGCGTCCATTCCTTCCACAAGATCAGACTTGGCGCCTTTCGAGGTACAAAGGATGACGTAGACATAGCCTCCAAAGTCAGAAGCCCGAATCCGCCGGCAAAGATCAACCCCGGCGAGGTTTGGCATCATCCAATCACTGACGACGAAGGTTATATGGCCCTCTTCGACGAGTCGCCACGCAAGCTCGCCATCCGCCGCTTCCACAACTTCATGCCCCTGCATGTGAAGAAGCATTGAATGAAAGCTGCGCGCCACGGGATCATCATCGACCAGAAGAATTTTCACAGTGTGTATCGCCGCCCTTTCATGGCGAGAGTGGCAAAGACCTGATATCCACTCGTGGCGAAGTTGACGAATAGAAAACCATTCCTGTCAACCTTCCTTGCCATGCTTTTCCTCATTTCTTCCGAGGTCGCCAGGGGACTGCAAAACAGGCCTTGCGCCAGCACTAACCTTACAATCCCGTTCCGCTACAACGCAACGCCTGGAGTTCTCGCCTTGAGGTTGCTCGATGATATCGAAAGAGGATATCCAATCGAGGATGAAATAGATATCCCTTATCCGGGTGATGACTTCCGAGAGTATACTCAGGTATCCGGTTTTGTGCCCCTCATTGTCACGGCCGGAACTCCCTCGAGGTTACGAAATTGGCGAATACTACCCAGCCGCTATGGAAACTGCTCGGAGTCCTGTTTAACCGCATCCCTGGCACGGTATATCGCCAGGTGACGACGTGCCGGAATCGCTTCAGTGCTTCATAGAAGTGGTCCCTTCGGACACGTTTAAATACGAGATCGATAAGGTATCTGGCTATCTGAAAGTGGACCGACCGCAAAAATACTCCAACATTTGCCCGGCGCTCTACGGATTCGTCCCCCAGACCTATTGTGGCGAGGCAGTCGCAGAGTTCTCTTCCGAAAAGACGGGACGAACGTTGTCGGGCGACGGAGACCCGCTGGATATCTGCGTCTTGACGGATCGGCCCATTCAACACGGAAACGTTCTGGTGGAGTGCATCCCCATTGGCGGCTTCCGCATGGTAGACGATGAGGAGGCAGACGATAAAATTATCGCGATCCTTAAGAACGATGCTACCTATGGATCGTGGGCGGATATCAGCAGCGTTCCAAAAGCGATGCTGGATCGTTTAAGCCACTACTTCTTGACTTACAAACAGGCTCCGGGTTCAACATCCAGCGTGTGTGAAATCACGCATACGTACGGGGTGGAAGATGCGCACGAAGTGATACGGCGAAGCATAAGCGACTATGCGGCTCGCTTTGGGGATCTTGAACAGATTTTGGACGCGGCCTTGAGCGTAACAAAGTAACTCGGCAACAAATGTAACGTCCGTCGTGCAAGAGCACATAGGCGGTGCTGCGTCAATGAATTCGACACAGGCCCTTCTGGCAGCACGCATCGTTGGCAATGCATATTTCAATACTTGACCAGCCTGGATACGTACGTTGGGCTGAAATTGCATATTCAGAATCGGTTTCACATAGGCTGCGAACATCGGCTGACTGATCGTGAAATCGTCAAGCGTTCAAAGTTTATTCTGGCGAAAGGGTATTGCTGACACTGCGTTTGGCTGCATGGTACATGCGTGAAGTGTCGCTGCTGGTACTATGGTCGGACGCCCTTCGGGCGCGTATACGGTGGAGATTATTCGGTTGACACTGACGCATACTCTTACTACGGCTAAACTACCATCGGCCGCTGCCCTTGGCCGTCGCCATGCGATGAAGCGACAGCCTTGCGATGACCTCAATCCCGGATCATCCAATCCTTTGGATTCAACTCGCGCCGGTGCCGGCGAGTTTCACCAACTGCGGTGAGCCGCTGCCCGAATCCGTGATGGTTAAGTCTCCTGTCAGCGCTCCCAGCGTAGTGGGCTGCATGGCGACATAAATGACGCAGCTCGCCGCAGGGGCAAGCGTGATTCCGCAGCTATTCAACTCTACAAAGGACGCCGCGTTGGCGCCGGTCAAAGCAATACTCGTAATCTCGAGCGGCACAGTTCCGCGGTTGGTCACCGTGACGCTCTGCTCCTCTGAGGTTGCGCCTTCCGCTGTCGAGAGGAAGGTGAGGCTGGTTGTGCTCAATGTAACGGAAGGCACCGCAGTTCCGGTCCCGCCCAAGGGGATGTCTTGCGGAGAACCTGTTGCATTGTCCGCGACGGCCAGCGTAGAGGTTTCGGCGGACGAAGAGGCCGGTTTGAAAGCGACTAATACTGTGCATTTGCCCGCCGGAGCCAGGGAAACTCCACAGGCATTCAGTTGCTGGAACGACGCCGGATCTGCTCCAGAGATGGTGATGGAAGTGAGATTCACGCTGCCGGTGCCTGTATTCGTAATTGTGATCTGCTGCGCTTCGCTCGTCTCTCCCACGGCGGTGTTCGGGAAAGTCAAAGCTCCAGGTGTCAGACTGACGAGCGTTGATGCGGCTCCGGTTGCCGTCAACGTCACTTTTTGTGGCGAGCCGGTAGCGTTGCTGGTCACGCTGAGCGCAGCTGTCAGTGTGCCGATCGTCTTAGGCGCAAAGGTAACGGAGATCGTGCAGCTTGCCCCGGCCGCCAGCGTGGACGCGCATGTCGTGGTTTCGCTGAACGCGCTCGCATCGGCCCCGCTGATGGTAATGCCGCCGCTCACGATATCGAGCGTTGTGGTCCCGGTGTTCTTCAGTGTTACCACCTGGGGTGCGCTGTTGGTTCCGTCCTTGGTACTGGCAAATGTGAGGCTGCCCGGAGTCAGAGTGACCGTAGGTGGAACGATCTCCGCGCTCCAGGCATTCACCAGGTTATAAGCATTCACCGAGCCCAACCCCGTGGTCAGATCATAGCCGACCGTCGAGTTATAGCCAGTTACTAAGCCAAGGGTGTCACCTGATGTCGTAACCTGACAATTGATTGAATTGAGCTTACATACCTGGGCGTTCGTTCCCGTCGTAATGTCGTAGAAGACACAGTTATTGCCACTGACCACCGAATTGGTGTTGCAGTTAGCTAGATCTTCTTTTGCTGCCAGCTCGTAGAGTACTGGGTTCGCCAGTCCCTGCGGCGTCCCGCCCAGCTTCTGCAAGACCATCGCCATGATGCCCGCCATCGCGGGCGAGGACGCGGAGGTTCCGCCCGTCTCCTCGTATGTGACGTAAGTGGCATTCGAGAAATCGCAGCTTAGATTCGGGACAAAGCTGGCCACACAGAAGAGAAAGGCGCTGCCGACCGGGCCGGTAAGTGGGGGCCAGCCGTCGGAGGCGAACAGCGACACATCGGGAAGATTGCGGAATTTCCCCGCGGGAACGCCGACGCCGGTCTGCCACGAAGGCTTGGGATAACCGCCTCCGCATGTCGAAAACACGCCATTGGTCGACGTGATGCATGAACTTACACCGCCGCTACCGCCAGTCACCCGTACCAGCGGCTGCAGAAATCCATACTTGTCATCTGAGTTGCATACCACTTCCGACGATGTGGCGGTGGTCTGCGCCAAGAGCCACGAGCTGGTGCAGGTCGAGTTCCAGGGGAGCTCGGGGATATAGCCTTTGGCCGAAGCTCCGGTGGTGGGGTTATTAGTCGAATTCCAGTAAGTGGATTGGTTGGTGTTCTTATTCCAGTCAAAGTCCGTTCCGCCGACAGCGGTAACATAGGGGCTTGATGCCCAGCCATTGACCTGCAGCCCATAGACCGCCGGATTGGGGCCTGTCTTGTCAGGATTATCGCAGAATGTTGATCCTGCATCGCCCGCGGAGATGAAGATGCTGATGCCCTCCGCCGCTCCCTGCTGGTAGATGCCGTTGAGCGCGGCATTGCCCGCCGTCCCGAGGCCGATTTCGCAATCCCCATAACTGGCGCTCATGATCGGCGCTACCCTGCCGTTGACCAACTTGGTATCCACGATGTACGCGGCCGAGAGCTGACCGCCGTAGGTGGTGGCCGTCGTCGCCGAGACTACGAGCATGATTGATGCGTTCTTTGCCGCCGAGCCGGACCACTCGACATCGAGCGTATTTTCTCCCTGAGGTCCGGGAGAAACGACGCCAGGATCCGGCCCGTTGTGAACTTGTTGAATAGTCTGCGCCGGCAAGTCAAAGGAGCTGCGCCACGTGTTGATATCGCTCTGTTCGATGTCGCTCAGTCCCGCGATGGCGATCGTCACGCCTGTTCCATCGATGCCCTCATTCCACAGCGGCAGCAAGTTGTAGATGGTGGCAAAATCGTAGGGTGAGATGTCTTCATGCACCGGCGCAGTGCCGATGGTGAACTCAGGCGAACGCCCGTCTTCAAAGGTTTCGAGCGCGGTGACCTGTCCTGTTTTCCGGTTTCGTTTGACGTATTCGCCAAAGACCGACTGATGCTTAGGAAAGAAATCGTGCAGCGATGCGATGCCACTGATGACCGGTGAAAGCGCCTCTGGAATCTCCGGGTCTCGGTCGTTGGCGATGTGTTCCACGCCGTCGATAAGATAGCGGTGAATCTCGGTATGAAACGCCTGGCTCACCTGCCTCGCGGTACCGGAAAACTCAATGGTGACGCGGCCGTGCGCGACCAGGTAGATCTGAAAGCCGTGATTCTCGAGCCAGTTGGCGACAGCGTTGATATCGGCATCCGACGGACCAAACTGCTTGCCGAACTCTTCCGGCTCGAGCCAATGGTGAAAGTTCGCGGACTTCGGGTCATACTGCTCAGCCATCAACGTCTCGAGTGCTGTTTCCTGCTCGGGGCTGCGCTTGAGCACGAGTTGCATGCGCTCCATCAGCAGTTGCGGATCGGCGAGGCCGCGGTCGAACTCCGGCTGCGCAAAGGGGTGTGTATTGCCCGTCAGCCGCACCAGTTTCGCCTCGTTTATGGGGGCAACAACACGCGAGAACACAGGCATACTCTCGACGTCAGATGAAATCGTCGCAACGCCCTTTTGGAGAGTGTGTTCAGGGGCTTGGCAGTAGCCTGCGCTGGCTACGCAAGCCCCACCATATCCTGTGAACAATAAAACGCAAGTTGCCGCAGTCCACATGCTTTTCATCCCACATCACCCCGTCTTCCTGATTTCCGAGCGGTTGCATATCTCTGCCATGACTAGCTCATCCCCGTTCCTGATAGCTTGACCGTTTGCGGCGAAGAGGCGCCGGAATCGGTAATGGTCAGGCTGCCGGTCAGCGCCCCCGCCGCAGTTGGCCTGAAGGCAACATCGATCACGCAGTTGGCCGCCGGCGCAAGCGTCGTTCCGCAGGTACTCAACTGGCTGAAGGAAGTTGCGTTTGAACCTGTGATGGCAATACCGTCAATGTTCAGCGTAGCCGTGCCCGTGTTGGTCAGCGTGACGATCTGCGCCTCGGAAGTATGGCCCACGACGGTAGCCACAAACGTCAAGCTGTTCGGGCTCAGCGTCACCGGGTCCGCGGCGATTCCGATGCCGCTGAGTGCGGCGGTTTGCGGCGAACCCGTGGCATTGTCGGCGACGCCCAGCGTTGCTGTTTTCGTGCCGCTTGCCGCCGGTTTGAAGGACACAAAGACCGTGCAGCTCGCCCCCATCGACAGCGAACTCCCGCAATTGTTCAATTGCTCAAATGAAGATGGACTTGTCCCTGTCAGTGAAATCGAGGTGAGCGACACTGCGCCGGCGCCTG
>Ga0182030_10016178_pt1 | contig 14560 bp, 9 predicted proteins | sample 812S3MmetaG_FD_121299 | JGI IMG/M metagenome (GOLD analysis project Ga0182030, IMG submission 121299) | Permafrost microbial communities from Stordalen Mire, Sweden - 812S3M metaG (Illumina Assembly) | ecosystem: Environmental > Terrestrial > Soil > Wetlands > Permafrost | place: Sweden... | reverse complement strand
CTGCGTGCATGAGTGATGTTTCGGCCTCCTCTGCATCGAGCCGCGATTCATGCAGATCCATTTGGTGTGCGGGCAGGTCTTTATAGTAGGCCGGAAAGAATGGATCCCGCCATAATGCAAACATCGTCTGTTCGTTTCCAAGCACTTTTTGTAGCTCAACCTCCGACTTTGACATGTTGCTGATCGCCGAAGCGATATCCGGAGCGACGGCGGACGGATACATTACGGCCGCATAATCTGAGAAAAAGCTTGCTCGGTCCATCGGCTGCGATTGCCAAGGTGCTGCAGCGCCGTAGGCCATTCCTGGCAGCGACATCCTAAAAAGTAATTGCGCGTCGTCTGCCCACACAGAATTGATCAGGCCCAGAGCGCCGGAACGCCGTCCGGCAGCGAGAAACGTATCGATATTTTCAAAAGTCGTATCGTAATCGGGAGCAATATTGTCATAACTCATGATCCCGGGCTGAACCACATGGGGTATGTGATTGGCGATTAGTGGGCCTAGCCACCGTTTGTAGGTTGGGTCTTCGGAAGTGTAATACCACGCGACAGCAATCAGCCCAGGCGGAAGCTGGGGGATGATCTGCGGAAATTTCACGATGATGTCGTCGTACGCCATTACATGTTTGCCGCGATTTTGAAATAGTCGCGTCACGTCCGTGAGTTGCTTCACGAAAAGACCCGCGGGTGCTGCTGCTGCGCCAGAAGCTTTGGTAGCTCGCTCGATCTGAAATGTCTCGTCGAACCCAATGCTGACGAAGGGGCTTGGAAATAGATCGGCAAGCTGATTCACCCAGTCAGTCAGCAGCGGCATCACCTTGGGATTGCGAGGATCAAATTCCGTTCCGTGAGGCTCATCGGACAATTCAGAATATTTTTCAATCCGGAAAAGATCGTGCTGGTGGCCATATAAATCCAGATTGGGGATGACATCGATATGTCGTTGGCGTCCGTACGCAACAATGCGCCGCACCTCATTTTGCGTGAGCCGGCCATCTGGAACTAAAAGTGGATATCCCTTCAGTTCAACGCTGTCTTCCGTGTAAAGGTAATATTGGTTCTCTTTCCAACGAGCAAGGAATTCGATTTGGCGTTCGATTTCCTTTTCCGTCGGCAATGGCCCGTGGCTGATGTCCACCATCGTTCCGCGAAGCTCCACCGACGGCCAATCGTGAATTTCTACCTGCGGAAGAACCGAATCTGGGCCGTTTCCTTCGATGAGTTGTCGCAGAGTTTGAATTCCATAGAAAATTCCTGCCGATGTTTCAGCCTGGATCCTGACTCCGTGATCCGACACGGCCAGGTCGTATGCCTCTTTTGAATGTGGTCCAGGCAAATCCCGCGGAAGCGCGAGCGGTTGGTCTGTGGTTTCAGTCCGATCGAGCACGATCGTCATACCTTGAGCTGCACTATCGGCGGAAATGCCAATCGGCAACTGAACCCCGGTGCGTTGTTCAACGTATTCGGACAACTCACTGGCTGCGAACTGGTCTTCCGCGCTTGGGGCAGACGAAAAGACGATCTTCATTCCCGTCAGCCGCACGCTGCCGGTACCGTACCTCGATCGTTGTGGGCGCGGAAGCAACGGATTGTGAGCGGCGTAAGCAAGGTTGCCCACAAATGAGCAGACTAGAAATGCGGCCAAATGTAACCGGGTCATCGACTCCCTTTCGCCCTGGTACGCCAGGGGCCGCCTGATTGAGGTCGGCAGTTTTTCGAGCAATACCAACGGTCGGATGCCTTACGGCGAATTCAACTCAGTTTCGCCTGCGTCTTTTACGGAGATCAAGTGCAATCCATGATCAGGAAGAAATCACGTCCAGCATATTGGACGGCAATCTGCACTTTCACAGAACAGCACTGTCTAGGTGACCTTTCCTCTGGCAGCTACCTTCCACTCATTTAAGACCTGATCGCCTTCAACGACAAAAACTCGATCGTGCAGATTGATGCAGGGGCAAACATGGTTGGGAATAACCCTGAGCCGATTCCCTACTTTTATCGCGGGGCTCTCAGGGATGATCAGGTGGCCATGTTCTTCTGAAAGATCTTCCAATTTAAATTCAGGATGGCCCTGAACATATCCGAAGTATTTGCGGTCTCCAGAGAGAAGAGCGTCTGCCGATAACGTCTTGCTGCCGGCGTCAATGATGGCACGACGCGGGACGCTGGTGCTGACTACAGTTGTAAGCACTGTAACAGCACAATCGGCATAGCTCGCGGATTCAGCATCCACGGTATTTCGATCGTTAAAGACATACGTTCCCGGTCGGATTTCTGTCACGCCGTGAAAACGATGGCTCTCGAAAGCGGCTGGCGTGTTGCCGCCGCTCACCACAGGGCAAGGAATGCCGGCGGAATCAAGCAGCCCATACAGCCGGTCAAGCTTGGCATTTTCCAATGGAATGTCGAGCTCTCGAATCTCCCGATTGCCCATGACGTGTCCGGGGTAGAGAGAGATCCCTTCCCACCGAAGACCTGGCAACTCGATTATCTTTTTAGCAATCCCGATAGATTTGGCGTCCAGGGTAAGACCACAGCGGCGAAGCCCGGTGTCGAATTCCAATCGAATTCCGATCTCAACACCCGCTGCTTTTGCGGCTTGAGAGAGACCCTCGGCTACATGAAAGGAATCCATTGCAACGGAGACGTTGGCTCGCTTGGCCAACTCCGCCACCCGCTTCCATTTCATCTCTCCCCAAAGCGGATAGACGATCAAGACGTCGTTCACGCCGGCGTCTGCCATGACCTCTGCCTCGCCAAGCTTTGCGACAGTAATTCCGGGCGCGCCATACTGCATCTGAAGGCGTGCGATTTCCGGGATCTTGTGGGTTTTGGTGTGTGGCCGTAGCGTGAGATTATGTGCGGCGCAATAGGTCGCCATCCTGCGAAGGTTGCGGTCCATCGTGTCGAAATCGATCAGAATAGCCGGCGTATCCAGGTCCTGAATGTTCATAAGACAAGTTTGTTGCGGCAAGCCTATACAACTTTTCCGGAGTCGACTACGACTCGGCCGTTCCGAAGCACAGCCTTGAGTCCGGTCGGTGCCACGTCAGGTTTTTCGTATGTAGCATCGGTGCGGATAGTTTTTGGATCGAAGATTGTTAGATCTGCGATATTGCCGGGCGCGAGATTTCCTCTGTCCCGTAAGTGAAACACTGAGGCTGGCTTGCCTGTAACTTTGTGGATCGCTTCTTCGAGGGTCAGCCATCCGCGCTCCCGCACCATCTTGCCCAGCAACTTGGGAAATGTTCCATACAGCCGAGGATGGGAGCGCCCGGCTGTGTAGACACCATCCGTAATGACGATCGACAGTGGATGAGTCATCAGCGAACGCAGGTTCTCGATCGACTGAGCGTGCTCAACAATATTTACGTTGCCTTCTTGGTCCAGCAGAATGTCCATCACGACATCTTCTGGCTGACTTCCCCGTTCGTCTGATATTTCCTGAATTGACCTACCGACCAACCACGCTTCGTCCTTTGCTGCCGACGTAATCACAACCTTGTTCCACCGCGCTTCGGCCTTGATGCCCGGTCGGATGGCTGCGCGCTGTGCCGGATCGGCAAGTCTTGTAAGCAGCTGGGAAATACCTCCGTCCAAGGCAGTCTGCGGCAGCACTTGCGTGAGCACAGTACATCCGGCTAGCCAGGGATATGCATCGAATGCCACATCAACCCCGCGCTTGGATGCCTCTTCTATCAATGCCAACGCGGGTTTCTGCAAATTCCAGTTATCAGGACCAGCAGCCTGCAAATGAGAGATCTGGAGGCGACATCCGGAAGATTCCGCGATGGAAATCTGCTCCTCGACCGCTTCAACCAGCTTGTCGGAATAACTGCGCATGTGGGTTGCATACACGCCGCCTCTGCGGGCAACGACACGGCAGAGTGCCATCAGCTCCTGTGGCGATGCCCCTGACCCGGGTGCGTACATCAATCCAGAGGAAAATCCTGCAGCCCCTTCCTGCAGTGCATCGTCCAGTAGGCCAGCCATTGTGTCGAGCTCCCGGGCCGTGAGCGCTCTGCTGGTATTCCCGGCAACATTGATCCGCAATGAACCATGCCCAACCAACGATGCAATCGTGGCGACCTTGCAGTCGCTCGCGCTGGCCAGATAATCGGAGGCCGAGTTCCATCTCCAACTGTCATTTCCGAATAGAATTCCGTTTGCAAAATCCCTTAATATTTTGGGATTCTCGGGCGATGGATAGGCAGAGAAACCGCAATTCCCCACAACTTCCGTCGTGACTCCCTGCAATAGCTTTTCGGTTCGATTTTCCAGCACCTGAAGATCAGAGTGACTGTGCGCATCAATAAATCCTGGTGCGATAACGCAGCCCGTGCAATCTATGACACTGAGGTCCCCATTTTTTTGATATGTAGAAGCGCGCTGGGTCCTGTCGACGGAGACGATCCGATCTCTCTGGATGACGACGTCTCCTGAAATCTGGGGAGCACCGGTGCCATCAACAATGGCTCCGCCGGTCAGAATGGTTGTTGTTGATTGGCTCATGGCTGGATTTCTGCAGTTGAACGTGTCTGATTGGAAGCCGTCTTCGATGTCCATACCAAGTCGCAGATTTTCTGGTTAAGGAAATGAATATGAGCTCGATCTATCGGATCAATCGTGAGGGTGGCATCTCGCACATACGGCTCTGTCAGGACACCACGTGCCACGAGCAGAGCTTTTTCTGCATGGTGAAAGAATTCGATGTTCTGCAGGCTGTAGGCGATCTGCGGCAGGATACCTTGAAACAATTCATACGCTGCATCTTTATTTCCAGCGTGCGCTCTTTCCCAAACTATCTGAAGCAGGTCCGAAATAGCCAACCCCGGCATTACTCCACAAATACCTGCGTCGATTAGTTCCAGCATATACATGCCGCCCCATCCATCGATCACGCCGACAGCACCGTTTGTCTCTTCGATGACGGACCTCACTCTCCTAGCCATCAGCGGCTCTTCAAGCTTCAAATAGCGAAAGTGCCCATGCTGACCATGAAGAGCCTTAACGAATTCCAGGGTTACGGTGGCGCCTCCCGGGTTGAAATCTTGAATGATTAGAGGAACCGTAATCGACTGTAGGATCCGGTCAAAATATCGGAGCAGATCAAGTTCCGGTAGGCTAAAAAGTCGCGGAACAGCCACAGAAATTGCGGCGGCGCCCGCAGCCTCAAGTTCGCGTGCCATTTCGATCACGAACGCAATCGACACATGATTCACTTGCGCAACTACCGGCAAGCGGCCACGCAGATCACGAACCGCCTGACATACTAACTCCCGGCGATCAGAATCCAGAAGTTTGTAGAATTCGCTCGCGTACGCAGGAAGGCAGACTCCACACACACCAGCTGTGCATGCAAACTCCAGTAAGCCGTCCAACGCCGGCCAGTCCACATTGCCTTCATGATCGAAAGGAGTCGGAATGACGGGGAGAATGCCATCCACATTAAATGCTTTCATCGCTCCCCATTCCGCGGAGTCGTTGCTTTTCCTCATACACTGTCACCAGAAAACAGCTCACGAAAATCAACGCTCCACCCGCCAACAGGGTCGGGGTCAGGCTTTCTCCAAGTAGGATTGCTGAAAACAATACGCCAAAGAATGGAAGCAGGTAGATGGACAATGCGGCACGCATCACTTCCACCGCCTGGATTACTGAGAAATACAGGAGCATAGAAAGACCGAGACTAAACACCGCGATAAGAACGAGACTCCACCACGCAGATGGCCCCATATGTGCCAGTTGTCGCCAATCGCCAGTTTCGGTGAAGACGTACAACAAAAGCAACTCGAGGTCTGCGACGATGAAACTCCACACCAACACCTGTGCTGCCGAAAAATGTGAAAGCGCTCGTCGACTGAACGAATTGTAAAACGCACTTCCGGCACAACTGGCCAGCACTAGTAAATTCCCTCCCATGTATTCGAGACGAAATAATCGAGCATGCTGGATGTCTTTCATCGAGATCAGGCAGACGCCCAGAATTGCGATGGCGAACGACAACAGGCGCAATTTGGTCAAATGCTCGTGGAGAAAAATCGAGGCGCTTAACGCCGTCAGCACCGGTACCGTCAATGCCAGTACGCTGGCATTGGAAGCAAGCGTCCTTTCAACTCCGAGAACCAGGCAAATCTGTGCAGGCACGATTCCTAGTGTTCCTAACAGCACAATGTCGATGAGAATCGAACGGCTTTCAGCACGAAACAGATCACCGTTCAGCTTGGCGAACGGCATCACTAAGATAGTCGCGAACGCAAGGGGCAGCAGTGTTACCAGCACGGCGCTCAACTCGCGGGTGGCGATCCGCGCACCTGAAAATTGAAATGCCCACATCGCATTGACAGCGATTAGAACCCCAAATGCGAGCATTGGCTTCCGTGAAAACAGGCCGGAAGGAGGACTCGAAATGACATTGCTCTCAGCGGAGGGCGATGCTGCGACTTCCATATAGGAGACGATGCTACGGACGCCCGCATTGAACGTCAACACGCAAAGACTCTGAATGAAAAGCTGTGTTCATTCTGCTGGACGGAAAACTCAAGCCCCGATCATTTCTCGACGCTAGATCTTTCGCCATCATTCACAAAACTTCTGGATTGGAAGGCAATGTCCAACAGGCTGCACGGATTGTCGGCAGGCGTCGTGTTCCTCCCTTGCGTCACGGGTCTGAGCGTTGTAATAGACACCTATGCTGCGTGTGGCCGCTTGAGAAGGCCATACAAAGTTTTCCGTCACCCATACACGGGTGATAAGTCTCTTTCCAGGATTGACGCGCCACATTTGAGAATTGGAAGCAATGGAACATGACGAAAGCCCCAGAAAGGACGACATGCGACTAGCCACCGATAGTGTCTCTCTGACCGATGAGAGAGAGGGCGGAACAGCCCGGGGTGAGATAGGACCAGAATTGCCCACTCATAGAAAGGCTGAGCGACTGGTTTCTCTTGACGTTTTCCGTGGATTCACCATGTTTTGGATTGTCGGCGGAGGAATGTTAATGATTGGACTGGCAGCCTGCGGTCACAACTTCGTCATCGATGCGATTGTCCGACAACTTGAACACAGCCGGTGGTTTGGTTTGCATTTTTACGATTGCATCTGGCCATCTTTTATGTTGATGGTCGGCGTCTCTATACCGCTCTCCCTGGCAAAGCGATCACTTAGCGAGAGCTACTCCCTGCAGTTGACCCACGCAATCCGGCGCGCGGCGGTCCTGTTTTTACTGGGGTCCGTAAGAGAATCGATCACCCTCGGCTCGCCCTACTGGGTTGAGTTAAGCAGCGCCCTTCAGCCAATTGCAATTGCGTATCTAGTTGCGTTCCTGGTTGCGAGGAGATCATGGCGATTTCAGGCCTCGCTTGCGGGAATCATCTTGGCGGTTTACGCCCTGGTCTTGGAGTTTGTCCCTGCCCCTGGGATCCCGGCGGGCTCCTATGCCTTCAATCACAATCTCGTTCATTACGTGGACATTGCGGTGCTGGGCCAGCAGCATTGGGACATTTGGCCATATCGGGACGAAGGGTGGGGAACAGTAATGGTCGTGTTCCCAGCTATTGCCACCACGCTGTTCGGGCTTCTTATTGGAGAGTTGCTGATGACGTCTCGTTCGATGGCGAGCAAGGCGAGAATCATTGGATGTATGGGAATTGGGTTTCTGATTTTGGGATTCGCGCTTAGCCCGGTCATTCCAATCGAAATGAAGATGTGGACCACATCGTACGGGCTTGCCAGCGCCGGAGTCGCCTGCCTTGAGTTCCTGTTCTTTTTTTGGCTGGTCGACATTGTTCGGTATCGAAGGTGGGCCATCCTCTTTCTTCCCTTTGGAATGAACGCCATCTTCATTTACATGCTCACAAGTCTGGTTTCCGTTAGTGCGGGCACAGATGTCTTCACGCATCCGATTGCAATACACCTTGGCAAGGGTGGCCTGCTCTTCCAGGCAATTGGAACATTAACGGTGGAATGGCTCATTCTTTATTGGATGATGAAGAGAAGGATATTCATCAAGGCCTAAACGCAACGTCTATTTCCAGAGGCGCAACATGACCACGCCGCCCGGCGGCGGGACCACCGTATATGACACGTGAAGAATGCCGAGGTCTTTATGGGCCCACAGATCCCGCGCATGCACCGCACCCGTGAACCCAACATCTTTCAGCTGCAGCGTGATCGGAATTGCCTGATCGTCGAGAACGGTGTTGAAAATCGCCACCGCCTTGGCGCCACCACTCAATGGCTTCATCCAGATTTGAAGAGGCGTAGTTCGGCTACCTTGGATTCCAAGCCTATCTTGATCGACCGCGATTACTTCCTTGTTCATCAGAATGCTTTTGGTCGTGGCGTTCATTTTGCTCAAGTCATTGCCTGCAAGCAGCGGCGCAGCCAATATCGCCCACAGGCTCATCTGAGTCCGATATTGGTCCGGCGTCATCCCTCCATTGCCAATCTCCAGCATGTCTGGATCGTTCCAATGTCCTGGCCCCGCATACTTCTCCAGCCCCGCCTGCGAGAAGCCGATTAGCGACATGCTGCGATAGTTGTCACGGATATCGTCGGTCGTACGCCAGAGATTCCCTCCCACTTGCGGCCCCCATTGCCAGACCGCGCCGAGGCCGTATTGACAGAGACTGTAGACAATCGGTCGGTGGGTATTCAAAAGTGCCTGATGCATCTTGCCGTAAGCCTGCTGCATCACGGCCAGGGCCTTCTCCTGCTGCATGACGGACACAGGTTTCTCAGGATGATTAAGATCCCACATGTCCATAATGGACTCGTAGCTGCATAGGTCGTACTTAAGGTAGTCAACGCCCCACTTGGCGTAGGTGTCCGCATCCTGCTGTTCGTGGCCGTAGCTGCCCTCGTACCCTCCACACGTCTTCGGGCCCGGAGCAGAATAGATCCCAAACTTCAACCCCTTCGAGTGCACATAGTCAGCCAGTGCTTTCATATCTGGAAACTTGCTATTGGCATGTATATATCCCTGAGCGTCGCGCTTGCCTTCCCAGGTGTCATCGATATTTACATAGATATATCCGGCATCGCGCATCCCGCTTGCCACCATGGCATCTGCCGCCGCGCGGACATCGGCATCATTTACCTTCTCTCCGAAATGGTTCCAGCTGTTCCAGCCCATGGGCGGAGTAGGTGAAACGTTCACGGATTGAGCTCTTCCCGCAAGCCAAGGAAGAAATATCAGAGCAAGCGCACAGAGCGCAGTCGCAGTCCTACGAAGTAACACATAGTCAGACATAGAGATTTTCCTTTTTACATTAGAAGCATGTGAGACTCGCTCGCCACAAAGATCGGGCGGTCAGCGAATCACACTTTTATCTCTTTTGAATGAGAAATACGCGCGATGGCATCGATTTCAACTTTGATGCCATCTCCCAGACCAGCCTGCACCGTTGACCGCGCAGGCAAAACGCCGCTAAAAAACTTGCGGTACTCTCTGTCAAAGTCATCAAAGTCTTCGATACGCGCCAGAAAACAAGTGCACTTCACGACATCGTCAAAGGAACATCCTGCTTCTTCAAGCACCTTTCCGATGGAGTTGAGGGTATGGTTGGTTTCTTCTTGGATCGTGCCTCGAATCACTTCCCCGGTCCTTAAGTTCAACGATGCGTGTCCACTCACATAGAGCCATCCATCACAAACCACTGCCGCTGAGTATGAGCCCGTATCCGTCAATTTGTCAGGATGGTGCACTGCCGTTTTGCTCATCGCTTTCCAATCCTCTGTCTTCCGCAACCGCTATCTCTACAAAACAGCGCCGTATCGTCCGTACCATCTCACCAGAACAATCATGTGTCAATCAGTTGCCCCGATCGCAGCAAGAAACTGTCCAATATGCTGAAAGCCAATCAAACTCTGAACTTTAACCAAACTGAAACCAGCCAACCATCGTTACTGATTTATCCTGGTATAGTTTCAAGAAATCCAGATCCGCAGCGCGTCCATTGTAATGAACAGCAAATAACTCCCGCGACCGATAGTCGTTGACAGTGAAATGAGGCGTGCTCAATTATTGCGCTACGGAGCCGCCCCCCGACTCAACCACCGCGAAATTACATCAGGCTTGTCGCCTGTCTATCGGCAGAAATGAGGGTCTATGAAAACGAAACTTATGCGAGGGCTTGTCATCGTACTGTCTTTGCTTGTCATGCCACGGCCTGCGCATTCACAAATGAGCAAAGTCAAGACCGTCTTCGTCATCATGATGGAGAACAAGAACTGGACGGGAAACAATGCCGGCGCCTCTTTCGGAGACCCTGACCTCAAAGACAATCCCTTGGCCCCGTATATCAACGGCACGCTTTCGAAAAAAGCGGCGCAACCTTTGCAGTATTACAACCCGCCCGGTAACCATCCCAGCCAACCGAACTATGTCTGGCTGGAAGCGGGATCCAATTTGGGCGTGCAGGCGGATACTCAGCCCGGCCAACCACAATTCTTCACCACCAAGCACTTGGTGAGGCTACTCCAGAATGCGGGTATCTCCTGGAAGGTTTACGCGGAACCGGACTTTGGAAGTGCTGTGTTCGACAACTGTCCGCTTGATTTCAGCTCGCTCGATGTTGAGCATCTCGCGCAAGTATATTTCAACGACGTTAACGACGGACTGAATCCACAGTCCCACGAATGTATCTCGCATGTAGTACCGTATTACAACTTGGCGACCGATCTTGCCGATCATAAGCAGGCTCGCTACAACCTCATAATTCCCAACCTCTGCCACGATGGGCACGAGGGCATATCGCCTTGTGACGACCAGGAACCAGCAGATAACACGGCGCGAAGCGATGCCTGGCTCAAAGAAAATGTGCCCGTAATTCTCGAGTCGGCCGCGTATAAAGACGGCGGCGCCTTGTTCATCATTTGGGACGAGGCGGAGGACGATGGTGCTTACGCAGATGGCCCGATTCCAGTGTTTGTACTTTCCCCATTCGCCAAGGGAGAGGGAAAAACCGGCTACCACAATTCCATTCATTACACCCATAGCTCCACCCTGAAAACCATCCAGGAGATTTTCAGCGTGAAGCCTCTGCTTAGAGCAGCGGGCGATTCAGGCGTAATGGACCTCAGCGACTTGTTCAAGTAGAGTCAGCCGTTGCATCAGCTGGAGGAGGCCAAAGGTGGACGGTCTCTATCGTTGTACCGGCGAGTTCGAATGGAGATCCGACGCTCGAACGTCATCGGGTGTCGGGTTTCCAATAATGACCGCAGCGAAGAGGATACGATCGTCGGTTGGAGTTCTACTTCGACCAAAGAAACGGTTCCCCTTTCAAACCTCTCAAGCTTGGCATGAGAGGTGGGTTCGACCCGACGATCTATGCAATAGCCGCAAGCTGAAAAGCGAAGATCGCTTCGCCAATGTTAAGCGACCCCGAAATCTCTGGAAAATTTCCCCTGAAACGTTAGTGTTGTGCGCCGCGCTTAGCAGTGGCGCAATGGAGATGGAAGAATTGACGACTCGCCGAACGTTCCTTCGGCAATCCGTGATAGCAGCTGCCGCTGCTGCAGTTGCTCGTCCGGCATATTCCAAAATGTTGGCCGCACAAGCGGCACGAGTACCGATCCTCAATCCGGAAACTCTAGCCCCCTTCGTCGATCCACTCCCACGTCCCGTGGTAGCGCGGGCGCAGGGAATGCGTGAAATTCCCGGAAAGCACGGAGAACGCGCTCCATTTTTTAGGATATCCATGCGCGCCACAACCACCAAACTTCACCGTGATTTGCCGCCGACGAAGCAATGGTCCTATGGCGGCGTCGTGCCGGGTGTAATGTTCGATACTGAAAGTCACCAGGGGCTGCTGGTAGAGTGGGCGAACGACTTGCCCACACAACATTTCCTTCCGATTGATCATTCTGTGCACGGAGCCGGCCGGAACGTTCCGCAAGTTCGCAGCGTAGTACATCTGCACGGCGGCAAGACGCCATCCGAAAGTGACGGTTATCCCGAAGAATGGTATGTCCCTGGCGAATCGCGCACCTATTATTACCCCAATGAGCAAGATCCCGCTTTGCTGTGGTATCACGACCACGCCATGGGAATCACTCGCCTAAACATTTATGCCGGGCTCTTTGGCTTGCATGTCATACGGGATCACACCGAGCGGCAATTGAACTTGCCTGACGGCGAATATGAGATTCCACTGGTTCTGTTCGATCGCCATTTACAGCAGGACGGGCAGCTGAGTTATCCGGTTTCCCGAGATCCAGAACATCCGTGGATCTCCGAGGTTAGGGGCGAAGTCCCATTGATTAATGGCAAAATATTTCCTTACTTAGATGTTGAACCGCGTAGGTATAGGATCCGACTTCTCAATGCTTCCAATGGACGATCATTTCGGCTTTCATTTTCACGAGACGTGGAAGTTCAGCAAATAGGCAGCGACCAGGGACTTCTGCCCGCGCCGGTTAGCTCGAAGTATGTGGTGCTCGCTCCTGCTGAGCGGGCAGACTTGATCATTGACTTTGCGACGCTCCGCGGTGCGCGGATTTTACTCGAAGACGAAGCCTTCCCTGCGCTTATGGAATTTCGTGTTAGTCGGCCGAAGGTATCAGATCCAAGCAGCTTGCCATCCTCCTTACGTCCCGTACCCCGAATCTCCGAGTCTTCCGCCGTGAAGACTCGGTGGCTCACATTGGATGAAATCACAAATGGCGGAAAAGGCGCATCCTTGGGGATGTTGTTGAACAAGACGCCATGGCACATGCCAATCAGTGAAAAACCTGCATTGGGCACTACCGAAATCTGGGAATTCGCGAACCTGACCGAAGACGTTCATCCCATTCACTTGCATCTGGTGCGTTTTCAGATTCTCGATCGCCGGTCGTTCGACGCTTTCCATTACTCAACGACCGGCATCCTTCACTACACGGATTCGGCAGCACCGCCCGATCCAGAAGAGATGGGCTGGAAGGATACAGTTCGTGTAAATGGTCGCAGTGTAACGAGAATCATTGTCCCATTCATGGGCTATCCGGGCCTATATGTGTGGCATTGCCATAACCTCGAGCACGAGGACAACGAGATGATGCGCCCATATGCCGTTGTCGCGCCCGGGATCGTTCCAGAAGAAGTGCAGCCCAAGGGCGGGTGATCGGTTTCAAGGATCTCCGTAATTCTGTTCTCAAAACTTCCTCTCTCAATCCCCTTGTGGTCCCACCAGTCTTGCTCTCAGTTCGACGAACGCCGGAGGTTTTCGTGATGCAATCCTATTCTCTTCTTCCTACAGTGCCACGCCGCCCATGGATATATTTCAACTTACTTCTTCCCGTCGTAGTTTGCCTTCTACTTACGACTCCAGCACGCGCCCAGGTAAGCTTCACGGGCTCAACAGCAAGCGAAAACATGGGTTCACGCGCCGTTGGATCGACCAGCAAAGTGGTTTCGCTGTCGTTCACGATCGCTTCCAAGACAAACACGCAAGTAGGTAGTTTTGCTGTGTTGACCACTGGTACTGCTGGCAAGGACTTCCTCAAATCCAGCCAAAGTACCTGCAATGCCGGATCCTATACGGCGGCCACCAACTGCGTGGTCAATGTACAATTTCATCCACTCTCTCCCGGCCCGAGATTAGGTGCTGTGGTGTTTTATTCCGGGGCTGGGAACTCCGGCACTGTTCTAGCCACGGTCCCGTTGTATGGAATTGGCACTGCACCGGAAGTGGCCTATGGGCTGGGTGGCGCGCGCAGAAATGTGGGAAGCAATCTCATTAGCCCGGCCGGCGTGGCAGTCGACTCGATAGGAAATGTGTTCGTTACCGACCTGGACCATCAGGCTGTGTACAAGGTAACGCCAGCTGGCGTCAAAACTAGAGTTGGCAGTGGGTTTGCGGTTCCCCAAGCCGTGGCCGTGGACGGCGCCGGAAACGTCTATGTCGCGGATTCGTACGCGTCAGTCGTTTACAAGATCACACCCCATGGCGCGCAAAGCACGGTGGGCACCGGTTTTGACTATCCCAATGGAGTCGCCGTGGATGGGGCGGCCAACGTGTATGTCACAGATCCGTTCACAGACGAAGTGAGTAAGGTGACTCCAAACGGTACGCAAACTACCGTAGGCGGCGGTTACAACACGCCTGCAGGTGTGGCTGTAGATTCCGCCGGAAATGTGTACGTTGCCGACACTTTCAACCAAACAGTTTTTAAAATTACCCCAAGCGGTACCCAGACCGCGATTCACGGAACATTCAATGCTCCGGCAGCGGTGGCATTGGACGCCGCCGGTGACGTATACGTCACAGACGACGGTACCAACATCCTTTACAAAGTAACCAAATCCGGGGTGCAAAGCACATTGCTTACAGACTTAAACGTTCCCAATGGAATCGCTCTAGATGGCCTTGGCAACCTTTATGTTGCCGATACGTACAGCAGCAAGGTCATCATGATCGATCGAGCGGATCCCGTTTCCTTACACTTCGATTCCACAAAGAAGGGGTCTACGAGCAAAGACAGTCCTGACGCAGTGTATGTCGACAACATCGGGAATGCGGCCCTGAGGTTCTCCACCTTGAACTACGCGGCTGACTTCCCTCAAGGAACCGGT
>Ga0182030_10016176_pt1 | contig 14562 bp, 7 predicted proteins | sample 812S3MmetaG_FD_121299 | JGI IMG/M metagenome (GOLD analysis project Ga0182030, IMG submission 121299) | Permafrost microbial communities from Stordalen Mire, Sweden - 812S3M metaG (Illumina Assembly) | ecosystem: Environmental > Terrestrial > Soil > Wetlands > Permafrost | place: Sweden... | reverse complement strand
GAACCATGCCCAATACGCAATAGCTCACGAAATCAAGATCCGGCGGTGGCAAACTTTTACTCCGCCGCAGAGCACCGCTCACGCGGCGCACTGTGGCCTAGTTTTGCACTGGCGCGCATACCCCCGCTCCCCGGCATATTCTTGTCGGTGCGGCCGGTTTTGCCGCTACCGAAGTAGCAGCAAATTGTCAGTATGCGATTGTGTGGGGGAACAAAAGAAAAGGCATCGACCGTTCCCTCACACAACCGCGTAGGGTTGCGTTGGGAACGACCGATGCCTCGGTTTGGCTACCTTTTTTTTAATCGCTCCCGGCGGGAGCGATTAAAAAAAAGGGGCTTCGAATCGTTCATTATGAGTGGCATTTCCCACTCAGGGCATTCAGCTCTTTTCCTGTGAGCCTAGCCGTTGGTAGCAGAGATTCGTAGTTATTTTCTGTTCGAAGAATAATGCTACGAACAGCGGAACCGAATTTCTAATGTCCCGGTTGAAAAGAAGTGAAGTTCTCGAAGACGTTAGCGAGCGTGACCTACTCATCCTTTCCTGAGATCAATAGACAGTATACCCATTTAAATTCGAAGATACTACACTTTTCAGGAATTTGCAACAATACTCGCGTTTAAATTCACAATCGCTGAAGCGGCTAAGTGCCGCGTATCGACCTCGCGCGATTTTCAGCACTCACACGGCGGCGATCATCCAAGAGCGCTGGGGATTTTAGCTCGGCGGATTTTGACGATGCCTCGAGGACTTGACGGGGGTGTAGACGAAATCGTAGCGGTCAAAGCTCCCAGAAGCGATGCAGAACCACACATTTCAATAAGTGGACCGCAAGACGTTCAATCTAAAGCGGTTAAATTTACTCGATTTCAACAGGCTTCAATAAGCGGCTGAATCTGGTTCGGGACCAGGGGGTCGGAGGTTCAAATCCTCTCTCCCCGACCATTATTTTCAATTACTTACGGGCTGACGCACCCAACCACCTGGTATTAGCCCAGGTGTCCTAGTGCCGGAAGGTGCGTCCATACAGTGTTTCGCGTCGAATCTTGGATGCAATGCCATCTACAAAAACATCCCCCTGGTCCAGAACCATTTGTTTCAACGCCTTTAGCTCATGCCAAGGTGGCAAAATCCAATCAAATTCACCCAGTCTTGGCCCTTGTTGGCCCCTCATTTTCGTCATGGTTGGAACCGGGCCAGCAACTTATTGAATATACAAATGGAAGAACAAACCAGCTTATTTTGACGCGATGCCTAAAGTGCCCAACCAAAGCACAGACTTCCGTTTCTCTCAAACCAATCAGTCTCGGGATTCGCTGAACAATCGGACCATTTGCGTTACCCGGTCGGTCCATAAGGCTTCATCTCCAGGGCAAGCAACAGGTACTCCGTCTAATATGGCAGCGACGAAGTTTTCGATGCACGGGTAGTGTACGTTAATGTGCGTGGGCAGCGACTCTTGTACATCGCCGATGCGGAGAACCGGGCCGCTCAGAGGGTCGAGATTCATCTCGCCACCGGTTCCGATGACGCAAAACTGATCCCTGCTGATGCGCGAATTCCAGCGCGCATCCACAGAGGCATGGATGCCGCCCGTGTACTGAATAAGAACGGTCGCCGAGTCCTCTACGCGGATTTGATGAACAGCGTTACCGAGAAGGCCGGTGGCGCGCAAGGGTTCGCCGAAAAGGAAATTCATAGCGTCGATGCGATGGCAGGCAACGTCGTAAAGCGGACCGCCTCCTGACATGAGGGGATTGAGCATCCAGTTTGTAGCCCATTCCGGATCGTTTGCTTTCAGCCATCCATGACAATTGGCCTCGGCCAGGACGGGCTGCCCTATTGCGCCTTCGGCGATGAGCTGGCGGGCGCGAATCAGCTTGGGCAAGAGTCTGCGGTAATAGGCGACGGCGAAGAGCCTATGATGGTCGCGCGCAGCGGCAGCCATGGATTGCGCTTCCGCCAGGTTCATAGCCGTCGGCTTTTCGCAGAGGACGTGCTTGCCTGCCTGAAGACAGGCGATGGTCTGCGGCGCATGGAGAAAGACCGGAGAGGCAACATAGACGGCATCAATCGCGGAGTTGTGCAGCGCATCTTCGATGGTGGTGAAGACCTGAACGCCGGGGTACGCCGCAGCCTTTTGAGGATCGCGGGTGAGCAACGCACTTAAGCGGCTGCGCGGCTCCTCGATGATGGCGGGGATGACCCGGCGCTGCGTGATGTCACCGATTCCAATGACAAGCCAGTGAATCATGACTGGATATAACCTATACCTTCCGCTGATTGTTCCGGCAGCTTCAAGGACTGGTTGTGCGGATAGCTCTCCGCGAGTGCAGCTTCAAGGGCGCGAAGGGAGTGCGGCTCGCGAAAGGCTGATGTGCCGCCGCTCGCCGTGGTGGACCATGCGCCGGCGAGATTGCCGCAGGCCAGCGCCTGCTCGATAGGCAAACCGCGCGTCCATGCGTGCAGGAAACCGGCGTTGAAGCTGTCTCCGGCTCCGACGGCGTCAACCACCTCAACGGGACGCGAGGGGACGTGCCAGGAGTGTGAGCCGCTAAAGGCGGAAGCGCCATTTACGCCGCGCTTGACGACCAACAACGGAACCAACGAGCGCAAGGTTGCAATCGCCTTGTCCAAGTCGGGCTCGGCGGCCAGCAAGCAAGCCTCGCGCTCGTTGGGCATGAGGAGATCGACGAAGGGCAGCGCCTCGAGGATGCAGCGGTCCCATTGCTGCGCAGGATCGTCGTTGGGATCGAGGGAGATGGTGAGGCCCGCCTGTTTAAGGGTGGCGAAGAGCAAGGGAATCTGGGGCGTGAGCGAGCGCTGCAAGTAATAGGAGGCCATGTGAAAGTGGCGGGCATCGGCGAGGTAGTCAAGGTCTAGGTCGCCATAAGCGAGGCGGAAGGTGGCACCCGGATAGGTGAACATATGGCGGCGAAGCTGGTGCTGAAGCAGGACAGTAACGCCGGTTTGCGTCTGCTTGACGGGGACACAGCGGGAGAGATCGACGCCGGCCTGGCGCAGCTCCGTCTGGCAGAGATTGCCAAGATCGTCGCCGGCGACGGTGGTGATGAAGCCGACGGAGTGACCCAGGGCCGCCAGGTTGTGGGCGGTGATGGCCGCTGAGCCGCCAGGGCGAATGGCAATTTGCCTGGCGAGCAGCTCCCGCTCAGGGGGCAGATCCTCGGGCAGCCCGTAAAGCAAAATGTCGAGATTGGCGTCGCCTGCGAGGGTAACGTCGAAGCGGCGGGAGTCCCACTTTTCCAAGGGCGAAATGTGTTGTATCATGCGGCTTTTCCGGGAAGAACTGTGTAACGACGACGAACGATTGCCTGTGTTATCTGCCGGCATAGGGAGCGGAGAGCCGCCAGGAGCCTGTCAACAGGGATTGCGAAACGGCGCGAGGCGATGCGGTCCAGCTCGCGTATAGGGACTGCTCGCTGGATTGGAAGAAATGAAGAGCCACGCATATTCAAACGTTTCAATAATGGAAATATCGCCCATACTTGCCCAATCTGTCAAGTGTGGTTTTCGAGCAATTCCCTGTTTTTGCCTTCCCGTTGCGCCGGGCGCGTCGAGGACATTCGCACCACGAGTTCCGGTGACGCCATGTAAAGCTGCGGCGCCTGCTCGACTTTTCGCTCCAGAGTCTCTAGCATCCACTTGGCCGCCTGTAGCCCCATTTCCTTCAGCGGCTGCCGGATGGTGGTGATCCCCGGCGTTGCCACTGCGGCCGGCAGAACATCGTCAAAACCCAGCACAGAGCAATCCTCAGGAATGCGTAACCCGGCCTCGGTCAAACCTCGCACCACGCCCAAGGCCGTCAAGTCATCGAAAGCAACGACGGCGGTGAACTTGCGGCCCGAGGCCAGCATCTGCCTGGAGAAATGCAGTCCTCCCTCGAAGTCGGAGGTGGGGTCGACCAGGCCGGGCAGCTGAAAAATAAGTTTCGGATCGAGCCGAATGCCGGTCTCTGCGGCTGCTCGCTGGACACCGGCCCAGCGCGGTTCGCTGTCGAAGAGTTCTTCGGGCCCGCGGATGACCGCAATCCGCCGGTGGCCAAGTTTCGTCAGGTGATGCATGCCCAGCGCGCCTCCGGCCTCGTTGTCCACCAGCACGGAACTGATTCCGCGCGCGGTCAGGTCGCGGCCAACAATCACCACCGGGACGTAGTTCTTCTCGAGGTCGGCCAGCAGGTTGGTTTCCTCGAAGATCCAACTGGCGATCACGATCAGGCCCTCGGCGCGCCGTTCCAGAATCATTTTCAGATAGCCGTCGAAGCGCGCACGCTGGGCCTGTGCATCCATCAGCAGAGGCAGATAGGTGGCCGCCTGCAAGCCAGCCTGGATGCCGCGCATCGTGGGAATGCAGAAGGGATCGGAGAGATCGTAGGCCAGCACGCCGATGGTCTGACTGCGCCGGCGGCGGAGCGAGCGGGCGTAGGCGTCGGGGTAGTAGCCCAACTCCTGCGCCGCAGCGCGGATGCGCTTGCGCGTGGCGGCCGCTACGTTCTGCGAGAGCGGCGCTTTGCTGAGGACAATCGAAACCGTAGACGCGGCAAAGCCGCAAGCGCGCGCAACGTCCTGCAAAGTGACATGGCCGGACTTTCGCTGGGGCACTTTCCCTTCTTTCCGTTGTCTTCTTATCAGTAATAGTTGCTCAGCGCTATTCTGCCATAGCTGACTGGTTCGAGGCTTCCCCCCGTTTACGGCGCACAGGGTTTTCTTCTGTGGGGGACGGCGCTTGCCCGAGGATTCAACAGAACGTTCGGGAGAGCCTTGCAAAACGGCCAAGGCTGGCACGGGACGTTTTCAATTTCCATGCCCGACCGGTCGATAAGCCATTGCCTTTCCGCAATGTAGCAGCTTCTGGATGGAGCGCAAATGCGGTGAGGAAATAGGCTCTTGACATTTCCATGAAAAAGTATTATGCCTTTATTCAAACGATTCAATAAACGATTTTTGCTAGCGCGGAGATTGAATCAAGGTTTTGCACGCCCTTGGTATTCATACCATGGGCAGATTTCACTATTTTACGGAGGCAACACATGAATCCTATCTGCGCCTTGCGATCGTCAGGGCTAACTATGCATACGACTCCGTTCTACGCACGGCTGTGGTTCCGCCGGATGGGAATGGCACTTGCCTTGCTTCTTCTGACATTCGGGTTGAACAGAAGCGCGTATGCCGGCGTGACCGCAAGCATCCTGGGCACTGTCAAAGATACTTCCGGGGCGGTCATTCCCGGAGCAACAGTAACTGCCACCAACACAGATACGCATATCGCACAAGTGGTCTCTACGAACGGAGATGGCTCTTACGCCTTCTCGGCTCTACCGCCGGGCAAGTATGAATTGAGCATCAACCTGAAGGGATTCAAGGCATTCAAACAAACCGGTATCGTTCTGAATGTGAACGACGCCATTACCGTCGATGCTACATTGCAAATTGGGCAAGCCGACGAAGTGGTCACCGTTTCCGCCGACGCGCTGCGAGTGGAAACGGCCTCGACGCAACTGGGCGAGGTGATTGAAGACACGCAGATCACCTCCGTTCCGCTGAACGGCCGCAGTTATACCGACCTGCTGGCGCTGCAGCCGGGCGTGGCCAACGCCAACTCCGGAATCGGCGGCGGCTCGTCCTCGCTGAACACATTCCAAAGCGGGGGATTCCAGCTTCCGGCGGTCTCGGGCGCCGAGAATGCCGGCAACCAGTCCGTCAACGGCATGAGGGAATCGGCCAACGGCTACCTGCTGAATGGCATCTCTGTACAGGAATTCGCATTTTCCGGAACCGCCGTCGTGCCAAATCTCGACTCACTGAGCGAGTTCCGCATTATCACCAATAACTTCGACGCGGAGTACGGCAACTTCGCCGGCGGCCAGATCAACGTGGTCACCAAGTCCGGCGCGGATGCATACCACGGTAATGTATTTGAATTTCTGCGCAATACGGACTTCGACGCGGCAAATTATTTCGACGCTGGATTGCGAGGCCCATTCCAGCAAAACCAGTTTGGCGGCACGGCCGGCGGTCCCATTGTGAAGAACAAGGTCTTCTTCTTCGCCGACTACCAGGGAAACCGCACTGTCGTTGGCGTTTCCACCGGATTGACTGCCGTACCAACGTCGGCGGAGCGCAGTGGCGACTTTTCCGCACCTGCCTTGGAGTCGGCCATGAGCCAGAGCACCGTCCAGGGCACCGCATGGGCTAACACCCTGAGCAGCGAACTGGGGTACACTGTCACGGCAGGAGAACCATATTACAGTACCAACTGCGCCAGCAGCACTGCCTGTGTCTTTCCGCATGCACAAATTCCGAGCACTGTTATCTCGCCCATCTCGACGAAGGTGCTGGGATTGGGCGCGATTCCGCTGGGCGACGGCAACGGGCACTTCTCCACATCCGCTGACTCGCGGAGATTAACCGACAACAAACTCAGCGGGCGCGTGGATGCAAATACCCACATGGGATCGCTGTTCGGTTACTACTTCTTCGACCAGTACTCGCTGGCAAATCCCTATCCCGTGGCGACCGTGCCGGGGTTCGGCGCAAACACAACCGGGCGCACCCAGGCCGTGGATATCGGAGATACCAAGACCCTTGGAAGCAATGCGGTCAATGAAGCACGCATCGGCTTTCTCCGCGTAAAGGACTTTTTGAACACCCTGTCAGGCAACACGTCCACAACGCTTAGCAGCCTCGGCTTTGCAACGGCAGGCACTCCGGGAGCGATCACTCCGCTGACTCCGTCGATCGAAGGAATCCCGGAGATGGATTTTGAAAATTTCAATATCGGCGTACCAAGTCGCGTACTGGGGCTGATCGAAAATACCTTCCAGGCAGCGGACAACTACAGCCTGCTGATCGGGAAGCACTCGCTGAAGTTTGGCGCGGCCGCACATTTTACGCAGATGTCCGAAGAGCTGCACAACATCGAAAACGGTTATTTCCAGTTCAACCAGACGCTGGAGACGGGTGTGGATTTTGCCGACTTTCTGGTGGGCGCTCCGGGCGTCTTTGAACAAGGCCAGACGCCGGCAGGAAACACGCGCAGCTTTTATGTGGGCGCGTTCGCGCAGGATAGCTGGCGTGCTCGTTCCAATCTGACCATGAACTACGGCGTGCGCTGGGATGTGATCAGCCCATGGTGGGAGAAGCACAACGAGATTGAGACGCTGAAGCTGGGCTTGCAGTCCGTTGTGTTCCCCAACTCGCCCGCAGGCTGGGTTTTTCCGGGCGATCCTGGGATACCGAAAACCATTGCGCCTATCCGCTATAACAACTTTGCGCCGCGGCTTGGGCTGGCCTACTCTCCTTCGTTCGCATCGGGCTTCCTCCGCAAGTTAGTGGGCGCCTCGGGAGCGACCAGCATTCGCGCCGGCTACGGCATGTTCTTTAGCGCGTTTGAAGGCGGTTATGACTTCAGCGTCATCGGCGACGCGCCCTATGGAGCCTTCTATTCTGCAGATGGCACGTCCTTTGCGACCCCATATCAAACCCGCGCCACGGGAGCGATCACACCGAGTCCTTTCCCGTACAGTTTTCCGCCAACCGGAGTTTCAGCCTCTCACCCGGACCCCAATGTGTCGGCAAGCACTTTTGGAACGATTGGAACCTCACCTGCGTTCAATCCCAACAACCGCGTGCCGTATGCGGAACAATATGAGTTATCTATCCAACGGCAACTTACGCCGGCCGACCTGCTGACGCTGAGTTATGTCGGTACGCAAGGGCACCGCTTGCTCGCCACCCAGGAAGCTAATCCTGTCAACCAGCAGGCTTGCCTGGCCATTTACAATCAGGACCCACTCAACCCGGCGTGCGGGCCGAATTCCGAACCGAACAACCTGCGCGCTCCGTTCGGCGCGAATTTCGGGAGTGAAGGATATTTTTCGGCTATTGCGAAATCCTCTTACAACTCGGCTCAGGTCAATTTCAAGCACAGAAGCGGCCCGTTGCAGGTTCTGTTGGGGTATACCTACAGCAAATCCCTGGACGATTCTTCCGCTTTCGGCGAGCAGGTAAACCCCTTCAATCCGAATCTCACCCGCGCCCTTTCCAGCTTCGACATACCACATAACTTCGTGGCCAGCTATAACTACGACCTGCCGACGGCCAAATTGGGAGGGCCAAAGATGCTGGTGGCTGGCTGGGCTCTGAGCGGCATCATCAACTATTCGCGCGGCCTGCCGGTCTACATCTATGAGAATGACGACCGCTCGCTCCTCGGAACGGACAATTCCGGCCCGCTGCCGCTTGGGATCGATACACCGAACTTCTCTGGTGGCAAGGTCGAGATTAAGAATCCACGGAACTCGACCAACAACTATTTCGGCACAAGCGGGTTTTCGGCCGAGACCATTGGCCAGTTGGGAACGTCTCGCCGGCGCTTCTTTTCAGGCCCTGGAATTGACAACTACAACATGTCTCTTTTGAAGGACACCAAGTTTTTCGATAGATACACGCTGCAGTTCCGCGCGGAGTTCTTCAATGTGTTTAACCACGCCCAGTTCTCCGCGGTGAATGGAAACTTCAACTCTTCCACATTTGGTCAGGCAACCGGGGCGGCCGATCCACGGATAGGCCAGTTGGCCCTCAAATTGCAATTTTAATCAGGTAACAGTTTCATAAGCTGCGAACAACAAAGGGGGGAGCCTATGGGCTCTCCCCTTTGTTGAAGATCTATCTTCGGAAGGAAATTTCCTCATGCTTTCAGCCAAAGGCTATGCCGCTCTCAGTGCACAGTCGCCGCTTGCGCCGTTCAATTTCAATCGCCGCGATCCCGGCGACACTGAAATCGTAATCGAAATCCTCTACTGTGGTGTCTGTCACTCCGATCTACACTCTGTCCGCAATGAGTGGAAAAACGCAGTCTATCCGATGGTTCCAGGCCACGAGATCGTGGGCCGTGTCCTTGCCGTCGGCAGTCGAGTGACTGGATTCAAGGCAGGCGGCATCGCGGCCATCGGCGTCATTGTGGACTCCTGCCGCCAGTGCTCCAAGTGCCGGAGCGGTGAAGAGCACTATTGCGAGAAGGGTCCGGTGGAAACCTACAACAGCATCGACCTCATCGACGGCACGGTGACCAGGGGCGGCTACTCGAACAACTATGTCGTGGACGAGCGCTTTGCACACCGCGTTCCTGACAACCTGAGCCTCCCTGCGGTAGCGCCGCTGCTCTGCGCTGGCATCACCGCCTACTCGCCGCTGCGCCACTGGAAGGTTGGCCCTGGCAAGAAGGTGGGCATTGTCGGCCTGGGCGGACTGGGCCACATGGGTCTCAAATTCGGTCACGCCTTCGGCGCGCACGTCGTCCAGTTCACGACCTCGCTAAAGAAGAGGGACGACGCCATCAGACTCGGCGCCGATGAGGTTGTACTCTCGACGAACAAGGACGCGATGAAGTCCCACGCCAACTCCTTCGACTTCATTCTCGACACGGTGTCGGCACCGCATTCGCTTGATCCCTACACTGCGCTGCTCAAGAACGACGCGGTCATGACTGTGGTTGGCTTGCCCGAAACTTTTCCGGTAGTAGACGTGACTAACCTCATCAACAAACGCGCCTCGCTCGCGGGGTCAATGATCGGCGGCGTGCCCGAGACCCAGGAGATGCTGGACTACTGCGGCCGGCACAACATCACCTCCGACGTTGAAGTCATTCCGATCCAAAAGATCAACGAAGCCTACGAACGCATGTTGCGCCAGGATGTGAAGTACAGGTTCGTCATCGACATGAGCTCGCTCGGCTAAGACCAACCCGGTTCTGTGGCCATGAAAATGCAGACAACCCGCCTGCTTTGCGCGCGCCGCAATGTGCTCCACTCCGGCGCAACCGCGGGACTCAGGCGCTTTCGCTGGAGGCAAGGCTCATCCGCGCTCGCGATCGAAGACGCCGTCGTTAGGGGGCAGAGGTGGCAGCGAGAGGCTCAGCTCGCGAAATAAGAACATTTGCGTCGTCGCTATCGAGCAGTCCATCCACCATCGATCAGCAACGTGTGACCTGTGATGAGCGACGCGGCAGGTGACGCCAGAAAGACTACCGCACCGGCAACTTCAATAGGTTCTCCAATCCGGTGCAATGCGGCGATACGATCCATAACCTCCGCGCGGAACTCTGCGTTCGCAAGGTCAGGCTCGGTGCCCGGAGTGTGGATAAAGGTTGGAGCTACCGCGTTGACGTTTATGTTGTACTTGCCCCATTCTACGGCGAGGCACTTTGTCAGGTGAGCAATTCCTGCCTTTGTCATACAATAGATGGATTCCGACGGCAATGCTGCGAATCCCGCCTGGGAACTCATATTGATAATGCGTCCGCTGCGTTGTTCAATCATTATTCGTCCTGCTGCCTGGCTGGCGAAAAACGTTCCCTTAAGATTGATCGCGATCATGCGGTCGAAATCTTCTTCACGCACGTTTTCGGCCAGATCGCCTGGGGCCACGCCTGCGTTGTTCACCAGGATATCGAGGCGCCCGAAGTACTGCGCCGTCCTTGCAACAGCCTCTTGAATCTGGCCAACGTTACTCATCTCCATTTGCAAGGAAAGAGTTCGACAGCCGCGGGCAACGATCTCCGCTTCCAGTCCGGCGTCGTGCCCAAGTTCTCTCAATCCTATCGCTACGTCAGCTCCGGCCTCGGCGAGCGCGAGTGCAATGGCCCGGCCCAGGCCGCGAGCTGCGCCTGTCACCAGGGCAACCTGGCCATTGAGATCGAACGATGGTAAAGCGTTCATACTTGCCTTCTGTCGAACACAATGGAGATGTAGCTTGCTTAGCAGATTATAGCGGCCCTGCAAGAACCTTTGCCTACCTGCGCGAATTTAAGGAACCAGGACACACCGCCGTCCTTCGCTACAATCGAACAATGGCTTCATCCGCAGCTTCTTCCACGGTTCAGATTCGCTGCAAGGGTGTTCTGTTGTGTGCCATGAACGTGTTTGAAGTTCTGAACACGATGCTGTGTCTGAGATGGAGGTAGGCCCTCCGGAGTCGGCCTACAGGGGTTGGCTTCAAACAGCCGTATGCTGCTGATCCGGTGACGGTGAGGTGGTGAACGATACGGTCAAAAGGCGGGATCAAACTCGCCATGTATGGGTTGGGGAGACGAATACAAGTGAACCACTGATTACGCATCGAAACTCCAGAGGCGACATCAAAACTGGGAGCGAACAGAATTCCCAGGATAAGCAACAACGAAAACCTGTCTATTGGTTGTGTGGTGTCCGGTGTAGAGGTGGCGTGAACCCGGCCCTGGCTTAGATATGGAACATGGGAACTCTTCAGGTGATGCTAAGCGAAAACCTATAAGTGGGACCCACGAAACGGGAAAGTAGCGATGCATCTGCAGAGGGTGGTTGGGCGCCAGGTGCGGTTGCAACTTTTGGTCTTCTGGCCGCGGCCTGCGCCGCCTCAGACAGCAGACGATGATGTGGAACCAGAGCACCCACGAGAGCATCCGTCATGTTGTGAAGAAGGTGCCATCGATCAGCATCCTGCACCGCGTGCGGCAAGGCTTCCGTTGCTGCTTGGGCGTACAGGCTGGCTCGATCCCGGCTGACGATCTCGGTTCCAGGATGAGCTCGCAGCCATTGCGCGGTGCTCTCCGCGCTGCGGTCCGGCAGCAGGTCAACCACCTTACCACGTTCCAGGTCACAGAGAATCGTGCCATAGCGATGCCCCTTGCGCCACGCCCAGTCATCTATGCCCAGCACGCGTGGCGCATGAATGGAAGAGGAAATCACCCTACGGCGCAACTGACGTAGTAGTGTCGGACCGCTGGCCAAAATGCCCAACTATTCAGCCAAGCGGGAGCCGGCCGATCCACCCAGCGCCTGCGTGATTTGCTCCAGCGCTTTGCTCAACCGACAGGTACGCCGGGCATATCGCTGCACGGTCTTCGGCAGACGCTCAGCAAATATGTGGTGCCCACAGTCGTCTGTCTCACAGAAGAACCGGCGGACGCGAAGCTCGATCCGAACCGGTATTCCTTCCCAAGGAAGATCGTTCAGCCGGCGAAGGTATCGGCTATGAGTACGGCGGGATGCCTGCTGGCACTCAGGACAGATACTCCCCGCTCCAGCCGCGCGAAGAACCATCACGAGCCGGCTTTGTTCTTCGACCATCAACTGATCAAGCACCACCTCATCGGCATCCGGCACCAATGTCCGCTGTCCCATAGGCATCCGCCGGAGACCGCCAGAGCACATCTACCTTCTATAACGACCCCGGCGCTCCGCTGCCGGATACGCTCTCCAGCTTCCTTAGGGGCAGCCCCTTTGTTTATATGGTCGCCGTCGCACCGCCGTATATGTCCAACGGCGCGCACATCGGTCCGGCGGCCGTAATAACTTCAGCGCCTACGCGCAAGACACTTGGAAGGTGACGCCGACGTTCACGCTCGATTACGGTCTCCGTTGGGAACTGTACACTCCGATTACCGAGCGCGCCCGCCGCACCGCCGGATTTCTTACCGTGAACGGCGTGCAGGAGTTTGTCGTCAATCCGCAGCCCGGATACCGCACCGAATGGAAGGGATGGGGACCGCGCATCCAAGCGACATGGCAAGTTACAAGCAAGTTATCGGCTCACGCCGCCGGAGGCATCACCGTCATTCCGCCGAACATATGGCAGGATAACGATCTCACCGGCGAGGCTCCCTTTGTCATCTATCCGCGCCTGCTTTCCGCATCGAATGCACCCATCCCTTATGGATTTCAAATTACTCCAGCGCAGTTGCCGCACGCGTATACGCCGACCGGCGTTGAGATCCTCTCCTCTGGACGCACCAATGCCGTCGCGCCCAATACGGTGATGGATGTCAATCGCTACGAGCAGGATTTGGCCGCGCTCACGGCGGGCCACGTGGTCAGCGATCTGAATCTCGGCAGCATCGACCGCTCCTTCGGCAACAGCACACTCTACACCTGGACGGCCGGCCTGGAACGCAAATTCGGCAATCTTACCGCCGACGCAAGTTATGTGGGAACGGCTGCGAACAAGCTGCCGCGCATGAGTTATACCAATGCCTTTCCGGGCGCTACAGCGGCCTTTGCGCCTCACACGACCTTTGACAGTTCCGGCAATATTACGGGCGGATTCGGCGTGGAAACCCTGGTGACAGCGAACTCTCACTCTACTTATCATGCGCTGCAAACCTCACTCTCCGGAACCATCGCAAACGGCGGTCCGGGAGTTCAGGCAAGTTACACGTGGAGTAAGTCCATCGACGACACCAGCGGAGTCATCACCGCTCCCGCTCCGCAGAATCCTTATAACACGCACGCGGAGAAAGGCCCATCGTCGTTCGACGGGGCTCATGGCTTCAGCCTGAGCGCAGCCCAGGACTTGCATATGGACAAAGCGAATTTTCTGCGGCCTGTTGCCAAGAAGATCACCGGCGGCTGGGAGTTACTGAGCATCTCCAGCATCAGTTCGGGCGCGCCCTTCACCGTCTACTCCGGCCTGCAGCAGACCGGCGCCGGCGCTGGCGGATCGGATCGCCCAGACCAGATCGCTCAGCCGCATCTGTCCACCGCGCGCAAGAACCGCGAGGACTACTTCGGCGAAGGCCAGGAGAACGGAGTGGATTTCTTCTCCGTTCCGGTCCACATCTCCGGCGGCACCGGCCCGAATCAAGGCCGCTTCGGCACGCTGAGCCGCAACACATTCCGCGGCCCCGCCTTCTACAACTTCGACTTCGCGCTCATCAAGGACACGCCCTTCGGCCACCGCCGGAGCGGCGCCGAGCGCGCGGATCTGCAATTCCGCTCGAAGTTCTTCAATCTCTTCAACATCGTTACCATGGGCCAGCCAATGAACATTCTCGGCGCCAACAGCTCTGGCCAGATCAGCACCACCAACGGCTTCGGCGAAATCAGCAAGACCGCCGGCAACTCGCGCCAGATTCAGTTCTCGATTAAGCTAATTTATTAAGGCCCGATCACCCTACGGTACCCTCTTTGCGGCCGCCGCTCTTGCGATCGACGTCAACGGGGACGGAGTATGCCGAGCATCGACCACGCACGGTGGACACCGCGTTGCAGTTACCTAACAGACGAAATGTCCGACAACGAAGTCGGGCAGCTACTTTGAAAGGAATTGGCTTCTGTCCCTGGATTCCAGCCAACTCTCGTTGCGGAGAAGTGCGTGCTGGTGACCTGATCCCCTCAATTCGTCCAATTGGAATTGAACTGCTCGATATTTTGTGTCAACCAACACGTGAAAAAAGGCCGCATAGTGTCGATCGAGCACGGCTAATTCCGGCAATTGATCGCAGACCGCGAAAATCGATTAATTCCAAGCCGATGTAGTCGAAATCGTAGCGGTCAAAGCACTCTAAACCAATTCAGAACCATAGCTTTCAATAAGCCGGCTGCAACGCGTTCAATCGAAAGCAGTTATTTTCACTCAATTTCAACAAACTTCAACAAGTCGTTGAAACTGGTTCGGGACCAGGTTCTCTACCGGAATTCCTTTTGGTAAGTCTTGTGTTTTCAATCCCGGGTTTCCTACCGTCTGTTGAACCGTGTTGAATCTTGAGGATCTGACAGCTACAGAATCGACT
>Ga0182030_10016175_pt1 | contig 14563 bp, 13 predicted proteins | sample 812S3MmetaG_FD_121299 | JGI IMG/M metagenome (GOLD analysis project Ga0182030, IMG submission 121299) | Permafrost microbial communities from Stordalen Mire, Sweden - 812S3M metaG (Illumina Assembly) | ecosystem: Environmental > Terrestrial > Soil > Wetlands > Permafrost | place: Sweden... | reverse complement strand
TTCTCGTCATGACCACGCTGTTTACCATCCTGTTCGACGGCGTCGCCTACGGCATGTTGCTGTTCGTGCTGGCCTGCGGTCTCGCCGTGACGCTCGGGCTGATGAATTTCGTCAATCTCGCGCACGGCGCGTTTGCCATGACGGGGGGATATGTCTGCGCGGTGCTGGTCAATCAATCCGGCTGGCCGTTCTTTGCAGCACTGCCGCTGGCGTTTGTCGCCAGCGCCATGGTCGGCGTGGTGCTGGAGCGCTCGCTCTACCGCCACCTCTATAACCGTAGTCACCTCGACCAGGTGCTGTTCAGCGTCGGCCTCGTCTTCATGTCGGTGGCAGCGGTCGATTATATCATGGGGTCGTCGCGAATCTTCATCAAGCTGCCGGCAGCGCTCGAGGGACAGATCGATTTCTTCGGCGTCGGCATCGGCCGCTACCGGCTGATGATCATCGTGATCTGCGGATTGCTGACGGCAGCGCTTCAACTGGTGCTGGCGCGGACCCGGTTCGGCAGCCGGCTGCGGGCGGCGGTGGACGATCCGCGCGCCGCCAGCGGACTCGGCATCAATGTGCCGCAGGTGTTTGCCTTCACCTTTGCGTTCGGATGCGGCCTTGCCGGCCTCGGCGGCGCCCTGAGCGCGGAGATCCTCGGGCTCGATCCGTATTTTCCGCTGAAATTCATGATCTACTTCCTGATCGTGGTGACCGTCGGCGGCTCCTCCAGCATCACCGGGCCGTTCCTCGCCTCATTGCTGCTCGGGATCGGCGACGTCGCCGGCAAATACTATGTGCCGAAGCTCGGACCGTTCGTGATCTACACCATCATGATCGTCATTCTGATCTGGCGTCCGAACGGCCTGTTCGGCCGCGTCGCCTCGCGTTGACGCCGACATGACCGCGCCAGCCGATGTCGGATATCACGCTTCGCAGCACGCACGCTGGCGCTGGAGCGAAATCGCGTTCTGGATTCTGGTGCTGGCCTGCGCGTTGCTGTTTCCCTCCCGCTATCTCATCATGACGGAAATTGTGCGGCTGGCTCTGTTCGCGTTGTCGCTCGACCTGATCCTGGGCTATGCCGGAATCGTATCGCTCGGCCACGCCGCGTTCTTCGGCATCGGCGCCTATGCCGCCGGATTGCTCGCGCTGCACGGCATCGTCAATGAGCCGGTCGCAGCGCTGGTGGTGGCGGGGCTTGCCGCCGCTGTCGTCGGCTTTCTCACCAGTTTCCTCGTGATCAGAGGCGTCGACCTCACCCGCCTGATGGTGACGCTTGGGATCGCGCTGTTGCTGGAAGCGTTGGCGGAGCGCTTTTCAGACATCACCGGCGGCACCGACGGGCTGCAAGGCATCGCGATGCAGCCGATCCTCGGCCTGTTCGCGTTCGATATGTTTGGCAAGGTCGGCTTCTACTACAGCCTCGTCGTGCTGTTTTTGTTGTTCCTGCTGGCGAGGCGGATCGTGCATTCGCCGTTCGGCCTGTCGCTGCGGGCGATCCGAAACAACCCGCTGCGCGCAGCCGCGATCGGCATCCCGGTCAACCGCCGCCTGATCGCGGTCTACACGCTGGCGGCGTTCTATGCCGGGATAGCGGGCGCACTGTTCACCCAGACCACGGCGCTGGCGTCGCTCGACGTATTCTCGTTCGAGCGCTCGGCCGACCTGATGCTGGCGCTGGTGCTCGGCGGCACCGGCTATCTCTATGGCGGGTTGATCGGCGCCGTCGTGTTCAGGCTGCTGCAGGAATTCTTTTCCAATCTCACGCCGCAATACTGGCAGTTCTGGATCGGCCTCGTGCTGGTTGTGATCGTGCTGATCGGACGCCAGCGCCTGCATCGCTGGGCGCTGTGGGCGCCTAGCCAGATCATCCGACTGTTCGGGGGCGGCAAGACCATCACGGCCGTTGGCGGGAGCGACGCGCCATGACCTTCGCGCTGGAAACCCAAGGACTCGAAAAGCAGTTCGGCGGGCTCAAAGTCACCCGCGATCTGTCGCTGAAAATCCAAACCGGCGCGCGCCACGCCGTGATCGGCCCGAACGGCGCCGGCAAGACCACCGTCATCAACCTGTTGACCGGCGTGCTCAAGCCCAACGCCGGACGCATTTTGCTCGAAGGTAACGACATCACGAATTTGCCTGTTCATACCAGGGTGCTGCGCGGGCTGTCGCGCACCTTCCAGATCAACCAGCTCTACAATGATTTGACGCCGCTCGAGACCATCGGGCTGGTGGTGTCGGAGCGTTTGGGCGGCGGCGGCGACTGGTGGCGCCGGATGGGCACCCGTGACGACGTCAACGCCGAGATCGCGGAGAATCTCGAGCGCTTCCATTTGCTCGATGTGATGAACGACCTGACGGCGACGCTGCCCTACGGCAAGCAGCGCCTGCTCGAGATCGCGGTTGCGATTGCCGCCAAGCCGCGGGTGTTGCTGCTCGATGAGCCGGCCGCCGGCGTTCCCGAAGGCGAGCGCCACGATATCCTCGCTGCGGTCGCGGCCTTGCCGCGCGATGTCACCGTGCTGCTGATCGAGCACGACATGGATCTGGTGTTTTCTTTCGCCGACCGCATTTCGGTGCTGGTCGGTGGCGCGCTGCTGGTGGAAGGGCCGCCCCATGAGGTGGCGCGCGATCCGCGGGTCAAGGCGGTCTATCTCGGCGGGGGCGCCGATGCCTGATCTTTTGAGCATCGAGGGTCTGCGCGCCGGTTATGGCGAAGCGGTGGTGTTATCGAAGCTATCGCTCGGTCTGGCGGAGAGCCAGGTGCTGGCGCTGCTGGGGCGCAACGGCGCCGGCAAGACCACGCTGATCAATTCGATCGTCGGACTCACCCGTCGCTTCGGCGGCACCATCGCCGTCGGCGGGCTCGACATCACGCCGATGCGTCCCGACCAGCGGGCGCGGGCGGGCATCGGCTGGGTGCCGCAGGAGCGCAATATTTTCCGCTCGCTGACGGTGGAAGAAAACATGACCGCGGTGGCGCAGCCCGGACCATGGACGGTTGCGAAAGTGTACGCGATGTTTCCGCGGCTGAAGGAACGCCGCAACAATTTCGGCAACCAGCTTTCCGGCGGCGAGCAGCAGATGCTGGCGATCGGCCGCGCGCTGACGCTCAATCCGAAGGTATTGCTGCTGGACGAGCCGACCGAGGGGCTGGCGCCGATCATCGTCGAGGAGTTGCTGACGTCGCTCGGCACCATCACCCGCGCCGGTGGAACCTGTTCGATCATTGTCGAGCAGAATGCGCAAAAGATTCTGGGGCTGGCCGATCGTGTTGTGATATTGGAGCGCGGCGCGATCGTCCATGACGCGGCGAGTGCTGCCCTGAAATCCGATCCCGCGGTGCTCGAACGCTTTCTCGGCGTCTCCGGGGCTGCGGCGCATTAATTGGTTGGGAGTGAAGACCATGCAGCGAACCAAAGCCCCTTTCCGTGCCGATGAGGTCGGCAGCCTGTTGCGGCCGCCGCGCATCAAGGAAGCGCGCGCCAGGCTGGAGAAGGGCGAAATTTCAGCCGACGATCTGCGCAGGGTCGAAGACATGGAAATCGAAAAGGTCGTGCACAAGCAGGCCTCGACCGGGCTCAAGCTCGCGACCGACGGCGAGTTCCGCCGCTCATGGTGGCATTTCGATTTTCTTAAAAGTCTGACCGGCTGCGAACTGTTTCACCCCGACAGCGGCATCCAGTTCGCCGGCGTCCAGACCCGGCACGACGCCATCCGCGTGATCGGCAAGCTCGATTTTCCCGCGGATCATCCGATGCTGGATCACTTTCGCTTCCTGAAAAAGCATGCGGACACCGCGCATGTGACGGCGAAGATGACGATCCCGTCGCCCGCGGTGCTGCATTTCCGCGGCGGCCGCAAGGCGATCTCGAACCAGGTCTATCCCGATCTAGATGCGTTCTACGAGGATCTCGGCAGGACCTATCGCAAGGCCGTCAAGGCATTCTACGACGCCGGTTGCCGCTATTTGCAATTCGACGACACGGTCTGGGCCTATCTCTGTTCGCAGGATGAATTGCAGAAGGCGCGCGAGCGCGGCGACACCCCCGACGGCCTGCAGGAGATTTATGCCCGCGTGATCAATTACGCGATCGCCGAGCGGCCCGCCGACATGACGATCACGACCCATGTCTGTCGCGGCAATTTCCGCTCGACCTGGATTTCGTCCGGCGGCTACGAGCCTGTGGCCGAGACCATGCTGGCCGGAACCAATTACGACGGCTATTTCCTTGAATATGATTCCGAGCGCGCCGGCGGTTTCGAGCCGCTGCGGTATCTGCCGAAGGGCAACAAGATCGTGGTGGTCGGCGTCATCACCTCCAAAAGCGGCGAACTGGAGAAAAAGGACGACATCAAGCGGCGGCTGGAAGAGGCATCGAAATTCGCGCCGCTCGAGCAGTTGGCGCTCTCGCCGCAATGCGGCTTTGCTTCCACCGAAGAGGGCAATATCCTCAGCGAGGAAGAGCAGTGGGCCAAGCTGAAGCTCACGGTCGATGTCGCCAACGAAGTGTGGGGGAAGTAAATCGAGACAACCCGGCGAGACCGCAAAGCGCCCCGTCTCATCCCGAAGAGCGCGCCGCAGGCGGGCGTCTTGAGGATAACTTGTTCGCCGATGTCCGGTATAACCCCGGTATCGTCGGCAACTTTCAAGTTGCCGAATTCGGAAGTACGTATCGGAAGTCCAATGCAACCTTTCGGCCGTAGACGGATTGGCTAGCGAGCTAAACTCGAAATTAGACGGGGAAAAATGCAAATCGCACCAGAGATTACCTTCGAAGGTTCGGAATCATCGGACGCTGCCCGCGCCCAGATACTGAGTGAAATAGGGCGGCTGGAACGTCATAACCAACGCATTACAGGTTGCCGCGTGAAGGTGATCGCTCCCAGTCACAAGCATCGCCACGGCATCGGATTTCAGGTCCACATTTGGTTGACGGTTCCTCCGCACGAGAACATTGTGGTGAACCACACAAGCACCGACGACGCACGGAACGAGCATGCTGAAGTGGCCATCAAAGATGCTTTCGCGGCAGCGCGGCGTCAGCTCGATGCCTTGGCGGCGTGAGATTGTCCGGCCGGTCGCCGGTTTGGATCAGACTGCAATATCGACGTGAGCGATCAAACTGCCTTCGCTTGCAATCTGTATGGTGCGGTGGCCTGGCAATTCGACCGCATATCGGCAATCGCCCGCCCTGTTCGCGAGAATCGCCACGATCGTGCCTTCGGCGTGGTTGCTGAATGCTTGATCGACCTTGTCACCAATTGCGAATTTGGAAGCCATGGGGAATCCTCTGCATACAGGCTTTGCGCCCAGTCAGGCTTAAGTACGGCGTCTTTGAGATTGGCAAGGCGGTCTCGGTTGCCTCGGATATCTATTGACGCGGCAAAGGGCGGGCAAATTCGCGTCGCCCGACCAGCTTGCAGTCTCCCCGCGATGCGGGTGCTGAAGCTTGCGTTCGATGTAGCCAATGAGGTGTGGGGGCGTTAACATAATCCGCCTGTGAGGGTCCCTTGCCGAATCCCGAAGCGATCATCGTGGGTGCTGGCCCGGCGGGGCTCGCCTGTGCCATGGCGATGCGGGCCGCGGGGCTCAACGCAGCGGTGCTGGAAAAGGCGGATAAGGTCGGTTCAACCTGGCGACGTCATTATGACCGCCTTCACCTTCACACCGATCGCAAGCATTCCGGTTTGCCCGGCATGGCAATGCCGGCGACCTACCCGACCTATCCGTCGCGGCTGGAGGTCGTGGAATATCTTGAAAGCTACGCCGCGCGCTTTGATATCCGGCCTGTTTTCAATACGGCGGTTTCGTCTGTCCGGCGCGATGGGGCGCAGTGGTGCGCGCATACGGCTCAAGGCCCGATCCGTGCGCCCATCGCGGTCGTTGCGACAGGCATAGCCGATGCGCCGTATATTCCGTCCTGGCCCGGGTCGGAGACCTATCGAAACCCTCTCATTCACAGCAGCGAATATCGCAATCCGGCGCCTTTCGCGGGAAAGCGGGTGCTGGTCGTCGGATTTGGCAATTCCGGCGGCGAGATTGCATTGGACCTCGCCAATGCCGGCGTCGATGTCGCGCTGGCGGTCCGCGGCCCGGTGCAGATCTTGCCGCGCAAACTGCTCGGCTTTCCGATCCTGGCATGGGCGATCCTGTACCGGCCATTGCCCGTACGGCTGGTCGATTTCATCAACGCTCCGATCCTGCGGCTGGCGGTCGGTTCTATCGAAAAACTGGGACTGCGCCGTGCGGCCAAAGGGCCTCGCCGAATGGTCGAAGAGGACGGACGGGTACCGCTGATCGATATCGGGGCGCTGGACAAGATTAGGGATGGTTCGATCAAAATTCGCGGCGGCATTGACCGGCTTACGCCCGATGGCGTGGTGTTTGCCGATGCGACAAGCGAAAAATTCGACGCGATCATTCTGGCAACCGGCTTTCGCCCCGACCTGCGCCGATTGGTCCCCGATCTGGACGGCGTGTTCGACAGGCATGGAATGCCGCTTGTCACCGGTCAGGCGACCAACGCGCCCGGGCTATATTTCTGCGGTCAGATCACGTCACCGACCGGGCAGTTGCGCGAGATCGGACTGGAAGCGCGTCGTATTGCGGAAATTTCCAGGCGCCATATCGCAGCGCTTGGCGCCGGCTCGTAGGTCGCGTCTGCGGCATCCCCGCTGCCATATGTTTCATGCCGAACGCTGGATCACCCGGTCCCCTCGGCGATCAGCCATTCAATAAAACGCGTCAACGTCGACGTCTTGTCGGCGTCGAATGGAATAAGGGCAACATAGCTCTTCCTCGGCACGGTGATGGCGGGAAACGGTGCCAGAAGACGTCCGGCCGCAAGGTCGGCTTGGAGGACCGGCAACGGGCCTATGCCAAGCCCGAAACCATCCACGACGGCCTGGAGGGTGACGAAGAAATGATCAAACACCCGTCGCCGCTGTTCGGCCGCATGCAGCAGTCCGGCGCGATCGAGCCAATCGGTCCAATCGCCTGGCCGGGTCTCGCTCGAGAGCAGGACATGGCTTGCGATATCATCCAGCCGGTGTACCGGCCGGCGCTCGAACAGTGCCGGGCTCATGATCAGGGTGTCGGCCTCGTCGAGGAACGGAACGGCGCGGTGTTGCGGCCATGCATCCTGCTCCGCCGATCCGCGCCGGATGGCAACATCGAAGCCGCCACGCAGCTCGTCGTGCAGCGTCGTCGCTGTGGTGACCGCCACCTCGATCTCGGGTCGCTCGGTATGGAAACGGTCCAGGCGAGGGATGAGCCAGCGCATCGCGAATGTCGTCGGTGCGCTAACCCGAAGTATCCGCCGGGCGTCGAGGCGGCCGCAGGCCTCGGCAGCCGTGATGACCCGATCGAAAGAGCGACTGACCTCCGCCGCGAAAGCACGCGCCGCGGGCGTCGCCGCCATGCGCCGTCCCGTCCGCACGAACAGGCGCTGACCGAGCCAGCTTTCCAGTGCGGCGATCTGGCGGCTAACGGCGCCGTGGGTCAGGCCGAGCTCGGCCCCGGCCTCGGCATGACTGCCGGTGCGGGCTGCGACCTCGAAGATGCGCAGGGCATTGAGCGGAGGCAGACGACGCATGGAACCCGTGAGAAAAACCGACAGATCACGTGACTATTGAGAGTCTATTCGCCAAAAACTCACGTGTATAGGGTTTGAGGTCGAGCAGGACGAAACTGAGAATGCAGAGCACGAGCGCAGCAGACTTATTAGCAATCCGGCGGGGAGCCTCCCCGCAGCGGCGCAATCTCGCCGGAGCATGCCTCGCCCATATGCTGCACGACGGCTACACGGATCTGTTATATGCGCTGCTGCCCGTCTGGCAGTCGGAGTTCGGCCTGTCTTATGCCGGTCTTGCGGTGGTTCGGGCGCTCTACTATGGCACGATGGGCGGCTTGCAGGTTCCGGGCGACAGGCTGATCGCCAGGCTCGGATCGCGTGCGGCGCTGGCGCTGGCGACTTTGGTCGCGGCGGCGGGATATCTGGCGATGGCGCTGCCGTGCGGATTTCCGGGGCTGTGCGCCGGCCTGATCCTCGCCGGCATCGGATCGAGTGTCCAGCATCCGCGCGCCTCGCTGCTGGTGACGGACACCTACGGGAAAGCCTCGCGCGGGCCGCTCGGCATCTATAATTTCGCCGGCGATCTCGGCAAGGCTGTCTTTCCGGCCGTGGTCGCGCTGCTGCTGACGGTCGTTGTCTGGCGGCCGGTCGTCGGTATCATGGCCTTCGTCGGACTGGCGGTGGCTGTCGCGTTGCTGGCGCTCGTGCCCCGGCAACCTTTCATCGCGCCCGTCGAGGATAAACCCACGGCAAAGAGACGAGGCCGCGGCGGCTTCGGTTTGCTCCTCACCATCGGCGCGCTCGATACCGCGACACGGATGGGTTATCTGCTGTTCCTGCCGTTTCTGCTGCACACCCGCGGTGGAACGGAGGCGGTGGTTGGCCTCGGCCTGGCCCTGCTCTTCATCGGCGGAGCGCTCGGCAAGGCGGCCTGCGGCTGGCTCGGCCAGCACCTGGGTGTCGTGTGGAGCGTGATCATCACCGAGGCCGCAACCGCATTGCTGATGACGGCGACCCTGGTGCTGCCACTCGCGCCGATGCTCGTGCTGCTTCAGCTTCTCGGCATCGTCCTCAACGGCACCTCGTCGGTATTATATGGGACCGTCCCGGACTTGGCTCCCAAAGGCGACATCGGCCGTGGATTCGCGCTGTTCTACACCGGCGTCATCGGCGCCGGCGGGCTGGCGCCGATCGCTTACGGCGCTATTGCCGATTATTCCAATCGGACCGTCGGTATCCTGGCCGCAGCTTTGACGGCCGCCATCATCATACCGCTGGTCCTCGTGCTGCGGCCCATGGTGGAAGACGAGCGCGGTGCATTGGCGGCGCAACAATCATGAGCCAGCGCAGCGCCGCACTCGTTGCTGCCGAGTGTCCGATTCAGAAACGTTCAGACCGGGGTTGCAGGAAGAACCGCAAGCGGTTCGGTCGCCGTGACCCGGCGCGCGGCGTAGCGCCGCGCCAGCGACGCGCAGACCATGAGCTGAATCTGGTGGAACAGCATCAACGGGATGACAACGAGCCCGACGTGCCCGGCGAACAGCAGGGTTGCGATCGGCAGGCCGCTGGCGAGGCTCTTCTTTGATCCGCAGAAAACGATGGTGATTTCATCGGCACGCGAAAAGCCAAGCTGCCTGCTGGCAAAGGTCAGGATCGAGATGACGATCGCCAGCAGGACGACATCGACCAGCGCGACTTTGCACAGATCTGCTGCATCGATCTGATGCCAGATCCCGTCCACCACGCCGTGGCTGAAAGCCGCGTAGACGATCAGCAGGATCGAGCCGTAATCCACGCTTTTGAGCGCGCGGGCATGGCGCATTACGTAAGCGCCGATCCAGGGCCGCAGCAATTGACCGGCGACGAAGGGCACTAGCAACTGCACGACGATCGCAAGAACCGAGCGCGCCGAGATATCGAGGCCGTGCCGGGTGAGCAGGAAACCGGCGATCAGGGGCGTCAGGAAAACGCCGAGCAGGTTCGAAGCGGAGGCGCTGCATAGCGCCGCGGGCACGTTGCCGCCCGCCACCGACGTGAAAGCGATCGAGGATTGCACCGTCGAGGGCAGCGCGGTGAGCAGGATCAGCCCGGCCCACAGCGGATCGGGGAGCAAACCAGGAGCCAGCAGGCGAGCGGAAATTCCGAGCAGCGGAAACAGCGCAAACGTGCTCAGGAACACCATCGAGTGCAGCCGCCAGTGCCGCGCGCCACGAAGGGCTACTTCGGGCGCAAGCTGCGCTCCGTGCATGAAGAACAACAGCGCGATGGCGGCATTCGTCAGCCAGCCGACGGCCACTGCCGCCTCGCCGCGGGCCGGCACCACCGTGGCGAGGGCTACCGTCAGCAAGATGGCCGCGAGGAACTTGTCGATGTAGGACCAGATGGAGCGGACCGAAATCATGTTGAGCCTCGTAAGCCTGGTTTGCCCGAATTGCCTCCTTGATATCAGCGTCTCCTGGTCATTGTGAATGCCGTTTACATCTATTATTGTAATCGGTAATTGTGATGATAGAGCCATGCTCGATCCTGTCCTGCTCCAGACTTTCCTGGCGGTCGCCCAGACCCGCAGTTTCACCCGCACTGCCGAGCGCCTCGGCTTGCGCCAATCGACGGTCAGCCAGCACATCCGCAAGCTTGAGGAGGAGGCCGGACGCCGGCTCTTTGTCCGCGACACCCATTCGGTAACCATGACGGCTGACGGGGAGGCCCTGGTCGAGTTCGCCCGGGGCATCCTGGCGGCAAACGAACGGGCGGAGCGCTACTTCGCCGGCTCCGAGCTGCGCGGCCGGCTGCGGTTCGGCGCGTCGGAGGATTTTGTGACGTCGCTTTTGCCGGAAGTGTTGCGGGAGTTTGTGCGCACCCATCCGCTGGTCGAATTTGAGCTCACGGTTGGCCTGAGTGGTGAGCTCAACGAGAAACTTGGGCGCGGCGAGCTTGACCTCGTCTGCAGCAAGCGTCGTCCGGGAGAGGATCGCGGACGCGTGGTCTGGCGCGACCGGCTGGCCTGGGTGTCCGGCGATCTGCCGCGTCTCGATCCATCGGCGCCGGTGCCGCTGATCCTCTATTCACCGCCCAGCATCACCCGCGACATCGTTCTCGCAGCCCTTGAGCGGTCCGGTCGTCCCTGGCGCATCGTGTGCACGAGCGGCAGCCTGAGCGGGCTGCGAGCCGCCGCGCTCGCCGGGTTAGGCGTCACGATTTTCCCGGGCGACCTGATCCCGGCGGGCCTTGCCGAAATCCCCGGCGGTCACGGCCTGCCGGATCTCGGCACCGTCGAGTTCGTGCTGCTCGGCGCCGGCAGAACCCTGACTGGACCTGCCGCCGAACTCGCCGAGGCCATCCTCGCCAGCGGCATTCGGGTGTAGCGGGCAGGGCCATTGTTCACCCGTTTCGTGCCCGATTATCGCGGAACCTTTGCCACGCAAGGTGCCGGGCACTTCGATGGTGATGGAGAGACAGCGGCCGGCGCTGGCTTGTTGACCGGGACGACGGGTGAGGTTGGCTTCACCGGACTGCCAAGGGGAACTGGCTTCACCGGGCTGCCGAGGGGACTTGGCTTCACGGGGCCGCCGAGCGAATTTGGCTTCACCGGGGCGCCAAGGGGAGTTTGCTTCTTAATTCCGCCAATGGAGCTTTGGGCCGACGCGGGAACATAACAATCGCCGGCGAATGCCGCAGCGACCAGGATAATTGCCACCGCTGTGTTCTTCATGGGCCATCTCCTGACATGTTGACGCAGACCATGAATTACGCTGCGCAAACAAAACTATTGCCCCAAATTGAAACCCCGCCAGACGCAAAGCGACTGACGGGGATAGGGGGATGACACCACCGCCAAGCAGTGTCATAGCCGAAGCCAACCATTCGCCAGCCGGTTGCGCAAGTAGAGATTTAATAGCTTTGGATTTCGGGCCGCTTTTTGATGGCTGGCGCGAACTTCATGGAAACGCGAACTTCGTCAGGCCCGGTCATGATGAAATGCGCGTTTTCGATGCGTCGATCCGTCGACCATGGAGGAAGATGGAGCGCGCTAACCCAGCCGCTGGGTGGAGGAGACGCGAGGTGAGGCCTCGGCCGGCGGCTGCGACAGGGATCGACCGATCCGCCTCAGCATCGCACTCGCTTGCCTGGCACTATGCTCAAGCAGCCAACGCCCGAATGCGGGAGCCGACAGGGCCGGGGCGTAGAGAAATCCCTGAACGACGTCGCATCCAAGTTCCGCCAGCAAATCCCGCTGCCCCTGGGTTTCGACGCCTTCGGCGACGACGGTGAGGTGCAAGCTCTGGCCAACGCGAACCACGGTGGTGACGATCGCTCGCGTGCTGGCGTCGCTCTCGACATCGCGCATGAAGCTGCGGTCGATCTTCAGCTCGCGAATAGGCAACTGCGCGAGGCGGCTGAGGCTCGAATAACCGGTTCCGAAATCGTCCAGCGACAGCCCAACTCCGAGCTTGCGGATGGCATTCATGGTCTCGATCGCGACCGAGCGCTCGTTCAGGATCACGCCTTCGGTAATCTCGAGCATCAGCACTTCCGGCGGCAGACCATGGTCTGCGAGGATTCCACCGACCGCCGCGGCCAGGTTCACGTTCTGGAAATTGATCGGAGACAGGTTGACGGACACGCAGGGGATATCAAGTCCGGCTTTGCGCCACTCCGCCACCTGCCGGCAGGCCTCGCGAATCGACCACAGGCCGATCTGCTCGATCAGTCCGCACTCTTCGGCCAGCGCGATGAATTTCGCAGGCGAGACCTCGCCGAGCACCGGGTCATGCCAGCGCGCCAGCGCCTCGACACCATGGATGGCGCCATCGATGGTCCGGATCTGCGGCTGATAATGCAATTTCAGGGCATCATTGGCGATCGCGCCGCGCAGCGCCGCGCTGTAGGCCAGCCGTTGCTCCGTGAGCCTGTCCATGTCGGGGCTGAAGAAACGAAACGTGGAACGGCCCGCCTCTTTGGCCTTGTACATGGCCGCATCGGCCTGCTGTATCAGGGTATCGATGTCGGTGGCGTTGTCCGGATACATGCTGATTCCGATGCTGGCGGACATCGGCACCTGTCTGGTTCCGATCTGCAGCGGCACGACCAGAGCGTCGGTAATGCGCGAAGCCACCAGCGAGGCTTCGCCGGCATCACGGTTCGGCAGCACGATCACGAATTCGTCGCCGCCCAGACGCCCCAGCATGTCGCCGGGTTGAATCTGCGTGCGCAGGCGTTGGGCAAGCTGGACCAGCAACTCGTCGCCGGCCGAATGTCCGAGCGTATCGTTGACATCCTTGAAATTATCGACGTCCAGAAACGCCAGCGCGACGTGTTTTCCGGCAGGACAGGCGTCAGTCGCTTCGGAGATCAGATCCCGCAGGCGCGCGCGGTTCGGCAGGCCGGTCAGCATGTCATAATAGGCAAGCCGCGCGATCTCGGTGCGTGCTTCCTTGCGCTCGATCGCGAGCGCGCTGAGATGCACGCAGGCGTCGACAATGTGCTGATGCCAGCGGCTCGGCGGGCGACATTCCCTGAAATAGAACGCGAAGGTGCCGATCACGCGGCCGTCCTTGGCCTTGATCGGCGTGGACCAGCAGGCGCGCAAGCCGACCTCGAGCGGCCGGGCTTTGAACGGCTGCCAGCGCGGATCGGTATCAAGGTCCATCGCCAGGACTGGCGTCCCGTAAAATGCCGCGGACCCGCAGGAGCCGATATCGGGGCCAATCGCGACGCCATCCAGTGCCCGGGAATAGTCTTCGGGAAGACTGGGGCCGCCGAGGGGATGAATCGTTCCGTCGGCATCGACGTAGAGCAGCGAGGAAACCACATCAGGCGCGATCTCCTCGACACGCCTGCAAAGCCGGTCGGCGATATCGGTAATGGAGATTTCGTCGGCCAGCGCGTTCATGATCAGCTGCTGCAGCGAGCGCAACTGCTTGGTTTCCGTGATGTCGGTCAGCAGGGCGAACATGTATTTGATCCGCCCGCGCCCGTCGCGGAACGCCTTGACGTTGGCCGATAGCCAGATCTCGTCGCCGTTTTTGTCGTAGGCGAGGACTTCCTCCTCGCCGCCGTCTTCGCCGGCAATCCAGTGCCGCAACCTGGCCAGCGTTCGGTGGTCGGTATACCGGCCGACCAGCAGCTCGTTCACCTGCCGACCCTTCGCTTCCTCGACCGAGTACCCGAACATTCCCGTGAACGCGGCGTTGGTATAGACGACCCCCAGCTTGCGGTCGGTGACGACAACGGCGCGGTTGGTCCTGTCGGCAACCAATGTGAGCAGTGCCATCGTTTCCCGTCGTTCGACCTCGGAGGTGATGTCCCGAACGAAGGCAATGGTGCGGCTTTGACCTCCGATCTCGACGGTTGAAAGCGACAGCGCGGCACGGATCCGGCTGCCATCCTTGCGCCTGATCGTGACCTCGGAGCAGCGTTCTCGAGAGCGTTTTTGGCGGTTGTCCTCGCCCTGCGCCTGACCTGACGCCGGCGTCGCGTCATGATGCCGTTGCAGCTCCCGGAGCCCCAGACGGCTGACATGGCAACCGAGCACTTCCGCGCGATCAAGTCCCCAGATGAGCTCGGCGGCCACGTTAAAATGCCTCACGTGAAGGTCGCTATCGACGATCACCACGGCATCGTTGGTCCGCTCAAGCGCGGCCAGCAGGAAATCTGGTGTTTCGGCCACAGGGCAATCGCGTGTGTGCATCATCCAACCCTGATGCCGGTTTCGAATTCACCGGAGCCCGACCCCGGTGGAGAGGCATCTATTTTCGCGCAAACCGTAGGGGCAGAAGGGTGTCGAAAGGGTTGTTCGATGCCGTTGCGCCCGGCGGAAAGAGATCATCCTTAAGAATTCGCTACCATCATCCGAGGTCAGTGAATGAATGGCCGGGACGGCACCCGCCAGGCGTGTCTGTCTTGGTTCATTCGCGAGGGCGGTGAGTTCGGTCTGTCCTCGACGACGGCCCACCTCGCGATTGCTGGTGGCCGCCATTCCCCCGGGGAGATTGACT
>Ga0182030_10016174_pt1 | contig 14564 bp, 12 predicted proteins | sample 812S3MmetaG_FD_121299 | JGI IMG/M metagenome (GOLD analysis project Ga0182030, IMG submission 121299) | Permafrost microbial communities from Stordalen Mire, Sweden - 812S3M metaG (Illumina Assembly) | ecosystem: Environmental > Terrestrial > Soil > Wetlands > Permafrost | place: Sweden... | reverse complement strand
CTTCCCCCTTTGCCCGAACCATGAGACCGTCTCACGGAGTGTTGGACAACGTTGTCTCACAATAGCCACGGTGACTATTCGTGTCAATCACTCGTCACAGAAAATTTCGTTTTCTACATTCGGTATTTGTCACCACAAGTCAACAATTTATTGGCGATTAAGTAAACCCTGATTAGCGAGAGTCGTCGTCGAGTGGCGCTCGAATCTCGCCCGACCCACGGCAGATGAACGTTGTCTCAACTATCTTCATTTTGGATGGACCCTGGTCCCCGTCAATCCGCGCGAAGAGCAGTGTCGCGGCTTCACGGGCAATGGAGACGGGGTCTTGCGCAACGACGGTCACTGCCGGTTCGAGCAAGTCGGCGAGCAAGAAATCGTCAAAGCCAACTATTGCCACACGCTGTTGGAGTCCGCGCTCTCGGATCGCCCGAACTGCACCGATGGTCAAGAGGTTCTGTCCAGCGAAGAAAGCCGTGGGAGGGTTGGACGCGTCAAGTAACAGTCCTGCGACGTTCTGGGCGGCGTCGATGGTGCGAAGGTCCCGGGCGATCAACGAGTCGTCCACCGCCAGTCCAGCAGTGACCAACGCGTCACGGTAGCCCAAGTATCTTTCCTCAGCGGTATAGATGGCGGTGAGGTCACCCAAGAACGCGATTCGCCGATGACCGTGGCTCAAGAGATGTTTCACCGCTTTGGCCGAGCCTTCGCGCGAGTCGGATAAGACGGTGTCAGCATCGAGCAGGTAGGGCGGGCGGTCGATGAAGACGAACGGCACTCCCGCTACTTGTTCCTGGCGCAGGTACTGGTGATCGCGACTCGCCGGAGCAATGATGACACCGTCGACACGATGGCGCGACATCGATGAGGTCAGTTCGTGTTCGCGCCGAGGATCCTCGTCGAAGCTTCCCCCGAGCACCGACACTCCCCTGGCAATCGCCATCTCTTCGACGGCTCGATAGATCGTCGCGGAGAACGGGTTCGACAGGTCCTCGAGGAGCACACCGATCGTCGAGGAGCGTCCATCACGTCGTCGCAGCGCACTGGCGCCGAAGTTCGGTTGATAATGAAGTTGCAACGCTGCTCGCTTGACCCTTTCCACCAATTCGGGGTTGACGGTCGGTTCATCATTGATGACTCGCGACACGGTCTTGAGGCTGACCCGTGCGAGAGCCGCGACGTCCTTCATGGTCGCGCGAGACGCCAGGCCACGGCCCGGTACTTCGTCAACCATCGATCATCTCCCTCGTGTCCGTCCCCAGCGGAGAACGTCCCCATGATGGTAGTGAGATAACGTTGTCTCCACAAGATACGAGGTCAAAATACGTGGTCGGATCGAAGCTGATTCGCTCCTGCACGGTGGCCCGCACAGAAAGTTGTCCCCGTTGAGTTCACGTCGCATCGCGGTACTGGGCGAAAACCTGGTCGATCTATTGGTCGCCCCCAATGGGTCAGTGAATCCCGTGATCGGCGGCGGACCGCTCAACGTCGCTCGCACCATCGGTCGATTGGGTGGCGACGTCCACTTCATCTCAGGTATCTCCTCCGACGCTTTCGGAAAACTGATTCGTCAGACGCTCGATGACAGCGGTGTCGAGTTGTCGCTACCGAGAGCTCTCAACGAGCCGACCACGTTGGCGGTGGTCGAGCTCGACCCCGCAGGGCCCCGGTACCACTTCCACCTCAATGACACCGCCGCCTTCTCACTCGACGCCACGGAGACGTCGGCGGCGATCGCATTGCTGTCGCCGCTCACGGCGATGTACTTCGGCACGCTGGGACTTCTGGTGGAGCCCATGGCCTCCCTGGGTGAGGCGCTCATCATGAGCGCCGCGCAGGACACGTTGGTGGTCATCGATCCCAACTGCCGTCCCAGCGCGGTGCGACACCACGACGAGTACCGCGCCCGAGTGGCGCGACTATGTTCGCGCGCCGACGTTGTCAAGGTCTCCACCGAGGACCTCTCCTACTTGTACCCGCACCAGCACGTCCTGGACGGCGCTCGAGGAATACTCGACCTGGGCGCCAGGTGCGTGATCGTCACCGACGGGGCCGCGCCGGTGACGGTACTCGGTGCGGGCGTTGAGACCATCGTCAACGTCGCCCCCACCACAGTCGTGGACACCGTAGGTGCGGGTGATGCATTGGTCGGCGGTTTCTTGACCTGGTGGAGCGAAAGCAACCTCTCCCGGGCCGAACTCGACGATTCCGACATCGTTGCCGCGGCCGTCGCCGCGGCCGTCACCGTTTCTCGCCTCACGTGTCAACGCGCCGGAGCACAACCCCCATGGCGCGACGAAATGCAGGGATCAGAGCTCTGGCGCCGACCCTAGCGTCGCCATGACCCGCTCCATGGTCTCCATGATGGTGACGGTCTCGTCAAGGGGCATCAGCGGGCTCTCCAATAGTCCCGCCGCGATGCACCGAGCCACCTCGATGGCTTGAAAACGTAGACCGCGCGGTGCCACGTGAAAGTCGTGGTTCGTCACGTCGCCCTCGCGAGTGATGAGGCGAAAGGAAGTGGGTGCGTAGAAGTCGGCTTCGATCTCGACTCGCGCGAGCGTGCCCGTGACGCAGGCGCGGGTCGCGCTGCGAGCTCTCGAGGTGCACGTCAGCAGCGCCTGGGCTCCGGAGTCGTACCCGAATATCATCGACGCCTGTCCATCGACGCCGGTGAAAGCGGCATCGACCATCGCCACCATGCGCGACGGTGGTCCGAGCAACATCGACGCGAACGAGACGGGATAGACCCCGAGGTCGAGCATCGCACTACCGCCTAACTCGGGAGCGAAGAGCCGAAAGTTCGGATCGGGTTCGAACCACTTGCCGTGGTCGGCCTCCACCATGACGAGTTCGCCCAGCACACCACGGGCGATGAGGTCGCGAAGAGCTGCTACGTGGGGCAAGAAGCGCGTCCACATCGCTTCCATCATGAAAAGGTTCCGTGCTCGCGCGAGTGCCACCAGTTCGCGCGCCTGCGCACCATTCATGGTGAATGCTTTCTCGACTAGTACCGGCTTGCCGTGCTCGAGGGCCAGCGACGCATTCTCGAAATGCATCGGGTGCGGGGTGGCGACGTAAACCACGTCGACGTCGGGATCTTCAACGAGCGCCTCATAGGAGCCGTATCGACGAGGGACATCGAATTCATCACCGAACGCCTCCGCGCTGGCGAGTTGGCGCGACCCCACCGCCACCACGTCAGCCTCCTCGATCATTTCCAGGTCGCGGACGAAGGTCTGGGCAATCTTGCCCGTCCCAATAATTCCCCATCGCAGCGGTGTCATCATTGTTTCGTCCTCTCTGTCCCGGTGCCAGAGTACTCAAGTGGCACCGCTGCGAACCCGACCGCGAAGAACTCACCATAAGGTGGTGAGTGCATGCCTCTAATTCGTGACTGCGCCCAGGAACTCGCGTCGTCCTACCTGATATCGCACGCCGATAATCCGGTCGACTGGTGGACGTGGGGCGAGGATTCGTTGGGCGAAGCCGCCCGACGTGACTGTCCGATCTTCCTGTCCGTCGGGTACGCGTCGTGTCACTGGTGCCACGTCATGGCCCACGAGTCCTTCGAGGACCCCGGCATCGCCGCGCTGCTCAATGCCGACTTCGTCGCGATCAAGGTGGACCGCGAGGAACGTCCCGACTTGGACCAGCTCTACATGGCGGCCACGCAAATGATCAGCGGCCACGGCGGATGGCCCATGTCGGTGTTCCTCTTGCCCGATGGACGTCCCTTCACCGCCGGCACGTATTATCCACCCACCGACCGCTACGGCCACGTTGGTTTCGCCACGTTGCTAGGCGCGGTGAGCACCGCGTGGCGCACCCGACGCGCCGAGGTCGACGACCAGGCCCGTGCGGTGCAGGCATCTCTCGCTCGCGAGATTGCCTTCGTCGATCACCTAGTGGCGCGCACCGACCCCGTCGACCTGGCCGTCGCACGCCGTACCCTCGCTCGCGAGATCGTCGCGTCGACCGACGACGATGGTGGTTCGTCGGCACCACGATTCCCGCGACCGAGTTTCGTTGATGCCTTGCTCGCCGAGGGTGACGACGAGTCGCTGGCGGCGGCACGGCGCATTCTCGACGCGATGTCGCGACGCGGGCTATTCGACCACCTGGGTGGCGGCTTCGCACGCTACAGCGTCGACGAACGTTGGCACGTCCCGCATTTCGAGAAGATGCTCAGCGACCAAGCGCTCCTGGCTCGCAGTTACTTTGGCGCGGCGCGGACGTCGAGCGAATTCGCCGTCTACGACGACGTCGCGCGTCGCACCGTCGACTTCGTCGTGAACGAGCTTCGCGTCGGCGAGGGTTTCGCCTCATCGCTTGACGCCGACGCTGCGGGCGTCGAAGGTTCGCACGTCACGTGGACGCCGGACGAGATAACAACAGAATTGAGTGATGCCGGACTCGCTCTCGCCGCGCCCGACGTCATGGCGCGCTTGTGTATCTCCGCACGCGGCGACCTCGAAGGTCGCAGTGTCCCCCGGCTCAACGACGGGGCCGACTTCACTCCCCCGGTGTCGCTGCACCCCGCGCTCTCCGCCCTCCTCGTTGCTCGGCGTCGGCGTCCCCAGCCCTCTCGCGACGACAAGATCATCCTCGAATGGAACGCGATGTTCGCCAGCGCGCTCTACGCCTCACGCGACACCGCGATGATCAGCGACGCTCACGACCTGCTCACCTCCTTGGAGGTGAGTCACTTCCAACGAGGTCACTGGTGGCGCACCGAGAGTTGTCGCGACCACGCCACCGCGGCGGACGTCGCGTGGCTGGTCGACGTCCACGTCGACGCGTACGAGGCAAGTGGCGACGACCAGTGGCTCACGCGTGCCTACGACGTCGCCAGCTACCTCATCGAGCACTTCTGGGACGGGCCGGTGCCCAATGCCCGGGCCCCCCACGATGGTGGCGGCGTCTTTTCCACTTCGGACCAATGCACCGACCTGTTCGCGCGCCCCAAGGAGGTCTTCGATGGTGCGACGCCCTCGAGTCACGCGCGAACGACGCGCGCGATCGCGCGACTCGCCCTGTGCCGGGGCGATCAGGACTTGATGATCATCGCTGAACGCCTGGTGGAACTCGGCGCGGAGTTGATCGCCACGCACCCACGAGCAGTGCCAGACCTGGTCGAAGCTGCCTCCTACGTGACTGGCGTCGAGGTGGTCATTCCGGGCGACGCGAACGCCCTCAGCCAGCACGTACGATCGTTACCTATGTTGCGCGGAGTCTTGATCACCGGTTCGGGCTCGTCGCCGTTGCTCGCGGGACGCGAGGAGGGCCTCGCGTACGTCTGTCACCGTGGTGCCTGCGCACGCCCAGTGGCCAGCGTCGACGCTCTACGCGAACTGCTCGAGGGGGCGTTCTAGCCGTGGCGTGGTGGCGCCGGGACCCGGCCGCGAGGGCGATCAAGCGAATGGTCGAACGAACCCCCCAATCCCACGTCGTGGATCTCACGCCCGGCAGCACGGTGCACGGACTCGTCCTCGGGTCGACCAACGAAACCACCACCGTGATCGACCTGTCGTCGCACACGATCGTGCGCTGGCGCATCCCCTGGCCCGCGGACTCTGAGACGGACCTCGCCGCCTTCGACGTGGTCGAGGCCGTGCTGGCCGTGGACATCGAGCGCAACGACCTCGCCCAACCCGAGGCGGTGACGTTGGCCGACCTGCCGCGACGGCTTGGCAATTATTCGGGACGACGAGTTCGCAAATGGTTGGAGCAGTTGGCCACTCCCGCAGATGGACCCTTGTTCGGGTTCCGCGGGCCGAGCGCCCCCTATTGGGAGTTTCGCGGCGAACGCCCGAGCGTCGCACTCATCGCCGCGGACCGCGGCCCTCAACTCATGCGACGCACCGACGACGGGTCGACCTGGGTCCGTTTTGGCTGGTACGGCGACGACATCTGGCTGTTGTGCGAGGACAATCACGCGATTCGCACCATCGAAGCCACGCGACGCACGTCATTGGCCGGCAAGGATCTGGCCACATCGCTGGGCTTTCGCCCGACGTATATCCTGACCACGCTGTCACAGTCGATCGACGGTCACTGTTACAAGAGTTGCACCGGTCTTCTGCCGCGCGGCTGAGTCGGGCGCGGGGCTACTTGAGCAGTTTGCCTGAGGCCAGGGCCTCGGCCATGGCCCAACCAAAGACCACGAGTCGCTGGCCCTTTTCGGCGTCCACTGCCTCGAAGAAGGTCGCGGCGCCCTCAGGAATCGAGCCTTTAGAGGCCACGTAGTCGAGTCCACCGACCGATCCCGACGGGACCGTCATGATGAAGGTCTTGTCGTCAATCGCCTTCTCCGAACCAAAGCGTTTGGCCAAACGTCGCCCCCAGGCCCGGTCCTCGCCGGTAGGTCGATAGCCCAGGCGCGGCACGACGTCCTCGAGCCCCAAGAACGCGCGGTACCCATCGGGACTCGTCAGACGCGAGCCCAAGAGGACGTCCTCATCAGGGAAGGCCAATAACGCGCGACGAAACTGGTCGTGCAGGATCGCCTTGAGCGTCTGATCAGACTTGGCGTTTCGGTCCACGAGCATCAGACCAATCAGCAACGACGGGGTGCCACCAATGCGCTCCAGGGTGCAAAAGGAGTACCCGCGCAGCTTCGTCCCTTCACGCGCGTGAGTAACGAGGACCCACTCTTCGCGCTGCTTCGACAAGAACCCGATGTCGAAGTTGGGCTCACGATCCACGCATAGGTCGGCCATCTCAGCCAGCTCAGCATCGGATAGAGCGGTGGAATCCTTCGTGGAGACAGTCATTGCCATAGTCATTCATTCTACGACTTGTCAGCACCCCCGAAAAACCGTCAGGCTTTTATGACGTTTCGACCGAATTCGCTGCGCAGATCACCGACCACCGATGAAATGGCCACTTTGAAATCCGGCCCGAGTTTGAACGCCTTGCCGTCGAGGCCCGTTTCGAGGATTACCGGCGAGGGTCCGGGGTAGCGCTGAAGGATCTCCTTGAGTTTGGCGATGGCCGACGTCGTAAAGTCTTCGGGGCGAAAACTCAGGCGCAACTCGCCGTCACCATGGTCGACGTGCAGGACCTCGACATCCATTGCTCCGAATCTCGGTTCGTCGTCGCGCACGTCCACGCGGACCTTGACGACCACAATGTTGTCCTTGGCCAGGTAGCCGCTGCACTTCTCGAACACTTTGGAAGAGAAGTTCACTTCGACTGAACCGCCGAGGTCCTCGACCACGGTGCGCGCGTAGGCGCGCCCGTCCTTGGTCGTGCGCAGTTGCACCTCGGAAAAGATGCCCCCGATCTTGAAGGGGCGATTGGCCTTGGACAGTTCGTCGGCCTGTTCGCGTAGCGACACCAGCGTTCCGTCGGTCTTGGTGGCGAGGAGATGTTCGACGGCGTAGAGCGGGTGGTCCGACACGTAAGTGCCGAGCATCTCTCGTTCGAAGTCGAGTTTCACCGGCTGATCGAACTCGACCTCGCCGATGGCGATGTCGGTGCCTTCCCAGTCATTCGCTCCGTCGGCGTCCATCGAGGCGAAGAGGGTCGAAATGCCCAGCGACAGATCCTTGCGACGCGAGAGCGTCGTCTCGATGAGTTCATCGACCTTGAGCAGCAGTCCCAGTCGGGCGACGCCCAAGGAATCGAAGGCTCCGGCCTTGATCAGCGATTCCATCGTGCGCCGATTCAACACCGAGGGGTCGACGCGGCGAACGAAGTCGTAGACCGAATCGAAGGGTCCGTGCTTCTCACGCTCGCTGACGATCTTTTCGACCAGGGCTTCGCCCACGTTGCGCACCGCGGCCATGCCAAAGAGGATCGTCGACGAAGCCTTCAGGCTCGGCGCGTAGTCACCGAAGGACTCATTCACGTCGGGCACTCCGACGGTGATGCCCATCTGACGGGTTTCGTTCAAGTACAGCGACGCCTTGTCCTTATCGTCGCGAAACGACGTCAGCAAGGCCGACATGTACTCGACGGGATAGTTGGCCTTCAGCCAGGCGTTCTGGTACGCGATCAAGGCGTACCCGTAGGCGTGACTCTTGTTGAAGGCGTAGTCGGCGAAGGGCTCGATCTTGTTGAAGATCGCCTCACCCAATTCTCGGCCGTACCCCTCACGTTCGGCTCCGTCGACGAACTTGGCGCGCTGGGCCTGGATCATCTCACGAATCTTCTTGGAACAGGCCTTTCGCAGGTCGTCGGCCTCGGTCATCGAGAAACCGGCGATCTTGGTCGCCACGCGCATGATGTCCTCTTGGTAGATCATCAGGCCCGACGTCTCACCCAGGATCTCTTCGAGGTCGGCGTGGTCGTAGCTGACCACCTGGCGGTGGTTCTTGCGATCGGCGAAGTCGTTGTGCGCGTTCACGCTCAAGGGGCCCGGTCGATAGAGCGCGATGAGGGCCGCGATGTCGTCGAAGGACGTCGGCGCGAGGCGACGCATGAGTTGGCGCATCTTCTCGCCTTCGAGTTGGAAGATGCCGATCGAGTTTCCTAGTTGGAGCATCTCAAAAACCTTGGGGTCCTCGAGGGACACGTGATCGATGTCGACCTTGAGATGGTGGACGCGCTCGATGTGCTCGAGGGTGCGTTCGATGATGGCCAGGTTGCGCAGCCCCAGAAAGTCCATCTTCAAGAGGCCCAACTTCTCGATGGCCGTCGCCTCGTACTGCGTGACGATGGGGGCGTCCTCCGCGGCAGCGTTGGGTCCGGCCTTGCGCTGCACGGGCACGTAGTCGAGGACGGGGCCGCGCGTAATGACGACCGCAGCGGCGTGGATGCCGTCCTGGCGGCGCTTGTCCACGAATCCCTTGGCGACGTCAATGACGTGGGTGACGTCAGTGTTGGTCTCGTAGAGGCTGCGTAGTTCTGCCGCCTCCACGTAACGACCTTCATAACCCGGCATCGGCTCAAAACAGGCCTGTAGCGGCAGATCCTGGCCCATCACCAAGGGGGGCATGGCCTTGGCGATCTGGTCACCAAGTTGGGGCGGATAACCGAGCACGCGCGCCGCGTCACGCACCGCAGCACGTGCCTTGATGGTGGAGAAGGTGACGATCTGGGCGACGTGGTCGCTGCCGTAGCGATCAGCGGCGTAACGGATCATGTCACCGCGGTAGCGCTCGTCGAAGTCCATGTCGATGTCGGGCATCTGCTTACGGCCCGGATTGAGAAAACGTTCGAAGATCAGCCCGTAGCGAATCGGGTCAAGGTCGACGATCTTGAGGCAATAGGCAATACAGCAGCCCGCGGCCGATCCGCGACCCGGACCGACGCGGATGCCCTGCTCGCGCGCGTGGCGTATGAGGTCCCACACCACCAAGAAGTAATCCGAGAACCCCATCTCGGCCACGACGCGCAGTTCGTAGTCGAGTCGCTCACGGACCTCGTCACTGAGTTGCTCGCCATAGCGCTCGCGCGCGCCGGCGAGGGTCAAGTGGGCCAAGAGTTTGTCGGCACCCTCCTTGTGCGTCGCACCGGCTAGTTCGGCGGGGATCGGGAACTCGGGCAGTGCGTTGTTGTCGAATTCGATGGTCAGGTCCACCCGCTCGGCGATGGCCAACGTGTTGTCACAGGCTTCGGGAATGTCGCGGAAGAGATAGCGCATCTCCGCGGCGGATTTGAGGTAGTGCTGGTCACTGTGGAAGCGGAACCGCTGTGGATCGGCCACCAGCGAGCCGGTGCCGATGCACAGCAACGCGTCGTGCATGGCGGCGTCACCGTGATTGACGTAGTGAAGGTCGTTAGTGGCTAGGAGCGGCGCGTTCAGGTCGCGGGCGATCTCCAAGAGATGCGGGTTGGTGCGGACCTGTTCGGGGATGCCGTGGTCCTGCATTTCAATGAAAAAATTCTCGGGTCCAAAGATCGTTTGCAGCCGACCCGCCAATTCGAGTGCCTTGCGGTAGTCGTCGTGTAAGAGTGCCTGGAGCACGACCCCTCCCAGACAACTCGAGGTGGCGATGAGACCTGACGAGTGCTCGCTCAGCAGTTCCCAGTCGAGACGGGGCTTGTAGTAATAGCCCTCGAGGAAGGCACGCGAGGACAGTTCGCGCAGGTTGCGATACCCGTCATTGTTGGTGGCCAGCAAGGTGAGGTGGTGATAGAGCTTCTGCCCTCCCTCGGTGTCGCCGCCGGTGTCGTCCATCTTGCCGCGTCGCGGCGGGCGGTCGAAGCGCGAATTAGCGGCCATGTAGGCCTCAAGACCGATGATGGGTGTCACGCCGTGCTTGCGACACGTCTCGTAGAAGTCGATCACACCGTAGAGGTTGCCGTGGTCAGTGATGCCGATCGCGCGCTGACCATCAGCTTTGGCGGCCAGCACCAACTCCTCCACGCGCGCGGCGCCGTCGAGCATTGAATACTCGGTGTGGTTGTGGAGATGGACGAAGCTGTCAGCCATGGGCTAGGGACTTTCCGCGGTCGGCCACGAGATGTCGTGACGGGCCGAATCTAGCGAGATGATGTGACACGCCACGGCGCGTCAGAGGTACGTTCCGGCGCGCGGCTCGCCGGTGCCGGGATTGAGCGAGCGCTCGCGCATCTTCTCGAGTTGCGCGGCGGCGGCGGCCTGTTGGGCGAAGAGCGACGCCTGGATGCCGTGAAAGAGTCCTTCGAGCCATCCGACCAACTGAGCCTGGGCGATACGCAGTTCGGACTCAGTGGGTATCTCGGCGCTGAAGGGCAGGACCATTCGCGATAGCTCGCCGCCCAGGTCCGGCGAGAGGGCACCCGAGAGTTCGTGGATCGAGATCTCGTAGATCTCGCGCAGTCGCGCCCGTCCCGCTTCATCGAGTGGGGCCGAACGTGCTTCGTCGAGGAGATTCTTGACCATGGCGCCGATTCGCATCACCTTGGCGGGCTGGGAGATGAAATCAGTATCTGGTTCCGGGGTCCCCTGGGGTGACGCGTCACCCTGGCCGGGTGACAACACTTCGTCGGGATTGACGGTGACGTTGACGTTGGGGTCTTGTTCCACACCTTCGAGTGTGCCAGAAAATCCTCCGGTCGGGGACACGATGGACGGCAGTCGTTCGCCGATAGACTGCCACCGTGAGGGTGTCTACGCGTGGAGATTACGCCAGTCGCGCACTGTTGAGCCTGGCCCTGGGCGCCGATCTGTCGGTGCCCACCTCCGTGCGCGACCTCGCCGAACGCACCGGACTTCCCCAGCCATACTTAGAGCAGATACTGCTCATCTTGAAGGGTGTCGGGCTCGTACGCTCCAAGCGCGGAGTGGGTGGTGGCTACGTGCTCGCTCGCGACGCCGAGAGCATTACCTTGGCCGAGATCGTCGCGGCCGTCGACGGACCCATCGTCGCGGGCGACTTCGGCGAACCCCACCGAGACGGCGCGTGCGACCACGAGGGCCAGTGCGTCCTGCTGGGGGTGTGGGCAGACGTGGGAAATCACATGCGAGAGCACTTGGCCAGCTTCACCTTGGCCGACATGGTCTTGCAGGCTCGTGGGATCAAACCACAGCGTCGGGCCCACGAAGCCGCCAACTAGCGGTTTCTAAGACCTAAGTAAATTCAACCAATGCGTCACTACCACGTGGTAAATTAAATATGCGTCCATAGGAGAAATATCCCTGGGTCCAGCGCACTTCACCCCAAAAGGAGTTGCCGTGAACACACCCCGCCGATCGACAGTCAACACCAACGACATGCTGGGCCTCCTCATGCGAGACCTGGACCGCTACCCGATGCCCAACTATGACGAGCAGGTCGAATTGGCCAAGCGAGTCACCGCCGGTGACGAGGAAGCCAAGAAACAGATGGTCGCCGCCAACCTGCGACTCGTCCTGCACTGGGCCCGCCGTTACCAGGACCGCGGTGTGGAGATGGTGGACCTCGTCCAAGAGGGCACTTTTGGCCTCTTGCGCGCCGTCGAGAAATTCGACTGGGAGCGCGGCTTCAAGTTCTCGACGTACGCCACCTGGTGGATTCGTCAGGCCCTGCAACGCGCCGTGCAACAGCACGGGCGCACGATCCGCATCCCGCTCGAAGTCGGTGAGCAGCTACAACGCCTCGAGGCAACCTCGGCGGAATTGACGTCGCTCTTCGGCCGCAAGCCGACCGATGAGGAACTTGAAGAGGCCACTGGGATGAGCCGTGAGGTCCGCGAGGGCCTGCGCGGCCTCGCGGGCGTGACCGCCAGCCTCGATCAGCCGGCGTCCTCAGACTCAGCCACGACGCTGGGTGACCTGGTCGCGCCGAGCCAGCACGACTGGGTGGGTGACATCGAGCAAGGCATGATGGACCGCCAGTTGATGGACGCCCTCGACCAGTTGACCGACCTGCAACGTGAAGTCGTGACGCTGCGTTTCGGACTGAACGGCACCACTCCCCTGTCATTGCAGGCCACCGCGACCAAGATGGACATCGGCGTGCGACGCGTGCGTCGGGCCGAGGAGGAGGCGCTGGAGATTCTCCGCCACGACGCCACTGTCCTGGCCGCCCACGTCAACGTCTAAAGGTCGCGGCGCTCTCCCAACAGTGCTACGAGGTCCTCGGGTAGATTCGCACCCGCACTGATCGCCTCACCCGTTCGCGGGTGCTGGAAGGCCAACGTCCTCGAATGAAGCCAGAAACGGTCTTCCGGCAGTCGACGGTCACGTCGGTGCCCGTAACGCGGGTCATTGACGACGGGGTGCCCGATGGTCGCCATATGCACGCGGATTTGATGGGTTCGCCCGGTATCAAGCGTCAATCGCAGCAGCGTCGCGGCGTGGGGCTTGTCGATGCGTTCGAGCACTTCATAACCGGTGCGTGCGGGTCGCCCGTCCGCACGTACCGCCATCAACGTGGGCGTCCGAGTCGATCGACCGATGGGAGCGTCAACGACGCCGCGCTCCTCGGCCACGTGTCCCTCCACCAGACCCAAGTAGGTGCGGTCCATCTCACGAGTGGCTAACTGGTCACGCAGACTCACCAGCCCCTCAGCGGTCTTGGCGACGACGAGGACCCCAGAGGTCCCCTTGTCGAGTCGATGCACGATACCGGGGCGGAACGGGTCACTCAGGCCCTCGTCGCTCAGAGCCTGCATCTGGGGGAAGAGAGCCAACAGCCCGGCGACCAGGGTCCCAGTGCGCTGTCCGGCTCCTGGATGCACCACCTGGCCCGCGGCTTTGTTGATCACGGCGAAATCCTCGTCGTCGAGCACCACGTGCACCGGAACCGACGCGTCGGGCTCGACGAAGCCCGACTCGGGCGCCGGCAAGATCGCCACGAGGTGTTGCCCCTCCTCGAGCACCAACGAACCCTTGACCACGACCTTGCCATCGACCGACACAGCCCCCTCGCCGACCATGTCGGTGGCCTCAGACCTCGAGAGGCCCGTCAGCATGGAGATGACGCGGTCAACACGAATGGCGTCGAGCGTGCTGGGTACCACGAGATCGAGCGTTTCGCCGTCGAAGGCATCGAACTGGTCACTCATCGCTGGACCAGGCTCGAACCACGCAGCATGGCCACCATGAGCACAATGAATCCCACCGTGACGCTCGCGTCAGCCAGATTGAAGATGGGGAACCAGCCCACCGAGATGAAGTCGGTCACCTGGTGAGGCACCCGCACGAGTCGATCGATCTCGTTGGACACTCCCCCGCCGAGTAATAGTCCGAATCCCACGGTCGCGAGTCCGGGCGTCGCCTGAAACGCCACGAACATCACCACCAGCACAATGGCGAGGACGACCAACGTGGTGACGACGGGACCCGAGCGATCAAGTGAAAAAGAGATACCCCCGTTATAGGTCAATCGCAGCCACAAGGGGCCCCAGACGTGGCGCCCCTTCGTGCCCAGGGCGTGACGAGCCCACCATTTGCTCAGCGTGTCCACGATGATGACCCCGAGGGCCCACAACAAGACCTGGGCGTTGATGCGTCGATCTAGACGCTGGCGCGGCACGTCACACAGGTGAAGACCGGCAACTGGAACTGGAGCCGAGGCTTGGAAATCGGTTCGAAGCACTCGTCGCAGCGTCCGTAGCTGCCGTCATCGATACGCGACAGGGCCACGTCGATCTCGTCCACCTTCAACCGCAGGGCGGTCGCGAAGTCCTTGAGCTGGTCTCGCTGGATGTCCGAAGCGACGCTCGAGCCGTCCTCGTCGTCGTACTCCAGACGCTCACGGTCCACGAGCATCTCGTTGGCCTCGTCGTCACTCACCGCGATTTGCTGCAGGGTCGATTCGCGCGCCTCGAGGAGCAATCCGCGCAACTCCTCCAAGAACTCGGGGTCGTCGCCGTAGGGCTTGGAGTGCATCTTTCGGTCCAGCGCCTCCTGGCGCTTGTGCTCCTCGGCCTCACGACGCTCCTGACGCTTGAGTTCCTCGTGGTTACGGCGTTCGATCTCACGAAGTTTTCTCTGCTTCTCGGCCTCGATCGCCTTGCGCTTAGCATCGATCTCTCGCTGCTTCTTGGCCTCGATGGCCGCCTTCTCACGGGCCTTGCGCTGAATCTCTCGTTCCTTCGCGACAGCTTTGGCCTTGGCCTCGCGCTCCTTGGTGGCCTTGGCGGCGGCAGCGGCCTTGGCCTTGGCGGCGAGGGTCTTGGCCTTCTCCGCGGCTTTGGCCTTGGCCTCG
>Ga0182030_10016173_pt1 | contig 14564 bp, 3 predicted proteins | sample 812S3MmetaG_FD_121299 | JGI IMG/M metagenome (GOLD analysis project Ga0182030, IMG submission 121299) | Permafrost microbial communities from Stordalen Mire, Sweden - 812S3M metaG (Illumina Assembly) | ecosystem: Environmental > Terrestrial > Soil > Wetlands > Permafrost | place: Sweden... | reverse complement strand
CCCTCTCGATCCTGCACTTCACCGCCGCCCCGACCCTGGGCGTCGTCCATCTCCCCGGCCCCTGCGGCGGCATCTTCCTCGACAGCCCCCCAGACGTCACCAGCCACACTCGCGCCTTCACCCTGCTCAGAGCCTCCGCCCTCACCCCAGCCGCGACCGCGCAACTGCTCCTGGACATGGCCGCACGCTCATCGGCTGCTTGGAACCAGACCAGGCCGACGAGTTGCGCGAGCATGCACTCAGGTTGGTGAGACCGGCCAGCAGCCGGTTCAAGGTACTGCGGGTTTTCAGCGGCCCTAGCACTGACTTAGGCGCGAGGGCCAGGCAAGTCATCCGCGCCGAACTCGGCCAAGGCGATGCTGATAGTTGATACCGGACTCTCGTGCTTCCCTAAACACCTTGATTATGCCGCGGAAGCGGCGGCAGGAATGTGTATCGGTGAGAGCTGGGATTGAAATTCTCATCCGAACGGACCGTGGTGCTTTCACTCGCCGACTGATCAGCGCGCCGCGCCTCAGGTTAACCTTGCATATTGCATTCAGCGAGCAAAGGACCGCAGTTCAACACGTTCCCTCGGGTACCGATGCCTGGGTCATGAAGAGGCTGGCGGCCGGCCGGTACGCTTTGCCTGTGGATTTACCCGGCGGCAGCGGCTGATCGCGAAGGAATCCACCTTATTGTGCAAACCAGGGTAAATTATTAAGAGCCAGCGATGGCAAGACCCATGGTTCTGCTGCGAGCGGTGATCATTTGTGCTCCGATTGAGGCGGCTGCTGGCAAGATAGACTTTCGGACCCGTCGTCCGGCGGGTATCCCTGCGGGCATCTGGAGGAGACGGCACCGTGGCGCAGCCGGTTCAGCGCTGGAGTGAGGTGACCCCCTCCCAGTTCACCCACGAGGCCGAGGGGCTCAACCTCGTCCGGTCCCTGCTGCCAGCCAACGCGCCGTTCCGGGCCTGGTCGAACTTCGAGTTCCGCGACGGCCATGGCAAATGGCACGAGGTGGACCTGCTGGTGCTGGGCCGGCGCCGGCTGCACCTGGTGGAGCTGAAGTATTATTCCGGCACCTTGCGCGGTGACGACCTGACCTGGCGGCGCGACGGTCACCGCGCCGAGGACTCCCCGCTTAAGCTCACCCGGCGCAAGGCGCAGCGGCTGGCCAGCAAGCTGCAGGATGAGCTGATCCGCTGGGCCCAGGAGACCGGCGCCACCATCCCCGAGGCCCGCACCGTCGTGCCGTTCGTCCAGGAGTCCGTCTTCCTGCACCACCCGGGGATCCGGTGCCTGCTGGCGCCCGCCTCCCGGATAGACCTGTTCGGCTTGGACGGCAGCGAGAGCAGCACGGGCCTGCCCGGCATTTCGCAGCGGCTGCTTGAGCCGGCCACGCCCCAGCAGTCCGTCCCCGCCCGCCGCGACGAGACCATCGCCACACTGATGAAGCGGATCGGAATCGTTCAGCGCCGGCAGCGTGAGGCCGGCTCCTGGGTGATCGACGAGGATCCGCTCGGGGAAGGCGACGGCTGGCAGGACTGGCCGGCGTTCCACCGGGTGGCCACCACCGACCGAGGCCGGATCCGCTTCCTGGTCACCCCGCCGGGTGCGATGGCCACCACGCGGGCCAAGATCCGGCAGGTCGCCGAGCATGAATACCGCATCATGTCGCGGCTGGCGAACGAGCGGCTGCTGCGCCCGCGGGACATGGTGGACAGTGAACTCGGCGTCGGCCTGGTGTACCCGCTCGATGACCGCTTCCAGCGGCTCGATCTGTGGCTGGCCGACCATGCGGGCAGCTTGTCGGCAGAAGCACAGCTCAAACTGCTGCGGGAGGTCGCCGAGGCGGTCGCGTACGCGCACGGGAACCGGGTCGTGCACCGCGGCCTGACGCCGCACGCCGTCTCGGTCCGGCCGCTGGCCGACGGCGGGATGCGCGTCCTGGTCGGTGACTGGCAGAGCGCGGGCGCGGTGGCGGGACCTGCGCTGACGGGGTTGTCCGGCAGCGGGGTCACCGGTCTGATGGGCGCCGCTGACGGCGCCAGCCCAGCGGCTGACCAGCCGAGCGCGGTGATGCGCCCGGGGGCCGTGGACGTGGACCGGCGGCTGACCGAGGCGTTCCAGGCACCGGAAGGCGTGTGGAACCGCGACGCGGACCGGATCCGCCTGGACGTGTTCGCCCTGGGCGCCCTGGCCTACTACGTGCTGGCCGGTCATCCGGCTGCTTCTGACCGTGCGGCTCTGCGCGAGCGGTTGCACCGCGACGGTGGCCTGGACCTGGCGGCTGACCTGCCGCAGGTGCCCTCAGCAGTCCGGGCGCTTGTGCTCGAGTCGACCCGGCCCGCGGTGAGCGAGCGGCTGCCGGACGTTCGGTCGTTCCTGGAACGACTGGCCGACGCGGAGCGGTCCGTGGCAGGCCCAGCCGAGGAGGTCATCGACCCGCTAGAGGCAGCCCCCGGCTCGGTGATCGACGGCCGGTTCCGGCTCGAACGCCGCCTCGGCGCCGGGTCCACCGCCGTCGGCTTGCTGGTCACCGACCTGACTATCGCCGACTCGGGCCCGGACGCCACCCGAGTGCTCAAGGTCGCGATCGACGACGCCGCGGCCGCGCGGATCGCCGACGAGGCCGGAGTGCTCTCCGGGCTGACCGGCCCTCGACTGGTGCGGCTGGTCGAAGGCCCGCTCGACGTCGGCGGCCGCCAGGCCCTGGTGCTGGAGAGCGCCGGCGAGGAGACGCTGGGCGAGGTGCTGCGCGGCCGCGAGCGGCTGTCCCTGGACCTGCTGGAACGGTGGGGCACCGACCTGCTGGAGGCGCTGGTGGCCCTGGACCGGGCCGGCGTCGATCACCGGGACATCAAGCCCGCCAACCTCGGCGTCCGGGAGGGCCGCGGTGACCGAGCGAAACACCTCGTGCTCTTCGACTTCTCCCTGTCCCGAGCCGGAGCTACCGCCGTGACGGCCGGCACGCATCCCTACCTCGACCCGTTCCTCGACGCACCGGAACGCGGGCGGCACGACTCGGCCGCGGAGAGGTATTCGGCCGCGGTCGTGCTCTTCGAGATGGCGACCGGAGCGGCCCCGCGGTTCGGCGACGGCTATTCCGATCCCGCGTCGGTCCGCGACGAGGCGACCGTCGAGGCCCGCATGTTCGACCCGGCGGTGGCCGAAACGCTCGTCGCGTTCTTCCGTACCGCGCTGGCCCGCAACGCCAAGGAACGTCACGACACGGCCGTGGACATGCTGGCCGCCTGGCGGTCGGTGTTCGCCCCGGTGCCCAAGACCATCCCCGACGACGCCGGGGAACGTGCCGCCGCTGCGGAGCCGGCGACCCCGCTGTCCGATGCCGGGCTGTCCGCCCGTGCGCTGTCCGCGCTGGAACCCTACGGCGTGGTCACCGTCGGCGATCTGGTCGCCGTCGACCCGGTGCGGCTGAATCGCCTGTCCGGGGTGGCGGAGGCAACCCGCCGGGAGGTCAAGGCCCGGGCCAGGCAGTGGCGGGACAAGTTCGGCCTCGCCGTCACCGGCCGCGGACAAGACCGCCAAACGCCCCCGGGGCCAGACAATGCGGCGCTGCCCGATCCCGTCGCGGCGGCGGAGCTCCTCTTGGCCCACGCCGGGCCGGCCCGTGCGGCGTCGCGCCGCGCCACCGCCCGCCTGCTCCTTGGGTTGGACCCCGGGCTCGACCCCTTCGCCAGCCAGAACGAACTAGCCGGGCTGCTCGCCGTGACCAGGGCGCGGGTGGCCCAGCAGGTGAGCGCCCTGCAGGACGGGTGGGCGACCCACGCGGGGTGCCGCGACCTGCTCGACGCCATCGCGGCGACCGCCCGGCAGGCACTCGCCGACGTGGGTGGCGTCGCCACCGTCGACGAGCTAGCCGGGGCCGTCCTCGCCGCGCTGCCCCCGTCGGCTGGCACCCCGGACCCGGTACCGCCGGCCCGGATCGCCGCGGGTTTGCTGCGCCTGGCCCTGGACCGGGCCCAGGCGCTGAACCGGGCCGACGCGGGCGAGGAGCAGATCGCCGCTCGCCGCCGGGACGGCAGGATCGCCCTGCTCGCCACCGATCCCGCCCTCCTCGACCCGGCCGAAGCGCTCGGCCGCACGGCTGACCAGCTCGTCGCGCAGGCCCGGACCGCCGGTGAGTCGTTGGTGCCCGCCGCCCGCGCGGCGCAGCGGCTGCAGGATGGCTGGGTTCGTGCCGCCGCAGGCCAGGTGCCGTCACCGGTCGCGCTCAGCGACGGACGGCTGCTGCGGCTCGCGGCGGCGCTGGCCGCCGAAGCTGTCCTGTCCGGGTCGAATGAGCTGTACCACCGTGACCTTCCGGTCACCGACGCGCTCGCGCTCGCGCTCAAGGGCGTCGGCGGGTCCCAGCCGGTGACGGCGCACGAGGTCCGCGACCGGGTGCGGGCCAGATTCCCCGCCCTGCCGCCATTGCCCGAACGGCCCCGGCTCGACCAGCTCCTTAATGAGGCCAAGCTCGGCTTGGTCTACGACGACGCAGAACACGGCTATCGTTCGCCGACCCGCGCCGCTGACACCAAGGGCCTGGCCTCACGTCAGGCCACCGTCACCGCGCCCGCAGGCCCGCAACTGATAACCGGCGGACGATCCGGGCACCGCCTGGCCGAGAGCGCCGCCACCCGGTCATTCCTCGCCCTCGGCGTGGACGCCGACCGCACCGACCGTGCCGTCGACGCGCTGACCAGCCGGTGCGGCGCCGCGCTGGTCGACGTGACCCAGGTTCTCATCGAGGCCATGCGGACTCAGGCCGCGGCGGTCGGCCTGCCGTGGGACATGGTTCAGGCCGCCGACGCCGCGGCGCCGGGCAGCCGGGACGCGGCCGGGATCACGGCGCTTGTCCAGCGCAGCCTCCCCGCCGTCGAGGCAGCGATCGGCGCGGCGGCCTCCGACGCGCCCGAGGGAACGCGCCCCGTCCTGCTCACCGAGATCGCCCCGCTCGCCCGGTACGGCCACCTGGCCACGCTGAGCCGCTGGACAGACCTCGCGGCCCGCCGGCCGCAGGCGATCTGGGTGCTCGTCCCGCAACTGTCCGGCAGCCGGGGCGCCATCATCGACAAACGCCCCCTGCCGCTCGCCGCCCCCGGGCAGTTCTTCCGCCTCGACGCCGAATGGATCGATGCCCGCCCCACCGTCTCCGCCGCAGAAGGAACCTCATGACCGCGACACCCGCCCTCACCACGGACCTCCAGCGGCAGGTCCTGCTCCTAGAGGACGACCTGCGCGCCAGGGTCGCAGCCAACGCCGACTTGGAAGGACGCTGGAAGCAGGAACACCAGCGCGCCCGCGACAAGGAGCGCACCGCGGCGTCCTGGGTCGCGTGGCGCGACGACCGGGTTACCCAAGCCGCGGTCGCCTGGGTGCTCACCACCGTGTTCATCCGTTTCTGCGAAGACAACGCCCTCGTCAAGCCGGTCTGGATCGCCGGACCGGAAAGCCGTCGGCAAGAAGCACTCGACGCCCAGCTCGCGTTCTTCCGCACCCACCCCGAAGACACCGACCGCGAATGGCTCCAGTCCGCGATCGACCACCTCGCGGGTCTGCCCGCGACGAAGGCGCTGGTCGACTCCCATTCCGCGCTGCACCTCGTGTCCCCGTCCGGTAACGCGGTCACGGCGCTGCTCGATTTCTGGCGACGCCGCAGCGACGACGGCGCGCTCATCCACGACCTGGCGGATAGCTCGCTGTCCACCCGGTTCCTCGGTGACCTGTACCAGGACCTGTCCCAGCACGCGAAGGACACCTACGCCCTGCTGCAAACCCCGGTCTTCGTCGAAGAGTTCATCCTCGACCGAACCCTCGAACCAGCCCTGAAAGAACGTCCCCTCGAAGGCTTCAAGCTCATCGACCCCACTTGCGGATCCGGCCACTTCCTGCTCGGCGCCTTCGACCGCCTCCTCGACCGCTGGAACCGCCACGCCCCCGGCCTAGAAACCCAGGCCCGCGTCCAAGCCGCGCTCGACGCCATCCACGGCGTAGACCTCAACCCCTTCGCCGTCGCCATCGCCCGCTTTCGCCTCACCGTCGCCGCGCTGCTAGCGTCGGGCCTCACCTCGCTGGAAGCCGCCCCGGCGTTCACCTTCCACCTGGCCGTCGGCGACTCCCTCATCCACGGCCCCGACCCCCACGTCCTCCCCGGAATGAGCGACCGAAGCGCCTTCATGCCGTTCACATACGCAACCGAGGACGGCCCGCTTCTCCTGACGATGCTGGAGGAAGGCCGCTACGACGTCGTGGTGGGAAACCCGCCCTACATCGCGGTCAAAGACAAGGCCCTCAACCAGATCTACCGATCTAAATACTCCAACGTCTGCAAAGGGAAGTACAGCCTCGCCGTACCGTTCATGGCGCAATTCTTTGCCTTGGCAAAGGACGCCGAGCAGGCCGGTTGGGTTGGCCAAATCACAGGCAATTCGTTCATGAAACGCGAATTCGGCACCAAGCTCATTGAGGACTTTCTCGCCCACCAGGACCTGCGGCTGGTCGCCGACACCTCTGGCGCGTTTATCCCCGGTCACGGCACCCCGACCGTCATCATCGTGGGTCGCCACCGACGACCGGTGGGCGTGACTGTACGCGCGGTGCTCGGAGTGCGCGGCGAGCCCGGCCGGCCGGCCGATCCTGCCAAGGGAACGGTATGGACCTCGATCGTTGAACATATTGCGGACTCGAACTGGGATGACGACTGGGTAACCATCACCGACCTCAACCGATCGCTGCTGACGACCCACCCCTGGAGCCTGGGCGGCGGCGGCGCTGTGGAGTTGCAGCAGATCATCGAGTCCGCTCCCCGGCGGCTGTCTACTATTGCGGCCTCCATTGGAATTATGTCGGTGACCGGCGAGGATGATTTCTTTCTGCACGGATCCACCAGTTCTATACAACGTCTACGGTGGCTAAACACCATCCATTTGGTCGAAGGTGAGATTCTCCGTGACTGGGGGTTTTCGGCGGATCCGGCCATTGCTGGATGGACATATGACGCCGATCTCCGTTTGATGCCGCTTGAGAGCCTTGGCGCACTCGGTCATTGGTTGACCGCCTACCGCTCTGCGCTGAATAAACGGAAGCGCTTCGGTGTGCCGATGGTGGAACGTGGTCTCGCGTGGTACGAATGGCAGGAACTATACCGCTCGAAGCTGGCATCGCCATTTTCGATTGCATTCGCGTTTGTAGCGACGCACAACCACTTCGTGGTCGATCGGGGGGGAAAGGTATTCAACCGGTCCGCGCCAGTCATCAAGCTGGCGGAGGGGGCGACGGAGGACGAGCATCTCGCGTTGCTGGGGGTGCTCAACTCATCGACGGCGTGCTTCTGGCTCAAGCAGAACAGCCAGAGCAAGGCGGGAAGCGGAATCGGGCGCGGCATTCAGCCCGAAGACTGGATGGATCGCTACGAATTCACGGGTACCACGTTGGAGGACTATCCGCTGCCCGGCGTTCTGCCTCTCGAGCGGGGGCAGGCGCTTGATCGGCTGGCGAGAAGGCTGGCGGCGCAGGCGCCCGCTGCGGTCTGTGCTGACCAGACGCCGACTCCCGCCTTGCTGGTCGAGGCCCGATCCAAGTCCGATGACATCAGGGGGTGGATGGTTGCCGAGCAGGAAGAACTGGACTGGGAGGTATACCGCCTCTACGGGCTCATAGATGAGGATCTGACCCACGACGGCGACCTGCCTGGGGTACCGCTGGGGGAGCGGGCGTTCGAGATCGCGTTGGCTCGGGCAGTCCAGGTGGGCGAGGAGGACACGGCCTGGTTCGCCCGGCACGGGTCCGTGCCTGTCACGCAGCTGCCGGCGCACTGGCCGCAGACGTACCGGAGAACGGTGCAGCGCAGACTCGACATCATTGCCTCCAATCCATCGATCCGGTTGCTGGAGAAGCCTGAGTACAAGCGGCGGTGGCTTTCGGAGCCGTGGGAGAAGCGGCAGGAGCAGGCGCTCCGCAAGTGGCTGCTGGATCGGCTGGAGGACCGGCGGTTCTGGTTTGATGGGCAGGGACGGCCGTTGCCGCGGAGCGTGGCGCAGTTGGCCGATGACGTGACTCGCGACGCCGACTTGGTGTTGGTGCTGGCGTTGTGGGAGGGGCGGCCGGATGTTCCGGTTACGCAGTCGCTGGTGCGACTCCTTGCCGACGAGGCGGTGCCGTACCTGGCTGCATACCGGTACAAGGACTCAGGGCTGCGCAAGCGCGAGGCGTGGGAGGAAACCTGGCGGCTGCAGCGGCTTGAGGATGCCGGGGAGAAGATTGGCCCGATCGCGGTGCCGCAGAAGTACACCTCGGCGGACTTCCGGAAGAACTCGTACTGGCAGGCGCGGGGCAAGCTGGATGTACCGAAGGAGCGGTTCATCCTCTACCCGGACGCAGGCCGGGAGACCGATCCGACGCCACTGCTGGGCTGGGCTGGGTGGGATCATGCTCAGCAGTCGTTGGCCCTGTCCTTGATCATCGGGGATCGGGAGAAGGATGGCTGCGACGACGGCCGGCTCGTCCCGCTGATGGCGGGGCTGGCCGAGTTGCAGCCGTGGGTTGAGCAGTGGCATGGCGAGGTCGACTCCGACTACGGGGTTAGCCTGGCTGCGTTCTGCCGGGAACAACTCACCGCCCGCGCCGCCCAGGTCGGCAAGACGCTGGACGAACTGGCCGCTTGGCGTCCCGCCCCGGCTACGCGCGGTCGCCGGGCACGGAGCGCCGAATGAGTTACGGATGTAGTTGTGCGAGGTTTGACGCCATGAAAGCAGGCCGGCAGTGAGCGCGCTGTTGCGTGAAGTCCTCGACATCCCTGAGCAATGGGGCGCCGAGGATTATGTGCTGCGGTTGACCGACAGCATCGAACCGGCCGCGGTCGCCCGCACGGTCGACGAGTACGTGGTCACGCCCGCGCTGGCGGAGGCGTTCGACGCGGCGCTCGGGCTGGTTTCCGAGTCGCTTACGTCGGGGGTGAGCCGGGGCGCGTTCCTGGCCGGGTCGTTCGGCTCAGGTAAGAGTCACTTCATGGCGGTCCTGCACGCCCTGCTGCGGCACAACCCGGTCGCCCGGGCCAAGGCCGAGCTGCAGCCGGTCGTCGCCCGGCACGACGATGTGCTGCTGGACAAGAACGTGCTGCCGCTTGCCTTTCACCTGATCGGTGCGGAGTCGCTGGAGCAGGCGTTGTTCCGCGGGTACATCCGGCAAATCAATCGGCTGCATCCCGGGGCGGTCCTGCCCGCGCTGCACGAGTCTGACGGCATCCTCGCCGATGCCGAGCGGCAGCGGGACCGCGACGGGGATGAGCGTTTCTTCGCCGGGCTCAACGGCGGCGCGGACGCAGCTAGCGGCGGCGACCGGTGGTCGAATCTGCTCGGCGAGGGAACGTGGACCCCCGAGACTTACGCGGCCGCCCGCGCGGCCGAGCCGGGGTCGGACTCGCGCCAGCTTCTGGTGACCGCGCTGGTCCAGAACTACTTCAGTGCGTATACCCAGCAGGCGTCCTACGTAGACCTGGCCACCGGGCTGGCAGCGATAGCTACGCATGCGAAGGGGCTGGGCTACGACGCTGTCGTGCTCTTCCTGGACGAGCTGGTGCTGTGGCTGGCGTTCTCGATGCAGGACCGCGAGTTCTTCCGCCGGGAGTCCCCGAAGCTGAGCATTTTCGTAGAGTCTTCCGCGGGGGCGCGCGCGATCCCGCTGATCTCCTTCGTGGCCCGGCAGATGGACCTGCGGCGGTGGTTCGCCGACGCAGGTGCAAGCGGCGCCGAGCAGGAGGCTCTGGACCAGGCATTCCGATTCCAGGAGGGGCGCTTCAGCACCATCAAGCTCGGCGATGACAACTTGCCGTATGTGGCGAACAGGCGGCTGCTGCGACGGCGGGCGGACAACCCGCAGGCCGAACAGGTGCTCGCTGATGCGTTCTCGCGGCTGGACCGGCGTTCGGATATCTGGGACGTGCTGCTCGACGGGGTCAACACCGATGACCGGCACCGCGGCGCCGACGAGACGGCGTTCCGGTTGACGTACCCGTTCTCTCCGGCCCTGGTGTCCACACTGCGGGAGCTGGCCAGCGCCATGCAGCGGGAACGGACCGCGCTGAAGGTCATGCAGCAGATGCTCGTCAACCGGCGGGACACGCTGACCGTGGACGACATCGTCCCGGTGGGCGACTCTTTCGACTACATCGTGCAGGGCCGGGACGCCCTCGACCCGCAGGTTGCCGCGCTGTTCCGGTCGGCCACGGCCTTGTACCGGGAGAAACTGCGGCCGATCATGCTGGCCGCGCACAACCTCACCGAGAGTGACGCCACTAAGGATCCTGGCGGGCTGCCGCCCGGGTTCCGGGCTGATGACCGGCTGGCCAAGACGCTGCTGCTGTCGGCGGTCGCGCCCAAGGTCCCGGCGCTGAAGGAGCTGACCGCCGCTCGGCTGGCCTCGCTCAACCACGGCTCGATCAAGTCCCCGCTGCCCGGCAGCGAGGCGGGCATCGTGCTGGCCAAGGTGAAGGAATGGTCCCGGCGGGTGCCGGAGATTCACGTCGGCGGCGACCCGCGGAACCCGGTGATCCGGGTGCAGCTCTCCGACGTCGACTACGAGTCCGTCGTGGAGAACGCCAAGGGTGAGGACAACGACGGCCGGCGCCGCGAGCTCATCAAGGACCTGGTGCGGGATGCTCTCGGGATCACCGCGCGTGATGCCGATATTTTCGGCGCCTATGCGCACCCGGTGATCTGGCGTGGCTCACGCCGCGCGGTGGACGCGGTGTTCGGCAACGTGCGGGACGCCGGTTGGCTGAACGAGGACCACTTCCGGGCCCGCCCCGGAACCTGGCGGTTCGTGATCGACTACCCCTTCGACGAACCGGGACACTCAGCGGCGGAGGATCTCGCCCGGCTGGACCGGTTGATCGAGGGCGGCCTGAAGTCCAGGACCATCGTCTGGCTGCCCAGGTTCCTGTCCGAGGAGCGGATGGGAGAGGTCCGCCGCCTGGTGATTCTGGAGTGGCTGCTCAGCGGGACGGGTGAGCGCTGGACCAGGCACGCCGACCACCTGTCCGAGGTGGACCGGGCCCAGGCCCGGGCGATCCTGGAAAGCCAGCGGACTGGCCTGCGGGAGGCGCTGCGCCGTGCGATGCAGGAGTGCTACGGCGCCGCCGTGCCATCGCCGGGGACGCTGGCCGAGGACGCCGGCCACGACCGGGTGCTGGTCAGCCTCGATCGCGGTTTCTCACCGGCCGCCCCGGTTGGCGCGGACCTGGCGGCGGCGTTCGGCAACCTTGTCGACCAGGCGTTCACCACGATCTATCCGGGGCACCCGCGGTTCGAGCCGGCCGACGTAGAGGTCACCGTGCGGGATCTGGCCGCGGTGTACGCGCATGTCGAGCGGGCGGTCGCCGACCGGGACGGGCGGGTGAAGCTGGAAGGGGACATCGCCGCTGTTCGCCGGGTCGCTAACGCTTTGCAGGTCGGGATGGCGGGCGAGACACACTTCCTGTTCGGCGACGACCGGTTCGGCCCGTGGGGCGCGGAGTTCGAGCGGGCGGCGGCCCGCGACGGCCTGCAGCCCCAGGACGCGGTCACGGTGGGCCGGATCCGGGGCTGGATCGACGCGATGCGTCCCGAACTTGGCTTGCGTGATGAGGTCGCCGACCTGGTCATGCTGGCCTGGGCCGCGCTGCGGCAGCGGGCCTGGTACCACCACGGCGCATCTGTCCCTGCCCCGCGGCCGGGACAGACCCGGCCGGACATGGAACTGAAGCCCGAGCCGCTGCCTTTGCCGGCCGACTGGCAGACAGCAACGTCTCGCGCGGAGTCCCTGTTCGGGATCCGGGTCAACCCGTACCTCACCGCGGCGGGCGTCGCCGAATTCACCGAGAGCCTCAGCAGTCATGTGGACATACTGGCCGACCCGGCCGGTGCGCTCGTCGCACGGTTGGAGAAGGCTTACCGGCACCTCGGGTTGCCTGTTGATCGCCCGGGCCGGCTAGCGACCGCCCGCGCTGGAGCCGCAGCGGTGGAAGCTTTGCGCCGGGCTGGCAGCCGGGTTCACCTCGTGGAGATCCTGGCCCGGACGGCGCTGCCAGCCACGGAGACCGCCGTCGCGAACTCGCTGAGTCGGGCGGCCCTCGTCACCACTGCGGTGGACGGATTCCGGTGGGAACAGCTTGCTCCGCTGCGTGACGCTGAGGAACGGGATGAGGAGCGAGGCCGGGCAGCCGCCAGCACACTGAGGACCCTGCGCGAGGCGGTAGAGGCCGATGAGTTCGCCACCCGGCTGGGACCTGCTCTTGTGGCCGCGGACGACGCGATCTTCGCGTGGCTCACCCCGCCGAAGAAACCGCACCCAACCGTCGGCGGTAGGGCCACAAGGGGCAAGGGCGCACCTGATCGTGAAGTACTCGAACAGGTGACCGCGTTCCTCGAAGCTCACCGTGACGAGGAGGTTGTCGTGCAGTGGCGGGTGCAGGAGTGACCGCGACGGCGAACCGGGCCACTCTTCCCGTCCTGCGGGCGTTGCTTGACCAGGCCCGCCGCAAGGACTTCAGGTCCGGGGTGCTCGGGGTGCGGGCCCGCCCGGAGTGGACGAGCCCGCCGACGTTCACCCATGCCGACGTGCCGGTGCGGGTGGTGCCATGCGTGTCCGTACTCGCCGTCCGCGAGGCATTGCTCGAGCGGGTGCGAGACCAGTGGCTGGTCGTGCTGACCGACCGGCCCGATGACGATCTCGGCGCCGGTGTCCTGAGCCACCTGGTGTGGCAGCGGTTGCGCACGCCCGACCCGTGGGACGCGGTCCGGCTCCGCTTCGCCGCCACCGGTGTCGACCCGGCGCTGACCGCCGCGGCCGACGATCGCGAGATCGCGATCGGCCTGCTGGTGGCATCCCCCGCGTCCGGGTGGCCGCCTGCGCCGGGCGGGGTGCTGACCCGTGATCATGCCCTGGGCGCGGTGGCCGCCATCCATCTGGGCCTCACCGACCCGGTGGTTGACGCCACCAGTGTCCTCGGCTGGACGGCTGACCTGGCGGTCGTCACCCGTGTCGCGGACCTGCGCGCGCTGGCCGGTGATGCCCTCACGGGCACCGTCCTGGACTGGGCCGCGGGGCGTGCCGGGGCGGCCAGCCAGCCGCTGCGGCACCTGCTGCGGGCCGGGGAAGCGCGGGACGCTGTCCCGCTCGGGCTGGTCGCCGGCCTCCTGACCCAGCCGGCGCCTGAGGCGATGCAACTGGCGCGTGAGGCCCTGATCCGCCTCGAGCCCCGGCTGGGCGGCACCACCCCAGCCTCCGCGGTGCTGCGGTCATGGGCGGGGGAGTCCTCCGCCGTCATCGCCGGGATGCTCCAGGATCCCGCGAGCCGCGCCAATGGTGAGGCCCTGCTCGCCCGGGCCGACGAACTGCTCACCGCCAGCCGTGCCGCCAGTCTGGCCGACGGGTCGGACTTGCTGCCTTCCGGACTGACCCGGCGGTTCGCGTCGCTGGCGGGCGCGCTGCGTGCCGCCCTGGCGGGCGCTGCGGCCCGGGCGGATGCCAACCCCGACCTTCCGCAGATCGCAGGCGCCGCCCTAGCCGACATCGAACAGGCGTGGATCCGGGTAGCGACCCACCGGCTCGCCGAAGCCGACCCGCGCACGGCGGCGTTCCACGCCGCGGTGCGGTTGGCGCGCTGGCTGGCGGATAGCTCCGCGGTCGGCGGGACATCCTTGCAGCTGCTGCTCGACCGGCATGCCGGCAGCGATGCCTGGGTCGACTCGGCCGTCAACGACGCCGCGCCCGGCGCGAGCGACCCCGACCTCGGGGCCGGGCTCGCCGCCGTCCTGGCCGCGGTGAGGGCACGGCGCGCCGCGCACGATGTGGCGTTCGGCCGTGCGCTGGCCGCACACACCAGCGACGATCCGCCCGCGGTGTCCGGGGCCCACAGCGGAGTCCGGCACCTGGAGGAACTGCTCCCTGATCTGGTCCTGCCGTTGGCCCGGACCGCGCCGGTGCTGTTGCTGGTCCTGGACGGGATGAGCGCCGGGGTGGGCGCCGAAGTGGTCGCCAGCGTGCTGTCGCGGACCGCCGATGGCTGGGCCGAGGCGTTGCTGCCCGGGCAGGCCCGCCGGGCGGCCGCGCTCGCGGTGCTGCCCACCTTGACCGAGGTCAGCCGGGCCTCCCTGTTGTGCGGTGAGTTGCGCACGGGCGGCCAGGACGTCGAGCGACGCGGGTATGACGCGCTGACCGGCGCCTACGGCCTGCCGGGCGCGGCCCTGTTCCACAAGAAGCCGCTGGATTCTTCCCGGCTCGGGTATGCCGTGGCCGATGACGTGGCCGCGGCTATCGCCGACGTGACCGGTCATCGGCTGGTCACGTGTGTGCTGAACACCATCGACGATGCCCTGGACCGTTCGGACCCGGGCGGCACCGAGTGGGGCACCGACGCCGTCAAGCACCTGGCGCCGTTGCTGGACCGGGCGCGGCACGCGGGCCGGATCGTCGTCCTGACTGCAGACCACGGGCACATCGTCGAACGCCGTCAGGGCACGCAGCGTTCCTACGCCTCGATCTCCAGCGGCCGGTCCCGCGCGGCGATCGAGCCCGCTGCCGACGGGGAGGTACTGG
>Ga0182030_10016171_pt1 | contig 14565 bp, 8 predicted proteins | sample 812S3MmetaG_FD_121299 | JGI IMG/M metagenome (GOLD analysis project Ga0182030, IMG submission 121299) | Permafrost microbial communities from Stordalen Mire, Sweden - 812S3M metaG (Illumina Assembly) | ecosystem: Environmental > Terrestrial > Soil > Wetlands > Permafrost | place: Sweden... | reverse complement strand
GGGTCATCCCTTTATCTGGGCCTTCTTTGATGACAATGGTCTTCCATGGAGCAGGAATAGGCTCAACAGGCGCCGCAACAAAGGACGCGGGAACTGCAGCTGGCGTCAGTGGTTCTGTGCTCGCAAGGAGAGCGGGTGTCATGGAGAGAGAAGTCACAAAGGCCAGGAATGATACGCGTAGCTTTTTCATCATTTATTCTCTTAAGAAAATGGGTTAAATCAGGGATATAAGATAACATATGCTTTTATGCAAATCCAGTAGGTGAACATTATGTCAGGCTGAACATATTGTGGTAATTTGCAAAGCGAGCTTTCCCGTCATCCTGATTGGCAACAAGTAGACAGCTAGTTGTTTCATTTGCTTGTTTGGTATACTTATAAGTAGAGTCGCTGCGCGACACATGTCTAACTGGATCCTTCACTACCGCCCGCTGCGCGGTCGTCCGTTCAGGATGACGGCTGCTGGGGGGCCAAGACTGTATCTGGCCCACCTTACTTTAAGAAAACCTCTTCTGAGCACTTTAAGAAAAACGCTTCTGAGTTTGGCAGTAAGGGATTAAACTCGGAGGCCTTCGCTGCAGCTAGGAAAGCTCTGATATGGATCGGATCCACTCTCCTGGATATATCGTAAGTATAGCGCAGGGCATCTTGCAGCAGCTTATCGAGTCCGTCTGTTGCCTGTATATGCTTCAACTCTAAGACAGAGAATAGGCACTTTAGGCGAGCGAGTTGACTAAGTTTCTCAAAATTGCCAAGCGCGTTACACAAAGATAGAAATAGTGAACGCCGCGTTAGCCCAATCTGTTTTGCGCCAGGGAATACCTCAGATATTTCTAAATCAGGTTTATAGATACCCTTAGTTGACTCTTGCTTTAAATCCTCTGCTGTGAAATCCGGGATAAAGTCGCGCATCATCTTAAGAATTTCTGGGGTTTCCTTATGATTAATGGACGTTAAAGCCTTCAAAATGACCTTATAAAGACTGCGTTCACCATCATACAACTTATCCCCGTAATATAACCGCTGTTTATGGACGGAAACGATTACTTCCAACAAACCGCACGTGTCAGGTCTTGCTATCCTGATTAAACCCATGACATTATTCAGGTCACCTCTTGAGCCATGCAGAAACATCTCGAGACCTAAAGCATCTCCAGTCATCTGAGTATACGCTGCAATTGCTCGATGAAGAATCTCATCAGGCAGTTTTCCTGTAGACGTAAGCTGAAACCCTAAACTTTTAGCTCCATAAACAACTTCTTGCATGCGCATTGCCAGCCAACCTGGCCCCTTATGGTCCCAGTTCACACCTGGGTGGAGGCGAATAGGATCATCTGTTGCTTTCAACAAACTAGCCATACGCATAAACCCATAAAATTGCTCTTCCGTAAATTTATACCTCTCAAAGAGCCAATCAACGTATTTCTCAGCATCCCCCTCATGTAGCAAGGTCACCTTATAACCAGACTCCTTGAGCGAAAAATAAGCGTCTCTCGTTATAGTGCCGCCCCAGCATTCAACGGCTTCTGTAGAGAGTGTCGTAACTTTATCTTGCTGCCCCCTAAAGATCAGTTCCTTCAGATGGGGGAACCTCTTGAGTTCAGCAATAAAATCACTGAGAGTCGTTTTTGTGCTGAGATAGTCAGCAAATGGTTTACCACCCCAGTCGTGGGTCTGAAGGCCCAGTTTAAAACAATCTTCTCTCGTCAGTTGGTAGAGGTTTAGCCGAGTCACCTGTGGGTCTGAGACAATACGGGTCAGGTCTAGTTTCCCAGCAATAGTTGCGTAAGTGAAATCGGGAAAAGCATCTGACATTCTGGTTACAACAGTTGTATGTTGAGCTGGCTCAATAACAGCAGCACAGCGGGCGCAGAGAACCGCTGCTGGTTCTGTGCTTGCATGGAGAGCGGGTGTTATGGATAGAGATGTCACAAAGGCTAGTAGTGATAGGAATAGCTTCGTCATCATTTATTCTCACTACAAAATGGGTTAAATCAAAGCTATACGATTACATATGGCTCATGCAGACAATACCTAAATATCAGAAAATTTACAAGCCGAATGTCTATTGATCAGATTTGCGCTGAACAGGTGGGTTTGATGCAATCTTCTGCCCCCGTCCGTTCAGGATCACGGGGGACGGGAGTATTCGCTTTGCTAACTATCCTCACTTGTGTTCAACTTAGCATACCGATTACCCACCTGCTTTACATACGAGCCTTTTAATTTTTATACGCAAGCCCTGGCTGGTCTTACGCAAGCCCTGGCTGGTCTATTGATTATCTTGAAAATATCAAGCCAATCGTGTATCAAATAATCATAGATTCAGCTGTTTTGGTATGAATTGATTGATAACCTGTTTAATAGATTGTAAGCATTCACCATAATGTTGGATAGGATGGCACAAACTCCCAGCTTGTCATCCCCGCGAAGGCGGGGATCCAGCTCTAATAATGCGCTGCAAAGCAGCTCTGTATAGAAATTACAGAGTCACTTCGCGACGCATTTTGCGCTGGATCCCCGCCTTCGCGGGGATGACAAGTTGGGAGATGCTACCTCTCCTGGCAATTGTTGATGAATGGTAACAATAGATTGCTGCTTTTTGAACATCTGATAGCGCTTTCAGGCTCATATACACAGATTGTCCAAAAAGGCTTCGACAGACAAATCAGATTTAACTTGACAAATATCACCTACTTGTCATATACAGAACAATTAATTAGTTTAGTTAATTCGCTTAATCATGAATAAGGATGTATATATTATGAATTATAGCCGCTTGTTACTTGCTGGTGTGTTGTTACTCTCAACTTCTGCGCCTGCCTTGTGTTCGAACAGCAATTCGGAAAAACCAACTCGCGCCAGCGCCAGACTTAAAACAGTGGCAGACAATAAGAAAACTCAGAAAACAGCACTTGCGACAGCGGTTCCTAAAAAACCAACGAACAATTCCGCCAAGAAAACTAGCGTTGGCAAAGCCCCAGCAGCTAAAAAAGCGCCTGGCATTAAAAGGGTTGAACCCTCCCCCGAGGAGGTCATGGTTGCTCTGGACGAGCAAACATTTAAACAACCAGTTGTCAAAAAGAAAAAATGGTTGGATGAGTGGAACTCGACAAAGGCTACCATATCGGTTGAGGACCAAGAGGCTACTCCGCAGGATGCTTTTACAGCTGCACAGAGAAGTTCAGTGGATTTCTCTAGCAACAGCTCTACCAATTTATTGGACGCCGAAGAAACAGGTCCCCTATCTATTCAGCAGAATAAAAGAGCCAGAGGAGAAGAAGAAGTTAATGGTGTCGACGCAGAAGAGAAGGCCCATACTTTCGCTCAAAAAGCCGCTAAGTCCGGATCTACAGATGAAGACAAGCGGGCCAAAATAGATGAAGTTACAGGCGCCGAAGAGCCATTCAGCGGTGAACCCGACCCTATGATGGACCTTAAGCCCTTTGCGGCAGGGGATAAATTATTGAAAGAAGCGCGTACCGTTAACGATTATATAACGGTAATAGCTTTATACGCTACCCATTGCAAAGGATCTGTGGAAGCTGAGGCAACGCAAAGAATCGCCAACGTATATTTCATACTATCAAAATTGTACGCATCCGGTTCAGATGAACATATTCCAAAAGATACCCTACAATCTTATCAATACCACAAAGATGCTTACCGCTTAGGCCATCAGGAGGCCATCGAGACATACCCGGACGCTTGCTATGATAAGGCTATGTGGTGTTTGCAAAATGCATCGGATGAAACGACTGTAAAAACCGGTCTTGATATGATTTCGTGGCTGGCGGGTCATAAAAACCATGCGCTAGCCCACGGCACACTGGCAGATATTTTTTCTACTGGTCAATTTGGCGTTCCTAAAGATCTACATAAAGCCATTAAGCATAGCCAAAAGGCGGCTGAGTCTTTAGAGCAAGCAAAAGAGCAACTGCATGACTTACGGTGCGAACTGGCGGAGAGTTATCTGAGCGGCGACGTCGAACAGATGCAAGAAGCCATTGATTTGCTGGCAACTGACGTTGCAGCCGGCCATGTCAGTTCAAAAGATAAACTGTCTCAGGCCGTTCTTTCTCTAGGAAAACGATATTGGCTCTCTGAGGATCAACCCCGCGGCCGCGAACGCGCTATACAGTCCTTAGAATCTAATGCCAAGAGATCCCCGGAAGCAAAGCCTATATTAATAGCCTACCTTGGTGAGCTTAGTGACATGCATTTATACGGCAGATCTGGCATCAAGCAGAACAGGGAAAGGGCTATTCAGCTTATGGAGCAGGCCATTAGATGGGGTGCAACACATTTGTCCACTGCCCTCGTTACGGCCCGCATAGAACTGGCCGAATGTTATATGTTAGGGATTAATGGCTGCAGTTTTGACATTAACAGATGTTTCCAGATTTTGATTAACTCCCCGCAAGATCATCCAGAAGTTAGATCTATGCTTGGCAGAGCCAAATATAAAATAGCTATGTACAAGTTTGACATATCTAAATCAAAAAGATCTAAAGCTAATCCATCTGAAGCACGTAAACTTCTTCAGAAGGCTTCACAGTCACTCTATGAATCAGCTAACTTAGGGAACGCAGATGCCCGTTATATGCTAGGTTTATTTCTTTACCATGGTGAACACACTTTTCCAAAAAGTAGCGAAACGGCTTTAACGTTCCTTAATCAAGCCGCCAGTGATGGTCATGAAAAGGCCAAGGCAATAGTTGGCGAGGTAAGTTTCTCTCTTGCCCAGGAAATAGCAGAGAGGTCAGATACTAACGCACGAACAGCCTCTGATTATGAAAAGATGATGGACTTGCTCACAGCAGCTGCTGAAAGAGGGCATATAAAAGCTCCAGCCATGTTGAAACTCACGTGCTATGAGTATGCTATGTCATTATATGGGGGCAAGGGCGCTACGGATGAAGCTATGATCTGGCTGAAGAAAGCCGCTGAGATGGGACACCCAGAAGCACAATATCATTACGCTTGCGAACTGGCAACCAGAGGAGATGTCTCCGCCCCAGAATGGTTCACGAAACCAAAGGATCAAGGAATTTCGGGGACTATGATCGAAATTGCTTCTGGATTGAGTGAAGGTCGGGGCATGCCTCAAAACATTGGCGAAAGCCTGCGTTTAGCCCTGATGTCTGGTCACGAAAGTGCTAAGGATCTATTTGCTAAGCACATAAGATTCAATCCCAAGCTGAAAGGTGAAGCTGCGGTACAACCAGCAAATTCCCATGGTTTCCTTGATGACATCAATTTGGACTCAACTGCGGCTTTTGCACCGTTAACTGAGTTCCTGGTCAAGCTGAAAACCATATTTGTTGAGCTGCAATCTTCCCCCATCATGGTGAGAGTGCTTGAGCTGTCAAAGACTGCTCGTATACAGCTGGCCCAACAAAAGGCCCCTGCTTTGATTTGCGAAGACGTCATCAACGATGTTCCTTACCTAACCGTAGGACCGCAGAATATAGCCAGACAGAACAAGATCTGCGCGTTTTTGCAGGAAGGCTTAATCGTTGAGGATCTTAACGTAAAACCCCTGGCCAGTTACCTTCTTGGCAAAGCTCAAGAGATGGTAGCAACGGCCGAAAAAGATGATGATCTAGCTAAGAAGCTTGAAAAAGGAGCTGTTTACGCTCTGCCTAATATTCAGAACTTAGACCACGCAAAAATGTGGTCTGCGTTGTTGATAAGAGGTCATACCAAGGCACTCAAAAAACTCGCCGGCGAAAAAGCCACCTTTGAAAAATGGTTTAAAGGGGGAGCTCACGTAAAGAAAAAAAGCTTGCGGGAATTTGAACACACAAAACAAATTCTCGAGGAACAACAAGCTTGGGCTCGTCAGGTAGAAGACAACTTAAACTTGGTCGACGGTCAATTTAAGAAATGCCTCGAAGACTCCACTACTCGCGATGAGGCCGCCAGAGTGGATACGTCTTATAGGCCTATCCTTAAAGCTTTTGAGCTGCAGGAAGATAAGTAAAGAATAAATGACCCTTCGGGGTCCTTTTGCAACCCCGGAAGAAGTTAGATGCAATCTTCTGCTCGCAGCTCCCGTCATCCTGAACGGACGACCGCGAAGCGGGAGGTAGTGAAGGATACAGTTAAACGTGTGTCGCGAAGCGACTCTATTGCACAAGATCTATTTCATATTGGACGACTTCATTTATACGATTGGTTTTTTCTTTTGCTCGTTGGCATATTTATAAGCAGAGTCGCTTCGCGACGCATGTCTGACTGGATCCTTCACTACCGCCCGCTTCGCGGTCGTCCGTTCAGGATGACGTCTGCTGGGGTTGGCTGACAGGCTTTTGAAGAAAATAACGAAGGGGGTCAGTAATGTCAAAGATTAAGAAATATCCCAGCAGGATCTGCGCATGAAAACGAAGTTTATGCAGGGGCGACAAGCTGGGGCTTTGTGCGTTTTTAATTTTCATGCGTAGGCCCTGACAATAATCTTGACAGTATCTATGGGATTCCATATACCATACGCTTAGTCAAATATTAGCCTTTTAATTATACGAGAGATTAACATAATGAATTTATACCACAGATTGGCCTGCTTGCTTCTTGGGATCGCCTTGGGTTTATCAGCAAACCTGCATGCTTCAGATGACTACCTTCATGCTAAATTTCCTCGACTCACATCATTGGCGGGTTGTGCAGCTTTAAAAAGTGGGCATTTGCGATGGTCCTTTGTCGAAAATTCGCTGTTTTATGAACATGTGGAAAAGACTGGGGTAAAGCTGTCTGGAGAACTAGATACCTGGGTTAAACTGCCTGTAGAACTAAATGCGAGCTTAACGTCGGGTGTCATAAAAATGGTCGACTCTTTTTTGCTTAGTCCTGAGGGAATCGCAGCTGTAAACTTATACAATGCAACGAATAAATTGATAAACCCGAAGTCTAGGTTTTCATCCCCAATAAGCGAAGACAATTGCACTTCATTTATAGAGCTTCAAACTGATATTTCCCCAAAATTTAGGCCAGTTTTAAACCAGTTTATAGTTCTTTTAGAAAGAGGCGTGATTGACCATAAAACATTATTTGAAACATATGGAATAACACCACATTTTTTAAGCTGCTTGTCCATAACAAAATGTGATGTAAAGTTTTCTAATTTTTATTTTACTAATACGTTTTTGAATCATACACCCATAACCCATATGTCTCCTTTGTTTTTGAGCATACCAAGCCAGTCCCTGGATGTAACGTTTACCGGGAGTGTTTTTCCCCTAAATGTGGCAAATCATCCTTCACTGACATCCTTGTATCTTAGAAGACCTCACTTTACAGATCCTATGTCCATGGGAGCGCTATTAACTGATTGTTCACTGGGCAGGAATTTGCGAGGTTTGTTTCTTACGGAATGCACTTTGCCAGAGGAGTTCTTAACAGTGCTGCCGTCTATGCCAAGCTTGTATAAGTGTGAGCTTCATAGAATTCTTTTTCAAGGTGACATAGGCCATCTATTGCGTAACCTACCTGTTCAAATCACGTGGTTGTCGTTAAAATTAGATTTAAACGAAATTCCCGATCTATCACATCTGACTCGATTAAGCCACTTAGACTTGAGAGGAAATAACATTAATCCTCGCCCGTCAACTATCTATGGGCTCGCCTTAACTGAATTTTCAGGTCTCTATACGTCAGATGATTAGAGCCTTGAGAAGGTGAGAAGACGCAGCTCCCAATTGCGCGCAGCCCCCCAGGGCCGTCATTCTGAACGGACGACCGCGAAGCGGGGGGGGAGTGAAGAATCCAGTTATAGATGTGTCGCGTAGCGACTCTGCCTCTAAATATATCCCACATGCACATAAAAAGAGTTATCTAAATGTCGCAAAACTAGATGAAAGAGCCCAGCTTCAGCAGAGTCGCTTCGCGACGCATGTCTGACTGGATCCTTCACTCCCGCCCGCTTCGCGGTCGTCCGTTCAGGATGACGGGGGCAGGGTATATTTGCCTAGCAATTACCTTCACTAATGTTCACTTTAGAATACTGATTACCCATTACCCACCTGTTTTACATAAGAGACTTATTAATCTCCATACTATTGAGCATATAGATCAGGCTAAAAGCAGATACTAAAAATAATCCATCCGCGTAGAAAACATACGCTCCACTTCCTTAACCGAATCCCGCACGGCGATTACGATGAGATTGTCGTTAACCTGCAGGCTGAGGCTGGCGGTGGGGATTAGGACTTGGCGGTCTCTGACGACGGCTACTAGTTTGATGTTGCCTGGGACGTCGATTTCTTGGGGGCTGGATCCGATGAGGCTGGATTGGTCTGTTACTTTGGCTTCGATTACCTCGCCCAAGTTGTCTCTTAGGGTGTAGACCGATTTGATGGAGCCCTGGCGTACGTGGCGTAGGATACTGGAGACAGTGATCTCGCGGGGGTTTACCACGGAGTCTATACCCAAGGACTTTACCAGGTGAATGGTGTCTGGGTTGCCGATCAGGGCTGTGGCTTGGTGGGCGCCTGATTGTTTGGCGAGCAGAGATGCCAGGATGTTGACCTTGTCGTCTTCTGTGACAGCCACTACGCTTTCGGTGTCTGCTACGCCGGCTTCTCGAAGGACTTCGGCGGCTAGGCCGTCTCCGGCTAGGACTTCGATGGTGGTGAGTTGTCTTGCGACTTCTTCGGCGCGTTCTCTGGATTTTTCGATGACGCGCACTTGGACATTGGGGATTGGGTGCTGGTCCAAGCTGCGAGCCAGGCTTAGGCCTACATTACCGGCGCCCAGGATCATGATCCGGCGGGCGTGGTTCTGGAAATGGCCGAAGGCCCGCATGGATTCAGATAGTTCTTTTCCGGCCGTCACAAACAGTATTTCATCGCCCACCAGAAGACGCTCACGTTCATGGGGGATCAGTAAACTGTGGTTACGGAAGATGCCTGCTATATTGAACTGGGCATCGGGGAAAAGGGAAGAAATATGAGTAAGTGGTGTGTTCACAATAGGCGTTTGGGCTGTGCATTTGACGCCAATGACTTTGACCAGATCATCCACCATGGCGGTCACATCGGTTGTGCCTGGCACTTCCAGTCCGCGGCGGACGGCCTCCGCTACCTCCAGCTCCGGTGAGATAATCACGTCTACACTTAGGTTGCCATCCTCGAATAGATGTGCCCACTCTGGTGAGAGATATGCTGGATTTCTGATGCGTGCGATTTTGGTGGGTATTTTAAAGACGGCGTTGGCAACCTCGCAAGCGATCATGTTGACTTCATCGGATTGGGTCACCGCAATCAGCATGGAGGCATGTTCTGCGCCCGCTTGTTGTAGCACTAGGGGGTCAGACGCAAAACCACAGATGGCGCGGACATCGTGGCGCTCGCTGAGATCTCGCACTAACTCTTCTGACTGATCGATCACGATAATATCGTGAGCCGACTTTTCCAGATAGCTGGCGATACCATATCCGACCTTACCTGCGCCGCAGATGATGATTTTCATTGTTGCCACTTACCTAGATGTTAAAGGGAACTACGTAGCCCCCAGCTTGCCTCCCCTGCGAAAGCAGGGGTCCAGCGCAAAATGCGTCGCGTAGCGACTCTGTACTTTCTATGCGGAGCCGCTTCGCAGCACATTTTAAGAGCTGGACCCCTGCTTTCGCAGGGGAAGCAAGCTGGGAGGTTTTACCTTCCCTTGCAATATTTGGTGAGCTTTTACTTTTCATGAATTAACTGCCTGTTCGTTTCAGTCCCAGGGATTTGAGCTTGCGGTGAAGGGCGGAGCGCTCCATGCCGATAAAGGTCGCTGTTTGGGATACGTTGCCATAGAAACGGGATACTTGAGACAGAAGGTATTTCTTTTCGAAGTAGTCCCGCGCCTCTCGCAGTGGCAACTGCAAGAGCTCAAAGCTGTCTTCGGTCTGCGTCGAGCTTGGCATGGATGCGCGGATTTCCGGCGGCAACAAGTCTGGGGTAATGGCCAGATCGGTCTTTTCTGCAGACATGATCATTACCCACTCAACCAAGTTCTTGAGCTGGCGAATGTTGCCAGGCCAGTCATAGGCTTTCAGGATGGTCGCTGATTCTTCCGTCAGGTGCTTCTTCACATGACCATGGGCCTTGCTGTAATCAGCCAGGAATTGGTCAGCCAACAGAGCGATATCCTCTCGCCTTTCGGATAAGGGGACCACCTTCATGGGCACCACATTCAGACGATAGTACAGATCTTCTCTGAACTGGCCGGATTTTACCATGTCGTTTACGTCTCGACTGGTGGTGGAAATAATACGCACGTCCACCTCAATGGGCTTATCGCCGCCGAGGCGTTTTAAACTATTTTCATGGATGACACGCGCCAATTTGCTTTGAGAGGCTGTGGAGATATCAGCGATTTCGTCGAGCATTAACGTACCGCCTTGGGCTTGTTCGAGCAGGCCTGCTTTAATCACACGCCCCTCTTCCTCGCGGCCGAACAACTCCTCATCGAATAATTCCGGGTTGATGGTCGCACAGTTGGCGACAAGGAATGGACCGACAGCTACGCGCGGCGACAATTCGTGTATCTTGCGGGCCACTGTTTCTTTGCCAGCACCGGTTGGGCCTGTTATGAATACGCGGCCGTTAGAGCTGGCGACTTTTTCAATGGCGGTTTTCAGGTTCAGCATATAGCTTGAAACACCAATTAATGGTTTTTCGGGGCCCACGCGTTGCTTGAGTTGTTGATTTTCTCGGACCAGTTGAGATGCCTGCAGGGCCCGCTTAATTACCAGGAGCAAGCGCTCAGCTTTAAAGGGCTTCTCTACATAGTCATAAGCACCCATTTTAATGGCATTGACGGCCGTCTCGATATTGCCATGGCCGCTCATCATGATGGTGGGCAGTCCGGGGTATTCTTTCTGGATAATCTCCAAGGCTTTGATACCATCGAAGCGACTATTTCCTAGCCAGATGTCGAGAATCACCAGATGGGGGCGGCGCGTTCGAACCTGTTCTACGGCCTTTTCACCATCCTCGGCGGTGCGGGTCTGATAGCCTTCATCCTGAAGGAGATCCGCAATCACGTTCCTTATATCTGCCTCGTCGTCAACGATGAGTATTTCGTGTGCCATTTTTCTGCCTTATGCGTTACACTGCCTTCTTGATCAGTTGGGCACTCCCAACCGAGTCTTCTTGGACCGATTGAATTGGCCCCTTCGGGAATACAAGCCTTATGCGAGCACCTCCCCCGGGTACGTCCTCGAGAGAGATCGTACCATTATGAGCCTCAATGATCCGCCGCACAATAGCCAACCCCAAACCGGTTCCTTTTGCTCGTTCCGTCACGTATGGCTCCAGCAATTTTGCACGCCCCTCTTCCGGGAAGCCTTCACCATTGTCGTCCACCAGTAGTACAATATGGTCGTTTGTGGTCTCTAATTCAACCGTAATCTTGCCAATATGATCAGGTTTTTTTTCTACCACAGCTTCGATTGAATCAATGGCGTTTATCAACAAGTTTGTCAAAATTTGGCTGATTTGTGAAGAGTCACAATAAATATAATTTTTATCCTCGCCGGTATTAAGCTTAAACTGGATTTCCGGATGCGCTGTCTTTTGTAAGAAAATAGACTCCTCACAGAGCTCATCTAGATTGTGCCTTTCAAGAACGGCTTCAGGCATACGGGCAAATTCGGAAAACTCTCGCACCATATCGCCGATGTAGGATACCTGGCGGCTGATGGTATCGATGTAGCGTTGGAATGTTTCGGGATCTTCTGTTATTTGGGGCGCATATTTCTTTTTCAGACGCTCCGCAGACAGCTGGATCGGCGTTAGCGGGTTCTTAATTTCATGGGCGATACGCCGCGCCACATCGGACCAAGCCGCCTTGCGCTGAGCATTCACCAGGAGGGTTATATCGTCAAAGGTAATGATGTAGCCAACGACCACATCGTCTTCCCGCTCAACCGCTATGCGCACCAGCAGGGTGTGGGTATTTGCCTCCCTCGTAAACTGCAGTTGCGATTGAACAGACCCCTCTCGCGCTTGCTCCAGCAGGTCCTTCATCTCGGGTATCAAATCCCGCAGGTTTCGACCTACAATTTCTTCTGTGGTTAAGTCTAGCAAGGACCTTGCGAATTTATTGGCGATGTTGATGCAATAATGGGAGTCCAAACCCAGCACTCCAGCGGATACGCCTGCTAGCACTGTCTCAATAAAATGGCGCCGCCTATCGATCTGGATGTTGACCTCAATAAGCTTGGTGCGTTGCGCCTCAAGCTCCGTGGTCATGCGGTTAAAGGTGCGGCTCAATAGGCCAAATTCATCCTGGTCCGCTCGCTCTTCCACACGGGCACTCAAGTCACCGGCTCGGACTCGCTCAGATGCAGCAATCAACGCAGAAATCGGTGCCGCAAGACGGTTGGCAAAGGCCATGCCGATCCAAAGCACAAACATCAGCAGCAACAGCGAAAAGGCTGCAAAGATCATGATGAACTTGATTTCGATGTCACCACGATTGCGCTCCAGTCGTTTATATTCGCTGGAAGCCCGCTGGGTCTTGCTGATATGGGCTAACACCTGGGGGTCTACATATCGGCCCACGATCAGGTAGACGTTCATCCTGGGATCAATGCGGATAAATGCCCTCACCCGGTCCTGATCTTTATTATAGTAGATCATGACGTGTTCCTTGGCCTCTTCAAAGTCCATCTGAGATAGGCTGTCCAGCTTAAAGATCAGGTTGAAGCTGAGTCGGGTTTGCGCCAGAACCTTTCCGTCCGGCGTGAAGAGAATAATTTCGTCCAGAGAGCGTAACTTGGCTTGATCATTGACAAAGTCATTGATCGAGGCGGGATCGCTGATGGGTAGTTTTCGGGACAGGCTTTCCGCAAGGGCGATAGCCTCAGACGCAACCCGCTTGTTATGTTCATCCAGATAGGCCTCAGCCACATCGGCCGAGCGCTTGATGGCGGTTCGCACGTGCTTACTGAACCAAGACTCAATACCCAAGTTGAAAAAGGATGCGGAAAAGAGCGTGATGATAATTGCAGGCGTGACCAGCAACATACCAAACCAGCGAATGAGGCGCGCGTGAATCCGAGGCGCTACCCCTGAGGCACGGCTGAGGCGAAACTTCATGACCCGATAGGCCACGATAAAGCTCAGCGATAGCAAGACGGCCAAGTCGCAGTTTAGAAGGACAATGGTGTTATCGGAATTGCCTTCAAGAGGCTGGGAGTCCGCCAAAGCATAATAGGTAGCGAATGCCAAGCCGATGGCTATAAGGCTCAAGACCCCTGTCATGACCTGGGCCAGATAATAGCGCCTCGCGATGATGAGGCCTCTGACCATGAGTTTGTTGACTATGTTATGCGGCATGCACTTTTATGTTCAGCTCTTCTATTTTTTTGCGCAACGTATTGCGGCTGATCCCGAGGATCTTAGCAGCTTTAACTTGACTGCCTCCTACCGCATCTAAAATTGATATTACCAGAGGTTTCTCAACTTCGGTAAGAATTCTTTTATAAAGACCCGGAGCTGGCATCTGACCCTCGTGGGCCAAAAGATAATTTTGTATGTGCTGGGATACGAGCTGTCCCAATCCAGACGCGACTTTTACCTGTTCATCTACTACTGTCTTTTTCATCATTCAGCTTCTCTTATCAGCAACTCATTTTGTATATCGTAGAATTGGAATATCAGATCCATGACCTTATGTCCATCGCTCATCTGGTTCACTTGTGAGCGAAACTCGGCAGAGCCTGGCAAGCCCTTACTGTACCAACTTATATGTTTGCGAGCAATGCGAATACCGTTCTCGTTGCCATAGTGTTCCAGCATGGCATGCACGTGTTCGATCAAAGTCTGCTTCTGGGTTATCAGATCGGGATCCGGTAATTTTTCACCGGTCTTGAAATAATGATTAATCTGATTAATGAACCAAGGCCGACCATAGCATCCACGGCCAACCATGACGCCATCGGCTCCGGAAAGGCGGATTAGGTTTTCGGCATCTTCTACGGTCTGCACGTCTCCATTACCTATCACAGGAATGGATACGGCCTCTTTTACCTGGCGGATGAATTCCCAATCGGATTTACCGCTATAGAACTGGCAACGGGTGCGGCCATGTACGGTGATCATCTTGATGCCACATTCCTCAGCTATTTTCGCCAGGCGCGGCGCATTACGATTGGTATGATCCCAACCGGTGCGCATTTTAAGCGTCACAGGAACATTAACGGCATTCACAGTGGCTTCAATAATTTTCGCGGCGTGAGCCTCATCCTGCATGAGGGCCGAGCCCGCATAACCATTGGTTACTTTCTTAGCAGGACACCCCATGTTGATGTCGATGATCGCAGCCCCGGCTGCCTCATTCATTTTGGCAGCAATCGCCATGTCTTCAGGCACACAACCAGCCAGCTGGACCGCGTGAGGCTCTTCGTTCTCAGAACGCATCGCCCGCATCAGGGTCTTATGATTCTCCCGAATCATAGCCTGGCAGGCAATCATCTCAGAAATTACAAGAGTCGCGCCACTCCGCTTCACTAACCGACGGAAAGGCATATCCGTCACCCCCGACATAGGCGCCAGCAGTGCTTTTCCTTCCAATAAT
>Ga0182030_10016169_pt1 | contig 14565 bp, 15 predicted proteins | sample 812S3MmetaG_FD_121299 | JGI IMG/M metagenome (GOLD analysis project Ga0182030, IMG submission 121299) | Permafrost microbial communities from Stordalen Mire, Sweden - 812S3M metaG (Illumina Assembly) | ecosystem: Environmental > Terrestrial > Soil > Wetlands > Permafrost | place: Sweden... | reverse complement strand
CTGAGGAGGCGTTGTCCTTCTCCCGCCATAGGGCGTCCTGAGGACGCCCGTCTCACGACGGGCTATGGGGAGAAGGGCGCCCTCACTCGTCGATCAGCTCCCGCTCGATTCGCCGGTCCGGGATCAGCCAGATCGCGGCGACCCCCACATAGAACATGCCGCCGACCCACGGCTTCCAAAAGGCGGCGGCAATGCCGAGCACATAAAGCAGGATCGAAATGCGCCCCTTCACATCGCCGCCTATCGCGCGATGCAGCAGGGTTTCGCCGCCCTGCGCCTCCAGCAGCGCCACGACCAGCAAAGCGTAGGCGCTGGCCGAGGCCAGCAGGATCAATCCATAGAAGGCCACGGGCGCCGTCGCGAATTGCGTGTCGCTCGCCCAGGCGCTGGCGAAGGGCAGCAGCGACAGGCAGAACAACAGCCCGATATTGGCCCAGAGCACGGCGCCATTGACCTTTTCGACGGCGAAAAACAGGTGGTGATGATTGTTCCAGTAGATCGCGACATAGAGAAAGCTCAGGACATAGGCGAGAAAGGTCGGCGCGACCCCCGCGCGGAGATCGGCGAAATCCGCGCCATGCGGCGCCTTCAGCTCAAGCACCATGATGGTGATGATGATCGCCAGAACCCCGTCCGAAAAAGCCTTGAGCCGCTCGCTCGACATGCCGACACCCTCCCCATGCGCGTCCTGGAGCATTTTCCAGCGAAGTGGGTATCGGTTCGCGTAAAGAAAATGCGTCAAAACAAAAACCTGGAGCCCCGATCCGATTTTAATCGGATCGGAAAAGGCTCCAGCGTCTACCGTGAGGCCAAAGATGAGTTCATTCCGATATTTGGCGCAAGCGCTTCTTTTTGAGCGGGCGCGCGGCAAAACGTCTCCGACCTTCGGAGGCCATGGCAGGAAATAGAAATTTATTGTTATAATTCAGTATGATAACCATGTCACAGAAAAGCCGCGCTTGTCTTGACAGCGGGGGGTGGCGACAATATGGTGCGCGCGGTTCTAGAAGGGCGGGATGCCCTAGGGTATCCCTGAGTCCGGTTCTTCATCGGGCCAGGTTCTTCATCGGGCCTTGTCCGGACGAATTCCTGCACGTGCCGCGGCTGCGATGAGCAAGGCGGCGCCGGCTGACTTCCCGTCGGCGGCGTAACCGTTTGGGGACGAGCGATGCAGGATGACGATGGACTGAAGGCGCGCCTCGCCAGATTGACGAGCGACCTCAAGGCGCGGCGCGAGGCCGGGGAAAAGATCGAGCGCAAGGCTGCGGGCGATCTGACCGACAAGGGCCTTGGGCAAGCGATGAGCCTCGGCTTTCGCGTGCTGTCGGAATTCGTGGCCGCGATCATTGTCGGCGCGCTGGTTGGCTGGCGCCTCGACCTGTGGTTCGGCACAGGCCCGTTTCTCCTGATCCTGCTGTTGGGATTGGGCGTTGCGGCGGGCTTCTGGAATGTTTATCGCATAGCGATGGTCCCGCCGGGGCCGCGCGGCGGCGATAAGAAGCAGTGAGCAGTTTTGGCGGGATGTCCCGCGGAAAAAAATGAAGGGCAGAACATGTCGGAAGCTGGTCCCGCGATTGATCCGATCCATCAATTCCACATCAATGTGCTCGCGCCCCTGCACATTGGCGGCATCGACGCCTCCTTCACCAACGCCTCGCTGTTCATGGTGATCATCCTGGCGGCGGTGAGCTTCCTGATGATCGTCGGCACGTCGGGCCGGCAGGTCGTCCCGGGCCGCCTGCAGACGACGGCGGAGATGGCCTATGAATTCGTCGCCAGCACCGTGCGCCAGACGGCGGGCGACGCGGGCATGCGCTTCTTCCCCTTCGTCTTCTCGGTCTTCATGTTCGTGTTCTTCTCGAACTTCATCGGCCTGATACCTTACACATTCACGGTAACCAGCCAGATTGTCGTCACTTTCGCCTTTGCGGCCGGCATCATCCTGCTGGTGATTCTCTACGGCTTCTACAAGAACGGCCTGCATTTCCTGAATCTCTTCGTCCCCTCGGGCGTCGCCCCGGTGCTGCTGCCCTTCATCGTGCTGATCGAAATCATCTCCTTCGCCTCGCGCCCGATTTCACTCTCGGTTCGTCTTTTCGCCAACATGCTGGCCGGCCATATCACGCTGAAAGTCTTCGGCGGCTTTGTCGCCATGCTGCTCGGCGCCGGCGTCTATGCGCTGATGGCGCCGCTGCCGCTGATCGGCATCGTTCTTCTGACCGCGTTCGAACTGCTGGTCGCATTCCTTCAGGCGTATGTCTTCGCCATCCTCACTTGCGTTTATCTCAATGACGCAATTCACCCGGGCCACTGATAAATCCCCTTAACAACAAATGGTCGCCCTTAAAAATCTGAATGGAGTTTTATGATGGATCCTGTTGCAGCCAAGTACATCGGCGCCGGTCTCGCCGCCATCGGCATGGGCGCCGCCGCCATCGGCGTCGGCACCATTTTCGGTAACTTCCTCTCCGGCGCGCTGCGCAATCCGTCGGCGGCCGACGGCCAGTTCGGCCGCGCCTTCATCGGCGCGGCGCTCGCCGAAGGTCTCGGCATTTTCGCCTTCCTCGTGGCGATCCTGCTGCTCTTCGTAAAGTAATATTCTCCACGCGCCGCCGTCATGTGGCGGCGCGTGGTTCGTTCACATAATCCAGGATCGACCCGAGGTTATTATCAATGGCCCATGACGCTGAAGAGCACCATGCCGGAACCGAAGTTCCCGGCGCTCCCGAAGGAGCTTTCCCGCCCTTCGACCCGACCCATTTCACGTCGGAACTCGTCTGGCTGGCGATCACTTTCGGCGCCCTCTACTTGCTGATGTCCAAGATCGCGCTGCCGCGCGTCGGCAACATCCTGGCGGCCCGCAAGGACAAGATCGATTCCGACCTCGCCACGGCCGCCAAGGCGCAGGACGAGGCCGCCGCCGCCGCCGCCGCGCATGAAAAGACGCTGGCCGACGCCAAGGCGAAGGCGCAAGGGTTGGGCCAGACCGCCCACGCCGACCTGACCGCCCAGGCCGACGCCCGCCGCGCCACGCTCGAAGCCGAGCTCAATGGCAAGCTGGCCGAGGCCGAGGCGCAGATCGCCGCGACCAAGACCGCCGCCATGGCCAATGTCGGCAGCATCGCCACCGAGGCCGCCCACGCCATCCTGCAGCAGATCACCGGCAAGCCCGCCGATCCCGCCGCTGTAACCGCCGCGATTGCGGCGCTGAAATCCTGAGGGAGAGCGACACATGGACGCAGAATTTTTCGTCGCCCTCGGCTTTGTCCTCTTCGTGATGTTGCTCGGCTATCTCGGCGTGCACGGCACGATCGCCGGCGCGCTGGACGGGCGCATCGCCAAGATCAAGGACGAGCTGGCGGAAGCCTCCCGCCTGCGCGCCGAAGCCCAGGCGCTGATGGCGAGCTTCGCCGCCAAGACAGCCGAAGCCGAAGCCCAGGCCGCCGGCATCATCGCCCAGGCCAAGTCGGAAGCCGAGGCCATGGCCAAGGAGACGCAGCAGCGCCTCGAGGAATATGTCGCGCGCCGCACCAAGCAGGCTCAGGACAAGATCGCCCAGGCCGAGGCCCAGGCCACCAGCGACGTGCGCTCGGCAGCCGCCGAAGCCGCGGTCAAGGCGGCGGAAACTGTGTTGAAGACTGGCGCGGCCGGGGCCGGCGGCGCGGGCTTTGTCGACCAGGGCATCGCGAGCTTGAAGTCGCTGATGAACTGAGCGGGTTCACCGCAGCTATTTGAAAAAGCCGGGGCGCGCGCCCCGGCTTTTTTGTTTTTAAATAGGGACGTTTCCACGTTTCGATTCTCCCCTGGCGGGAGAAGGTGACGCCACAGGGCGTCGAAAGGCTCCCGTCTTACGACGGGCTATGGCGAGGGATGAGGGGGCGCCCGCCGCCCTTCCGCCATAAACATTAACGAAATACAATTTTTGATTGTAAAGCTTCCAAAACCTTGTGAAAAAACATCGCGAAAAAGCGCGAAAAATGCGCGATTTTGTGAAAACTCTGATCGAATTGATGCAAAAGACGATCGTTTTTACAAGACTCAACCCAGCGGTTGTGCCGCCTTTCCAGCTCTTCAAAAGCACGCCCGATCAATACGCCGCCGCACGTTTGATGTCGAAATTTTGATTTGAAAACAATATTTTATCGCGCAAGTTTTCGATCCTGCGCCCTCGTGAAAAGCCTGTTTCACATGAAACAAAACATGAACAAAATCGCTCGCACCACGTTTTCACGGGGATTCACTTTGTTCAAAATGCGGCGAAATCGCCCCTTCAGGCCTTGTCGATATTCACCCGCATGTGCAATTCGCGCAATTGCTTGGGCGTCGCCGGCGAGGGCGCGCCCATCAGAATGTCTTCGGCGCGCTGGTTCATCGGGAAAAGCGCGACTTCGCGCAGGTTCTGCTCGCCCGCCAACAGCATGATGATGCGGTCCACGCCCGCCGCCATGCCGCCGTGCGGCGGCGCGCCATATTGGAAGGCGCGATACATGCCGCCGAAGCGTTCGATCACGGTCTCCTCGCCATAGCCGGCGATTTCGAAGGCCTTGACCATGCTCTCCGGCCGATGGTTGCGGATGCCGCCCGAGGCGATCTCGAAGCCGTTGCAGGCGATATCGTATTGGAAGGCCTTCAGGCTGAGCGGCTCGGCGCTGTTCAAGGCGTCCAGACCGCCCTGCGGCATCGAGAAGGGATTGTGGGCGAAATCAACCTTCTTTTCGTCCTCGTTCCACTCGAACATCGGGAAATCGACGACCCAGGCCAGTTCAAACCGCTCCTTGTCGATCAGGTTCAGGTCCTCGCCGACCTTCGTCCTCGCCGTGCCGGCAAAACGGGCAAATTTTTCGGGGTCGCCGGCGGCGAAGAAGGCGGCGTCGCCGGCGTTCAGGCCCAATTGGACGCGGATCGCCTCGACGCGCTCCGGACCGATATTGTTGGCGAGCGGGCCGCGCCCGCCAATGCCGCTGGCGTTCTTGTCGGCTTGCAGGCTGGTTTCATCCTTGGCGCGATCGAAGAACAGGATGTAGCCGAGACCGGGCTGCCCCTCGCCCTGTGCCCAGCTGTTCATCCGGTCCGCGAAAGTGCGCTGGCCGCCTGACGGAGCCGGGATCGCCCAGACTTCGTTCTTCGGCGTTTCCAGCAGCCGCGCGAAAATCTTGAAGCCTGAGCCACGGAAATGCTCGGAGACATCCTGCATGACCAGGGGATTGCGCAGGTCCGGCTTGTCGGAGCCATATTTGCGCAGGGCCTCGGCATAGGGGATGCGCGGCCATTTTTTGGTGACCGGCCGGCCCTTGCCGAATTGTTCGAAAATGCCCGAAATGATCGGCTCCATCGTCTCGAACACGTCTTCCTGGGTGATAAAGCTCATTTCCAAATCGAGCTGGTAGAATTCACCGGGGAGGCGGTCGGCGCGCGGATCTTCATCGCGAAAGCAGGGGGCGATCTGGAAATAGCGGTCGAAGCCCGCCATCATCAGCAGCTGCTTGTATTGCTGCGGCGCTTGCGGCAGGGCGTAGAACTTGCCGGGATGAATGCGCGAGGGCACCAGGAAGTCGCGCGCGCCCTCGGGCGAAGACGCCGTCAGGATGGGCGTCTGGAATTCGTTGAACCCGGCCTCCTTCATGCGCGAGCGCATGGAATCGACGACCTTGCCGCGCAGCATGATGTTGTTGTGGATGCGCTCGCGACGCAGGTCCAAGAATCTATATTTCAGGCGCGTTTCCTCGGGATAGTCCTGGTCGCCGAACACCGGCAGCGGCAATTCGCCCGCAGGCCCCAGAACCTCGGCGTCACGGACATAGATTTCGATTTTGCCCGTCGCCAGATCGTCATTGTCGGTGCTCTTGCCGTCCATGGTCGGACGGCGGCGCACATCGCCGTCGAGTCGCACGACCCATTCGGCGCGGAAACTTTCGACCAATTTGAAAGCCGGGGATTCCGGATCGACCACGCATTGGGTGAGGCCGTAATGGTCGCGAAGGTCGATGAACAGCACGCCGCCGAAGTCGCGGATGCGATGGCACCAGCCGGACAGGCGGGCGGTTTCGCCGATGTGGGTTTCGCGGAGTTCGCCGCAATTATGGGTGCGATAGGCGTGCATGGGATCCGGACCTTTGAATTCTTTGGCCGCTGCCTAGCGGAAAAAGGCGGTCGCGTGAAGGGGCCACGGCCTTTTTGGGGTCGGCGCTCTAGCGATTGTGCAAGCGTTGGATTATGAAGATTTCATGAGCCTTATCACAGAATCCGGCGAATTGGCCGCTTTATGCCAGACCCTCGCGACTTACCCCTTCGTCACCGTGGACACGGAATTTCTCCGTGAGACCACCTTTTGGCCGAAAGTCTGCGTGATCCAGGTCGCCTGCGACGACCGGGCCGCGGCGATTGACGCCCTCGCCGAGGGGCTCGACCTCACGCCCTTCTTCGAGCTGATGGCCAATAAAAGTGTCGTGAAGGTTTTTCATGCGGCGCGGCAGGATGTCGAAATCATCTGGAATCTGGCCAAGCTCATTCCCGAGCCGCTGTTCGACACGCAGGTCGCCGCCATGGTCTGCGGCTATGGCGACCAGATCGCCTATGGAGAGCTGGCCCAGAGCATCTGCAAGGTCACGCTGGACAAGTCTTCCCGCTTCACCGACTGGACGCGCCGGCCCCTGTCCGACGCCCAGATCGACTATGCCATCGCCGACGTCACCCATTTGCGCGACATCTACCTGGCCCTCCGCGCGCGGCTCGAAAAAACCGGCCGCCTGCCCTGGCTGGAGGATGAGATGGCGACCCTGTGCAGCCAGGACACTTACGAGCAGCGGCCCGACCGCGCCTGGGAAAGATATGCGCATCGCGCGCGTAAACCCCGGGATCTCGCGGTGCTCATCGAATTGGCCTATTGGCGTGAACATGAGGCGCAGACGCGCGACGTGCCGCGCTCGCGCGTGCTCAAGGACGACATTCTGATGGAGGTCGCTTCGGCGGCGCCGCGCAGCGCCGAAGCGCTCGGCGACTTGCGCGCGTTTCCGAGGGGAATGGAGCGGTCGCGAGCTGGCGCGGAAATTCTCGCCGCCATCGAGCGCGGCCTCGCCCGCGACCCGAAAACCCTGCCGCGCATAGACCGGGAAAGGCGCGGCAATGGCGGCGGCGCGACGGTGGAGCTGTTGAAGGTGTTGCTGCGGCAGGTCGCGGAAAAGCAGGGCGTCGCCGCGAAAATGATCGCCACGACCGAGGATCTGGAGGCTCTGGCCTCCGACGACAAGGCCGATATCTCCGCGCTGAAAGGCTGGCGGCGCGAGCTTTTCGGGGCCAAGGCGCTGCAGCTCAAACACGGCCGCCTCGCCCTGACGGTCGAAAACAATCGCGTCGTCACGCTCGAATATCATGAAGCCGAGGCTGAGAGCGAAGACATCGACGCCTGAGGGGGGCGAGCCCCCTCTTATTCCAGCCGTCGCAAGCGGTCGATATCGTCCTGAATTTCTCCCGCCGCGCGGCGTTGCGCGGCGACAAGGCCCGTGAGACCGACAAGGGCGCTGTCGATCACGCCCGATTGCGAAAACAGCGATTCCACCTGTTCAATCGTCATCTTGTAGCGCAGTTCGGCGGCCTCGTAACTGGCGCGCGTCGTGTCGATAATCGAGCCGAGCTGGCCAAGCGAATTCTCCATGCCCGCGATAGAGTTCTGCGTTTCGGCCAGCGTCGACTTGGTGTTCGTGGCGAGCTTCTTCACTTCCGAGGCGACAACGGAAAAGCCGCGCCCCGCCTCCCCCGCCCGCGCCGCCTCGATGGTGGCGTTGAGCGCAAGGAGATTGGTCTGTCCGGCGATGTTGTCGATGATGCGCAGGACACTCCGCAAGCCCGACATGGACTCCGCCAATTGTTTGAATTCGGCCGAAAGCCTCTCCGAGCCGTTGTCTGCGCCGCCGCCGCCGGCGTCCGTAGATGAAAAGATCGCGCTACGCACCCGCTCGGTCGCGTCGCGCATTTCGGAAGTCTTGTTCACCGTCGCCTCGATTTCGCCGACAAAGTTGAACTGGGCGGCCATGCGATTGATGATCGACGTGCGAAAGCCATTCAGCATATGCGCCCGCTTGAGAGCGCATTGCGTGAAATAGTTGGCGAAGCGCGCGTAATGGACGGGGAAATTTTCCAGGAATTCGTCGTGGCATTCAGGCCCATCGGAGGCGAAGAACACAATGGCGCTCAACGTCTCGTTGACATTGATGCCGAACAATTCGCCAAATGTGGAAAAGCCCGCGACCGGGAACCGCCATAGCGTCGAAAGCCGATCAAGCGACCCGCCATTGTTGAGGCGACGCAGGATGCAATCGTTAAGAATGGCGCCGAGCGGCGCCGGCTTGCCCCGCAGGAATTTTTCCAGGTCGCCCTGTGTCTGGCCTACGAAGTCACTGGCGCGCAACAGTAGAAGCTCGTCGCCGGGATTGATGTCGCAAAAGAAGGAGACGCTGCCTTTTTCCAAATCCATTCCGGAAATCGAGCGCACGAAAAGCTCGCCTTCGATCTCGATCCCGAACGTGTGGCCGGCAAGTTTCTGCTGGACTTGATCAGGCGCGACATTGAAATGCCGAGCCAGAGTCTCGACGAAAGGCACGATGTCCAAGCCATTGGGCGCCAACGCCGCCTTGACGACACGCCCTTCCGGATCGGAATCGACGATAGCGAAGCTCTTGCCAGTCTTGGTGAAATTCTGGCTTTTGAAGACGCCGTAGCGACGGCCCTCCGCCATGCGGCAGAAGATGATCAGCGCATGATGATGCAGGACGGCGCCACCGTCGAAAATGCTGGTCTCGCGGAAATCGAACTTGCCTCCGGCCGAGCCGCCGATGAAGAGGCAGGGAAATTGGCCGCTGCGATAGACAGCCTCCATCAGGAAATTCTCGCTGGCTGAAACGCCGTCGACCAGTGTCAGGGCGAAAACGCGCTCGGCCTCGACCTTGAAGGAGGGACGCAACTGGCTGAGAGAAGCCGCGATCTTCTCGACACGGGCCTCTCGTGACAGCTTTTCGCCGCCGGCGCGGAGATCTTCATTGTGCAAGTGCACCTTATGGACGGAAACAGCCTCGAACAAATCGGGCGGAAAGATCTGGACCGTCAAGCTCGACCATCTGTCGCCGGTTGGACGATAGAGGGGCTCGCCCTCTAGCGAGCAAAGCTCCCCGGCGGTAGAAACGGCGATGAAGCGGATCGTCCCGGCGAGCGCTTTCAGACGCGCCGTCACGTGAGCGAAATCGACATGGGGCGAGACATAGGCCAGCACCAGAGCAGCGGGCTGACCATCAAAGATGAAATCATCCACTGAAAGGCCGCGGAGGCTTTCGTCACTTTCTTTGACGCGCAGGTTCAATGGCTCGGTTCGCAAGGACCTTGCCTCGCCGGCGGTCGCGACATTATCTGACAAGGCCGCTTTGGCCCGACTCCGCAAAAACATGCTCCAAACCTTTGCTCAAGCCTCTCGCCCCCGGCGCAGGCAAGGCAAATCTTCCATGGCCAATTGCCGTCAAAAACATATAGTCTAAACTGCTTGCCCGAGGCTTTCGGGGGAGGCGCGCGTGATCACACTCTATACATTTGGTCCCTATTTCGGCCTGCCCGAAGGCAGCCCCTTCGTGACCAAGGCCATGCTGCTGCTGAAGATTGCCGGTCTTCCATATACCGAAGACCGCGGAGGTTACGGCAAGGCGCCCAAGGGCAAGTTGCCCTATATCGACGATGACGGCGAAATCGTCGCCGATTCCACCTTCATCCGCCTGCATGTCGAGAAGAAATACGGCTTCGACTACGGGGCTGGCCTTACAGACGAACAAAAGGCGACGGGATGGGCGCTGGAAAAGCTCTGCGAGGATCATCTCTATTGGCTGATTGTCGCGGACCGCTGGCTTATCGAGGAGAATTTCAAAAAGGGCCCGGCGCAATTTTTTGAGGCGGCGCCGGCGCCGCTCAGACCATTGATCGGCGCGCTGATCAAACGGAAAATCCGGAAGGGCGCGCTGGCGCAGGGGCTTTTCCGCCATTCGCCGGAGCAGCGACGCGAGTTGGCGCGCCGCGGCTTTTCGGCCATTTCGACCCTGCTTGCCGAAAAGCCGTTCATTTTCGGGGAAACGCCATGCGGGACCGACGCCACGCTGGGCGCCTTCGCAATGGGTGGACTGTGTCCCTTATTCGACAGCGCCTGCGGCGATGAGGCGCGTCGCCTGCCCAATCTTGTCGGCTATGCCGAGCGCATCAGGGCGAAATATTTCGCCTGAACTGGGGCGTCTCAACGGTTGAAAAGACAGAAGGCCGCTCCATTGGGAGCGGCCTTCTTCTTGAATCGCAAAGCGATTTTTAAAGCGTGTCGACGCGGACGCGCGCGACGCCGGAATGGCGCATGCCCAGCACGTCAGCGGCGCCGACCGAAACGTCGATAACCCGCCCGCGTACGAAGGGACCGCGATCATTGATGATGACGACGGCGGTTCGTCCATTGGCGAGATTGGTGACCTTCACGCGGCTGCCGAAAGGCAGGGAACGATGCGCCGCTGTCATATGACCGACGCGTCCGCCGCTCGCGGTGCGTCCCCCGCTATAATAGGATGCTTTTCCAGACCAGCTTTGCGCATTTGCGGCCGAGAAGACCAATGAAAATCCGATTGATAAGCATGCGATTGCAATTTTCTTCAATGCATCAGACCTTGTATAATTGATGATAACGAATTGTATCGTTGATAAATTAGGCAGAAAAAAGGCAATATGCGAGGCTTTAGCGTGCTATGCTATCATAAATAAAATACAAGTTGATAATTAATTGGCTTACATGAACGTTGTTTTGATTTACTGCTTTGGTAATGTATTAATATATAGTTATGTAACCGTCCTTGGTCGCTACATATACGATCAAAACCTGACGGGACCGAAGGCCGCAATGCTATGAACTCCAAGCATTTTAAGATCTTCGCTTTGAAGGCGGGGGCATAGACTTTTTTGCAGCGGCGCATAAAAAAACCGGGCGCGAGGCCCGGTTTTCTCATCTTTGTCACAAAGTAAAACGAATCAGCCGACGATCTCGTTGCCGGCGAACCATTGCGCGATCTCGATGGCGGCGGTTTCGGGCGCGTCAGAGCCGTGAACCGAATTCTCGCCCATGTTCAGCGCGAAGAGCTTGCGGATCGTGCCGGCCTCGGCCTTTTCCGGATTGGTGGCGCCCATCACGTCGCGATAGGCCTTTATGGCGTTCTCGCCTTCCAGCACCTGCACGACGACCGGCGCAGCCGACATCTGCTCGACCAATTCTCCGAAGAAGGGACGTTCCTTGTGCACGGAATAGAAGGTCTCGGCCTGGGCGCGGGTCATGTGGACGCGCTTCTGCGCGACGATGCGCAGGCCGGCTTCCTCGATCTTGGCGTTGACCGCGCCGGTGAGGTTGCGACGGGTCACGTCGGGCTTCAGGATGGAAAAAGTGCGTTCGAGCGCCATGGACTGGGTCTTTCTTGCGAGGAAACTAGCGCCGCGCTTATAAACGTGGCGGTTGAAGCCCGCAAGACATGTCGCGCTAAAGGCTTCCCCGCTAAAGCGTGGCCCCGCCGATTGGCCGATTGCAGGCGCAGCCCTCGCCGGTTTGCAGCGCGTCGAGCACGCGGAGCGTGTCCTGCGGATTGCGGCCGACCTTGATGCTGGTCGCGTAAATGTGCTGGATCACATTCTCCGGATCGACGATGAACGTGTAGCGATAGGGCACGCCCGAGGGCGAGCGCACGTCGAGGCCGTCGGTGAGATCGCCGCGCATGTCCGCGAATTGCCAGATCGGCAGCTTGTCGAGATCCTTGTGGTCGCGCCGCCAGGCGAGCTTCACATATTCATTGTCGACGGAGCCGCCGAGCACCACGGCGTCGCGATCGGCGAAATCGCGCGCGAGGCGGCCGAATTCGGCGATTTCCGTCGGGCAGATCGCGGAGAAATCCTTTGGATAGAAGAAAATCACTTTCCACTTGCCGGGAAAGCTTTCCTGCGTGAGCGTCTCGAAAGCGCTGACCCCGCCCTCCTCGCGATTGTTGAAACCGGGCTTCACGCCGACGATTTCGAATTCGGGGAGCAAGTCGCCGATGCTGGCCATTCCTGAAACTCCTAAGACCGTCCCCTGTCCAGCCGCCTTTCCACGCCTTGCGAATAGCGCGAAATGCCCAGGCAGAAGACCAGATAGAACAAGGCGGCGAAAGCGTAGCCCGTCGCAGCAATATGCGGACCCGCCCAGACTGGATCAAGCCGCGCCGTATCGACCGCGCGCAAAAAATCGAAAATGCCGACGATCGCCACCAGCGTGGTATCCTTGAACAGAGCGATGAAATTATTGACGATGCCGGGGATGACGGCGGCAAGCGCCTGCGGCAGCACGACGAGCCGCAGCGTGGCGATGTAACCGAGGCCGAGCGCCTGCGCGCCTTCATATTGGCCGCGCGGCACGGCGGCGAGTCCGGCGCGCACCACTTCCGCCATATAGGCGGCGGCGAACAGAGCTATGCCCGCCAGCGGCCGCAGCAGCCGGTCCGGCGACCAATTCGGCGGCAGGAACAGCGGCAGCATGGTGTTGGCCATGAACAGCACCGCGATCAGCGGCACGCCGCGCACGAATTCGATCAGCCCGGCGCAGAGCCAGCGCGCCGCCGGCAAGTCCGAGCGCCGCCCCAGCGCCAGCAGCACGCCGCCCGGCAGCGCCGCGACAATGCCGGCCAGCGCCAACAGCAGCGAGACCATCACGCCTCCCCAGAGCTGCGTGTCGACCCTGGGCAGACCGAGCCCGGGCGCGCCATGCAACAGCACAAAGCCGATCGGCGGGAGGCCTGCGAAAAAGCCAAGCGCCGCCGCGCCTTTTCGCCCGGCGCCGGGCCACAGCAGCCAGGCGATCAGACCAGCCGCGAGGCCGAAGGCCAGGTCGATCCGCCAGGTGAACTCTTTGGGATAGGCGCCATAAATGAAGAAGGGCGCCTTGGCGCCAATATAGGCCCAGCAGGCGCCGGCGCCCGGCGCGCGGCACATTTCGCCGTCCGGCGCGCTCCACACCGCGTCAGCGACGAGAAAACGCCACAGCGGCGGCGCGGCGAAAAACACCAAAGCCGCGACGGCGAGAGTGATCAGCGTCGACCTGATATCGCCGAACATGTTTTTCCTGATAGAGCCGAGCCGGTCGCGCGCGATGACCGGCGGCGGCCCCGGCGCGGCGAAAGACTCGCGCAAGAAGGGTTGCAAGCTCATCGTTGCGCCCCCCAGGCGAGCCGCCGCTCGTAAAACCGCAACGCCAGCAGCGTCGCCATCGACAGCGAGAGGTAGATCGCCATGTCGAGCGCGATCACCTGCACTGCGGCGCCGGTCTGGTTTAGGATGGTGCCGGAAACCTGCATCAGGTCGGCGAAGCCGACGAAGGCGGCGAGCGACGAATTCTTGGTCAAGCCAAGATATTGGCTGATCAGCGGCGGCAGGATGATCCGCATGGCCTGCGGCCTGATCACCAGTCTCCTCGCCTGCGCGGGATCGAGGCCCAAAGCTGCCGCCGCCTCGCTTTGCCCGCGCGCCACGGAATTGACGCCGGCGCGGACGATCTCGGCGATATAGGAGCCGGTATAAAGCGAGAGGGCGAGGACCAGCGCGACAATCTCGGGCGGCAGGCGCACGCCCCCCTCGACATTGAAGGGATTTTTCTGCGCGTCAAAGCCCGGCAACTCCAGGCTGAGCGGCCTGCCCAAGGCGAAAAACACCGCGAGCGGCAGGGCGGCGAGGATGAGCGGCCAACACCGAGGAAGGGCGCCCCTTCTCCCCATAGCCCGTCGAAAGACGGGCGTCCTCACGGACGTCCTATGGCGGGAGAAGGTGGATCGCCGAAGGCGAGACGGATGAGGGGGCTGCTGCGGCTTGGCCCCCTCATCCGGCCTTCGGCCACCTTCTCCCGCAAGGGGAGAAGGGGCTAACCGCCGCATCCACGCGAGAACCGCAGCGACCAGCACCGCCAGCCCGACCCACAGCGCCCCCCCGGAAAAAACCGGGGCGGGCAGGTAAAACCCGCGATTGTTGAGAATTACGCCCGGCAGTTTCAGCGATTCCGCCGGCCCCGGCAGCGGCGAGAGGATCGCCACATACCAGAACAGCATCTGCAGCAGCAGCGGAATATTGCGCACTGTCTCGACATAAAGCCCCGCCAGCCGCGCCAGCGCCCAGTTTCGCGAAAGGCGCGCGAAGCCGGCGGCAAATCCGATCAGCGTCGCGACACAACCGGCGAGAGCGGACACGACGATCGTGTTGACCAGCCCGACCAGCAAAGCGCGCGCATAGCTGGACAGCGGGGAATAGGCGATGAAACTCTGGTTGAGGCCGAAGCCCGCGACGTGGCCAAGAAAATCGAGGGAGGTCGGTATGCCCCTCGCGGAAAGGTTGGCGCGCGCATTGGCGAAGGCGGCGGCGAAGAGCGCGGCCACGGCGGCCAGCAACAGGGCCTGGAGCGCCAGGCTCCTGAGCGATTTCGAATTCATCGCGGCCTCACCGGACCGGCGGCGCATATTGCAGCCCGCCCTGGCGCCATTGCGCATTGAGGCCGCG
>Ga0182030_10016167_pt1 | contig 14566 bp, 11 predicted proteins | sample 812S3MmetaG_FD_121299 | JGI IMG/M metagenome (GOLD analysis project Ga0182030, IMG submission 121299) | Permafrost microbial communities from Stordalen Mire, Sweden - 812S3M metaG (Illumina Assembly) | ecosystem: Environmental > Terrestrial > Soil > Wetlands > Permafrost | place: Sweden... | reverse complement strand
GAGGAGGAGCGGCTGCGTGGCCGTTGCCGTCGCTGAAGTAGATGGCGTCGGCGTGACCGAGCATGATGTAGTTGGCGCCGGTACCGCCATTCACGGACTGGTGGAAGTTGTCGCTCATGGCGTACTCATCCGCCAAATTCTTGAAGTACGGGGCGTCGCCACTCTGAACGTTGTAGAAGCCGAGAGCCGTGGAGCCTTCGCCGTTGCTGATGGCCGTTGGTGAACATTCGGTGCTGAAGTTGGCGGGCTGTTTGATTCCGTTGTCGCCGGCGCCGATAGTGGTTTCGACCCACGAAAAGAGGTGCCCGTTGCAGCCGGAGGGATTGCCTGAAGTGGCGTGGCCGATATTGCAATCCAACTGCTGCCACATCTGATAGAAGCGGTGGACGGGGCTGGCGGCGTAGTCGTTGTAGGTAAAGGTGTCTCCATTGGTGAGTGGGAAAGGGCCTGCGGGGAGAGAAGTGACGTTGCTGATGCGCTGATCGGGCGTGTGAGACTTCTGACCGGTACCGCCGCTGACGAGGTAGTTGTATTAATCGTCGGGAAGACCATTTTCAGATTGCTTAGCCAGTGAGAGATTATTCTTGTTGATGTAAGAGTCGGTGGGTCCGCCGACCAGAGGCGCGGGAAGCACTGATCCAGGAAATTCGGTTTTACCGGGGTTGAGCAGGAAAGTGTCAGGCGCTTGATCGGTGGCGGCCGTCTGTTCGGCTTTGTCGAAGTTCGGACCAGGGGCGTCGGCATTGAGCTCATGATGCCATTGCCACAGGGGTCGTTGCGGATTGAGTCATACATGTGCTGGTGAGCTGGCGCGGCCACCGCGCTCGAGGAACTTCGATTCTTTAACTGATTTTTCAAGTGGAGGATCACCAGGTCACGACCCGCAATCAATCCGGTTGACTCGCGAACAGCCACATACTGAAAGAGATCGGTAGCCCCACAACGACCATGTGGACCAAGAATCCTGAAACGAGGTCGCGGTAGGTGTATGGTCCCATTGCGTGCAGAGCGGAAAGCGGCAGCACAACCAGCGTCATCACCAACTCAACCGCAGCGCCAAAGCACAAACCGCAGGCGACAGGATATTCGGTTAAGAATTTCAGCTTGCGGCTGACCGCGAAGTAGATGGCCGCAGCTGAGCAGGCGATGAAGAAGTGCAGCAACACGCCCAGGATATAGATCCCCGCTCCGCCCTGAAACGCCCGCGGCCCTAGCAACCCGCCGGCGATCGCGAGCGGAATTGTTTTGCCGAACAAAATCATGGCCTGTGTCAGGTCCAGCGCTCCTGCGACCACACCACCAACTGCGATTGCCAAAGCTGGTTTGCTCGAACGATTTAGCTTAAATTTATTGACCATTTCGAGAACTTAGTCGCGATGCGGTCTCGGCGGTAGAGTGAAGTCGACAAGGGGTTACAACTTTGTGATGAGCCGTGCATGACGTACGCCCAAACGGTTTCTCAAGGAGAGGCGTGCTCGATAGAATAACGCTGTGCCCCAGCTCGGTCTCCAGCGCCGCGTACTTTCTTTCTGGCCACTCCAAATCGGGGCATGGACGCTTTACGGATTGGCAACTGCGATCTCCTACATCCCTTTTCGCCATATGCGGGGACAGGTGATCTATAAGGCGGCCCTTCTCTTCACTATTTTCCTGGCCAGCTTCATTGTCCATTCATTGTGCAGATTTCTTTGGCGCAAGTCTTTCCGGTTGGCAACCGCCCTGGGGTTCTCAGTCGTCCTCTCTTACATTTTGGGAATTCTCTGTACTGTCGTATCGGCTTTGGTGTCGCTCCACTTTGAAAGCCCCAGCATAGCTCTGAGTTGGAGTCTGGTGGCCGCGCAAGCATTCGAAGCGACCATTGTACTGATTGCATGGGGCGCACTTTATTTCGGTATCAAGTATTACGGCACCGTCGAGGAGCAAAGTGGCCGGCTGCTGGCGTTCGAGGCGACAGCGCGTGAGGCTCAACTACAGGCGCTCCGTTACCAACTGCAACCGCATTTCCTGTTTAACACGCTCAATGCAATCTCGACGCTCGTCGTCAGCAAGCAACCGGAACTGGCAACCGAGATGATTGCAAGGCTTGCCGGTCTGCTGCGAAACACTCTGAGCTTTCCAGAAACGCATGTGGTTACTTTGCGGGAAGAGTTCGCTGTTACCGAGGAGTATCTTTCCATTGAACAGGTTCGTTTTGGACCTCGTCTTACTGTTTCTTCCGACATGAGTCCTAAAGCGTACGAGGCGCAGGTTCCCCGCTTCTTATTGCAGCCGATTGTGGAGAATGCCATCCGGCATGGAATTGCACGTTGCCCGAATGGGGGTGAGGTCGCTATCAGAGCTTCGGCCACCGCAGATCAGCTCCGCATCGAAATAGAAAACGACCGTCCCAGTCAGGGCTTGCCGCTGCCGCGCGAACGCGGCGAAGGCGTTGGTCTTGCAAACACCAGAACGCGGCTAGAAACACTCTACGGAGCGCGAGCAAGCATTACCTTCTCTACACTTCAAAACAATCGCTTCTTAGTCTCCATTGAGTTTCCTTTGACCACGGCCGCCTCGGAAAGGGTTGAGCGATGAACATTCGGGTATTAGTGGTTGACGACGAGCCGTTAGCTCGGCTTGGGATTACCACGCGCCTGGGCGCCTACTCCGACATGCTGGTGGTTGGGGAGTGCAGTACAGGCGAGGCGGCGCTTACCTCCATACCATTGGTGGCCCCCGATTTACTATTCGTCGACGTAGAAATGCCCGGAATGTCTGGCATCGATCTCTTACGAGCCTTGCCCAGGGAGACGGCGCGGTGCCTTGTTTTCCTTACCGCACATGAGGAATATGCTCTGGACGCCTTCAACGTGGAAGCGCTCGACTATCTCCTCAAGCCGGTCGACGACGCCCGCTTTGCGGCTTGTATCGAGCGTGCCCGGCGCATGATTTCGCTCCATCGCCAGGAAGCAAAATTCGAACGACTTTACGGGCTTTTGGAGGCCAGGGAGAAGCCAGAGAATCATGGTTTTCTCTGGCGTTTTCCGGTGCGCCGGGGAAACGAGTTCAAATTTGTTCTGGCTGCAGATGTAGATTGGATTGAAGGTCTGGGCGACTACGCTGGATTGCATGTTGGCGGCAAAATCCATTTGATCCGTGAGGCACTCACTTCGCTCGAAACCCGCCTCGACCGCAAACAATTTGTGAGGATCCATCGCTCCACAATCGTCCAGCTTGAGCGGATTGTTCGGGTGGAACCTTCAGTGAATCGAGACGCACTGATAACCCTGCGAGATGGGAAGTCGCTGCGGTTGAGCCGAACCTACCGCTCACGATTGGAGGAACTGCTGAAGTAGCTGCATTTTGGCATGTTTTTCATTTACCAGAACATGTCAAATCGCCAAGCCTCACTGCAAGCTACGGAGTAGCAGCCCCGGCAAGTTGCCGAAAACGCGGCATCTCAGACACGGGATTGCGGCCAATTGACCCCTTGCCGATTCTCAATGAGTGCTAAGTCTTCGGAGGCGGGCGTACTGACCGCCGCAAGTGTTTGAGGGGCACAGAGAATGGATCGAGGAAACGGCTTATGTTACCTTCCATAAGAAATTTTGCATTTCGCAAAGAGCAATTATGACCGTACACTGGGATCGGACGCTGTTACGCTTCAGAATGAAGCTGTTTCGACTGGCTGAAATTGCTCGATGCGATTGACCTTTCCAAATCGCCGCTACTTTTCCCTGACATCGATCGGGATACTCGTCCTGACAATCGCTGTTTTCGGATGGGGCCTGCAATACAAACTATCTCTATATCACCAGTCTGGCAGCCACTCAACTTCTATCGCCCAGGCAAAACTGCTCTCTCAAAAAGAGAGGCCCGCTGCTTTCAATCGATTAAAACCGGTTGATCCCGGCGATTTGGACCATCGAGTCCTGGTATCTGACACAACATACTTAGTAGCCGCGGTGTTGCTCAATATAGCGGTGTTGCTCAATATATTTGTTGCGGTGTTTTTGTGGTTCCGCGTTGAGGCCGCACGTGGCCATTCCAGCTATCAGCGACTCGCCGCGTTGGACTTTTTTGCATTCCGCCCCCCTCCTTTCTTTCTGCCCCTAAGCTAGCTCTTCGCCTCCGACAAGGTCGGTCCGACGCCCGTATTTCGGTCGCATCCAGACTCGTTGGCAGACTCTTGTCTCTCCTAATTTAACCGAAACGCCATAGGTGCCTTCACCATGCCCTTGCGATCCCCCATGCGAGTTCCATTGACTGTTTTCAGGGGTGCGCTGATCATTGCGCTCCCGTGCCTTTGCTTTGTGGGTTGCAAGATGAAGGCGCATGACTCCGCGCCGCCTGCAACCGCGTTGATCGCGCCAGTAACGCGCGGTGATCTATCGAGTACGCTCACTGTTGCCGGTGAATTTCAGCCTTATCAGGAAGTGGAACTTCATGCGAAGGTCTCGGGATACATCCGCCGTATCAACGTGGATATTGGCGACAGAGTTAAGACGGGGCAAGTGATCGCCACCCTCGAGGTACCAGAGTTGAACGCCCAAGTTTCGGCGTCGCAGGCGGAGATCCGACACAGCCAGTCTGAGATCACTCGGGCACAAAACGAGGTAGTGCTTGCCCAGGCAAACTACGCCGCTCTTCACGCAGCGTATACACGCCTGTCTGAGGCGTCCAAACGCCGGCCGGGCCTTATCGCCCAGCAGGAACTGGATGATTCCCTTGCGAAAGATCAGGACGCCGAGGCGAAGATCAATGTTGCCAAGTCCGCTCTGGAAGCCACAAAGGAGCAACTGGGCATATCTCGAGCAGACAACCAGCGCGTCCAGTCGCTAGAGGACTATTCGATAGTCACCGCTCCTTTCACCGGAGTCGTAACGATGCGCTATGCAGATGTGGGGTCACTCATTCAAGCGGGCACTGCTTCCAATACGCAATCGATGCCTGTAGTGAAGCTGGCTCAAAGCGATCTGTTGCGACTCCGGATGCCGGTTCCCGAGGAAGATGTTCCGTTCATCAAGACCGGCGGCGATGTTCAGATCAAGCTGCAATCCACGGGGAATTTTATCTCAGGAAAGATCATTCGATTTACCCGTGAACTGGCAACATCCACACGAACAATGCTGGCGGAAGTCGATATTCCAAACGCCGATCTGGCTCTGAGCACCGGAATGACGGCTGAGGCCACGATCGTGTTGCAGAAACAAAGCAACGTGCTAACGATCCCTGCCGGTGCAGTGCTCAAGGGCAGCGGTCAGGCTTACGTTCTGATCGTAGACGCAGCCAACAAGGTGCAGAAGGTCCCGGTCGCCCTCGGGATTCAGGGGCCCGACCGAGTCGAGATCATTCGGGGACTCAGTGAACGTCAGTCCGTGATCGTCTCTGGACAGGAAAACTACCAACCCGGACAAATCGTACGCCCGAAGCTGAGCACAATTGCGATGCCCAGCTCCGGGGGTGATCTGTAATGTCTTCATTTGCCCTCAAATATCCGTTCTTCATCCTGATGATGTGCCTCTTCGTGATCGTTGTCGGTGTCACTAACGTCACGAGCATGTCCGTCGATCTCTTTCCAGAGGTCAATATCCCGGTAGTGGTGGTTGCGACTTTCTATGCCGGAATGCCACCCCAACAGATTGAATCGGACATCACCAACAGCTACGAGCGTTTCTTTACCCTTGGCAGCGGAATCGACCATATCGAATCGCGCTCGTTACCCGGCGTCAGCTTGATCAAGATCTACTTTCAGCCGGGTACCGATGGCAACGCCGCAGTCAGCAACATCTCGAATCTGGCGATGGCCAATCTTCGTCGGCTGCCGCCTGGAACTCTCCCTCCGGTCGTACTCAAGTTCGACGCCGCGAATCTCCCTGTTTGTCTGATTACGCTTAAGGGACAAGGGCTGAATCAGACTCAACTCAAAGACCTGGCGCAGTTCACGGTTCGAAACCAAGTCGCCAACGTTCCTGGAGCGTCGGTTCCCCAACCCTACGGCGGACGATATCGCCAAATCATGGTGTACGTCGATCCTCTCAAGCTTGAGGCCCACCAGATGAGCGTGATGGATGTGGTGGACTCTCTCAACAAGTCCAACCTCATTCTCCCTGCTGGCGACGTTCGCATCGGAATGAAGGACTACAACATTTATGCGAATAGTCAGGTCCCTCTCGTCGATCAGATTAACGATCTTCCGCTCAAGACTGTTGGCAACGCCTCCGTCATGGTCGGTGATATCGGCCACGCAATTGATGGAGGCCAGCTCCAAACCAATATCGTCCGCGTGGATGGTCAGCATTCTGTTTACATTCCTGTGTTGAAGCAAGGCGGTAACTCCAACACCATCACCATCGTGAACGGCGTCAAGAAAGCTGTTGCGAATCTTCTCGACATCCCTTCAGTCTTAAAGACAAGCGTAGTCTTCGACCAGTCGGCATTTGTAAAGATCGCTGTCAAGAATGTCATCAACGAAGGCACCATTGGCCTTTGCCTGACAGCTCTAATGATTCTGCTTTTTCTAGGGAACGTCAGAGCAACCGTCGCTGTTCTTATCTCAATACCGATCTCCGTTCTGGCTACCTTCCTCGGACTGAATCTCGGAGGAAGTTCCATCAATACGATGGTGCTCGGCGGACTCGCGCTTGCTTTGTCCCGGCTTATCGATAACTCGGTCGTGGTTCTTGAAAACATCTTCCGCCACATGGAGATGGGAGAATCTCCAGCCGTCGCAGCCCAACGCGGCGGTAAGGAAGTTCAACTCGCGGTATTGGCCGCGACCGTTAGCACGAGTATCGTGTTCTTTCCTGTTCTTATGCTCTACGGGGTGAGCAAGTATCTGTTCACCGCTCTCGCCCTGGCTGTCGTGATCGCACTCTTTGCTTCCTACGTGGTGGCAATGACTGTAGTGCCACTGTTCTGCTCGCTGTTCATCACCATCGATCCCGGCAATGAGCACCATGACGCCGATGCAAACCTTGGCCCGGAAGTGTTGACTGGAAAGAAGAGGCGAGTGCGCGTATTCAGAGTCGTTGTGGACAAGTTCAATCTTGCCTTTCGCAGGCTCGAAACGTGGTACGTGAGGAAAGTAGGTGAGGCACTCGAACGGGCCGGACTCGTCGTAACCGTCATCAGCGTTGTTGTTATCGTAAGTTTCGCCGTGTATCCGTTGATCGGGAAAGCGTTTTTTCCGCGGACCGACCCTGGTCAATTCGTGGTGAACGTCAAGGTGCCTGCGGGCACAAGAATTGAAGTGACGGACGACTACATCTCAAAGATGGAGCAGGAAATCCGCGGTGTGGTTTCGAAAGACGATCTGAACATGATCGTTTCAAACATCGGCATCACTCCTGACCTATCTGCAATTTATACCTCAAACTCAGGAATGCACACAGCCTTCATCCAGGTCAGTTTGAAAGAGGATCACAAGACCGGGAGTTATACCTATATGGAAAAGGTCCGGGCAAAGCTGCGAGACGATTTTCCCGATGTCGCTACATACCTCCAGGCGGGCGGCCTCGTAGATTCCGTGGTCAATCAGGGAAAGCCAGCTCCCATCGATATTCAGGTGAGTGGAACCAACCTCCAGCAGGCCGACGATATTGCAAAAGCGACAGCGGCAAGAATAAGGAAGTTCGACACTGTTAACGATGTCCTCATTCCTCAAGACCTCGACTACCCAGGTCTGGAGTTGAACATCAATCGAGAACGCGCGAGTCTTCTCGGGATTACTCCCAAGGATATTGTTGACAATGTCATCACGGCGCTTACGTCAGATGGAATGATCGCACCGAGCTTTTGGGTCGATCCTAAAACAGGCAATAGCTACATGTTGACGGTGCAATATCCGGAAACACAGATCAAGACGTTAACCGATTTCAGGCAGATTCCTCTTCGATCCCCGAACATCCTGAATACAACACCTCTTCAATCCGTCGCGAACATTACGGAGATCAACACGCCGACGGAAGTGGACCACTATCAACTGCGCCCCGTGTTCGATATCTACGTCATGCCCAAGTCGGAAGATCTAAGCGTGGTGAACAAGCAGGTCGAGTCGGTCGTCAGTCAGTTACAACTTCCGAATGGCGTAACAGTCAAGATTCGCGGCACGGTCCGCGATATGCAGCAGTCCTTCTCAAGCTTCGGCATTGGACTGGTACTGGCAGTCGTTCTTGTTTATCTGATCTTGATGGCGCAGTTTGCTTCATTTTCCGATCCGTTCATCATCCTGCTGGCTGTACCGCCCGGCCTTTCGGGAGCGTTGATATTCCTTTACCTTACGGGTTCCACCTTGAATGTGATGTCACTGATGGGGCTCGTGATGACAGCGGGCATTGCCGTTTCAAACAGCATTCTGATTGTCGAGTTCACTGGCACCCTTCGCAAGGAGGGCAAGGATCTCAGGACCGCACTGATTGAATCCTGCACGGCGCGCCTGCGGCCAATTCTGATGACCAGCCTTGCGACGATTCTTGGCCTGATTCCGATGGCATTGGCAATCGAGCCGGGGAGTGAGCAGTATGCTCCTCTCGCACGGGCCATCTTGGGCGGCCTCACAGTCTCGGTCATTATCACCGTTTTTCTCGTACCAGCGGCATACTTGCTGATCCACCGCAGTGAAGATCACGCCACAGTGGAAAGCGTGGCCTAATCATGAACCTCAGTCTGCTGATTGGCGCCTCATCTCCTTCGCCCAGCGCGGTTGACTCTTGGCGTCTTGCCTGGAGCTTCTCCGAGCGTCAGGTAACGATCGTATCGAGCCAGGAAAAGCACCAATTCAGCAAGACGGTACGACTTCAAGACAAAATGATTTCGAAATCAAAGCAGGAGGAAGGCCTGTAATGTCGTTTTTCGCGATCAAGTATCCATTTTTTATTCTCATGATGTGCCTTTTTGTGGTGGTCGTCGGCATAACAACTGTCGCGAGTATGCCGGTTGACCTCTTTCCAGAGGTCAATATCCCTGTGGTTGTTGTGGCGACGTTCTACGCTGGAATGCCTCCTCAGCAGATTGAATCCGACATCACCAATAGCTATGAACGCTTCTTCACCCTTGGCAGTGGAATCGACCATATCGAATCGCGGTCTCTGCCCGGAGTCAGCCTCATCAAGATATTCTTCCAGCCCGGCACAGACGGCAATGCTGCAGTCAGCAACATCTCAAATCTCGCGATGGCAAACCTCCGTCGTTTGCCACCAGGAACGCTACCTCCCGTGGTCCTGAAGTTTGACGCTGCTAATCTCCCTGTCTGCCTGATTACCCTGAAGGGGGAGGGTCTCAATGAGACGCAGCTCAAGGACCTTGCACAGTTCACGGTTCGCAACCAGGTAGCGAACGTCCCAGGAGCGTCCGTCCCCCAACCCTATGGTGGACGCTACCGGCAAATCATGGTGTATGTCGATCCGGTAAAACTGGAGGCTCACCAGATGAGCGTCATGGATGTTGTGGACTCGCTCAATACATCGAACCTGATTCTTCCTGCTGGCGACGTGCGCATTGGGATGAAGGATTACAACATCTATGCGAACAGCCAGGTTCCGGTAATAGATCAGATCAATGACCTTCCACTCAAGACGGTTGGCGATGCTTCCGTGATGGTGGCGGACATCGGCCAGGCGAAGGACGGAGGACAACTCCAAACCAACATTGTTCGCGTCGATGGTCAGCATTCCGTCTACATACCCGTGCTTAAGCAGGGCGGAAACTCCAACACAATCACCATCGTAGACGGCGTCAAGAAGGCTGTTCAGCATCTTCTCGATATTCCTTCGGTACTAAAAACAAGTGTAGTGTTTGATCAGTCCGTATTCGTCAAGATCGCGGTAAAGAATGTAATTAACGAGGGGACCATCGGGCTATGCTTGACCGCCTTGATGATCTTTCTCTTTCTGAGAAATGTGCGGGCGACGATTGCCGTCTTGATTTCGATCCCCGTGTCCTGCCTGGCTACGTTCCTTGGCCTTAACTTGGGCGGCAGCTCAATCAACACCATGGTTCTGGGCGGTCTGGCCCTGGCCCTGTCTCGACTCATCGATAACTCCGTCGTGGTCCTTGAGAACATTTTTCGACATATGGAGATGGGCGAATCGCCAAGGGAGGCGGCGGTCAAAGGCGGCAAGGAGGTGCAACTGGCCGTCCTGGCTGCCACCTTCAGCACTTGCATCGTCTTCTTCCCAGTTGTCCTGCTCTTCGGAGTGAGCAAATATCTCTTTACCGCACTTGCTCTTGCCGTCGTCCTTGCCCTGGTCGCTTCCTATCTCGTGGCGATGACAGTGGTGCCTCTCTTTTGCGCCTTGTTCATCACCGTCGATCCTGCCCATTTGCAGCACGGAGCCGCGGCGGTAGAAGAAGGTCTCGAATCCCTGGCCCCAACAAAGCGAAAGTTTCGGGTCTTTCAAGTTGTCATTGATAATTTCAACCTCGGTTTTCATCATCTTCAAGCAAGATACGAAAAGACTATTGCCCTCTGCCTCGATCGGCCCGTCCTTGTTGTCGTGGTCTTCAGTCTTTTTGTGATTTGCAGTTTCGCACTCTATCCATTCCTTGGTAAGGCGTTCTTTCCCCGTACCGATCCTAGCCAGTTCGTAGTGAATGTCAAAGTGCCGGCCGGAACTCGCATCGAAGTAACAGACGACTACGTCTCCAAGATGGAACAGGATATTCGGGCGGTTGTCTCTCCCGAAGATCTCAACATGATCGTCTCCAATATAGGCATCACGCCCGACCTTTCCGCAATCTATACCTCGAATTCGGGCATGCACACCGCCTTCATTCAAGTGAGCCTGAAAGAGGATCACAAGACTGGGAGCTACGCGTATATGCAAAAGGTGCGAGAGAAGCTCACAACAGACTTTCCCGATGTGGCAACTTACTTCCAGGCTGGCGGGCTGGTTGATTCCGTCGTGAACCAGGGAAAGCCGGCTCCGATCGATATTCAGATTGGAGGCAACAATCTACAGCAAGCCTACGACATTGCTCAGGCAACGGCCACCAAGCTAAAGAAGCTCAGTACAGTCAGTGACGTTCTCATTCCTCAGGACCTTGACTATCCGGGACTTGAACTAAATATCAACCGCGCGCAGGCCGGTCTACTGGGGATTTCCCCAAGAGACATAGTGGACAACGTGATTACTGCGCTCACGTCCGACGGAATGATTGCACCAAGCTTCTGGGTCGATCCTAAAACGGGTAACAGCTACATGCTGACCGTGCAATACCCAGAAGCTCAGATCAAGACCCTCACCGATTTCAAGCAAATCCCTCTCCGATCACCGGATGGGCTGAAAACAACGCCGCTCCAGTCCGGCGCCGACATCAAGGAGATCAATACGCCGACAGAGGTAGACCACTATCAACTTCGTCGTGAGTTCGATATCTACGTCATGCCGAAGAATGAAGATCTGAGCAGGGTGAATGTGCAAGTGGAATCCATCTTGGGGCAGATTCAAAAACCGAACGGGGTGACCATTGCTGTCCGCGGTTCTATCCGCGACATGGAACAGTCCTTTTCCAGCTTTGGTATCGGACTCATTTTGGCAGTAGTCCTGGTCTATCTCATCCTGATGGCACAGTTCGCCTCTCTCTCTGATCCGTTCGTCATCCTACTCGCCGTTCCTCCAGGGCTATCCGGGGTACTGATTTTCCTGCTTGTTACCGGCACGACTTTGAACGTGATGTCGCTGATGGGTATTGTCATGATGACGGGCATCGCCGTTTCAGACAGCATCCTGATCGTAGAGTTCGTGGGAACTCTACGAAGCGAGGGTATGGCCTTGAAGCAGGCTTTGACAGAGGCGTGCAAGGTACGTCTGCGCCCAATCCTCATGACAACAATGGCAACGATCCTGGGACTGATTCCAATGGCTCTTGCGATTGAACCGGGTAGCGAACAGTATGCACCTCTGGCTAGGGCCATCCTCGGCGGCCTGACGGTGTCAGGTCTTGTCACGGTCTTTCTGGTGCCAACCGCTTATCTACTCATTCACCGTAAAGAAGAACACGCAGCATTGAAGGTTGGAGCTTAGGCATGATAACAATGCACAAGATCAGCATCGCACTTCTTCCGTTCGCTTTGATCGGTTCCGAGATGTTCGCACAGAGTACCGGACCCGGTTTGCCTGATTCCCCGACCGCGCATTCGCTTCTGATCGTATCTGCTCAATCTTCATCGATTAGTACCTCTCCGCCGCCTGCGGCGATGGTGGAAGCTCCAACCCTACTGACGCGGCAAGACGCCGAACAACTTGCATTGGCGAGCAATCCTCGCATTCGCATCAGCCAGTTAATCGCGAAGGTTCAGCATGAAGCCGTTCGAGAGCGTCGCGCGGATGAACTGCCTAACCTGAATGGCAACGTCACCGCCGTTGAGGCGAATGACGGGAGCAGAATATCCAGCGGGTCTCTGACGGCATCACGACTTCTTCAACATTCGGGGATGGGAATTCAGGTCAGCCAGTTGGTTTACGATTTCGGACATACACGGAATCTTGTCGCGTCAGCAAATTTACAGGAGAAAGCTCGTCTAGCCGATGCGGAAGCGAGCCGGCTGGACATCGTTCTCACAACCGATCAGGTTTTCTATGCCGTCATTGAAGCTCAAGAAACGTTGAAAGTGGCCGAGCAGACAGTTTCTGCGCGGCAGGATTTGACCGATCAAGTGAGTGCCCTCGCCGCGTCTAAGTTGAAGTCCGACCTGGACCTGAGCTTTGCACAAGTAAATCTGTCTCAAGCAAAGCTTCTTCAACTGGATGCTCAGAATAACCTTGACGCCGCCAAAGCAGCGTTGAGTGCTGTACTGGGCTACGACAAGCAGATGAACTTCCAACTTGTTGATGATGCCGGCGCTCTTCCGCCCCTTCCACCAGACAGCGAGAGTCTCATCGCACAGGCGATTCAGAACCGTCCCGATCTTCAATCCCTAAAACTCAGTGAGCAGGCCGCACAAAAGTTCAGCAAAGCACAACATCAGCTGTTACTTCCAACAATTAGCGCATTGGGCGCAATCGGCGGAACTCCAACCGGTTCGCCGCAATACTTCACTTCGAACTGGTATGGAGCAGTTGGCGGCAACGTGAGCATCCCAATCTTCAATGGGTTTCGATTGAATGCACAAGGTTCCGAGGCTTCTCTGCAAGCAAAAGCTGCTTCAGAACAGACTCGTGCGCTGCGCGATGAGGTCGCTCGGGAGGTTCGGACTGCGTGGCTCAATGCAAAGACCGCCATGCAGCGTGTCACCGTCACGACGGAGTTACTCAAGCAGGCGAGCACGGCTCTGGACCTAGCGAAGACACGATATGATCTCGGACTTAGTTCGATTGTCGAATTGAGCCAGGCGGAATTGCAACAGACCCAAGCCGCGATCGGCAACGCCAACGCAAGGTCCCAATACAACTTTGCAATCTCGACCATCAACTTCCAGACAGGTGTGCAGCCATGATCGAAAACTTCAAGCTGCACGTTTTTCGGGTTGTCGCCGACGCGCTCAACTTCAGCAAAGCGGCCGAGGAACTTCATATCTCTCAGCCCGCCGTGACGTCACAGGTGCGCACCCTGGAAGAAGGACTGGGGATCGCGCTTTTCGACCGCGTGGGACGCAACGCAACGCTCACTCCAGCCGGCAAGACGCTTCTCCCGTTTGTCCGCCAGATTGAGACTCTGACCAGCGATGCAGTCGCGGCGCTCGCCCCTTTCGGAGTGCAAGAGGGAGTTGAACTGAACATTGGCGCTTCGCACACCATTGGAGCGTACTTGCTGCCTAAGCTACTCCCGATGATTATCCGCGAATGGCCAAAGCTCCGTATTCATATCGTGAGCGGAAGCACAACGGAAATTCTCAACGCCTTGGCGACCCATCAGGTTTCTATCGGCCTGATAGAGGCGCCTGGGCGCAGACCTGATCTCAAGATTGAGCAATTCATGGAGGACGAGCTCTGCCTGATCTTGCCCCCAACTCACCGTTGGACCAAGAAGGCCAGCCTGCGTGCGGCTGAGATCGTGCAGGAACCGATTCTCTTGCGCGAATCTGGTTCGGGGATGCGTCGATTCGTGGAGGAATACCTGGAAAATAACGGTGTCCTCAGTCAGCAGCTTCACACGAACATCGATATGAATTCCACAGAGGCGGTTATTTCTGCCGTTGAACACGGGCTTGGAATCGGCTTTGCTCCGGTGATGGCGATTGAAAAGGCCACGCAGATGGGAAGCGTCAAAGTAATTCCGCTTGAGAACGGCCCGATCACGAGACCGCTGAGCTTCGCATTGTTGAGTGGCCCCGTCAGAGAAGGCCCACTCCAGGACTTGATTGGCATGTTAAGGGCGCTCAGCCCTGGAACGAAGAAGAAGAGCGCAAACGGAGATAAGGCCGCTGGCCCTGCAATATGAGTGTCCTACTCTTCACCAGCTTGATTTTCGTCATTTCCCTCTTCGCCGGCCTTCTTGGTGCGCTTACGGGCCTTGGCGGGGGAGTTGTCATAGTTCCAGTCCTGGTGTTGCTCTTCAAAGTAGACCTGCGATATGCCATTGGCGCATCTCTTGTCTCGGTGATCGCTACCTCATCGGGAGCCGCCGCGGCTTATGTCAGAGAAGG
>Ga0182030_10016166_pt1 | contig 14567 bp, 15 predicted proteins | sample 812S3MmetaG_FD_121299 | JGI IMG/M metagenome (GOLD analysis project Ga0182030, IMG submission 121299) | Permafrost microbial communities from Stordalen Mire, Sweden - 812S3M metaG (Illumina Assembly) | ecosystem: Environmental > Terrestrial > Soil > Wetlands > Permafrost | place: Sweden... | reverse complement strand
GTGAGTGGATTGACGTCACTGTTGCGCCGGAACTGTTGACTCGGCACGACCTGGAAGACGTCACCGGCGAAGACGTGCTCGCGCGCTCGCTCGACGATGGCGCCGTAGTCCGCGCCGGTGAAGTTCGAGAGTCCCTTGGCGATGGTGCGGATATCGATGCCCGAGCGTTGACTCGGCGCCGTGGCGACGAGGCGTTCCGTGGCGGGGTCACTCGGCGGTTCGGCGCCGAGGAGCACGTCGACGATGGCCCGTAGTTGCTCGCTCGCGCGTTCGAAGACTGCGGCGGGATCGTCGCCCTCGTCGATGACCGCGTTGACGACGGCGGTCGTCGAGTGCTGGACGTGGTCACAGATCAAGACGGCCCCGGGGAAGGAGAAGTCCACGTCGGGCCACATGTCCTCGACCGCATCACGCGGCAGGCGCTCGAGGCGACGCACGTAGTCGTAGGTCACGAATCCGACGGCGCCGCCGAAGAAATCCGGGAGGTGACGTGGTGCGTGCGTCTGGTAGCGCGCGAGGATGTGGCGAATCGCGTCGAGCGGCGCGAGCGAGGGGTCACCGCCGTCGGTGCCGGTAACGACGGTCGCACCGTCGTGCGTCGTCACCCGCCAGCGACGATCGAGTCCGATGAAGGAGTAGCGACCGGTCGCTTCGCCCAGAGCGGCGCTCTCCAGCAGGAAGATCGCCCTGGTACTGAATCGCTGGTAGAGCGAGACCGGCGTCTCGCGGTCCAATTGAAGGGTCTCGGAGATCGGCACGACGTTGAATCCCTGGGCGACGAGCCCGAGAAACGACGCGAGGTCAACGGGTTCCATTGAGAGATGTTACTGACTGGCCCGGACCTAGAATTCGTCAATGATCGCTCCGTCAATCCTCGTGGTGGACAACTACGACTCGTTCGTCTACAACCTGGTTCAGTACATGATCGAACTGGGCGCCGACGTGACGGTCCGTCGCAACGACGAGGTGGACGCGGCACAGGTCGAGGCGATGGCCCCCGACGGCGTGCTGGTGTCGCCGGGACCCGGTCATCCGCGCGACGCCGGGAACTGTGTCGAGATCATTCGCTACTGCGCTGAGAAGTCCATCCCTATGTTCGGTGTCTGTCTCGGCCATCAGGCCCTGGGTGAAGCGTTCGGGGCGACGGTCGACCGCGCACCGGAGCTGCTACACGGACGCTCGAGCCTCGTCGAGCACGAAGGCGTCGGCGTCTTCGAGGGCGTCAGCAATCCGCTCGTGGTCGGGCGCTATCACTCGCTCGTCGTCAAGGACGAGGGACTCCCGTCGGAGTTCGCGGTCACGGCGCGCTCGCACGGACTCATCATGGGCGTACGCCATCGCACGCTGCCACTCGAGGGGGTGCAGTTCCATCCCGAATCGGTACTCACGCAAGACGGCTACCGGATGCTCGCGAACTGGCTCGAAGAGTGCGGCTCGACCGATGCGCGCGAGAAGGCTGAGGCGCTCTCGGCGCGGATGGACACGGTGCGCGCGGCGCTGCCGCAGCCGACGCGCTGAGTCCTACTCGACGATCGGCGCCTGCAGTCCGGTCCTGGAGTTGTTCTCGATTCGGTGCCGCGAGGCCTGCACGAAGATGATGAAGGCCGACGGCATCATGACCAGGCTCGGAATCGCGACCGGCGGTTGATGGATGAGGATACCGTAGACGAACCATCCGGCCGACGTGATCGTGGCGAGGCACCAGCTGATGATCGAAACGCCGCTGAGGTCCTTGGGTCGAATGACCAGGGCGAGTTGCGGCAGGTAGATGAGGATTGCACTGCCGGCCGCCACGCTCGACAGTACCCAACGCAGGTCGTGGAACGAACCCGCATAGGTGGCGAGGATCGTGACGACGGTCGCGGCGAGATAGCCCATCACGCTGCGCGCCATCTTCTCTTGGCTGCGCGCGGCAAGGAACGCCACGACGAGCGAAACGGCGATCGCCGGGATGTTCGCCACGACCTCGGCCGTGACGTGGAAGATGATCCCGTAGCAGAACCAGACCTGGGAGACGAAGGCCGACATGATCCACGTCGCCAGGGACACGCCCTTGGCGCCGGTCGTGCGAATGCGATTGGCCTGGGCGAGACACTGAAATATCGTCAGCGTCGGGGCGATGATCCCGAACGTTCGAGTCACGGTGGAGGCGGCGAAAATCATTGCAGTGCTTCTCTTCCGGTCGGCACTCGCGCTGAGTTGCTCAAAATAGGAGGTTGACGCGACCAATTCTATCGGTCGCGATATCGCTCACCCCAGCTGGCCGCCCACACCGAATCGGGTCTCCTTGATCTCACCGTCGATGAGTTCGACCTTGTAGGCGGCCGGGCCGGTCTCGGGATCGACCGGAGCGTCCGAGACGACCGTCGTCGCTTCGATGCCCTCGTACCAGATGCCGACGGTGTTGTCAGTGGCGTAGGCGAGGGGCGACAGCACCTCTTCCTTCATGAGCTTGTGCAGGAGCGGTCGGCGTTGCTTCTCGGCGTCGTAGTGGACCCCGTTGGCGTAGGGGAGGAAGCCCAGGGCGTTCGTGACCGGCTGCAAGATCTGTCCGAAGGAGTCGGTCGTCCCGCCGAGGTGCCAGCAGAGACTGCCGGCCGAGACGCCACCGAGTATGACGCCACGTTCCCACGCGATTCGCATGGCCGAGTCGATGCCGTGCAGTCGCCACAGCGCGAGCAGGTTCGCGACCGAACCGCCGCCGACCCACACGAGGTCCGCGCTGCAGAGTCGCTCTTCCGGGTCGGCCGAAGGCTGCGGGAAGACCTTCAGTTCGGTGACGTCACAGCCGGCGAAGTTGAAGGCCTCGTACGAGATGGCGTAGTACATGAGGTTGTCGCCCATGGCGGTGTTGACCAGACAGACCCGTGGTCGGATCTTCCCGGTCGAGGCGAGGGCGTCAGTCAGCATCGTGCCGAGACGCCAGGACATCTGGACCGGGCCCTCGACGAAGCCGCCCGAGGTACCCAGGATTCGTGGTGTTGTCATGAGACAGTTTTACCCAAACCACGAAGTACCACTGGCGTGCTCGGCGTTACTGTTGGGTATCCGAACGTCCGTCGATAGATCCGAGGAGTGCCATGGCCACGAGTGAAGCCCAGATTGATGAACTGATCGACGATCTGGTGACGTCGTTTCCTCCGAGCGCGACCGAGCCGGTCAAGTTCCTCGGCGAGCAGTTCGACCGCGGTCTCGCCTGGGTCCATTTCCCGCTCGGCGAGGGCGGACTCGGTGGCACGCCCGCCGATCAGCTCTACGCGCTGCGCAAGATCTCCAAGTCCGGTGCGCCCTCGGCCATCGGGCGCAACGTCATCGGCTACGGCATGGTCGCTCCGACGGTCGTGACCCACGGCACCAAGGAACAAAAGAGTCGCTTCCTCCGTCCGCTGTTCACGGGCGAAGAGATCTGGTGCCAGCTCTTCTCCGAGCCGGGCGCCGGATCCGACGTCGCCGGTCTGGCCTGTCGCGCCGAGAAGGACGGCGACGAGTGGCTCTTGAACGGCCAAAAGGTGTGGACGACGTTGGCCCACGAATCGGCCTTCGGTCTGATCCTCGCGCGGACCAATCCCGACGTGCCCAAGCACCGCGGCATCACCGCGTTCCTCGTCGACATGCACGCTCCCGGCGTCGAAGTGCGTCCACTCTTCCAGGCGACCGGCGAGGCCGAGTTCAACGAGTGTTTCTTCGTCGACGCGCGCGTGCCCGACAGCCAGCGCCTCGGCGGCGTCGGTGAGGGCTGGGGTGTCTCGATCACGACGCTGATGAACGAGCGCGTGTCCATCGGTGGCACGGTGCCCCCGCGCGGATCGGGTTTGATCGGCGAAGCGCTGAAGATCTGGAAGAAGCACTGGACGGGCCGCGAGGACGCACACGCGATGGCGGTGCGCAGCGAACTGATGCAGTCGTGGGTCCGCAACGAAGTCGGACGACTGACCAATTGGCGCGCCAGTGACCTGCGCAAGGCCGGCACGCCCGGCCCCGAGGGTTCGGTCGCCAAGTTGGCCTTCGCCGAAGAGAACCAGAAGACGAGTGAACTCTGCGTCGATCTCATGGGGACCGAGGGGATGCTCTACGGCTCGTCGTACCCGCAGATCCGTCCGACGGAGTCGGCGATGACCGGTGGTGACATGCGAAAGGCCTTCATCCGGATGCGCGCGAACTCCATCGAGGGCGGCACCAGCGAAGTCATGCGCAACATCATCGGCGAACGGGTCCTCGGGTTGCCGGGCGAGCCACGAAACGACAAGGACGTCTCGTGGAAGGACGTTCCGCGCAGTTAGTTACCTGTCGCTGAGGTAATCGGCGAAGAAGGCCAGTGCGCGACGACGGGCGTCCACGGCCGCTGCTTCATTGAACGAGTCGGGGCGGGCGTCACAGTGGAGACCGTGCTGGCCCTCGGGGTAGCGCACGATCTCGGTCGTGACCGAGACCGCGTCGGTCGCCTCGCGCAGTGCCTCGACCTGATCGGCCGGGATGCTCTGGTCGAGGTCACCGTAGAGTCCGATCCACGGACATTTGAGGTCGGCGGCGAGCTCCACCAACGGCGGGAGACCGAATCGGCCGGTGGCGACACCGCCGCCGTAGAAACTCGCGGCCGCCCCGACGGTGCCGAGGGTCGCGGCGAAGAACGACACCGTGCCGCCCATGCAGAATCCGACCGCGGCGATGTTCGGCGCGTGAAAGCCGAGCGTGGCGAGGAAATCAGTCGTGGCGTTCAGGTCATTGGTGAGACCCTGTTTGGTCAGGTTCGCCATGAAGGGCATGGCCGACGAGAAGTCGTCATAGGGGATCTCGGGCGAACCGTCGCGGTGGAACAGTTGCGGCGCGACGGCGAGATAGCCCTCGTCAGAAAACATGTCGGCGACGCTTCGGATGTGGTCGTTCACACCGAAGGCCTCTTGCAGGACGATGATCGCGCGGGGCGCGTCGGTCTTGCCCGACGCGTAGACCGGAAAACCCGCGGGAGCCTTCGAGTCGCTCACTCGAAGGACGGCTCGTCGGTGCGCGAGCGCTTGATCTCGTAGAAACCGGGTGTGCCGGCGACCATCATGACGCCGTCGAAGAGACGTCCGGCGGCCTCGCCCTTTGGTGCCGGCGTCACGACCGGACCGAAGAAGGCGATGTCATCGACGTGGATGACCGGCGTGCCGACGTCGTAACCGACGGGGTCCATGCCCTCGGCGTGACTGACGCGAAGTCGGGCGTCGAAGGATTCGTCATCGGCGGCGGCCGCGAGGTCGGCTTCCAAGCCGACGTCGGCGAGCGACTTGGTGACGATCTCGTCCCAGTCCTTCTCCTGGCGCACGTGACGTCGAGTGCCCATGGCCGAGTAGAGCGGTTCGACGGCATCGTTGCCGTGGCGCTCCTCGGCGGCGATCAGTACGCGCACCGGTCGATAGGCCGTCTTCAACCACTCGGTGTACTCGGGCGAGAGTTCGCGGTTCTCGTTCAACACCGCGAGGCTCATCACGTGGAACTTGACGTCGAGGTCACGCACGGCGGCGGCTTCGAGTAACCAACGTGACGTGATCCAGGCCCAGGGACAGGCCGGGTCCACCCAGAGATCGACTAATTGGCTCATGGTGTTCTCCTAGTGAGAGGCGTACGCACTCAACACGGTAATGACTGAATTCGTAACGCCGACCGTCATGGGTAGGTCGAGGAACTCGTCGATCGCGTGCGCGTTGGACTGGGGTCCCATGACGCCGGTCGCCACGAACTGCACGTCGGGATAGCGCTTGCCGAGTGAAGCGAGGAAGGGAATCGAGCCGCCCTCGCCGGTGTAACCGGGCGCGCGCCCGAAGGCCTCCTGGGACGCCGTGTCGAGCGCCTCGGCGAGCCACGGCGCCAGGGGCGGCGAGTTCCAGCCGCTCCCGATCTCCCAGTTCTTCAAGGTGACCTTGGCCGAGGACGGTACGTCGGTCGTCAGCACCGGAATCAGCGCGTCACGCGCGGCCTCGGCGTCCACGCTGGGCGGAAGTCGAAAGGACAGTTTCGCGGTCGTCGACGGTCGAAGGACGTTGCCGGCGATTTCGGGAAGCGGCGCGCCGCCGAGACCGATGATCGAGAGCGTCGGATACCACGTTCGTCGAAGGATCCGCTCCTCGGCACTCGCGCCCATCAGCTCGACACCTTCCAGTGTCGGTAGTTCGCGCCCGATGATGTCGCCGAACTCCTCGGCGAGCGCCTTTGCCGAACGCACATCCGCGTCGGGGATCTTGGCCGTCAACTCCGGAACGAGTACCTCGCCGGTCGTGGCGTCTTCGACGCGGTCCAGTAGTTCGCGCAGGATGCGAAAGGACGAGGGCACGACGCCGCTCGCCGAACCGCTGTGTTGACCCTGGGACAGGACTTCGATTTCGAGGTCGACGTTCGTCACGCCGCGCAGTGACGTCGTCACCCACAGCCGGTCGTAGGTGAGCGCCCCGGAGTCGAGGCAGATCATGAGTTCGACCTTGCCCAGGTGGTCCTTGAGGTGATCGAGGTAGGCCTCTAAGTCTGGGCTGCCGCTCTCCTCACTGGCTTCGATGAGCACGACGCAACGACTGTGGGGGATGTCGTTGGCCTCCATCGCTTCGACGGCGAGCAACGCGGCGAACGTGGAGTAGCCGTCGTCGCCGACGCCGCGCGCGTAGAGGCGGTCATTGACACGAACCGGTTCGTAGGGCCCGAGGCCGTCGGACCAGTTGCCGAGTGGCGGCTGCTTGTCGAGGTGGCCGTAGAGCACCGCCGTGCCGTCGCCCGGGGCGGTGGCGGCGATCGTGACGATCAATACCGGCGTGCGACTCTCCAGTCGAATGATCTCGACGTCGAAGTCGGCGAAGGTGCGCGCGAGCGCCCAGTCCGAGAGCAGTTCGATCGCGCGGTCGATGTGTCCGTGTTGGACCCACTCGGTGTCGAAGCCCGGTGAGAGACACGGGATGGTGGCGAAGGTCGTGAGCGTGTCGAGGGCGTCACGTTCGAAGTCAGCAAGGTCAAGTAGGGGCATTATTCGAGGTTACTTCGCCACTTTGGCCCAGCGGACGGCCTCCCAGCAGTACCAGGCGACCGAGGTTCGCGCGCCGACGAATCGTTCGCCCGCGACGTGCAGGTCCTTCTCGCTGATCGTCTCGTCGAGTCCGTGCAGGATCGTCCAACCGACGCGCACGCCGTAGTCGCCGATCGGCCAGACGTCCGGTCGCGACATCGTGCTGATCAGATACATTTGCGCGGTCCAGGGACCGATGCCGCGCACCGAGGCGACGTCCTGCACGATGTCGAGGTCGCTCATGCGCCCGTGTCGCGCGAGATCGACGCGGCTGTCGCGCACGTCGTGGGCCAGGTCGACCATCGCCTGCGCCTTGGTGCGATTGAGACCCGCGGCATGGAGTTTCTCGGCACCGGTCGCGATGATCGTGTCCACGTTGACGACGCCGCCGCAGGCGTCGACGACGCGCGCGTGGATCGTCGTCGCGGCACTGGTCGCGAGCAGTTGATGCGTGATGGATCGAACCAGGGAAGGAAACCGGTCGTTCACGGCCGCGGCGCGTCGTCGTAGCGGTGGCGGTCCAGAGAGGGCGATGATCGCTTTGAAGGCCCGATCACGTTTGGCGATGAAGGCGGCGACCTCGTCGGGCTGCTGGTTGGGCACGTCTCGAAGGCTACTGAGGGGGTGTCTTGCCGAGGTAGACGCCGTCGGGCACGTTGGTGGCGTGTCGGACGACGTCGATGAGGAGCGCGTGGATGGCGCGCACCGGCGCCGCGGGGAAGCCGAAGCGACGCGTCGCCAGCAGCACGCGACGTTTGGCGATCTTGTCGATGTGTCGAGCGACGAACTTGTCGCGAAGGTGCCGCGACAGCATGGTCGCTGGAAGGATCGATGGTCCGTAGCCGTCGAAGGTGAGCGACGCGATGGTGCGAAGACCGTCGAGTTCGATGAGGGGCTTCAACTCCACGCCCTGCAGCCGGCTCGCCTCGTCGATCTCACGGCGGATGGGCGTGCCCCGGAAGGGCAGCAGGATCTCGTACTCGGCGAGCGTCGCGAAAGTGAGCGGTTCGGGGAGCGCGGCGAGTGGGTGTTCCTTGTCGACGATCAATACCAGGTCCTCGCTGAAGATGTCGACGCCGACCAACTCCGGTGCGTAGATCGGCCACGCCACCACCGCGAGGTCGAGTTGGCCCTTCACCAACTGTGGTTCGATGACCGAGTTCGTTCCCTCGACGATGTGCAGTGCCACGTGGGGATAGTGCTCCTTCAACGCCTCGAGGAGCAACGGCACGATCCATCGGCCCGCCGAGCCGATCATGCCGAGTACCACCTGTCCGTGGATCTCGGCGTTCAGCTCCGAGACGTCTGAGGCGATGCCGCGAAGTTCTCCGAGGATCCGGCGGGCGCGGTCGACCACGATCTCGCCCGACTCCGTGAGAAGTCCGTTCGAGCGATTCACCAGTTCCGTGCCGAGTTCACCCTCCAAGTGGGCGATCCGGTTCGAGATATTCGACTGCACGGTGCCGAGCACTTCGGCCGCGCCGGAGAACGATCCGTGGTCGGCGATCCCAATGAGGGCCTCGAGTTGGCGTATCTCCACATATCGACTATACAGATAGGAACTATCTGCTGCATGCTGTTGTGTGATACGGAGCCGAACGGCATACTTATATCAGCCTGCTTTTATCAATTCCCCCCAATTGTTAAAGCACTGGTTTTGCAGAAGGGCCAACCACCCCCCGGTTGGCCCTTTTGTGTTTTCTGAGACATAGCGTTGAACCAATGGGCAAATCCTCTCCGGCGCGCGACCACGTCGCCGCCGCCGCCGTGCGAACGGTCAACCGGCTCTCGCGTATGACGGGACGCGGTTCGGGCACCGTCGTCGGGGGCCGCGTCGGCATGAAGATCGCCCCCGATCTCGTCGCCTCGCTGTCCAGTGGCCGAACCGTGATCCTCGTGAGCGGCACCAACGGCAAGACGACGACGACGTCGATGATCGTGGCCGGTTGGGGCGGTTCGGTCACGACGAATGAGACCGGCGCCAATATGCCCGCCGGACACGTCGCGGCGCTCGTGGAGTCGAAGAGCGAACACGTCGCCCTCGAGGTTGACGAAGCGTGGCTCGCCGACACGTTGGCATCGACGCGACCCAGCGTGGTCGTCCTCTTGAATCTGTCGCGCGATCAGATGGACCGGGCCAACGAAGTGCGCCACCTCGCCGAACGTTGGCGCAAGGCGCTCGAAGCCCACGACGACGCCGCGCTCGTGGTGGTCGCGAACGCGAACGATCCACTCGTCGTCTACGCGGCCGAAGTGCGTGCGAACACGGTGTGGTGTGACGTGCCGACGTCGTGGTTGGCCGACGCACTCTCGTGTCCGAAGTGCACGCTCGCCATTAGTCATGTCGGTTCCGCCTGGCACTGCACGTGCGGCTTCGCCAAGCCCGCCAAGGTGACCACGACACTGGGCGAAGAACTCGTGATCGACGGGACGCCAGTGACGCTGGACCTCGTGATGCCCGGTGAGTTCAATCGCTCGAATGCCGCGATGGCGCTCACCGCGCTGCACTGTGTCCACGTCGAACTGGACGAGGCCGTCCGGCGCGTGAACGCGATCCCCAGTGTCGTCGGGAGGTTCAGCGTTCGTCGCTGGAACGGTCACGTGCTGCGACTGCTGCTGGCGAAGAACCCATCGGGTTTCGCCGCGATGTTGGCGACGTTGCCCGAGGACGGATCAGACGTCTGGGTGGCGATCAACGCGCGCGTGGCCGACGGGCACGATCCATCGTGGCTCTACGACGCGCCCTTCGAGATGTTGCGCGGGCACCGGGTCTACTGCTTCGGCGATCGCCGCCTCGATCTCGCGACTCGACTGGACTACGGACAGGTCGACTTCGTGGTGGTCGATGACGACGCGTCGGTGCCGACCTCCAAGGAGACGATCTCGCTGCTGGCGAACTACACCGCCTTCAGCGACTGGTTGGCGAGGTCCGAGTCGTGACGACGATCTGCGTCCTCTACCCGGATCTCCTCGGCACGTACGGCGACGGCGGCAACGGTCTCGCCCTTGCCGAACGCGCCCGTCGTCGCGGCCTCGACGTCGAGTTGGTGAACGTGACGCTGAACGACGAGGTCCCCGACGCCGCGCTGTATCTGCTGGGCGGGGGAGAGGACGGCCCCCAACGCCTCGCCGCCGACCTGCTGCGGACGTCGTCGTTCGCGTCACGCGTGCGCGACGGCGCGAACGTGCTCGCCGTGTGCGCCGGACTGCAGATTCTGGGTACGACGTTTTGCGTCGAGGGCGACGACGAGTATGAGGGCGTCGGTCTGGTCGACGTGGTGACCAGTCGCGGCGAGCGCCGCTCGGTCGGCGAGCTCGCGACGCGCGTCGGCGATCAACTCCTCGTCGGTTTCGAGAACCACGGCGGGCGAACGGTGCTGAACGGCGCGGAGGCGCTGGGCACCGTCCTCAAGGGACGCGGCAACGACGGCAAGCTCGACGGCTATCGCATGAAGAACATCTGGGCGACCTACGCGCACGGGCCCGTCCTGGCGATGAACCCCTGGTTCTGTGACGAGATCTTGAGCGTTGTCTACGGCGTCGAACTCGAACCGTTGGCGAGCGTGGCCGACCGGCTCTACGAGGAACGTCGTCGCGTCTTGAGTGCTTAGAGGCCTTCGACCGGCTTGATGCCGTAGGTGGCGTCGCCGCTCACTTCGCGGCCGAGTTGTTCGACCGCGTCGACGATGCGATTGTTGAAACGGCGGATGTTCTCACCCTCTTCGACGTGCATGGCGTCGCCGAAGACCACGATGACGTGGTGACGGTGCTGATCGGGCGCCGAGGCGAACTTGGTGGCCTTGGCGTACTTCGGTCCCTGGAGCCAGCCCGACTCGTGGATGTACATCGGGATGACCGTCTTCAGTGAACGCTCGGCCAGGTACGCCGCGCCGCCTTTGAACTCGTGGAGTTCGCCGTCGGGCGTGCGCCCACCTTCGGGATAGATCAGTAGATTCCAGTTCTCTTGCACCAGATCGAAGGCGATCTGTGCGCTGCGGCGATTCACCTTGTGACGGTCGATCGGGATGGCGTTGAAGACCAGCACCGTGCGAAAGGCGCGACCTGAGTCCATGAAGAAGTTGTCCATGGCCGCAGCGACGACCAAGCGTCGGCGGATCGAGCCGGGTAACGCCGCGATGACGAGCGGCGTGTCCATGTTGCTCGTGTGATTGGCCACGAAGATGAACGGTCGCTCGCCCTGGATCTTGTCGAGGCCCCGGACCTCAAGGGTCGACAGATAGCGCGTGTAGGGAACGAGGAAGGTGGAGTGGATCAGATTGCGGACTACGCGAACGCCGGGGGAGCGCCCCCATTTCGTTGGATAGTCAAGCCCGAGTTTTGGCACGGATCAACGCTTGCGCGGTTTCTGTTTCGGGGTGTAGCGCTTTGACGCCGTCGGTGGCGCCACCGGACCTGGCGCCGGGGCCACCGCGGCTGCCGAGGATTTCGGAGTCGGACTTCGGCCTTCTTTTTTGGCCTGGGCCATCTCCTTCGCGGCCCGGTTGGAACCTGACCACGACGCCTCGCCGTAGCGCTGGAGACGGAAGGCCCTCACGATGAGCCACGCACCCAAGAAGACGAAGACGACGCCGGCGACACCCAGACCGATGCCTAGGAAAACACTGAAACAAGCGACACCGGCCCTCTTGCGACGAAGCGTGAAGAACAAGACCAAGAGGGCCACGACGAATATGAAGAGGAACCGGGTGGCCCAGTAACTGTCGCTCGCCTTCAAGATGTGCTCGCAGAAATCTCCGACATGCTTATGAAACGCCGACGGACAGGTCTTCCCCTTGACGTACTTCTGGGTCGTGATGACCGGCGACTTCTTGATCCAGCTAAAGAGTGAGAACAGCGATATGACCAACGCAAGTGCGACGCCGAAGAGGCTCACTTTTCGTTCGGTTTGGTCGATCCCGAAGACGACCTCGCGGGGAACGAGCGATGGTTTTCGACCCTGTCGCTGGAATCGCGAGCGCTTGGGAGTTAGATCATCGTTGTCTGGCACAGTCGAATCGTACAACGATGGACAAAAGCGAGAGACCACTACACGAACTAGGATTGACGCTCCGGGCGCTTAGCTCAGTTGGTTAGAGCGCAGCCTTCACACGGCTGAGGTCGAGGGTTCGAGTCCCCCAGCGCCCACGCTTTGACCTGTGTCCCGTTCAGTGGACCACCAGTTGCAAGACATGCTCGTCGTCGGTAGAGATCGAGCAGTCGCTTCAGATGAGTGAGAGAGAGTTTGTCCCCGAAGGGAACATCGAGCGAGCAATAGAGAATCCAACACGTGCGCAGAAATCCAACTGAGGTCGGCACAACCGATTTCGCCGATCACGTATTAGAGATCGTGCGCGCCATACCGCCTGGGCACGTTATGACCTACGGCGACGTGGCGGCCGTACTTGGATCTCGTGGCGCACGAGTTGTCGGCACCGTGATGGCGCGCCACGGATCCGAGGTTCCATGGTGGCGAGTGGTGCGCGCGGGAGGTCTGGCGCCAAGCGGACACGAAGCTCGTGCCCGTTCCCACTATCTCTCGGAGAAGACACCGCTGAAAGGAACGACCGCGTCGTATCGAATCGATATGACTCGTGCTCGATTTCGATTTCGAAAGTGAAGAAGCTCGATCACGTGCGGCGCGCAGGCCTTCGCGGCACAAAGCGGGCCTTCAGCTCGGCTGAGGGCCGTCAGCCCGACACTACCGTTACGTACCGGTTCGAAGTGTCGTGGAGTACTTGTTCCACGCTCGTTTGCCAACCAATCGATACAGCACCTTTACCGGAGGTGGCAGGTTGGAGAGCATGAAGACGCGGTCCGTCTCGTTGAGCGGCTCCAGGATCATTCCGAAGGCGATGAGCCGCTTGTTGCCGGGGATCGAAGCGATCCCGTGCTTGGCCAAACTGTCCCACTCCTTTTGAGAGACCGTTACGGCCGCGAGGGGTACCACTTCGCGCTCCTCATTATCGAGGTGAGGCACTAGTGCGGCGTTCACTGCGTCGAGCGACGTCGCCAGTGCTTCGCCTGTAACGGCGTTTGGCGCGGTGCGCCACCTGGCGCAGGCCGATTGCGCGGCGTCAATCGTGCCCTTGACTGCTTGGTGCTCTTCATCGATCTGTTCGGTCCGCGTCGCGTGATCGGGTACGCGCTCGACCAATAGGGGATAGAGGATCTCGTCTTCGCCTTCGTGGTGGTGGTGCAACATCGTGAGTCCGAAGTCGATGTGATCGGCGAGGAACGTCACACGCGCCGGCGACGGCGTGGGATTCGCGCGTACGAGCTCGGCGGCCTCTTCGTACGCTCGGCGAAACGTCTCGTGAATTATGCGCATGTCGCGCACCTCGATTGGGTTCGTTGTCGACACGTGCCCTCCCGCATCCGAAGCCGGTATTGCAGAACTCGGCTGACGATATCTCACGTCCGTGCTTCGCGCACGAGCGCAGAGCGTGACCGACTCATCGAAGGATCTCCACGAGGAGCACCCACGCGTTGATCGAGGCAGAGACAAAGACGAGTGCCGTGCCAACCAGAATCCAATAGATTCCGCCACCGCTTCGTGCGAGCAGGCTGACGCCGCCGCCGAATATGGCCACGACGGGCAAGAGCAGTTGCGCGAGGGACCCGAGTGTCCACGTCAGACGGTCGCCCGAACGTCTTCGACGTTCGGAAGTCCAAATCGTCTGTACCGCAGAGACCGACGACACGACGACGATCACCCAACCGAAGGCGGTCGATCCTTCGTGGGGAGCCAGACCGAAGAAACAGACCACGAGCACGACTAACAAGATGCCGAGGGTCGCCGCTGCGCGACCCGGTAAGTAGGGATACTTGAGAATCGTTTGGATATTGATGGAGAGCGAGACAAAGAGCAGTCCTAGCAGTGCCGCGGATGCCCCAACGGCTGCCATGAAAAAGTCGTGCCAGGCGGCCGCGGTATAGGCGTTCATCCGAGAAATCCTGCCATGATTTTGGGCCGAAGAGTACTTTCGGGGCTTGTCGTGCTTCGAATTAATCGCCCGAAGCGAGTTCTCTGAGATTTTGTCCATTGCGATGCTAACTTTCGGAAAACGGAGCCTGATTCCGAGGGCCGAAGGAAAAGAGCGCCAACGTGGACGACGAGGATCAGCTCACCGAAGAGGCGTCGGCTTCAAGCGATGAACGCATGACCAACGAAGTCGAGACCGATGCCGTGGGCGGTTTCGAGGGTGCAGACGCCCATATCCCTGTCAACGGTCGCAAGCGGCGTCCGATGGTTCTTCTCGCGGCAGCGGTCGCCGTGGTGTTGGCGGTTTCGCTCATTGCCATTGGGGTCAGTGGCCCGGGCTCCAAGGGCGCCGCCGCCGAGGTGATCCTGGGGGCGCGAACCACGCTCGCCAAGAACTCGGTCGATCTGACCCTGAGCGGCACGATGTCCGCCGACGGCCAGACGATTCCGATCGGCGGATCGGGCTTCGCCGATCGGGCGACGGGTCTCGAATCGCTCACGATCACCTTCAGCGATGAGAACGTTCCGATCCGAGAGACCGCCCTCACCGACCAAAGT
>Ga0182030_10016164_pt1 | contig 14569 bp, 10 predicted proteins | sample 812S3MmetaG_FD_121299 | JGI IMG/M metagenome (GOLD analysis project Ga0182030, IMG submission 121299) | Permafrost microbial communities from Stordalen Mire, Sweden - 812S3M metaG (Illumina Assembly) | ecosystem: Environmental > Terrestrial > Soil > Wetlands > Permafrost | place: Sweden... | reverse complement strand
TGCGCCGAATTGGCGTTGGTGAAGCCGCCGCCATTGGTGCCGATCATCTTGATGGCTTCCTGTGATGCCAGCGGGCCCTGCGGAATGGTTTGTACGGCTCCCTCCACCGTGGTGGCCTTAGTATACGGATGAAAGTTCTGAATCGCGCCCTGGGAAACCAGCAGCAGCGCTCCCACCACCGCGAGCGGCAACAGGACGTAGACGGTGCTCCTGGTGAAATCCACCCAAAAGCTGCCCAGCGTCTTGGCGGAGTGGCGCGCAAACCCGCGCGCGAAGGCGATGGCCACAGAGATTCCCGCCGCCGCCGACCAGAAGTTATGGGTCGCCAGCGCGACCATCTGGCTGATGTAACTCATGGTTGTTTCGGGCACGTACGATTGCCAGTTGGTATTGGTGCCGAAGCTGATGGCCGTGTTGAAAGACAGGTCCGGCCCCACGTTGGCGAGACCCTGCGGGTTCAGCGGCAGCCATTGCTGGATGCGCAGGAGCACGTAGGTGAACAGGATGCTTACCAGGCTGAAAGCCAGCATCGAGCCGGCATAGCGGGTCCAGTGCTGCTCGCCGTCTTCGGCGATGCCGCAGAGCTTGTACACGCCCGTTTCGAGCGGCCGAAGCACGCGGTGCAGGAAGGTGCGCTCCCCGGCGAACACCTTCGCCATGTAGGCGCCCAGGGGCTTGGTCAGCGCCAACAGGACGAGAAAATACAGCGCAATTTGCAGAATTCCGTTTGCAGTCATGCCATCCTCTTCAGAACTTTTCGGGGCGCAGCAGGGCGTAGAACAGGTACGCGCCGAGGGCCGCGGCAATCAACAGTGGCAGAATGTATTCCATGGATGCTCCTAGAGGCGGTCGCAGCCTTTCACGAACGCCCATCCGACGGCGAAGAACAGAATCGAAATCAGTACGAAGAAAGCGTCTGACATTTTTCTCCTATTTTCTCCTATGCGATGCGCAGCAGCACGACTTTGTGCCCGGCCTGCGCCAGGGCGCGCGCCAGTTTCTCTTCCTCGGTCCACCATGGGCGCCTTCGGGTGGCTACCAGCACTGTGGAGCCGGGCTTGAGGGCATAGCGGAAGCCCTCCAGACGGTAGCGCGCCAGAACCACCTGGGTTTCGACCGCCAGCGGGCAGTGGCTGGCGAGTTCCAGCAATTGTTCCACCAGGTGGGCGTGGACCATGGAAGGGCAAACGAACGGCAGGGGGTAGGGCAACGTATGCACGGCAACCAATAGGATGCGGGCATGCAACCCCGCAGTCAGTACCGCCGCGCGTTGCAGAACTGCGGCGGTGGTCTCGGGCCCGGTGAAAGGGACGGCCAGTTCCAGTTCGCCCGCCGTTTCGCCCGCGCTTAAATGTCCGGGGTCGATGCAAAACTCACCGCGTATCTCCATCGGAATCCTTCTCTACGTTACGGGCCGGCGCATAAGGAAGTCGTAAGGAAAGGATCAGGATTGAATTAATTGTACGCGCGGGGCCGATCCACTACACTAGAACAGAAATCGCCGTGAACAAGAACCTTCCGTTAATGCTTCGCCACGCAATGTATAACCTGCGTGGCGGCTTTTTGATTCGCCCGCTCACCATCGCGCTGGCGTTGGGTTGCGCGGGTGCATTCCTGTCATGGTTGGAAGAGGAGTTTCCGGCCGCCAGCGCCTGGGTGCCCACGTCCTTGTTTCCCTCGCACGCCGACCCGCAAGTCGCTCAGGTCATTCTGGCGGGAATCGCCGCCTCCATCATGACGGTTGTGTCCATCGTGTTCGCCATCCTGCTGATGACGCTCACCCTGGCATCCATGCAGTTCTCCCCGCGCATCATCGTCAGCTTTTCCAGGGACCGCGTGACCCAATGGACGCTCGGTATCTTCCTCGGCACCTTCTCGTACTGTTTGGCGGCTCTCCCAGCGGCGCGCTCGCTCCCTCACCCATTCGCGCCAGTGGCCACCGTCCTGGGCGCGATGCTGCTGGCGCTGGTCTGTGTTGGTCTGCTGCTCTTTTTCATTCACCACATCTCGCAGGCCATCAGCGTCAATCACATCGTCGACAGAATCGCGGCGGAAACGGAAGCCATGATCGATGAGCTGATGCCAGGGCCGCGACGGCTGATCCGCTTGAAGCATGCTGAACCGCTGCCACCCAACCCGAGCGAACAGGCCTTTTTGAGCGATGTCTCCGGCTACATCCGCGTCATCGATACGCGACGCCTGGTCGCCCTTGCGAAGCACTACCACGTCAGCATCCGCGTTCTGCGGCGGGTAGGCCACTTTGTTCCGGCGGGAATCCCACTGATGATGGTCTCAAAGGGAAACCGCCTGTCCCCCGAAGGAACCGCCGAGCTGCTTACCGCGTTCGACTTTGGCCCGGCCAGAACGTTGCAGCAGGACGTGGAATTTGGCGTCCTGCAGATCGTCGATATTGCGTTGAAGGCGATCTCGCCCGCCGTAAACGACCCCACCACCGCCATCACCTGCATCGATCAGTTGAGCCGCATTCTGATCCGCTTTGCTTCTCGGGAGCCGCCCGAGGACCTGCTCTACGATCCGCCGGGCATCGTTCGCGTCAGCATCGAATGGATCCACTTCGAGCGCCTGCTGGACGCGGCCTTTGAGCAGATCCGCATGTATTCGAAGACGGACGTACCCGTCAGCTTGCGGCTGCTGCGAGCCCTCGGTGACATCGCCGTCTCGACGACCGATCCGGCGTTCCGCCAGATCCTCGTCGAAAACGGAATGCGGGTAGTGGCAGGCTGCGCCGAAAAGCTCAGTGAAGAGGAACTGGGAGGGTTACCCGTTCGTCTGACCGCGCTGGAAAGCGTCGCCGCGATTCCGCAGCCGTAGATTAGAACGATCGCCATTGCTCCGGAATATGTCGCTCAGACTTCAGCGGTAAGCCTGGTGCGTCATGTCTACCAGGCTCCGTCCTTACCCCCGAACCACCATATAATTCCGAGGGTGGCGGTATTCTGCTCCTTCTTCAGAACCCCGAGCGTGTCTGTCAGGAAGTACGGATGGTTGGAAGCGTCCCGGCGCCATTCTTCCCGCACTATCAGCCCACCTACGGCCCTTTGTTCGAAGGTAAGCGTGTTTTCCTTGAGCACCTGCGTCGTCCCGCTGAAGAGTCCCCCACGGTCAGAGAGGTATTCGGTCCTTGCGGCGATGGCGATCCTCGGGTTGAGTTGATACCGAACGTAGCCGGCTCCGCCGTCCGTGTGCGACGGAGCGGAAGTTGTCAGGAGGCGCTGGATTACGTAGTCGCCCTCCCAGGCGAGGGTGAGCCGGGATGATGCCTGCCAGCTCAGGTAGCTGTCGAAGATGTGCAGCTTCCCGCTGGGCGGATTCGGGATCGGTTCGAACGGTATTCCTTGTGCGGTGGGCAGATTCGTTCCCGTGTAATTCGGGAGAAACTGCACGTCGGGATGCTCTTGCCCCAGATAATAGTTCACCGTCCAGGCTACGTTCTTGTGGGGCTGAATATTGAGTCCGAACGCCTGATCCTTGAAGCCATTGAAGGGTTCTGTCTGCTGAGTGCCATTCGTGATCCAGTAGTTCAGCGCAACCGTATCATTAAGCTTGTAGTTCAAGCGCGCGCCCATGTGATAGAAGGGCAGAAAATCAAACCAATACGAGCGGGAGTAATTCATCTGGTCTTTGGTATAGTTGCCCTCAATCCCCAAGGAACTGGCCCACTTCCCGAAGTCCACGGTAAGCCCCGAGCCCACTGGAACGACATACGTGCCATAAGCCTGGAAGATATTGCGATAGACATCCGGATGCGGTTCGTTGGAAGCATTTCCCTGGAGCGTGGCGGTCGCCTGTCCATACTGCAGGTCAAGGCGGAGGCCGAACCGTTTGCCGTGCGCCGGATCGGCGGCGTTCTCTACAACTAAGTCCGCCTGATTCAGGCTGAACGCGTTGCTGCTCACATCATAGGCGCGAAGTAAATTTACACGTCCAATCGGATTGTTGAAGTTGAAGGCGTAGTAACCATCGAACATGAAATTGACGGTCGTACCACCCAGAAGGCTGGCTCCGCTTTGGGGCGCGCTGGGCGTCGGCGAAGCTTGCGACACAACAGATGACTGCCCGGGCGCAGGTATATTGGAGTCGGACACAGCGGGCTGGCTCGATAGGCGGGGCTTTCCTTCGAGTTCGTCGACGCGCGCCTGAAGCTTTTGAACCAGAGCGGCCAGTTCGGTGACGCGCCGGCTCAGATCAGCGGTGCTTTCATCCGTCTTTCCCTGAGTGTGAGCAACCGAGGGCGCAAGCGATACCAACAGAGAAACCGCGATGGTATTTCCCAAAACGCGGCAGATTCTCTTGACAAACTCGCCAAACATGACTGGGACCCTCCTAAGACCGTCATTGGAAGCGGTCGAGATTGGGGCGCAGAACGTTCGCATGCCGTTCGCACGCCCGTCTGAAGCGAGCACTGTCCATGAGTGGCCTGACCTCAGTGTGTGGGCCGGCACATAAGGAAGTCGTAAGGAAAGGATCAGGATTGAGTTAACCCACGGCCCGGCAGGGAACACTGGAATTTCGCCCTTTCCAGCGCTGCCGATCGCCTGCGGGGGCTCGCCCGCCTTTGCCCCAGCCGCTAGCGGGTCGGCCCTGGGACCGCGATTTCCGTGGTACGCGTAGACACCCTGGTAAGGTCGCCCCCCACCGGCAGCTTGACACACCACGAACCCGCGCGTCAGACTTTGATTTGGCGCTCTGCGGGGAGGACCATCTTTGCAGGAGCTCGGAGGACACTCGATTGAAATTATTACGCGGATTCGTAATGCTCGGCCTGGCGCTGCCTGCGTTTGCGCAATATGCCGGGCCGGCGATCCTTTCGCGCGGCGAAGCTCCGGCGGCCATGGCCGCACCGACGGTGGACTTCAGCTTTTCGGTGGCCCTGATGGGAACCTATACCGACGGCCTGGCGGGCGTTTCGGCTCCCAACGCGCAGGGTCAACTGGCGGATCAATCGTCGTATGGAGGAGGGGTATCCCTGGGGGTCAGCGGAGCTCACAGTTGGAAGCACACGCATCTTGGCCTCAACTACAGCGGGAACTTTTCGGACTATGCGCAAGCGTCTTACTTCGCCGGGTTCAGCCAGGGTCTTTCGCTCGCCCTTTCCCACCAGTTTTCGCGGCACATCGAATTCTCCCTGGCCGAAAGCGCCGGAATTTTTACCCAGTTTCCTCCGGCCACGGTCTCCCTGAATTCGTCGATACCCTTCGATCCCTCGCAGAGTTATATCCCCACCACGGACTTTTACGATAATCGCACCATCTACAGCACCACCCAGGCCAGCCTCACTATCCAGAAGTCCACGCGGCTCTCCTTCAACCTGGGCGGCGATTATTTTGTCAACCTACGGCGTTCCTCCGCCCTCTATGGAGCTACGGGCGAAGTCGCGTCGGGAGATGTGCAGTACCGTCTGTCGCGCAGCACCACCATCGGGGGCGACTATAGCTATACGCGCTACAGCTACACCGACAGCACGGGCGGCGCCGAAGTGCACACCGCCGGCCTCAGCGCCTCCGTACGCCTGAGCCGTTGGGTGGAGTTCTCGGCCTTTGCCGGGGCTTCGCGCGTGAGCAGCAGTTTCCAGCAGACCGTGCCCATCGATCCCGCGATTCTGGCTATCCTTTGCCCGCCGAGTCTCGTCGCGACTTGTCCGCTTACCGCTGGAACCGTGGTTTCCAACAATGTCTTCTGGGGGCCGAACTTTGGCCTGCGGTTCTCCCGGTCTTTCCGGCGTGGTGTGGCATACCTCGGCGGCGGAGAATCCATTACCCCCGGAAACGGTCTGTTCCTGACATCGCGGGGGGCCACCGCCTCGGCCGGGTACGGCTATTCGGGTTTGCGGAAGTGGAGTCTGAATATCGGGGCCAGCTACTTTAGCGCCCTATCGATTGGAAACGTCCAGGGGAGCTACGGCGACATTGCCGGTTCTTATGGCATGAGCCGGCAGATTGTGGGGCCGCTGAGCCTGGTATCCTCATTCAGCGCCACGAAATATCGCAGCAGCTCTTTCAACGCCTATAACCGGTTGATTTATAGTGTGTCGGTCGGTATCGGTTTCTCTTCCAAGAGCATTCCCGTGCGGTTCTTCTAGCCTGGCTGTGTAGCGCCACGCGCTGTGACGTCATCCGGCCAACTGATCCTGCCGCATCTATTTGGAATTCTGAAGGCGCGAGCTTTCAGCGGTCCGCTTTTGCCGCGGCGCGGTCACCCGCTTCCGTCCAGTGGCGCGCCGGTGCCAGATCCTTGTAGTCCCCGGGGTATGAACAGGTTGAAATCCCGGGCCAGTAGCAGATGGCGATATCTTCCACGCGCACGACGAGCACTTCTTCCACCCACGCGGCCGGTCAAGCGCGACATAAAAGCGAGTTGACCGGCGGCACGGAGCCTGAAAAGGGTTGGTCAGTCTAGCAGGGTGAAACCCGGCTTGCCGTTGTCATCGAGAGTGAGTAGGTAGGTTCCGGCGGACAGGGATATCAGTTGCAGCGGAAGGACAGGCGTGGCGTTCAACGGGCGCGTTTCGCCTTCGCTTCCGGAGTGAACGACTTTGCCGTTTTCCAGCAGGACAACCCAGTCCCGCCGCATCTCCGAGCTTCCGGTCACAACGTAGGCGGCGACCGCGGCTTTCGGGGCAGCTTCCAACTGACCAAGAGGCTTTACCGTGACCGCTCCGGTGAGCTTGCCGTCGCGGCCGAACACCAGGTCGGCAATGGCGAAGCGGTGTGCCGCGGCATCGGTTTCCAGCAATATGGCGGCGTACGACACACCATCTTCGGCCACGCGCAAGCCCGGTTCGGCGCCTGGCATCGCAACGCTGTTTGGAATACGCGCGGTTTGCCAATGGCCCAGGCTGATTCCATCGTCGGTGTTCATGAAGTGGACGGCCACAGATCCCCGCTCCTGGGCTACGACGAGCACGTGACGTTCGCTGGCCGCGCTTTCGGGTGCCATGGCGCACCTTGCCGCAACCGGTATGGACGGGATGGGCAGCTTCCAAAGGACGCGCGCAGGAGTCTGCGGCCCCTCCCATTGCGGCGCGGGGAATCGCGCCAGCCCCAACTCGGGCTTGTCCGCGGAGACGAAGAAGATATCCAGTTCGCCGGTGCGGTGCATCAGGGCCGGGCGCACGATGCTTCGGGGAACAGCGCCGAGTTCCAGCCGCTGCGGCGTGGTGGAGCTGGTGATGAGGCCGAGGAGGGCGGACCCTTCCCGCCACGCGCGCCACTTGGCGAGTTCGGTCATGCGGTTGTAGTTGGTCCAGGGCGAGAGCAGGTCGGTGGCCTGCGGGCCGGCGGTGAAGATCGCCTGCACGCCGAATGCCTCGTAGCCGTGTACGTCGCTGTGCGGCCGCTGGAACAGCGCCGTATAGAGCCGCTGGCCGGCAGGCTCTTTGTGAAACCATTCCACCCATTCGCCGGGGGTTCCGGGCGCCTCCACATCCACGCCGACCGATGCCGAATCCACCTGCGGCTTTTCCACGCGGAAGTGGACGGGCGCCGACTGCGCAGCGACGTCCTTCCACTTGAGTTGCGCAACGATCTGGTACTCGCCAACTTCGGTAGGCGCTGCCCAGGACTGCAGAGGAATCTCCTGCTCCAGCGACTGCCCTGGCGAAAGTTGCACCAGGACGGCGTCCACGCCATCGGGCTCCGGCCGGGTATCGTGCAGTGCCACGGAACGGAAACTGAAGGTGTGGCCCTGCGGATAGGAGGGCCCGGTCAAGGTGTAGGTAGGCTGCCAGTTGTCGCGATAGAATGGGTCGGGAATCTCGACCTGGCTGGCCGTCCGATTCGTGACCGTCACCGTCATGCCGATGTTCTCCCCCACCAGGTAGCTGGGATTGGCGAATTTCAGGTTGATTTGCACGGTAGGAACTCCCCTTAGTTTAGTTGCCGTTCCGGACCCCGTCGACGGATTTTGCTTCCCGCAGGCCAGCAGCGCGACGAAAACCGCCGCGGCGCCGGCAGCGGAGATTCTCCAGGCTCTGAGGCTCATGGCTTCTTATTCTTGGAGGCGTCGTTTTGCAACTTGCCTCTGTCCCAACCCCTTAGCCGCAGGATGCAGAATCCGCACCACTTGCGCTCGGCGTCGTAGTTGTAGCTCATCAGGCAGTTATTGAAATTCTTGTCGTGCACCGTGCGGTCGTGCTTATTGGCGATGTCCGTGACGACGTTGCCGTTCTTATCCAGGATCACCGGCGCGTGCGCCATGAAGAGGCAATGGCCGATCTCGTGGGCCACGGTCTGCTCGGCTTTGTTGTGCGACCCGTTGTAGTTGGTCGGGCCGGCGCAAAGTACAAAGAGACATTGCGAATTGGTAGGGTCGGCTTTGTGCGGGCCCACGGCTGCTCCCGGCGCAAACCCGTTCAGAGTCTCCCCTCCCACCGCAGTGGCAAGATTGTAGTGCTCGTTGAACTGGAACAGGTTGATGCCGGAATCGGCGGCCATGTACTGTTCGCAGATCCCCGTCAGCGTGTCGCTGGCGACGTTACTGCACCAGGCGTTGTACAACGCATCGGTGTTCAGCACCGTGCCCAGGAAGGCGTTCAACTGCGCGACGGTCCACCCTTGCGCGGCCATCACGTTGGTCTTGAAGGTCGCCCAGGTATTGAAATGGAGCCCGTAGTTGCCGGCGTCGTACTGGCTGGCCACGGTGGTGGACAGCATGTGCTTTTCATACCAGTTCGGGCGCGCGTTAATGGCGGCCGTCACCTTGGCATCGTAATCGGCCTTGGTCATGGAAGTGGCGGCTCCGGCAGCGTCATACATGCGCACGTAGGCTTGTTTGTAATAGTTTTGGAACTTGGCTATAGGGAAGTTCGGCGTAACGGCGGCTTTCTTTTTCATGTAGCGGACAAAGTGCAACCGCCTCCAGACCTCGAATGTCCCGGTCTTCGCCTTGATGGCCTCGTTGGCGTTCTGTAACGGATCGTCCTCCGCGGTATCCAGCACCAGTGAGCTCTTGCCCTCCGCCATCTTCTTATCGAATGCCAGATATACCGAGACCCGATAGGCGTCTCCCGCCATTCTCGAGGGCTGAAAAAGAACGCCGGTTTTGCTCGCCAGTGTGCCTTTGGTCCACGCATAACTGAACGACGACCATTTGCGGGTCCCGCAGGGATCCACTTTGAAGGGAAATTCGCGGTCTTTCAGGGCGTCCTGTTGCGGGTCGCTGTCGAAGTCGCCGGCGAAGCCATAACCGTAACCGGCCTGTTTCGGGAAGAAGAACTTAGTGTCGTCCCCGCGTTTGCCGCCGCGGTCTTTATGGCAGTTGTCGCCCTTGGGGTGGGTGACGTCCTTGTCATAGTTTACGGAGGAGTCCAGGAACGCCTTGGCCTTGGCGTGATGGCCCGCGTACACACTGCCGCCGCTCTCCGGCACGTCTTCGGCATCCCACAGGAATTTCACTTTGCCGAGCGCCTTGGGCGCCTCCACGGCCTGGTCGCCCGAGTCTCGCACCCACGCTTTGGCAAAAATCGGGATATGGGGCCCGTCTCCCCAGGTGCCCTGGTAAGCCGTAAAGTCAGCCCGGTTATGCAACTGCGCGTTGCTGTTCTTGAAGATATCGCTATTCAGATAGACTCTTTTGGTGTCTCCGTCGCCCGGCAGGGTGCCGTTAAACGCGTTGGTATCGCTGTTCTTGTAAACGTGCAGGTCCTTGTCGGATCTTCCTTTCGGCGGTTTGGGCAGCGACTTTTCGGGTCCGATTTCGAGTTCGATCTTTTTCAGCAGGACGTGGAAGTAGGTCCACGCCGTGGCCACCTTGCCGCCCTCGTTTTCGTCGTCGCTGACCGTCAGACGAAGCTTGTACGGGCTGTGCCCGACGGTGACATACCCGTCGGGGAATTCCGCTTGGAGTTTCAGATCGGGGTCGAACGACGTCAAGTCCGGCGTTGCGCCGGCCCCCCCGTCTCCGGCGGCCGGAGCGGCATCGGGTGATTTCACGATACGGCCATCCCACTTCAACGTGTGATCTCCGTCGCTGAGGGCGCCAAGCCCCAACTTCGTCAGGTCGAAGCTCCAAAAATGACTCTCGTCGAAGCGTGTGAAGAGATCCAGCCTGGCCCTGCGGATAACACCTCGCGTATCGTCGATCTTGTAGTTCAGTTCCACGGTCTCCTTTTCGGGAGCGAAGTGGAACGTGTCGGCTCCCGAACCATCGCCCGCGGGCGCATCCGGTTGCAGGTGCGACTTGCTGGACTTTCCGCCGATGGCGAGAGCGAGTTTCAGAACCCAGAAATCGGGGACGTGGAGACGATTCAAGTGCGTCAAGTCGTGTGCGGTGCGGGCCACCCTGCCTGTCCGTTTCATGGCTGATTCGTCACCTCGCCTTGTCGTGCCGGTCGCGGATGTCGGATTCAATGTCCTTGGCCACGCCAGTCCCATTCATATTTTTCAGAAAGAACCGCTGGTAAGCTTTGACGGCGCGCGCGGAAACGTCGGCGCCGTCCTCCACGTCGCAGCCGAAGCCCAGGTTGTGCAACCTGGCGCGTACGCCCTCGTCGGCGTTGTAGGTCGGCAGGCTGCCGACCTGTAACGTCCATTCCGCCGTGTGGCTGGGAGATTCCTTGCTGGGGTCCTTGTCGGTAAACTCGGCCGCGACGATGTCCGGAGGGTAGGGGGTCGGGATTACCGGCGCCGCCGCGGGAGGTTCGGGCGGGGGAGGGGCCGGGGGCTCGGACAGTTTCACCTTCAGGCTGGCGCTGGTCTCCTGCAGAGGTATCTCAGCGACTTCGATCAAGCCGCCGGCGCCCGTAGTCCCGGAGCGCTTGATGGGCGAGAGCAGTTCCCAGGCTTTTCCACTCAGCGGAGCGCAGTTCTTGTCCACCAGCACCAGGCGGAGTTTGGCGGGCTTTTTCGTCTTGACGACGAATGTCCACACCTGGTCGGTGAACTTCTTGACAGTTTTGTCCTTCTGGTCCGGTGCGTTGAGGACGTCGCCTTCCAGCAGTTGATTGGGATTGGGCCGGCCGGCTTTCAGATCTTTGTTCTTGGCGTTGTTCCAGACCGTGAGATATTCACGAAATCCCCACTTGTCCGCCAGGCTGATGGCGCAATCGCCGCCCGCCACGGTCGCGGTTTGTGCCGCGCTGCCGTCGCCGCCGGAGCCGCCCTGCGGCCACCACTCCACATTGTAGAGGTCTGGGAAAGAGACCGTGCATTGCCCGTAATCCAGCACCTTCTCGGTCCGCCACGTGCCGTCCGGCTCCACCGGTTCGGTCGAAAAGTCGACCGACGCCTGACTGCCGCCAGTCAACAATAATTCCGCGGTGACGTCCTTCACCGCCTTGCCAGCCTCGTCCACCGCACGGATGCCAATCCAGTGCTTCTGCCGGGGCGGATGGGAAGGCTCGGGAGCTTCCTTCTTGCCGCCGCCCGGTTGCGTGCCCGGGCCAGGTTGGCCGGGTTGCGAGCCGCCGCCACCGCCCGAACCTCCAGGCTGGGTAGAAAAGCGCCGGATAGTCCCCCTGAACAACAGGTCGTGGGTGGCCAATCGCCAAGCGACTGTCACAATCACCTGGTCGTCGGTAAGGCGGCCCACCGGGTCGGTGGGAGCCAACACGGCCCGCAGGTGCGACATGACACCATAATCCGACTTGAATTGCCGCAAAAATGACTCGACTCCCTCGCGGTCCAGTTCATCGATGTGCCGGTCGTCCGCCGAGGAGAAAGCGAACGGCACGATTTCCCACGGTCCCTTCGGTGCATCGAACATGTTGGCCCTCACCCTCCGCGGCGTATCCTCACATGCAGGCTGCGGGCAAGCCGCGGCCGCGAATCACCGTGGTCCGCCGCCCGTCACGGGCGGACCCTGCAAACCAAATCTGAACCCGGGAGCACGAGGCGCGACCGGTTCACCGTGCCGGCTGCCGTTCCCTGCTCGAATTCGCCATTCCGGAAGCCCTATCCCCGTCCCGTTCCAAGTGGCACTCCCTCGTGCTCGGAGTCTGCCCCTTCACTCCATGTGGCGTTGACGATACGGGATTTCGCCCGGACCGAATTGAAGTAGTATACACCCACCCGCCCACATTGGAGCGCCGTAATTGTGTAACTGGTGTAGCTGGTTACGAAATGTCCCCGTTCTACGGCCCACCGGCGCGGGCCCACGGACACAAGATGTTGGGCTGCCCGGGGGGGGCAAGGAGATACCGTCAGCCGCAAAATGCCGGAACGGCAGGAACGTCTCCGGTTGCCTGGGCCTCCGGATCGCTGTCCGAGGTCCGCCCCACCGGCATTGCGCCCCTAATTCTCCGGCGAATGCAGCCCGCCGGCGCCCGCCTGAAAGGAGATGTTGCCACGCTGCGGATCGTCCTGCAAAGAGGCCCCGCAGTTCCATAGACAGGCGCCGCAATGCACGCACTTTTCGCGGTCGAATACCGGGACGCCGTTCGCACCGGCCGTAATGGCCTGCCCCGAGCACATCTCGATGCACATCTTGTCTGCGCAGCGTTCGCAAAAGTCGGGGTACAGGAAGCGCACGTGGTCGGCAAATCCCGCCGGCGCCTGCACTTTGCCGCCGATCAGCAGGGCGTCCTGATGAGTAACCAGAAGCTGGCCGTCGTAGGGAATCGCCGGCCAGCCGCAACGCTCCATGAGCGCATCGTGGCACGAGAGGCCGCGGCCGCGGCAGCCGGCAACGATCTGCTCCAGTTCCGCCGCCGGGATCTTGCCGCGGTAGTAGTCCCCTAACTGCGGCAATAGCTTGGGCTCGCCGGCGAGCGAACGCTTGCCATTGGTGAACCCAGCCAGGGCCATGCCGATCAGTCCGGTGACCACCCCGCGGTGGAACCCGTCGCGCGCCTTTTCGGCCACGCGGCCTTCCTGTTCCACCCAACTGGCGCGCCGCCGCGCCAGGTACGTCCGCTCCAGGTTTTCGCGGTCGAACGGCTTCGCCGCGCGCAGCAATTCGAGCACCGCTTCGGCCAGTTGCGAGCCGGTGGTCCATGCCTCATCCACGCCCGACCCGGTGAGCACGTTGGTGCTGCCCGAGCCCTCGCCGATGCGCGCGAATCCATTGCCCGCCAGCAGCGGCTCGCCGCGGCGGCCCGATTCCTGCAACGATTTCGCTCCCCACACATGAGCGCAGTTGCCCCGGTATGTGGGCAGGGCCAACCCGTGCCCCAGGCCTCGGCACTCGCGAGAAGTGACCCGGTTGTGCTCAGTTAGAGTGAGCCACGCGACTGGCATCCCTCGGCGGCCGCAACTTCTTCTTTCCGAACCAGTTGCCTTGCGTTGGCTCGCGATGCCGGGGTGGGCACTCTCGGCGAGCAAACCATGGTAAATTCTCGCGAGTGCCGAACCCCAGGAGCTGCCAAGCCTTCGGCGCCCTTATGCTGGCGCAGGAACTATGGAGAGAGTCACGCGCTTCAAGCCGATGCCCCAGAGGCCGGGCCGTCAGGAGAAAACACGCATGAGCCTGGAGGAGCTGCGTCTGAGTGGCGCCGCGCTGAGCCCGGGGCTGGTTGGCCGCCTGGCCGCTGGCTGCTGCCTGGAGATGAAAAGCAATCCACACGCAATCCACACGCAATCCACATGCGGGTGCGGTTGAAGCCGGGCCGAGGAACGCCCACCGGTTGCTACAATTAGATCGAGGAACTGGCGATGCAGATCACACTCAATTTACCCGAGGATATTGCACGCCACCTGGAAACCGGCGGAACCGGCGTCCCGCGAGCGGCCGGGTGGAATCCCGGACAAGCGCCTCGGCGGTATTGCGAAATTGGCGGATGAAGCCGTAGGGTGGCATCAATGCATCCGAGGGTTAAGCACAACTGAGTATCTTTAGGTTGGGTACGCCCAGGTAATCCCGTCAAACTGAAATGAGCGCTCCAGTAACGTGGTGAGGCGCCCTCGCCACCCCCGGAATGCGTGACAAGACCGCTCAAACGGCGTAAGATCGCCGCTGATATGATAGGGCGAGGGATTGCCCATGACGTTGACAATTGAGCTTCCGGACGAGCGGCAGGCGGTTCTTGCTGCCAAGGCGCAGGCGCAGGGTGTGTCCGCCGAGCAGTACGCCCGGCAGATTCTTGAGCAGGCGCTTGCGCCGCCGACCGTGAAAAGACCACTCTCCGCTAGAATCCGTGAAATCTGGGCCGATATGCCCGATGAAGTCCGCGCGAAGCTTCCGGCCGATGGCGCCGCCCAGCACGACCATTACATCTACGGCGTTCCCAAGAGAGCGTTGTGACCGCGGTTTTTGCCGATACGGTTTACTGGATTGCTTTGACAAATCCGCGAGACAAACACGCTCAGGACGTCGGCCGGTTTGACGATCTTCTTTCGGGAGGCAGAGTCTACACGACGGAGGAAGTTTTGGCCGAGCTATTGACGTTTTTCGCCGGAGATAGCTGGCTCAGAAGCCGGGCCGTGGAAACCGTGCGAGAGATTCTGTCCGACCCCGCCGTGCATGTCATCCCCCAGAGCCATGAATCTTTCATCGCGGGGTTTGAACTTTACCGCGCCCGCCCGGACAAAGAGTACAGCCTGGCGGATTGCATTTCGATGCAGACGATGCGCAAGGAAGGGCTGACCGAGGTTCTCACCAATGACCGGCATTTTGA
>Ga0182030_10016162_pt1 | contig 14569 bp, 12 predicted proteins | sample 812S3MmetaG_FD_121299 | JGI IMG/M metagenome (GOLD analysis project Ga0182030, IMG submission 121299) | Permafrost microbial communities from Stordalen Mire, Sweden - 812S3M metaG (Illumina Assembly) | ecosystem: Environmental > Terrestrial > Soil > Wetlands > Permafrost | place: Sweden... | reverse complement strand
TTCAGGCCCGCCTTCCAGGCGTAGAGGTACATCGAGGAGAGCTTGCCGATCGTCGGCGCGGCCAGGAACAGGTTCAGCGACTGGCTCTGGTCGATGAACGGGGCGCGGGCCGCGGCGAGGTCGATGAGGGCCCGCTGCGGCAGCTCCCACGCGGTGCGGAACAGCACGCGGGCCTCTTCGGGGAGCTCCGCGATGTCCTGGACCGACCCGTCCGCCCGCTTGATCGCGTCGCGGACCTGCGCGGTCCACAGTCCGTAGGCCTTCAGCTCCCGCACCAGCGCGCCGTTGACCTGAAGGAACTCACCGGACAGCGTCTCGCGCTTGAACAGGTTGGAGACCTGCGGTTCGATGCACTCATAGCAGCCGGCGATGGAGGCGATGGTGGCGGTCGGTGCGATGGCGATGAGCAGCGAGTTCCGCAGCCCGGTGGCCGCGATCCGCTCGCGCACCGCGGCCCACCGTCCGGCCTGGGTGCCGGTCACGCCCCACAGGTCCTGCTGCAGCTGCCCGGCCGCCGCCCGGGTCTGGCCGAAGGCAGGGTGGGCGCCCAGCCGGCTGGCCAGCTCCGCCGAGGTCTCGAGCGCGGTCAGGTAGATCTCCTCGGCCAGGCGCGTCGACAGCTCGCGGGCCTCGGGCGAGTCGAACGGCAGCCGCAGCGCGAAGAACACGTCCTGCAGCCCCATCACCCCCAGCCCGATCGGCCGCCACCGCGGGTTAGACGCGGCCGCCTGCCCGGTCGGGTAATAGTTGATGTCGATCACCCGGTCCAGGAACGGGACGGCGGTGCGGACCGTCTCGCGCAGCTTGTCCCAGTCGATATCCAGGCCGCCGCCGGCGGAGCCGGTCAGGTGCCGGGCGAGGTTGATCGAGCCGAGGTTGCAGACCGCGGTCTCGGTGTCGCTGCAGACCTCGAGGATCTCGGTGCACAAGTTGGACAGGTGCACCACGTTTGCGCCCTCGGCGGTCTGGTTGCAGGTGGCGTTGGCCGCGTCCTTGAACGTCATCCAGCCGTTCCCGGTCTGCGCCAGCGTCCGCATCATCCGCCCGTAGATATCGCGGGCCCGCACCTGCCGGACGAACCGGCCGTCGGCTTCGGCGCCCCGGTAGGCGGCATCGAACGCCTCGCCCCACAGGTCGGGAAGTTCGGGCATCTCGTCCGGGTCGAACAGCGACCACATCTGATCCGCCTCGACCCGGCGCATGAACTCATCGGGGATCCAGTTGGCCAGGTTGATGTTGTGGGTGCGCCGGGCGTCCTCGCCGGTGTTGTCCCGCAGTTCCAGGAATTCCTCGATGTCGGGGTGCCACGGCTCCAGGTACGCGCAGGCCGCGCCCTTGCGCCGGCCGCCCTGGTTCACCGCGGCGACCGACGCGTCCAGGGTCCGCAGCCACGGGACGATCCCGTTGGACTGGCCGTTCGTGCCCCGGATCAGCGCGCCCCGCGACCGCACCCGCGACCAGGAGATGCCGATCCCGCCGGCGAACTTGGACAGCTGCGCGACCTGCGCATAGCGCTCGTAGATCGAGCCAAGCTCGTCGCGCGGGGAGTCGACCAGGTAGCAGGAGGACATCTGGGAATGCCGGGTGCCGGAGTTGAACAGCGTCGGCGAGCTCGGCAGGTACGCGAGGGAGGACATCAGCCGGTAGAAGCCGGTCGCCTCGGCTGGCGTCCGGGACAAGCCGCAGGCCACCCGCAGCAGGAAGTACTGCGGCGTCTCGATCACCAGCCTGGTTACCGGGTGGCGCAGCAGGTACCGGTCATAGACCGTCCGCAGGCCGAAGTACTCGAACCCGAGGTCCCCCGCGTCGTCGACCGCGTCGTCGAACTTACGGGCGTTGTCCTTCACGAACCCCGCCGTCTCGTCCCCGATCAGACCCTCGGCGTGGCCGAGCGTGATCGCCTGGCTGAACGACGCGATGCCCTGACCGCGGACTTCCTTGCCGATATAGGCGCTCAGCAGGCGTGCGGCCAGCTTTGAATACTGCGGCTCCTCGCCGGTCATCTCGGCCGCGGTCTGGATCGAGAGCCGGTCCAGTTCCGCGGTGGTGGCCCCGTCATACAGCCCGCTGATCGTCTTGGTGGCCACCCGCAGCGGATCGACGTCCGCCAGCCCGCCGGCGCACCGGTCGACGGCCCGCACGATCTTGTTCACATCGACGGGCTCGGTATCGCCATTGCGCTTGCGTACCCGCATGTGCACCTGGGCGGTGCCGGCCGGGGCGCCGGTGCCGGCCGGGGCGTTGCTGGCCGGGGCGCTGGCGCCGGGCCGGGAATCGGTGACCGTCATGCTCTCTCCTCGCGAGCTCGGACCTAACTGATCCGGGGCACGCGCGGACACGACGATCGCGCCGCCGGTCCAAGCCCGGCCCGCGCTCAACGCCGTCGGCCGTCCCGCGCGGCCGCAGACCGCCGCGCACGGGTGTGCGCGGCGCGCTGGCAGGTCTTCGGACTTACGGGCGTGGCGCGTGGCCGCCTACTGGCCGTCGCTTCCCGGGCTGATCAGGCCCAGTGCTTGATGACGGCGTTCGTTCCCGTTCACCGCTGCGGGGCAGTCCCGGTTTCCCACCGGGTTCCCTCTTACCTCCGCGGTCCTGGACGGATCGTGGAACCAGCTGCAGGAGACACACTACATGTAGATCACTCGGCTAGTTCAAGCACCACATGTCGTGTCGGCGTGTCGGATCTCCTGGGACCCAACGAAATCCCGTAAACACGCCCGCCGAGCCGCGCGCCGCTTAGCCGAGCCGCGCGCCGGCTCAGCCGAGCTCGCCGTAGCCGGGATCGATGATCTCCGGCTCCACCCCGAGGATCTCGGCGAACTCCTCGACCACGACGTCGAAGACGAGTTCGCTCAGTTCGTCCTCGTCCTCGGCCCGGGCCAGCAGCGGCCGCCGGAACAGCACGATGCGGGGTCCGGTGGCCGGGTTCGCCGGATCACTGGTGTCCGGCGAGCCCCGGACGATCCGGGCCAGCGGCACGCCCTCGTCCTCGGGGGTGTCGCAGTCCGGCACTTCCTGAACCGCGAATTCCACGTCGGAAAGCTCGGTCTCCCAGCGCGGCTCGAGCCGGGCGACGGCCTCCAGGACGAGGTCGTCGAACTGCTGGGCCCGGCTGCGGTACAGCGGAACTCCCGGCGGTACCAGCCGCCCGCGCAGCCCGCGCCCGTGCCGGTCGCGTCGCCGCGCCCGGGCTCCAGGAAGCGGCGACCCGGGAAGCGGCGCGCCAGGAAGCTGCGCACCTGGCCCTGCGCCGTCCTCGCCGGTCTGCACAGTCACCGAGCGTATCGGATCGCGCTGGTGCCGGGATACCCGTGCCGACCCGGGGCAAGACGCGCAAAGCACGACACGATCGAGGCGCGGTGCGCGGGTGGTGGCGTTCGGCGTCGCGGACAGATACCGTCACGGTTGTATCCGGTGCCGTCCCGGTCCGGGACAAGGTCCCCGAGGGTGATGTGAGCGAGGTGGGCTGGTGGGTTCCCGTTGCTGCTCGCGCACCGCTTGCAAGCAGACTCCCGTCTACACGCTGACCTACGTGTACCGCGATTCCACCGCGGTACTGGGACCGCTGGCCGCGTACGTCGAGCCGCACTGCTACGACCTGTGCGAAAAGCACGCGGGCCGGCTGGTGGCACCGCGCGGCTGGGATGTGGTGCGGCTGCCGGTGGATCCGGCCCAGGAGCGCGCCGATGATCTCGAGGCGCTCGCCAACGCGGTCATGGAGGCGCAGCCCCCGCTAAGGCCGGACCAGGTCCGGCCGGACAAGGAGCCGGTCGGCCAGGGCGTGGAAATCAGCCGCCGTGGCCACCTGCGGGTGTTGCGTTCCGGGCCGCCGCAAGACCGATAGGCTCGGGCCATGGGTGATCTGGCGAGCATTGTCAAGGCCTACGACATCAGGGGGGTCGACGAGCGCGGCGAGATCAACTCCGTCGTGGCCGACCAGGCCGCGGCGACCGCGCGGGTCAAGGCGGTGTACGCGGACCGTCCCGGGATCAGCGCCGATGAGCTCGACGGGCTCACCGTCAGCGCCGCCACCTGGTGGTTCAACCTGCGGCCCTCCAACACCGAGCCGCTGCTCCGGCTCAACGCCGAAGCGGACACCCAGGCCGCCATGGCCGCCCTGCGTGACGAGGTGCTTGGGCTGGTCAGGGAAACCACCGCTCGTTCGGACTCTGCTCGCCCGGGGGACCCGGTGGCCCCCGGGGGAATCCCGGACCCCAACCACCGCGGAGGGAAAATCTGATGCAGATCGACGGCTGGCTGCTGGACATCCTGGCCTGCCCGCAATGCCATGCGCCGCTGCGGGTCGATGAGGACGCCAGCGAGCTCGTCTGTACCAGCGCTACCTGCGGTCTGGCCTACCCGGTCCGGGACGATATCCCGGTCCTGCTGGTGGAAGAGGCCAGGCGCCCCGGCGAGCAGACGTGAGCGGCGACCTGGACGGCTGGAGCGGGGCGGAATTCATCCTGGCGGCGGACCGGCTCGACACCCCCGATGTGATCGAGGCGGCGGATCCCGGCGACATGCTGCGCCAGGTGGCGTCGGCGGCGGCCCAGGTGCGGATGGCGGTGCGGTCGTGCCAGGAGACGGACCTGTCGGCCTTCACCCCGGACACCAGGCCGCGCGCGATCGTGGTAGCCGGGATGGGCGCCTCGGGCCTGGCGGGCGAGATGCTCGACGCCATCGTCGGCCCCGGCAGTCCGGTGCAGGTCCTGGCCTTGTCGGGGGACCTGCTGCCGGGCTGGGTGGGCGCGGCCGACGCGGTCATCGCGGTGTCCTGCTCGGGCGCGACCCCGGAGACGCTGGCCGTCGCGGCCGAGGCGGCCCGGCGCGGCTGCCGGCTGGTCGGCGTCGGGGCGCAAGGGTCCCCGCTGCACCGGCTCGCGGAGCAGGCGCGAGCCCCGTTCATCCAGGTCGTCCCGGCGGGGTGGCCACGGTCGATGCTGTGGGCGGTGTCCATCCCGCTGCTCGTGATCGCGGAGCGACTCGGCATCGCCCGGATCGGCGCGGATGTCTACGAGCTGGCCGCGAGCCGGCTCGAGGAGGTGTCCCACCAGTGCAGGCCGGCCAGCGAGTCGTTCGTCAACCCGGGCAAGTCGCTGGCCCTTGACCTGGTCGGCGCGCTGCCGATGGTGTGGGGCACGTCCGCCCTGAGCGGGGTCGCCGCGCGCCGGTTCGCCAGCCAGCTCAACGAGAACGCCAAGTACCCGGCGATCGCGGGCGTGCTATCCGAGGCGGCGCACAACCAGGTCGCGGCGCTCGACGGGCCGTTCGCCCCGCGTTCCTCGCAGCTGTCCGCGCCGAGCGCGGAAGACCCGATCCTGGTCGAGGTGACCGATGATGCCCCCGAGATCCCGGACCTGGACGCCTGGGACCTGGATTACGACGACACCGAGGAGCCGGAGGAGAGCGGGTTCCCCGCGCTGCGGCTCGTGCTGATCGCCGATCCCGGTCAGGACCAGCGGGCGTCGGCCCAGCGGGCGGCGGTCACCGACCTGGTGGCCCAGCGCGGGGTGGGCATGTCCGAGCTGGCCATGGACGGTGAGCATCCGCTGGTGCGGCTGGCCGGCGTCGTCCAGCTGGGCGACTACGCGAGCGTCTACCTAGCCATCGCGTCCGGCATCGACCCAGGCCAGGCCGTCGCGATCGGCGATCTCCAGGCCCGGATCGAGTAGGCCCCGCTGCCGACCGACGCTGCACCGACGACGCTGCACCGACGACGCTGTTGACCCACGACAGGCGCGGGTACATTGCGTGACATGAGAGCGGTGTTCGCCGCGTTCGGCGCCAATCTCGGCATCGCGGCGGCGAAGTTCGCCGCGTTCTTCCTCACCGGATCCGCGTCGATGCTGGCCGAGGCCGTGCACTCGGTCGCCGACACCGGTAACGAAGCGCTCCTCATCATCGGGCGCGGCCGCTCGAACCGGCCCCGGTCCGAAGAGCACCCGTTCGGCTTCGGCCGCGAGCGGTACTTCTACGGCTTCGTGGTGTCGGTCATGCTGTTCACCGTCGGTGCGACCTTCTCGGTCTACGACGGCGTGCACAAGATCCTGAACCCGGAGCCGGTGCACTCGCCCTGGGTGGACTACGGCGTGCTCGCGCTGTCCGCGGCGCTCGAGGCGTTCTCGCTACGCACCGGGATCAGGGAGGCCAACCGGGTCCGCGGCGGCCGCAGCTGGCCCACCTTCATCAGGCGCGCCAAGGCCCCCGAACTGCCCGTGGTCCTGCTCGAGGACACCGCGGCGCTGATTGGGCTGGTGTTCGCCTTCGCCGGGGTGGCGCTCTCGGTGCTCACCCGCGACGGACGCTGGGACGGCGCGGGCTCGCTGGGCATCGGCGCCCTGCTCGCGACGGCCGCGGCGATCCTGGCGGTGGAAACCAAGAGCCTGCTGATCGGCGAGTCGGCCAGCGCCGAGATGCAGCAGCTGATCCTGGCCGCGCTGGAGGAAGGCCCGGACATCATCCGGGTCATCCACCTGCGGACGGTGCACATCGGCCCGGATTCGCTCATGGTCGCCGCCAAGGTCGCGGTCCAGGCCACCGATACCGCCGAGCAGATCGCAGCCGGCATCAACGCCGCCGAAGAGCGCATCCGCGTCGCCGTCCCGATCGCCACCACCATCTACCTGGAGCCGGACATCTACCGCCCGTCCCTGGCCGACCAGACCGACCCCTCGATCCGCGCCGTCCGCCGCAGCCGCGACCGCCCCGAGAACCCCGACCCCCCCAAGACCTCCACCGCCCCGACGGTCCCCGGCGCCCCCGCTGGCCCTACCGTCCCGGACGCCGGCCAGCCCGGAGAGCCTCAGCCCCCGGCGTTACGGCCGCTCCTGAAGCGGCCATACGGTATGGTAACTGGTATGGCAACAAGGAAGGTCACTGTCACACTTGACGAGGTCCAGCTGGACCAGATCCGCGCCCTGGTGCAGGCAAAGAGCACGGCGAGCTTGTCCGGGTTCGTGCAGCACGCAGTCGCAGTCGCCCTCGATGACGTTGCCGGATGGGGCGCGATGCTGGCCGACGCGCTCCGGCAAACCGGCGGCCCGCTATCCGACGACGAGCGCGCCTGGGCCGATGATGTCCTCGGTACTAGCAAACGGCCAGCTGCATGAATCCAGGCGTGACCCTGGATGCGGGCGGCCTGATCGCCCTGGACCGGAACGACCGCCGCGTCATAGTTTTGCTCGCCCGGGCGAGAGAGACGGGGGCCCGCGCCACGGTGCCAGCGACCGTTCTTGCTCAGGCCATCCGCAGGCCCGACCGTCAGGCCCGGCTGTCACGGCTGATCCGCCAGCCCACGACCGACGTCATCGAACTGGGCCGGGTCGATGCCACGAACGTCGGCAGGCTGCTGGCGGCCAGCGGTACTTCTGACATCGCCGACGCTCATGTGGTGATCTGCGCGCGTCGCGCTGACCAGCCCGTTGTCACCTCCGATCCGGAAGACCTGCGCCAACTCGACCCGAGTATCCGGCTGATCACTGTGTAACCCCGGTCGACCGCCCCGCGAGAGCAGGCGGAGCGCGCGTTCCTTCTCGAAGTCGAGCGCCCGACCCGGGGTAGCGGGGACGCGGCCGAGCCTACGGCCCAGGTCCGCGACGGCGGCGCGGACCGGCGGCTCGGCGAGCACCCGCAGCCCAAACGCGAGCGATGCCGGGCTGATGTCATACCGCCGCTCGAGCTCCAGCCCCGCCGCGACCGCTTCCAGGTCCGCCTCGCTGAACTGCCGGTGCGACATCCCGCCCTCTCCCGCCGCCCCACCCAGCCGACCCGCTCCACCCAACCGACCCGCCGCACCCAGCCCGCGCGCCCCACCCGGCCGACCCGCCGCACCCCACCGATCCCGGACTTGTGGCAACAGGCCGAGTTCCTCGCGGTAGCGAAGCATGCGAGCGGACGTACCGAGCCGCCGGGCGGCCTCCGAGATGCGCATAACACCGATCTTAACAATTTCGTGTCAAGAAAGCGCACTCCACAGTGCAACGACCGCCCAGGCTCCCGTAACGTGTGAGGGACACGAGTCACCACGGCCTGTTCGGGCCGGAAAAACCATGGCCTGTCCGGGCGGGAAAACGGAAACCCGCGGGCCGAAAACAGGAAAACCAGGGAGAACGCATGACCGCGGATCAGGTTCCGTATCTAGTGGCCGACCTCTCGCTCGCTTCGTTCGGGCGCAAGGAAATCCAGCTGGCCGAGCACGAGATGCCGGGGCTGATGGCGGTGCGCGCCGAGTACGCGCCCAGCCAGCCGCTGCGCGGGGCGCGGGTCACCGGCTCGCTGCACATGACGATCCAGACGGCGGTGCTGATCGAGACGCTGTCCGCGCTGGGCGCGCAGGTCCGGTGGGCCAGCTGCAACATCTTCTCCACCCAGGACCACGCCGCCGCCGCGGTCGCGGTCGGCCCTGATGGCACTCCCGATGACCCGAAGGGCATCCCGGTCTTCGCCTGGAAGGGCGAGACGCTCGAGGAGTACTGGCGCTGCGCCGAGCTCGCGCTGACCTGGCCGGGCGAAGACGGCCCGAACATGATCCTGGACGACGGCGGGGACGCGACCCTGCTGGTGCACAAGGGCGCCGAGTACGAGAAGGCCGGCGGTGTTCCGTCGGCGACCGAGGATGACCCCGAGGAGTGGCGGATCATCCTGGACCTGCTCCGCAACTCCCTCGCCGACCACCCGGGCAAGTGGACAAAAGCCGCGGAGAGCATCAAGGGCGTAACCGAGGAAACCACCACCGGCGTGCACCGGCTGTACGAGATGGCGCGGGCCGGCACCTTGCTGTTCCCCGCCATTAACGTCAACGACTCGGTGACGAAGTCCAAGTTCGACAACAAGTACGGCTGCCGGCACTCGCTGATCGACGGCATCAAGCGCGGGACCGACGTGCTGATCGGCGGCAAGGTCTCGGTCGTGTGCGGGTACGGCGACGTGGGCAAGGGCTGCGCCGAGTCGCTGCGCGGCCAGGGCTCGCGGGTTATCGTCACCGAAATCGACCCCATCTGCGCCCTGCAGGCAGCGATGGACGGTTACCAGGTGGCCACGCTTGAGGATGTCGTCGAAACCGCGGACATCTTCGTGACCGCCACCGGGAACCGCGATGTGATCACCGCCGAGCACATCAGCCGGATGAAGCACCAGGCGATCGTGGGCAACATCGGCCACTTCGACAACGAGATCGACATGGTTGGCCTGGCCAAGTGGCCGGGCGTCCGCCACGTCAACATCAAGCCGCAGGTGGACGAGTGGAACTTCGAGGACGGGCACGGCGTCATCGTGCTGTCCGAGGGGCGCCTGCTGAACCTCGGCAACGCCACCGGGCACCCGAGCTTCGTCATGTCCAACAGCTTCACCAACCAGGTCATTGCCCAGGTCGAGCTGTTCACCAGGACCGAGGAGTACGAGCTCGGCGTGCACGTGCTGCCCAAGCATCTGGACGAGAAGGTGGCCAGGCTGCACCTGGACGCGCTCGGGGTCAGGCTCAGCCAGCTGACCAAGGAGCAGGCCGACTACATCGGCGTCTCCGTGGACGGCCCGTACAAGCCGGATCAGTACCGTTACTGACACCAAGGACGCCCGGGACGTCCCCCCGCAGCCGCAGCCGCAGCCGCCGCACCAGGCGCTGCACGGGGAGAGCGGCGAGACGCCGCGGGGGGACGTCGCCGATCCCGGACTCGCCGCCGAGGGCGATACGCGCATCCGTTACGCCGAACGCGCCATGCCTCTGCTGACCGGTCTCATGCCGCGCTTCGCGCGGGAGCGGCCGTTCGAGGGGCTGGCCGTCGCGGCGTGCCTGCACATCACGGCCGAGACGGCGGTGCTGGTGCGGCTGCTCCGGGTGGGCGGGGCGACCGTCTCGCTCGCGGCGTCCAACCCGCTGTCCACCCAGGACGACATCGCGGCGGCGCTCGCCGTCCGGTATGGGATCGCCGTCTTCGCCCGGGCCGGGGTGGACCGCAACGGCTACTACCGGCACATCGAGCTGGCCCTGGCCGACAGCCCCGAAGGTCCCGACCTGGTCATCGATGACGGTGGCGACCTGGTGAACACCCTGCACACGCGGGCCGCGGCCCTGCTCGGCAACGTCAGGGGAGGCTGCGAGTCGACCACCACGGGCGTGATCCGGCTGCGCCGGATGGCCGCCGAGGGCGCGCTCGCATTCCCGGTGATCGCGGCCAACGACACGGCGGTCAAGCGCATGGTCGATAACACCTGTGGAACGGGTCAGTCGGTGATCGACGGCATCTTGCGGGCCACGAATACCCTGCTGGCGGGCAAGACCGTGGTGGTGGCCGGGTTCGGGCCGAGCGGCCGCGGCGTGGCCGAGCGGGCCCGCGGGTTCGGGGCGCAGGTCATCGTGACCGAGACCGATCCGGTCCGGGCCCTGGACGCGTCGCTGCGCGGTTTCCGGGTGCTGCCGATGGCCGAGGCCGCGCCGGTCGGCGAGGTGTTCGTGACCGCGACCGGATCGGTCGACGTGATCGGCGAGGCGCACATCGCGGTCATGCGCGACGGCGCCATTCTCGCCAACGCCGGGCACTTCGACGTGGAGATCGACGTCCGGGCGCTGGCCGGCTTCGCCACCATGATCCATCGTGACGTACGGCCGCACGTCGACGCCTACGACCTCGGTGACGGCCGGACCCTGCTGCTGCTCGCCGAGGGCCGGGTGGTGAACCTGGTCGCGGCCGAAGGGCATCCGCCGGAGGTGATGGACCTGGCCTTCGGCATCGAGGCGCTCGCGCTGGCCTGGCTGGCGGCCAGCACCGCCAGCACCGCCGGCACCGTCGGCACGGGCAAGCTCGCACCCGGCGTCCACGAAGTTCCCGCCGACATCGACGCCGAAGCCGCCCGCCTCGTGCTCGCCACCATGGGCACCTCGATCGACGCGCCCACCCCCGCGCAGCTTTCCTACCGTGAGTCCTGGCGCATCGGTTCCTGAAAGAATCGGTTCCTGAAAGCGACGGTTCCTGAAAGCGCCGGTGATCCCCCCTACCGTGCGGTGACGGGCAGGCTCTGCTTACCGCCCTGAGCGGGCAGCCCGAGGACGGCGATGCCGGCCTGTCCCGCCGCGCCCCCGCCCGTGTCCGGCCCGGCCGGGCCCGCGTCAGCGGCCGGCGGCCGGGTCAGGAGAAGCCAGCCGAGCAGCCCGATCGGGTACACGAAGTATCCCCACCGGGTGGCGGGCGCCAGCGTGAACATCACCGCGAGGCCGACCGCGATGCGCCAGGCGGCGGCGGGCGCGTTGGCGGGCGGGCGGAAGATCAGCGAAGCCGCGAAGCCGAGCCCGGCCGCCAGCAGCAGGCCGACCGCGGCCCAGTGGCCCGCCATTCCGGTCATGGCCAGCAGGTGCCCGGGCAGCGGGCTGGCCGCGGGCGTCTTGTGCTTGGTCAGGCCGAGCGGGAACAGCACGATGTTCTGCAGGAACGCGTACGGGTTGGTCAGGGCCGCGGGCGCCAGCGCGACGCACAGGATGAGGCCCACCGCGATCGTGACCCCGATGAAGCGCCAGGCCGACCTGGCCGCGTCACGCGCGGCCAGCAGCGCGGTGAAGACGGGGACCGCGGGCCAGGCGGTGGCCTTCATGGCGCATGCGACCCCGAAGGCCACGGCCGCGCGGTACAGGTTGGACGGCCGGGCGATCAGCGCCAGGGTGAGGAACATCAGGGCGATCACCGGCGGGTCAGTGATCCCGACCGCCAGCGGGAACGCGATCACCGGGGAGGCGGCGATGAAAATGGTGGACAGCGTGACGTTCTGCCGGCACGAGTCGCAGTGCCGGTGCGGGGCCGCGATGGCGAACGCGGCCCAGATCAAGGCGATGGACACCACCGTGAGCCACACCCGGGGGTCCGCGAAAAGCCCGGACGCGCCCAGCGCCTTGGGCAGCCCGAACAGCGCCATCACCGGCAGGTACGGGTTGTAGGACAGCCAGGTGGCCAGCTGTCCGGCCGGCAGGTACGGGCTGCCGTGCTGAAGCAGCAGCACCGCCGATCGCGAGATGACCTGAACCTCAGGCGTCGGCGCCACCCGGGTCACCAGCCAGGTCACCGGCGCGGCCAGGGCCCCGGCCAGCGACACCAGCATCGGCACCAGCACGGGCACGTTCTTGTGCCGGGTGAGCACCAGGATCGCGGTGGTCACTCCGTAGCCCACGGCCGCCCAGATCGCCCACGTCCGGTCCGCGTGCCCGGTGTCCAGGGCCAGCGCGACCGCGTAGACCGTGAATGCCCCGTTCGCGGCGAGCAGCCGGTTCCGGCTCAGCCAGTGCTGATGGACTGGCGCTAGGTGGTCTTCTTCCTGCGTGTGTTCCACTGTGCCGGTACCCGCCCGTCCACGCGATCTTCCCCAGTTTGCTGTTCTCAAGCTAGAGCTTGTTCCCAGCTATAGCTTATGAATGACCGGTGCAACTGCCCCCGAAAGCAGCTAAACCAGCCTATCACCAGGCGTGCCGAGCCGCCTTCCGGGTCGCGCCGAGCTCTGCGCTCCGCGGTGGTGAGCCTACGGCAGTTTCCAGTCCACCGGCGCGGCATCGCGCGTCTGCAGGAGCTGATTGGCCCGGCTGAACGGCCGGGAGCCGAAAAAGCCGCTGGCGGCCGAGTACGGGCTCGGATGCGCCGATTCTAGGCACGGAACCCCGTCGAGCAGCGGCACGAGCGTCCGCGCGTCACGTCCCCACAAGATCGCGACCAGGGGTGCCTCCCGGGCGGCCAGGGCCCGGATGGCCTGCTCGGTCACTTCCTCCCACCCCTTTCCCCGGTGCGATCCCGGCTTGCCCGGCGCCACGGTCAGCACCCGGTTCAGCAGCAGCACGCCCCGTTCACTCCACGGCGAGAGGTCCCCGTTCGCCGGGGCCGGGTAGCCGAGATCGTCGCTGTACTCGCGGAAGATGTTGACCAGGCTCGGCGGGATCCGTTTCACCTCGGGCGCGACCGAGAAGCTCAGGCCGACCGGATGCCCGGGCGTGGGGTACGGGTCCTGGCCGACGATGAGCACCCGCACGTCGGCGAACGGCTGCTTGAACGCCCGCAGCACGTTGTCCCCGGACGGCAAATACCGGCGCCCGGCGGCGACCTCGGCCCGCAGGAACTCGCCCATCGCCGCGATCCGGCCAGCCACCGGGTCGAGCGCCTGGGCCCAGCCCGCGTCGATGATGTTGCGCAACGGCTCCGCCATGGCCAGTAACTTTATCCCGGTCCGCGGCCGGCCCGAAGGTCAAAATCTTTTGGCCGAACGGTCGGCGGTACCACCGTCCGGCCACCCTCCCCGCCCGCCCGGCTGGATTCTCCGGCGGCCTGGCGCGGCGGCGTACCGGGTTTGATTTACGCCGTGGCCGGAAAAGCTATCTTGGAACGGGTGTCGCGTGGCTGGTAAATAGGGGTAGCCTGCGTCCACGCAGTCTCAAACTCAATGGAACGATGGGGCCCATGAAGGGACGTGTGCTTGTCGTCGACGACGACGCCGCTCTCGCCGAAATGCTGGGGATCGTGCTTCGGGGCGAGGGGTTCGAGCCGACGTTTGTCGCCGACGGCGACAAGGCGGTTGAAGCTTTCCGGGATTCCCGGCCTGACTTGGTGCTCCTTGACCTGATGCTGCCTGGCTCGGACGGAATTGACGTATGCCGTCAGATCCGGGCCGAATCCGGCGTCCCCATTGTCATGCTGACGGCGAAGACCGACACGGTGGACGTGGTCCTGGGCCTGGAATCCGGGGCCGACGACTACATCATGAAGCCGTTCAAGTCCAAGGAGCTGGTCGCCCGGGTCCGGGCCCGGCTGCGCCGGACCGACGAGCCCGCGCCGGAGATGCTCCAGATCGGCGACATCGCCATCGACGTGGCCGGTCATTCGGTGAAACGCGGCGCGGAAACGCTCAACCTCACTCCGCTGGAGTTCGACCTGCTGGTCGCGCTGGCCCGCAAGCCCAGGCAGGTTTTCACCCGGGAGGTCCTGCTCGAGCAGGTCTGGGGGTACCGGCACGCCGCGGACACCAGGCTGGTCAACGTCCATGTGCAGCGGCTGCGCGCGAAGATCGAGAAGGATCCCGAGCACCCCGACATCGTCGTGACCGTCCGCGGTGTCGGCTACAAGGCGGGCACTGGCTGAGCCCAGGTCGGCACAAGTGACAGCGGTCAGTAAGCTCCGGCAGCGTAACTGGGTTACCGCGTTCCGCCAGTCCGCCTTCGGACGTGCGGTCATCCGGCGGCTGCCGGGGCGGGTGAAGCGGGGGCTGCGGGCCGGCCGCCGGTGGCAGCGCCGGGCGGTCACGCAGGTTTGGAACCGCTGGCACCGGTCGCTGCAGTTCCGGGTGGTCACGGCCACCTCGGTCCTGTGCTTCCTGGTCATCGCCGTGCTCGGCTTCTTCCTGATCCAGTCGATCGCGGCCGGGCTGCTCGCCAGCGCGGAGAAGTCCGCGACCGCCCAGGCCACCGCGGGCCGCTCCTCGGCCCTGGGCCAGTCCAGCGTTTTCGTCCTGCAGCCGCCGTCAGCGGACTCGCCGACCGGTAACGCCGCCTACGTGGCCCAGGTCACCGCCCGGACGGTGGCCGCGCAGGACGGGAACGCAGGTAACTACC
>Ga0182030_10016161_pt1 | contig 14570 bp, 16 predicted proteins | sample 812S3MmetaG_FD_121299 | JGI IMG/M metagenome (GOLD analysis project Ga0182030, IMG submission 121299) | Permafrost microbial communities from Stordalen Mire, Sweden - 812S3M metaG (Illumina Assembly) | ecosystem: Environmental > Terrestrial > Soil > Wetlands > Permafrost | place: Sweden... | reverse complement strand
GCGGCGCCGCCTGGCCGGCGAGGGCAGAGTCGAACTCGATCACGCTTCGGCTTCCACCATCGTCGCAATCCAAACCACCAGCCGTTCCACCACGCCCGACAGCCGTCGCTCCACCAGCCTGCCCGTCTCAAAGACTTCCTCGTGGCTCAATGGTTTCGAATTCAGCCCAGCCGCCTTGTTGGTTACGCACGAGATTCCGAGAACGTCGATGCCCATGTGCCGCGCCACAATCGTCTCGGGCACGGTCGACATGCCGACCAGGGTGGCTCCCATGGCTCGAAACGCGCGAATCTCCGCAGGCGTTTCAAAGCTTGGCCCGCTCACGGCAAGATAGACGCCTTCACCGATTGTGATGCCTTCATCGTGCGCGGCTTGCTTTGCCAGCGCGCGCAGACGCTGTGAGTAGGCTTCTGTCATATCGAAAAAACGAAGCCCAGCATTTTTCTTCTGCGCAAAACGCGGCTCATTCGGACCTACCAGCGGATTCCATCCCATCATGTTGATGTGATCGGACAACGCCACGAGTTGGCCCAGTTCGTAGCTCTCGTCAATACCTCCTGCCGCATTGGTCAGGATCACTGCCTCGATGCCGAGGGCTCCCAGCACGCGCATCGGGAACGTCACTTGCGCCGGCGTGTAGCCTTCGTAAAAATGCACGCGGCCCTGCAGGATAATGACCGGTGTGCCCCCCATGCGGCCTGCCACCACGCGGCCGGTGTGCCCTTCCACAGTGGATTGCGGGAAATGGGGGATCTTGTTGTATGGAACGTACACTGCTTCGGTCACGCTGCTGGCTACGGCCCCAAGTCCCGATCCCAGAACGACTCCCACCTTGGGCGTCAGTGAGCCTAGCTTGTCCTGCAAATACTTTGCTGCTTCTGCAACTGCATCGAAATAGGTCATAAGTTAGTCCTGTGAGGTGTATCTGAAATATTACAAGCTCGCACGCGCGTAAATCTCTACCCCAATCGCAGTAGAGTAGGAAGCGAAGCCGTGTCGCTTAATTCGCCTGAAATGGGTAGGGGAGGCATCTCTAAGATGTGCAGGAATATCAAAATTCTGTTTAATTTCGATCCGCCTGTGATGGACGAGGAAATTCGCGCGGCTTCGCTTCAATTCGTGCGCAAGATCAGCGGCTTCACGCACCCCTCGAAGGCCAACGAAAGCGCGTTCTTGCTTGCGGTCGATGAAGTGGCCGAAGTTTCCACGCGCCTGTTGCACTCCCTTGAGACCAATGCCCAGCCCCGCACACGCGAAGAAGAAGCGGCCAAGGCGAAGGCCCGGGCCGCAGCGCATTTTCCTGCCTGAATCCGCTCCGGAGAAAATTGCCGAGCCTTGCTCATCGGGAGAGTCAGCTAATGAAACAGATCGTAGCCGTGATTTTCGGTTTGGGCCTGTTGTGCAACGCGCTGCTCTTTGTGCCGCAGGCGCTCGCCGTGTGGCGCAAGAAAACCGATGAAGGCATCTCCGTCATTACCTTCGGCGGCTTCAGCGTGCTCCAGGCCATCGGCATCGTCCACGGACTTTATCAGCAGGACCTCTCGCTGATCCTTGGCATGGCCGCGAGCCTGCTCAGTTGCGGCACGGTTACATTTCTCACGCTCTTCTATCGCGTGCGGCGCCTGCGGGGAGTTGCTCGCCAATAGCGCCTTGGCCTTCGCCCCTCAATCGGGGCTTGAGCCGTCCGTCACTTCATATGCAAGAGATCCTGGGAAATCTGGTAATGGCCTGGCCCGCCGGTAACTGCAATGGGAATCACTGCCCCCGCCTTGCGTTTTTTCAGGAAAGGATCCAGCGGCTTCAAAAGCACTGACTTGAAACCGGTCGCGGCGTGAGAAATGTCGGACTGCATCGCGAGATTGCCGGTCAGATGCGCAATCTCACCATGAAAATTGAATGTGCCATTCAGAGTCGCCTGCGCACCGGCGATCTTAAATGTCAGGCGCGGCGACGAAGCAATTCCGTCTCGGATTTGCGCGGTACCTTTCAACGACGTGAGGACATCGGTGTTTCCATCCTGCGTGGATTCGCCGTTTGCGGCGCCCGCTTTGTTTTTCTGTGCACGCTGGCTGAACTTCGAGAGATTCTCCTCAGTCGCTTCATCGGTAGCACGTTCGGCCGGCACGTCAAAAGCCCCAGTGACGTAAAGGCGCTCAAGAAAACCGGCTCCTTCATGGGACGGCCCGACATAGGCATGAGCGCGAAGCCACATCGGCCCGGTGACGGGAATGTTGTTTTGAACGAACGGACGAAGTACGTCCTCCGTGCGTCCCTTCAACACGGAGACATCGAGGTTTGCGATCTTTGGCGATCCTAGGATGCCGCCACTGGCAACAATTGTCGTTTCCCCGCTCTCCAACGCAACTCGGTCAAAGACCACTTCTCCCGTCAGGCCGTTCACCGTGCATCGAACGTCGCCGCGCGCCGACGTGGGCATGCCGCGGTGCACGGCGAAATCCGGAGTCTCGGCATTCGCCGCGGCTGCTATCGCCGCAAGGGGACCGCGGAAGGATCCGGACGAAGTCAGCGTTCCGCGGACGTCTCCAACGTCGCTGAGCTTGACCGAGGAAAATGAGAATGTGCCCGATACCGGCGTCTTGCCAAGGTCCTGTGCGATTAGCGGGCCAAATCTGCCAGTGGACTGAATGATGCCCCATGGCCGCGCGTTCTGCATATTTACCGTATAGGTGTTCGCGCGCCCCTTCTGAAAATTGTGCAGACCCAGCTCCATAATCGGGAACGAATACCGCTCGCCATTTTGGCGCATGATGTCGAGAACGCTTCGGTGAATTCTCAATTCATCGATCAAGGTGTCCGGTCCGCTGAAGTCAGAGGCGCTTCCCGGTGGAAAGTCCTCGTGATTGGCGTGGCTCCCAATTGCAGGCACAACAATATGCAGTGCTGTAATATCCACAAGCGCTACTCGCGTGCGAAGCATGAGTAGATCGCTCCATCTGCCTTGCACTAACAACTCGTCGGCGGACCCGAGCGGGGGAAGATCTGGCGCGGATTTACGCCGCAGCGTGAGCCCGATAGCAACGAATCCCGGATGTGGGAAGTACGTGCGGTGGTAGCTCGATATCTGCACCTGGCTCCCGAGCACACCCTCCAGCATCGGCTTTACGATCCTGTAGCGATACGGCCAATGCGCGTTTGCGAAAAAAGCGCCGGCCACCAGCAACGCAAACACAGCAGCCGCCGTCCCGATCATCCAGAGCCTTGTGCCGTGACGTTTTATCTTGCGACCCGCTTGAGACGCGAGGCGCGCTTCCGGTGCCGCGTGAATTCCTGCCATAAATCGATCCACCAAACTTTTGTTGGAGTCCTCAGTGGGAGGGGGGCAAAGATTTGGCCACTGGTCCGGCCACTGACGCCGAATTCGCTTCACTGAGCGCTTCGCGGCGCCCACGAATTCGGCCGCACGCAGGGGGAGTATTCGCCATCTGCTTCACAAAAGTGCTGTTGCCGGGGAATCCGGGCCGCAATGTGGACCAGTAGCTCGATCGCGTCAGCAGCGGCTTGCGCTGGTCGATCAACTGGTTGGAAAGGATCTTCACCCCGCATTGCAAATTGTTCTTCGGTTGCAGAATCGTTCTCTGCGGATCATGTTCCGGCAATTCCTTGTCGTCATCCCAATCGAAATCGCAGCCATATCGGTCCGCATCCTCATAGGTCAGCTGCAGCAGGCCTTCACTGCGCACCATGCGATGACTCACGCCATCCACCACGGCGACTTCCGGCTCCGTGTGGCGCACGTCCGCAGTTGGCCGCAGTCCCGCTTCTGCTCCCGAGAGCGCTTGAAAGAAATACGCCCAGTACGCGCGCTTGTCCGGATCCGGTAGCGCATTGAACCGCGGACAAAAGTTCTTGACGTCTTTCGCCACCTTCGGAGACAGCAAATCGGCAGGCAGCGCGTCCTCGACGATTTTGTCCCAAACTGGATCCCAGGTCTCATCATCGCCCAGCTCAGCTTTTTCTTCCGCCAACGGAGTAGGCGGAGCTGGCTTTTCCTGCGGCTGAGCCTGAGTCCGCGCCGCGGGTGGCTGCGACTGTGCCTGTCCGCGCGCGCAGCCGGTCAGCAGCAGCGACGAAGCCAAACATATCGAAATCCAGATTGCCTTTTCCATTGCAATCCCGTCCACCTGTGATGTGATGCGGGTCCGCTCGATTGCGTTAGGATGAAGGCGAGTAAGACTTGGGGACGGAGGTTATAAGGCTTGTAAAATGAAATGTTTATAGCGCAATAATTCTTCAGAATTTACGCAAAAACTATGCACTTTATCGAAGTGCGCCGGGTAACTTTCCGCTAGCCCAGAAACATCCCCGCGATCGACGCCGAAATCAGGTTCGCCATCGTCCCTGCCAGCATCGCGCGCACGCCGAGGCGAGCCAGGTCGTTGCGCCGCTCCGGTACCAACGCGCCAATGCCGCCGATCTGCATTCCGATGGATCCGAGATTCGCAAACCCGCAAAGTGCGAATGTCGCAATGGTGAACGAGCGCGGATCGAGCGTCGCTTTATGCACCCCGAGCGCGATATACGCAATCACTTCGTTCAGCGCCATGCGCGTGCCCAGCAGGTTGCCGATTACACCGCAATCGCGCCAAGGAACGCCAATGAGCCAGGCCACCGGCGCAAACACGAATCCGAGAATCTGCCCCAGGCTTCCCGGCAGCCAGTGAAAACCCGCGTGCATGTGCACCCAGCCCAGAAGGTTGTCGAGCAGTGCTACGAGCGCGAGAAAGCTGATGAGCATGATGGCCACGTTCATGGCCAGCTTGCCGCCATCGATTGTGCCCCGCGCGATCGCTCCAATCAGGTTCTCTTCCTTGTGCTCCTCGTTCTCAGGGATCACCACTCGCCCTTCCGTCGCCGGAATCTCCGTCTCCGGCACCAGCATCTTCGCCATGAGAATGGTTCCCGGCGAAGTCATGATGACTGCCGAGAGGAGATGCCGCGCTTCGATACCCTGCGCGATGTACATCGCCATGATGCCGCCCGACACATGCGCCATGCCGCTAGTCATGATGGTCATTAGCTCGCTGCGTGTGGCTTTGGCAAGAAAAGGACGGATCGTCAACGGCGCTTCTGTCTGCCCCATGAAGATCGATGCCGCTACATTCATGCTCTCGGCGCCGGAGATACGCATCGTCTTCAGCATCACCCACGCGAGGCCCCGAATGATGAACTGCATCAGCCCAATGTGGTAGAGCACAGCAAAAAATGCAGAGATGAAAATGATCGTTGGCAGCACCTGAAACGCGAAGATCGAGCCGAGCGAAGTGTTCGGCGTGCCAAGCGCGCCAAACAACACCTTGGTGCCGGCCTGCGTGCAGGCCAGCATGCTGTTGACCACGTCGCCCGCCCATGCCATCGCGCGCTGCCCGAAGTCAAAACGCAGGACCAGAAACGCAAAGATCAATTGCAGGCTTAGACCCCACGCCACCGTGCGCCAGCGGATGCGCCCGCGATTGGTCGAGCCCAGCCACGCCGCCAGCAACACGGCCAATATCCCCAGCACACCGGTAAATCGGCCCAATGCCTCTCTCCAGAAACGTAAGAATTGCTTTCGATTACCTTATCGCATTCTGTGCCGTGCCACGTTCTATAATTCGGGTTCACGCGGAGCGACTTATGGACAAGACATCTCTCTATTCCGTCATGACGCTGTCGCGTTATGGAGTGGTCTCGTCAATCGCAGCCAACGGATCTTCGCAATCGGCGCTGGTTGGCATTGCAGTCACGCCAGAACTTGAGATCGTCTTCGACACATTAAAGACCACGAGAAAGTATTTCAACCTTATCGCGCGTCCTTCGTGCTCGTTTGTTCTTTGGTGGAGCGGAGAACAGACAGTGCAATTCGAAGGAATCGCGATCGAGCCACAAGGTACCGCGTTAAAGAACTATCGCGAAGCCTATTTTGCCGTCTGGCCGGACGGTCGTGCACGCCTGGACTGGCCCGGACTTGTCCATTTCGTTGTGCAGCCCCGGTGGATTCGTTACAGCGACTACGATCAATCGCCGCCGCTAATCGAGGGGATGAACTTCCCGGTTTAGGCCCGCGCTGCATTCGTTCTCGGAAAATCGGCACGCGGGATGAAACTACGAACCAGCATGAGACGTGAGAAAAGACTCGACCGATTCCTTTGTGAACACGCCGCTCACCCGCGGCACTGAACTAGTTCAATCGGGAGACCACCGGCTCTGCCGGGGAGGCAGTAGAAGTTTGACAATTCCGGGAGTATGCCCTGGTTTTGCTCTTGGTGCTTTTGCTGTTGTTCTTGCTTTTGCTTTCAACGGTTGCGAAAAGGCCCCTTTGAGGGGCCAGCAACCGTAAAGCCTCCGGCTCTGCCGGAGGATACTTGCTAATGTTTACTTTGCGACAGGCCATTAGTCTCGCTTCATGGCAAACGGGTCCAAGCCCCCCCTACTTTTATTCGTAATTGAGAGACTTGTGATTTCGGTAACCGTCAGCGATCACAACAAGTTGTCCGAAGCATGGCAGGCCAAATACACTAATGGCACTCTGAATGCGACCTTCCTCGCGATGTGGGATCTTAACCGGGTGCTGAATCGGTGATGCCGAACTACGCGCCAAACTGGCTTGGATATTAAGTGCATTTGGTCAGAGACGAGGCGACAGGCAATCACCATGGATGCACGGAGGCCCGGCAAGGGAAGCTATTACCGTCCCGAATTTAAGCGATTCAAGGATTCAGACTCCGTTCGCCCGCCAGTATCGAGGTAATGATTGAAAACTACTCCGCAAGGTTCTCCCGCTGCGACACAATTGCCAAAGCCGTTGACCGGGCCACTGTTTGCTTTCGCCTCGGCACACCGCCGCCATTTGGTCACATTCGCGGTTGCAGGATTGTTCTTAGCATGCGTGTTTCGCTATTGGATGAACTTCGACCCGAACGACAAGGTTGCGCGGCACGGTGCAGAAATGGGTCGAGTGGCGATCAGTCTCCATGAAAAGGGCGAATTCAGCGACCCGTACGGCACTCTCAAGACCGGACCTACAGCTCACCTGAATCCTGTCTTTCCACTTTTATTGGCCGCAATGATGGGCCTGTTTGGAACACAAGCGGCAGGTATCTTCGCCATCAAGGTGATGGCCGTGGTTGTTGTCGGATTGCAAGTGGCGCTATTTCCGCTCGTCAGTGGCAGGCTTGGAATGGGGGCTCTTAACGGCTTCATTGCAGCGTGCATCTGGATTGTGGCGAAGCCATTGCTCATGTACGCCTGGGAATCGTCTTACGCCGCTCTCCTGCTAGTGATCATTACAGTGGTTTTCCGAAGATATTCTAATCCGGATGTCAGATCGGTCGGCCCAGCGTGGTTGCTGGGCGCATTGGTTGGGCTTCTAATCTTGCTGCTTCCAACAATCGCGCTCGTGCTGGCTGTGTGGCTAGCTTGGGATGTCTTGCACCGCGATTGGAGGTTCATTAGAGCACGTATCGTGCCGCTGGTGATCTTGCCAGCCTTGATGATCTCTCCATGGTTGATCAGAAATTACCTTGTATTTCATCGCTTGTTTCTCCGTGACAATTTTGGACTTGAACTCGGCTCAGCGAACAACGATTGCGCACAGTTTTCGGTCCAACTGAACACCGAGTCGTTCTGCAATATTCACCCAAACGAGAAACTTGCCGAGGCTCAGAAGCTATTAGCAGTGGGTGGTGAGCCGCAATATAACGATATGCGCCAGCGCGAAGCCATCAAGTGGATTGCGAGTCATCCAGTACGTTTCATGCAGTTGACCGGTATGCGAGTCGTCGCGTTCTGGTTCCCCACCGAAACGTGGACTAGACATCACTATCCCGGTTTCGGGCGAAGAAAGGAACGTGCAGTGATGTATTTGATGAGTCTGCTGAGCGTAGCAGGCGTCTTCATTCTGTACCGCCGCGACCGCGTCAGTTGCGGTCTATGCATCGTCTGCTTGATCCTCTTTCCTCTTCCTTACTACATAACTCAGTTTGTTTACTATCACAGCTATCCAGTCCTATGGATGATCTTCCTTCTCGGCGCTCTCCCCATCACCACGCTCTTAAACCGCAGTTTTCCGGCTTCACTACGATTCGCTGCATCCAAAGTCGCTGACGATTCTGCACGGGTATGCAAACCCTGACCGGGTTCGCGACCCAAGTGATCAGTCACCCTGGAATCAGTCACCCTGGACTCCTCCGAATCTTCGCCTCCCTCGACTCCAAGGAGGAGAGCGGCCGGCCGCATCTTACCGTAGTCGATTTTGTAGCGGTCAAAGCACAAGCGATCCACAAGGATCAATAAGGCGCGAATCGAAATCGCGCCGATTCACATTTCAAAGCACTTAGAAGCACCAAGTTTCAATAGGCCTCAATAAATCGTTTGACCTGCTTTGGGACAGATGGAGTGTCCTTTCTAGGTATTTTAGAATCAGCTTGTTACGCAAGTCGCTACATAGAAGTTTGGTGCCGTTTGGCAAGGTTCGTGGATTTCCTGAACAGGAAATTTAAGAAGTTGTGCCCGGAGTTCTATGAAGTGATCGCCGCGAATTAACTGATTGCTGCCACAATCCAAAACAATGTCGTGAGGGACCACGTAACCGTTGGGTTTAGTATGGCGTTGCCATTTGGGCTGACAATCCTAGTGGCAGCACTTTCCTACCGCTACCTTGAGACGCCCTTTCTCAAGATGAAGAGGCGGCACGCGTTTATCGGAAGCCAGCCTATCGAAATTGCGCCTGATCGGCCGACCGAGGAACGGATTCCGATTCTAGCAATGGACCTCTACGGCGGGAAGACTCAGTCTGAAGATTAGCGTTGTCGTTCCAGCTTTCGACGCCGTGCGTTTTCCGCCCAAGTGCAGCATGCGCCTACGATCGGAGATGAGACGCAAGAAAAGACTCGGCCGATTCCCTTGTAAACACCCCGCTCACCAGCGGCACCATTTCAGGCACGGTCTCCGCAATCGTCACTGCCTTTCTGATCAGCTCCACCGGTTCGGCCAGCATTTCTTTTTCCGTTGCGTACAGCGTCGCGAAGGGCTGTCCTTTCTCCACGTGCGTCCCGCGCTTGGCATGGAATTCGATCCCCGCATGAGGATTGACAGGCTCGCCTGCCTTTTCGCGCCCGGCACCCAGCCGCTGCACTGCCCATCCCAGCGCCGTTGTGTCCATCTCCGCAACGTAGCCGCTCTGCCAGGCCTCCAAAACCTCGATCGCGCCGGGTTTGTGGAATCCCTTCAGGTCATCGAAGACCGAAAGGTCTCCCCCTTGCGCGTCCACCATCTTGAAAAAAATGCTCAGCGCCGAGCCATCGAGCAGCGCGGCTTCGGCCATTCGATAACCCTCGCGCGGAGTCTGCGCTTTCCCGCCTAAGTGAATCATCCAGCCTGCGAGCAGCAGCGACAGCTCGCGTACATCCTCGCTACCGGCGACCCGCTCACCGCGCAGCAACTGCACACACTCGGCGATCTCGATCCAGTTGCCCGCCATGCGTCCCAGCGGCTGGCTCATATCGGTCATCAGCGCCGCGGTGCGTGTCCCCGCAGCTTCGGCGGTCGCCACCATCAACGCCGCAAGATAGTCCGCATCTTCCCGCTTACGCAGAAAGGCTCCCGAGCCGGTCTTCACATCGAGGACAAGTGCGTCCAATCCCGCAGCCAGTTTTTTGCTCAAAATCGATGCGCAAATCAGCCCGGGATTTTCAACCGTCCCCGTCCTGTCCCGCAGCGCGTAGAGCACGCGGTCAGCGGGAACAAGCGTTGGGGTCTGGCTCACGATCGCTGCGCCACATCGTTTCAGCACAGCTTCAAATTCAGCGAGCGTGAGTGCTGTGCGGTAGCCTGGAATCGCCTCCAACTTGTCCAGCGTTCCGCCGGTATGACCTAGGGCGCGGCCGCTGATCATCGGCACCGCGAGCCCGCACGCAGCCGCCAGCGGCGCCACCAGGAAACTTGTCTTGTCTCCCACGCCGCCGGTTGAATGCTTGTCAACCGCAACTTTGCCGAGATTGCGCGGATCGAATTTCTCCCCGGAATCGCGCATGGCCGTCGCCATCGACCGCGTTTCTTCAAGCGAAAGGCCGCGCAGCCACGCCGCCATCAGCCATGCAGCAAGCTGTTCCGGCGGAATCGACTCATCGGCCGCGCCAGCGACGAGGAAACCGAGTTCGCGCGCATCGAGCGTCCCACCGTCGCGCTTCTTCCGGATCAGGTCGATCATGTGCAAACGAGTTCGATCCTGGGTAGCTTCTGCCCGTTCTGTTTCGCTCATTCCTGTGTCCGATTCATTTCAACTTGAGTTCCGTGGCGAAGGGCATGATCTCGGCAAACGGCATCACACGCATGCTTTCGGCTAGAGGAAATGCGACGGGCGCACCGGGTTCCGTGAACTCCGCCAGCACCTGCCGGCACGCGCCGCATGGAGGGCTAGCTGCATTATTCAGGTTCGCAATCGCCACGGCGTTTACGCGAATCTCCGGCCCAAATCTTGAAATGGCCTGCGTCAGGGCTGCGCGCTCGGCGCAGATTGTGAGCCCGTAACTGACATTCTCCACGTTGGTGCCAGTGACGATTTCGCCGTTCGTAAGCTGCAAAGCCGCTCCCACTTTGAAGCCGGAATAAGGCGAATAGGAGCTTTTGGCCGCCTCACGCGCCAGTGCCAACAGATTCTCGATCGCCGCGTCGGCTAAAATCGTCGTCACCATTGCAGTCCCCAAGCCTCCAACAGGATTGAAAATTTGAGGCTAAAGCATGACCGTTCTCCGTGTATACCGGGGCTCCGCCGTAACACTCATGCTTCTGGTCGCCGGTCTTGTAGCCGCGGTCGGCGTTCCACTTGCTTCGGCGCAAAATCTGCCCGCCGCGCAATCCACACCTTCAACCGCAACTGCGCCCCCGGGGTCGTTCGACGTTGCCTCGATTCACCCCAACACTGCGGACCACACCAACCGCTCTCAAATCTACTATCCGCTCGGCAACAGCCACTTCCGTACCGAGAACACCACGGTGATGGAAGTCGTCCAGTGGGCCTAGGCCCTTTCTCGATCGCGAATCTTCGGCGCTCCAGCATGGCTCACCTCCTCCAAATTCGACATCGACGCAGAGTGCGATGGCGCCGCCCACAGTCAGTTCCACGCACTGCAGCGCGATGCAGCCCTCGCGCAGATGCGGAAGATGGTACGGTCGACGCTCGCCGCCGCTTCTGCCTCGTCGCTCATCTCGAAACCAGAGATTTGCCCATCTACGCGCTGGTCGTCGACAAGAACGGTCCGAAATTTTCTCCGGCCGAGGACGCGGCCCGAAAGGTCGACACCTCCTCCGGGCCGGAAGCACGACCATCACCATTACCAGCAGCTCGAATGCCATGGCCAACCTTGCGGATATCCTTTCGCGCTCTCTCGACCGCATCATCATCGACAAAACCGGTCTCCAAGGCAATTTCAGCATCAACCTCCGGTTCGCTCCAGACAATTCCCGGTTCGTTCTCCTGGATTCGACCGTTACACCGGCTCTCGATGCGCGGCCATCCGTTTTCACGGCAGTGAGCGAACAGCTTGGTCTTGCCCTTAAGTCGGAAAGGGATCCCATCGACGTCCTCGTCATCGACCGGGTCGAGATGCCGTCAGAAAACCGAGACTCTCCACCTCCAGGCTTGCGGGCCTTTTGATTCCGTTTCCTCAAGTTAAAACCCATCCATCCGATAAGGCCATTGGGAGATTCCGCGCTGGCTTCTTTCGCCGGAAAGCGGATACATCGACGCAATGGATGAATTGACGAGAGAATTCCTGATTGAAAGCCAGGAAGGGCTGGACCGCATGGAACGCTGCCTGACCGACCTGGAGGAGCGGCCGGACGATGCCGCCCTGTTGGCGGACATCTTCCGTTCGGTGCATACCATCAAGGGAACCACCGGCTTCCTCGGCTTCAAACGCCTTGAAAAGCTCGCCCATTCGGGCGAAAACCTGCTGGGTATGCTGCGCGAAGGCAAGCTCGCCGTAAGCGCACCCATCATTACCGGTTGCCTCCATCTCCTTGACGGGCTCCGCTCCATCCTCAAAACGATCGAGTCCGACGACCAGGAGGGAGACGGTTCCGACGCCGCTCTGATCGAGAATCTCGATCAGTTGCAGTCTCCAACAAAGGTGGAAGAGATGAAACAGGCCGCCCACGCGCGTGGTTCATCGGCCAAAGCACATGTCGAGCCCAGGCCGGCTGTTCCCGCGGAGCCTCCTGTTGCAACAGTTGTTCAGGAACCGGCGGCTGTTGTTGAAACTAGGCAAGCCCCACCCGCAGCACCCACATCACCCGCGCCACCCGAAGCCCGAGAGGCTGAGACAACTCGCGCCAAGGTTGCTTCAGGAACCTCCGCCGCCGAAAGCACGCTACGAGTCGACGTTTCTCTGCTCAACCGGATGATGAACCTTGTGGGCGAACTGGTTCTGACCCGTAACCAGGTTTTACAGGCGACTTCGGCCGATCCCAAGATGACCCTGCTTTCTCGCCGACTCGACATGGTCACGGCGGATCTACGCGAGTCGGTAATGAAGGCCCGGATGCAGCCGGTGTCGAACGTCTTCTCGAAGATGCCGCGTATAGTGCGCGATCTGGCGCAATCCCTGCATCGCCGCGTTCGCTTGCAGATGGAAGGCCAAGAGACGGAACTTGACAAGAGCCTTCTTGAAGCCATCAAGGACCCGCTCACGCACGCGGTGCGCAACTCGCTCGATCACGGCATCGAACCGCCTGACGTGCGCGAGGCGGCGGGTAAGGATCCGGAAGGAACTCTCCGTTTGCGCGCCATGCAGGAAGGCAGCCACGTCATCATCGAGGTTTCCGACGACGGCGCCGGGATCGCGGTCGAGAAGGTACGTGCGAAGGCTATCGAGCGAGGGCTCATTTCCGCCGACCGGGCCGCCCTTCAACCCGAGCGCGAACTTCTCCAGCTGATTTTCCTTCCCGGATTTTCCACTGCCGCTGCCGTCACCAATGTGAGCGGACGCGGGGTGGGCATGGATGTGGTTAAGACCAACGTGGAGAAGATTGGCGGCAAGGTCGAGATCGACTCCCGCGTCGGGAAGGGCACCACGCTTCGCTTGCGCATTCCTCTGACGTTGGCGATTATTCCCGCACTTATTGTGCGCAGCGTCCATCAAAGCTTTGCCCTGCCCCAGGGAGCGCTCTCCGAACTGGTCCACGTTACGCCCGAACAGGCTGCCACCACGATCGAGTGGATCGAAGATGCGCCGCTTTACCGGTTGCGCGGCAAACTCCTCCCGCTCGTCTTTTTGGACCGGCTGCTCACCCCGGCGGCATCGAGCGACAAAACCCGCGACCGCGATAGCTTCATTGCGATTCTTGATGCCGATGGGCGCCGCTTTGGACTGGTCGTGGATGGCTTGGCCGATCCGGAAGAGATCGTTGTAAAGCCCCTTTCCGTTGCACTCAAAGGCATCGGTCTCTATTCGGGCGCCACAGTGCTGGGCAGCGGCGACCTGGCTCTCATTCTTGACCCGAGCGCCATTGCCATGAAGGCCGGAGTAACCATGACCACCGAGGAAGAGGCTGCTCGGTCATCTGAGGCCGAAACGGCTGACGTTGAGAACCGTGCGGAATTCCTGCTGGTGGAAGCAGCCGGGCGAAAAGCCGCTGTACCGCTCGGCGACGTGCTTCGTATCGAGCAGATGCCCATGTCGCGTATCGAGTACGTCGGTGTTCGTCCGGTCATCAACTTCGACAACCAGTTGCTTCCGGTCGATGATACGGGCGGCGTGCTGGCTGCCTTCGAGGGCAACCCCGACGCCCAGGTTGTGGTCGTGGTATGCCGCGAAGGAAACCGGCATGTCGGCATCGCAGTCTCGCATGTGCTCGACGTGGCCACGGGTGCGGAACTCTATGAAGCCGGCACCACCTTGCGCACGCAGGGCGTGACGCTCCTCAAGGAGTGTGTCACCGGCGTGGTCAATCTTGGGGGCATCGCCGACCTCGTGGCCGATGAATCCGCCTCGAACGAGTGGAGCCCGACTGCGGAGGCAATTCAATGAGCAATCAAGTAACAGCAGCAACGCGGCGTAAAGACAAATCGGCGTCGGCGCTGGTGGAGATATGTTCCGTGCGCCTTGGTAACGCGCTTTACGGCATGCCGATCAGCCACATCCTCGAAATTGTCGGCGGAGCCCGGCCGCAGCCCGTGCCCCTGGCTCCCAGCTTCGTTGGCGGATTGGTTCATTACCGCGGGGACGTTCTCACCGCGGTGAGCCTTCGCCAGCTGCTGCGCATGGCGCCTCTCGATGGGCCCCAGGACATTCTGGTTCTCGAGAGCTCCGGCGGATGTTTCGGCCTGCTCGTCGACTCGGTCGGTGAAGTCTTGACCGTTCCTTCGGCCGATTTCGAACCCAACCCATCGACCCTTGACGAGGCGCGGAGAGACCTGATCGCAGGGGCTTATAAGCTTCAGAATGCCCTGATGGTCATGCTCGACCCAGAGCGTCTGGATCCGGTACGGCTCGGCGTAGCCGAGGCAGCCTAGCGCTGCGGAGAGGCCTATGCGAGCACTCATTGTGGACGACTCGCGCTTTGTGCGCGGC
>Ga0182030_10016159_pt1 | contig 14572 bp, 9 predicted proteins | sample 812S3MmetaG_FD_121299 | JGI IMG/M metagenome (GOLD analysis project Ga0182030, IMG submission 121299) | Permafrost microbial communities from Stordalen Mire, Sweden - 812S3M metaG (Illumina Assembly) | ecosystem: Environmental > Terrestrial > Soil > Wetlands > Permafrost | place: Sweden... | reverse complement strand
CTTTCGCCCGCCATGTCGGCCTCCGCGATACTCCACGAGCTTTCGGCCGGTGCCTCGGCGGTGACGGTAACAATTACGGAAGGTTCGAATATCTATCAGATAGATAAAATACTTTCGGATGCCGGCATTATCACGAGCGGCGATCTGATCAATTTTAAAACCGATGGCAACCTTGAGGGAAAACTTTTTCCGGATACGTATCAATTTTTTGAAGGAACGGATATTTCAAGCGTAGATCAAAAATTCCTGGACAACTTCAACGCCAAAGCAGAGCCACTTCTTGCGTCCGATCCGAAAAACGAAGACCAAGATCTGACGCTCGCTTCCATCGTGGAAAAAGAGGCACCCGATCAGGCCGATCAAAGCATCATCGCGGGAATTATCTTAAAACGCATGGTGGATGGTATGCGCCTCCAGATCGATGCAACGGTGTGCTATGCGGAGCAGGTCACCATGCCTCAGACGATCGTGGATTGCACTGCCCTTTCGCGCAGCGACTTCACGTCGGCGTCACCGTACAATTCTGATTACAACACGTATCTGCACGCGGGGTTGCCGCCCGGTCCCATCGGGAACCCCGGAGTTGTCGCGATCACAGCGGCCATCCATCCCTCAAGTTCGTCCTATGTCTACTATATAAGTGATCCCGCGACCGGACAGATCCACTATGCCGTGACGCTCGCCGAGCAGAACGCGAATATCAAAAAATATCTCGGAGAATAGCAGTATTTAGCGAAAAATAAGGCGTAGGATTTCTTTTTTGAAAGAGTGATTCTCTCGGGAAGGGCGGCGGTTCTGAGGGGTTCGTCTTCGCATACCCTCAGAGCCACCGCCCTTCCCGAAAACTCTTTCGGAAAACGGGAAAACAAGGACCCATCTCGGAATATCCTCCAGCCCGCGTTGCGAGGGATTTTTCCGTGGCGCGAGGCGCGACAAGGAGACAGTAGCGCGAGCTACGGCTCCGAGAAGCAACGACGCGCCACGGAAAAATAACCGCATATTCTTTGCCCACGCGTACCACTCATGGGAGCGCGGGTCGAATGAGAATCTGAACGGCCTCATCCGCAGGTTTTTCCCTAAGAGAACCGATTTCCGCAACGTGACTAATGAAGAGATCCGCCTCGTCGAGCGGCTCCTGAACTCCCGGCCGAGGAAGCGGCTTGGCTGGAGACGCCCTATCAGGTATTCTATGAACTAACGGGTGTTGCACTTGAAAGTTGAATGTACCGTCCTGGCACTTGACAAAGATATGCCACATGGAGTTTAATACCTAAACATCAATAGGGAAACGGTACCGCTTAGCGAAAGGGGGAGCGGGTTGCCGTTTTTTGCGCGTGTGAGGCGGGAGCACGCGATGACGTTTTTTATTTTGGTCATGACTCGTTTTTGAAAGGCGATCAGAAACGCAGAGGAAGGGTTTCGACACTTCTTCACTTTTAATAAAAAATAAACAACAAATGGCGAAATTTTCTTCAGTCAAAGATTTCTCAAAATCAAAACCTCTCATCGCGCCGATCGACCTCAATGAGGCGCAGCTTAAATCGTATAAGTGGTTTTTGGAAAAGGGCTTAAAAGAAATTTTTGACGAGATCTCGCCGATCCCGGACCATACGGGCAAGGAGCTCGCGCTCTCGTTCGTGGGATACCGTTTCGACGAACCGAAGTACGATGAAGCAACGGCACGTTATAAAGAAGCAACGTATGAAGCGCCGCTTCGCGTGACCGTGAAGCTCGAGAACAAGCGCACGGGTGTTGCGCAGTCCCAGGAGATCTACTTCGGCGATTTTCCGATCATGACCTCGCGCGGCACGTTCATCGTGAACGGCGTGGAACGCGTGGTGGTTTCCCAGCTCGTGCGATCGTCCGGTGTTTCCTTCTCGGCAGTGCCGTGGCATGGCAAGCAGCTTTTCGGTGCGAAGATCATCCCGACGCGCGGCGCGTGGCTTGAATTTGAAACCGCCGCGGACGGCGAGATCGGCGTGAAGATAGACCGGCGCCGCAAGGTGGCGGTGACCGACATGCTCCGCATTTTCGGCATGGATACGGCGGAGATCCGGAAAACATTCACGGACGAGAACGGTCCGTCCTCTTATATAACAGCAACACTGAAGAAGGATGCCGCCGAGGACGCCGCCGCGTCATATGTTGAGGTTTATCGCCGCTTGCGGCCGGGTGATCCGGCGAGCGCGGATACCGCGAAAAACCTTGTAAGCGCTATGTTTGAGCGCGCCGACCGCTACGATCTGTCTGAGGTTGGGCGTTATAAAATGAATCAGCGCTTGAGCTTGGATAAGAAGAAAGCGAGCCGGCTGCTTGATAAGGAAGACCTCATTTCCATCGTGCGCGAGATCATCCGGCTGAACGAAGATGCCGAAGCGGAAGCGGATGACATTGACCATCTCGGCAACCGCCGCTTGAAAACGGTGGGCGAGCTTTTGCAGGGGAGAATGCGTATCGGTTTGGCGCGCTTGCGGAGGATCGTGCAGGACCGGATGTCTACGGAAGACCGCGACACCATCCAGGCGTCCCAGCTCGTGAATTTCCGCCCGATCACGGCGGTCGTGAAAGAATTTTTCGCATCATCGCAACTTTCGCAGTTCATGGATCAGGTGAATCCGCTTGCCGAGCTCGAGCATAAGCGGCGTATTTCAGCACTCGGTCCCGGCGGTCTTACCCGCGAGCGGGCGAGCTTTGAAGTTCGCGACGTGCACAGTTCGCACTACGGCAGGATCTGTCCTATTCAAAGCCCGGAAGGCGCGAACGTCGGTCTCATCAACTATTTGGCGAGCTACACGCGCGTCAATGATTTTGGATTTTTGGAAGCGCCGTACGCTCGGGTCGTGGATGGCAAGATCACGAAAGAGATTGTCTGGTTTGATGCGTTTGAAGAAGAGAAATACAACATCACGCACGCGGGCATGGCGCGCGATGAGGAGGGTCGGCTTCAGAGTGCTTTCGTTGAAGCACGCATCAAGGGGGAAGCAGGAACCTGCGCGACAAAGGATGTTGATTTCATAGATGTCGCGCCGCACGAATTCGTTTCGGTGGCGACGTCTTTGATCCCGTTTTTGCAGAACGACGACGCGAACCGCGCGCTCATGGGTTCGAACATGCAACGGCAAGCTGTCGTTTCCGTTCATCCCGACGCGCCGTATGTTTCCACGGGGCAGGAGGATTCCGTAGCGTTGCATTCAGGATATGTCATCGTTGCCGAGGACGACGGGCTCGTCACGGCCGCGGACGCGAGCCATATCAGCGTGAAATATAAGAAGAACGGCGTGAAGCACTACACGCTCGAAAAATTCAAGCGGTCCAACCAGTTCACCTGTATCTCGCAGAAGCCGCTCGTCACGACGGGCGATGCCGTGAAGAAAGGACAGATCATGACCGATGGGCCGTCCATCGAGAACGGCGTCCTTGCTTTGGGACAGAATCTGCTCGTCTCGTTCGTTTCCTGGGAAGGAGCGAACTTTGAAGATGCTATTATTCTTTCGGAGCGCGTGGTGCGCGACGACCGCTTCACCTCCATCCACATTGATGAATATTCCTGCGATGTGCGCGATACGAAGCTTGGTCCCGAGATCACCACGTATGATATCCCGAACGTTTCCGAGGACAAGCTAAAAAATTTGGATGAAGAAGGAATTGTCCGCATCGGCGCCGAAGTGAAACCCGGCGATATTCTGGTCGGCAAAATTTCACCGAAAGGCGAGTCGGAGCTTACCTCGGAAGAGCGCTTGCTTCGCGCCATCTTCGGCGAAAAAGCGCGCGACGTGAAAGATACGTCGCTTACCTTGCCGCACGGAAAGATCGGGCGCGTGGTGAACGTGAAGATATTCGACCGCGAGCGCGGCGACAAGTTGGAGCCAGGTGTCATCCGCCGCATTCAGGTTGAGATCGCGGAATTGCGCAAAGTGCAGTCCGGCGACAAGCTTGCGGGCCGCCACGGCAACAAGGGCGTCATCTCGCAGGTCCGCGCCGTGGAAGACATGCCGTATCTCGCCGACGGCACGCCGGTTGATATTATTTTGAATCCGCTTGGTGTCATTTCTCGTATGAACCTCGGGCAAATTTTGGAAACCCATCTCGGATGGGCGGCATCCAAACTTGGATATCGCGCGATCACGCCGGGATTGGATTCGGCGACCGAAACGGAGATCCGTGCCGAGCTCAAGAAGGCGGGCCTGCCGGAAGACGGCAAGACGACACTCTACGATGGCCGCACGGGCGAGCCGTTCCAGAACCGCGTCATGGTCGGGCAGATCTACATGTTGAAGTTGAACCACCTCGTTGAGGACAAAGCGCACGTGCGCTCCATCGGTCCGTATTCGCTCATCACCCAGCAGCCGCTCGGCGGCAAAGCGCAATTCGGCGGCCAGCGTTTCGGTGAAATGGAAGTATGGGCGCTTGAAGGATATGGCGCGCGGCATACTTTGCAGGAAATGCTCACGATCAAGTCCGACGATATTCTCGGCCGCGCAGCGGCATATGAATCCATCATCCGCGGCGAGACGATCAAGGAACCGAACGTTCCGGCGTCATTCAATGTGCTCGTGAGCGAACTTAAATCGCTCGGTTTCAATATTCAGCCGATCTACGCATCGGAGTCCGATCGGAAAGATGCTTTCTCGGCCTTGCGGATCTCTATTGCTTCCCCGGAGGATGTTCTCCGCTGGTCGCACGGCGAGGTCATCAAGCCGGAAACCATCAACTACCGCACCCAACGTCCGGAAAAAGACGGCCTTTTCTCGGAACGTATTTTCGGCCCCACGAAAGATTACGAGTGCTACTGCGGCAAATACCGTCGGATCCGTTACAAGGGAGTCGTCTGCGACAAATGCGGCGTGGAAGTGACGAAAGCGTCGGTGCGCCGCGAGCGTATCGGCCACATCGCTCTCGCCGCTCCCGCGAGCCATATCTGGTTCTTGAAGAGCATTCCGTCGCGCTTGAGCTTGGCGCTCGACGTTTCGTCCCAGAAATTGGAACGTGTCATTTACTATTCGGCATATATCATCACGGAGGTTGAAGAGGAGAACCGCAAATCGGCGCTCGAAGAATTGGAACGCGAGTTGAAAGGAAAGTTGAAGACGGTCGGTACCAAGGACAAAGAAGTGAAGGGGGAGATCGTCGAGGCCGCCGAGACGACGCGCGATTATTTGAAGAACCTTCGCGTTGGCCAGATCCTCGGCGAGACCGAGTATTTCAGCCTGTCGCGGAAATTCGGAAGTCTCTTTAAAGCATCCTCCGGCGCGGAAGCGGTCCGCGAAATTTTGGAAAAAATGGATCTGCGCAAAGAGGTGAAGATCGTGGAGGCGCAGATAGAAAAAATAAAAGATCCGCTCGCGGAAGGGAAGATGTTGCGGCGTCTCAAGATGCTGAAAGCCATGATTAAGAACGGCACGCGGCCGGAGTGGATGGTGTTGACCGTCCTGCCGGTTTTGCCGCCGGACCTGCGGCCGATGGTCGCCCTTGAGGGCGGCCGATACGCGACCTCCGACCTGAACGATCTTTATCGCCGCGTCATCAACCGCAACAACCGGTTGAAGAAATTGCTTGAGATCAAGGCGCCGGACGTCATTATCCGCAACGAAAAGCGCATGCTTCAGGAAGCGGTGGACGCGCTCATTGATAACTCGGCGCGCTTTGGCACGCAGGAGATGTCGGCCCAGCGCCGGCCGCTGCGCTCGCTCGCCGATATGTTGAAAGGCAAGCAGGGGCGGTTCCGCCAGAACCTGCTCGGCAAACGTGTGGATTATTCCGGCCGCTCGGTCATCGTCGTCGGTCCGAAATTGAAGATAGACGAATGCGGCGTGCCGAAGCAGATGGCATTAGAGCTGTTCCGTCCATTCGTGATCAGCGAGATTTTGAAACAAGGGCTCGCGCACAACATCCGGAGCGCAGGACGTTTCATGGAAGAACATTTGCCGGAAGTACTCGCCATTCTCGAAGAGGTCATTAAGGGTAAGCGCGTGCTTTTGAACCGCGCGCCGACGTTGCACCGCTTGTCGGTCCAGGCGTTCCAGCCGATCCTCATTGAAGGATTGGCGCTCAAAGTGCCGCCGCTGATCTGTCCGGCGTTTAACGCGGACTTCGACGGTGACCAAATGGCCATCCACCTTCCTTTGGGCGCGGCCGCTCAGGAAGAGGCGAAGAACATCATGTCATCCGGCAAGAACCTTTTGAAACCGGCGAACGGTGACCTGGTTGCGACGCCGACGCTTGATATGGTCCTTGGTATTTATTTCGTCACGCGCAAAGATGACGCGCCGAAGGTCATGCATCATTTCTCGAGCTTCGACGAAGCGATCCTCGCCTACCATTTCGGCGTGGTGAAATTACAGACGCCAATCATGTGGCAGGGGATGGAGACGACCGTCGGCCGGATGATCTTCAACCGCGAGCTTCAGGGCTACGTTGGCTACGTGAACGATACGATGACGAAGAAGAAGCTCAACAAAATGTTGAACGGTATTTTTGAGGCGAAGGGCGTTGATGCCGCGCGCGAGACGCTTGATCGCGTGAAACTTCTTGGCTATGACATGGCGACCGTCTCCGGCATCACCTGGGCCATATCGGAGCTCGTTATCCCGAAGGAAAAACCAGAACTTTTGCGCAACGCCGAAGGAGAGGTTGCTGTTGTTACGTCGCAATTCGCGGAAGGGCTCCTTACCGATTCCGAACGCAAGGCGCGCACCATCGCTATTTGGAAGGATGCGCAGGCCAAGATCGGCGCGCATGTCGCGACCATTCTGCCGCACGACAATTCCGTTTATCAGATCGTGGATTCGGGAGCCCGCGGCTCATGGACCCAGCCAATGATGATGATGGGCATGAAGGGACTCGTTTCAAACCCGAAAGGAGAAACGATCGAACTTCCCATTAAATCTTCATTAAAAGAAGGATTGTCCGTCCTTGAATACTTCATCGCGACGCACGGCGCCCGTAAGGGAACGACCGACACGGCACTGAAGACCGCACAGGCAGGTTACCTCACGCGCCGTCTCGTGGATGTTTCGCAGGAGCTTACGGTCCGCGAAGAGGACTGTCACGCGAAGGAAGGCATTGAGCTTCGCCGCGAGGACGGCAAGGAATTCAACCAGACGTTCTCCAGCAAGTTGTTCTCTCGCACGGCACTTGACGACATTAAGATCGGCAACAAGATCGTGGTCCGGGCGAATGAGATCATAACGAGAGCGGCTTCCGAAGAGATCGAGCTGTCCAAGATAACGGAGGTTGTGGTGCGGTCGCCGATAACCTGCCGGACGCTCTATGGCGTTTGCGCGAAATGCTACGGCTATGACCTCGGCGTGAACGAGCCGGTCCGCCTCGGAACGGCGGTCGGTGTCATCGCGGCCCAGTCCATCGGCGAGCCAGGAACCCAGCTCACTATGCGTACGTTCCACGCCGGAGGTGCGGCCCAGGCGGACATCACGCACGGTTTGCCGCGCGTTGAGGAAATATTTGAAGCCCGCTCACCGAAGGGCCGTGCCGCAATGGCGCCGTTCGACGGAAATGTACAGGCGATCGAGGAACGCGGTTCGCAGAAGATCATCCGCGTCGTAAGCGACGCGAAGAAGGCGAAGGCCCAGGAAATAACGCTCTCGCGCGGGACCGTGGTCTTTGTGAAGGCGGGAGATATCGTGAAGAAAGGAGACCAGCTTTCCGAGGGTACGCTTGATATCCACGAGCTCTATGAACAGAAAGGAGCGATGGCGGTTGTCCGCTACATCACGAACGAGGTCCAGCGCATTTATCTTTCTGAAGGTGCTGCCATCAACAACAAGCATATTGAGATGATCGTCCGCCAGATGGTGTCGCGTATGCAGATCACGGATGCCGGCGATGCGCCTGATTTCGTGACGGGCGATATCGTGGAAAAATCAAAGTTCTTGGAGGTCAACAAAGGATTGAAAAAAGAAGGCAGCGTTTCGGCAAAGAGCAACGAAATACTTCTTGGCATCACGCGCGTCGCACTTTCTGCGGAAAGCTTCCTGTCTGCGGCATCGTTCCAGGATACATCGCGTGTTCTCGTGAAAGCCGCTATTGAATCAAAGATAGATCCGTTGCGCGGTCTCAAGGAAAACGTCATCATCGGACGGCTCATCCCTGCGGGCGCCGACCGGACGGTAACGCTTCTGGAAGAAGAGATTTTGCACGAAGATGAGCTGAAAGAAAAGGAAACGGCATAGGGAACTTGCAATTGCCGATAAATTCTATATAATTGCAGAACCATGGAAGACACGGAAAAAGTCAAAAAGGAATACGAAATCGGGGTCTTGGTCCGGAAGGAAGAGGACATACCCGAGGTGCGGCGCGTCGTTGAGCAGCACGGCGGCGAATTCGCGTCCGATTTTCAGGCAAAGAAGCTAGCATTGGCGTATCCGATCAAGCACGAGAACGACGCGGTGTTCGCATTCGCCCGTTTTAAGACCGAGGCGGCCGAAGCAAAGCGGCTCGAGCAGGACCTCGAAAACACGAATGTGGTTTTGCGGTCGCTCATCACGGTTCCGTTCAAGATCTCGCGGCGGGATGCGGTGGGAGCCGGAAAGCGGCGGATGCAGGCGAGCCGGCAGGCGGCGGCGGTCCAGCAGCCGAGCGTTCCCACGGTCCATACGTTGAGCAATGAGGCGCTCACGAAAAAGATAGAGGAAATGTTACAATAACGCACATGGACCTGAATAAAGTCATCCTTGTCGGAAGAGTAACGGCGGATCCGCAGCTTAGGACCACCCCGGGTGGCCAGTCGGTGACGACCGTCGGCGTTGCGACGAACCGCGTGTGGAACGATAAGAACGGCCAGAAGCAGGAGGAGGCAGAGTTTCACAATGTCGTCATGTGGGGACGACAGGCGGAAGTCGCCGCTCAGTTCCTGGTGAAAGGGGCGACCGTGCTCATTGAGGGCCGCATCAGGACACGAAGCTGGACCGACAAACAGGGACAGCAGCGGAAGACGACGGAGATCATGGCCGAACGAATGCAGCTTGGTCCGCGGCCGCAAGGATTCTCGCAGCCGTCGGGCGGTTTCGCAAATGCCTCCCAGCCCGCATCGCACAACGGCAATCCCTCGGCTTCGCTCGGGGCAAGTGGCGCAGCGAAAGATGCCGCTCCGGAAGAAGAGATCCCGACGATCAATCTCGAGGAGGAAGGCGACATAAAACCAGAAGAGATACCGTTCTAAAATCAGCAACCCTATCATGGCTAAAAAGATCAAGACCGTCATCAAATTGCAGCTTTCTGCAGGAGCCGCGACGCCCGCGCCGCCGGTCGGTACCGCGCTCGGCCCGCAAGGCATCAACATCCAGGATTTTTGCAAACAGTTCAATGACCGCACCAAGGAAATGCACGGCGATGTCGTGCCGGCCGAAATAACGGTCTACGAGGACCGGAGTTTCACGTTCATTTTGAAAACACCCCCGGCATCGGCATTGCTCAAAAAAGCAGCCGGCATCGAAAAGGGTTCGGCGGATCCGCTGAAAACGAAAGTCGGCAAAGTGACGCGTGCCGATATCAGGAGCATCGCCGAGAAGAAGATGCAGGACCTGAATGCGAACGACCTGGACGCCGCCGAAAAGATCATCCGCGGCACCGCGCGAAATATGGGAATAGAGGTCACCGAATAAAACCGCCGCAAGGCGGTTTTTGGTTATGGCGCTCGCGTCTTGACAATGATACTTTACTAGAATAAAGTACTCGTATGGATTGGAAAACACCGGAAAGCAAAAATTTGGTTGAGGCCGTACTTTCGCTCGAGTCGCCTGACGAAGCGCGCCGGTTTTTGCGCGATCTCATGACGAAAGGGGAGATCGACGAGCTTTCGCGGCGCCTCGCGGCAGCCGAAATGTTATCCCGAAAAGTGCCGTATACCGCGATCGAAAAGGAGATCGGCTTCAGCTCGACCACCGTCGCGCGCGTCGCCCGGTGGCTGAACCGCGGGAACGGCGGATATAAAAGCGTCATTGCCAAGCTCTACCATCACGATCCTCACCGAACCGGGAGAGGGTTGTCTTGATTGCGCCATATGCGCTCGTAATGAAAATAACCCCCTCCCCATTCGGGAAGGGGGTTATCCGTTTCGCCTGAGCGCGATCGAAAAACGGAAAGGAGCACCTTAAAAAATGAATATCAGCATTCAGAAAATCGAGCCATTTCGGTTGGGTAATTCCGAGGAAATGGTTCAGGGCATTGTTTCGGTGTATCGGCAAGCATTTGGCGGAGAACCGTGGAACGAAGGGTATGTTTGCCCCGTTTGCGGAGATGCATTTCCGCTCACCCAGGCAGACGTAGCGTGCCCTTCATGCGCGGCGCGTGGCGAGTCAGTGCTTCTCGTCGAATATTGGCCAACGAGCAAAGTCATGTCCGATTTCTATCGCGAGATGAAAAAGCCGGAAGCGCTTTGCTTGGTCGCGAGGAACGACGACGGGAAGGTCGTCGGTTTTATCTGGGGGTACAAGGTTGTCGTGGATGATCACATCGACGATTATCTGGAAGCTCCCGGCCTGAGCCGGCTTATCAGCGGAGAGTTCTTTTATTTGGACGATGCGGCGGTTCTTCCCGAATACCAAAGGAAAGGTATCGGGAAGAATCTCATTGCGCATATGCTCCGGATACAACCGGGGAAGGATATCCTTGCCCGGACGCTCGATCGGTCCCGGATGTTCCGTATTCTTACGGATTTTTGCGGGGAAACGGTACTTCGGATCACGAGGAACAGGGTCATCATGGCCATCTCCTCGTAATGATCCCGGGGCCTTGTGCGCGCACAAGGCCCCACCTCTTTTTGTTTTCGTGTTATAAATTAATCAACCACCTTCATGAAAAAAGTAACAGCCATAGAAAAAATATTGATCGATCTTTTGAAGATAGATTCGGTGACGGGAAATGAAGCGTCCCTTGCTCAATGCATTGAATCCCAGCTCGCCGGTTTTCGCGTGGAACGCCAGTATGTAACGAAAGAAAGATTCAACATCATCGCGCGGAAAGGAAGATCCGATATTTGGATGGTCGCGCACATGGATACGGTCCCTCCGTTCCTGCCGGTCAGGGTCACGGCGGATAAAATATTCGGGCGGGGCGCGATAGACAATAAAGGCGATATCGCCGGAGCGATATTCACCGCCAAAAAATTGGAGAACATCAATCTGCTGTTCACGGTCGGCGAAGAAGTGGATTTTTGCGGCGGGAAAAAGGCGAAGATAAGCGGTAAGGTGATCATATTGGAACCGACGGGATTCAAAAAGCGGTTGGCGCAGTGCGGCGTGATCAGCGTAAAGATAACCGCCATGGGCGACCAAAAACACTCAAGTCTTTTGGTGGCCGACCGCGAGAGTGCGCTCCACACGATGACCGAAACGCTCCGTGGCCTTATGAAAAAAGGATGGTTCCGATTCAATATTGGCACGGTCAGCGGCGGCGTTGCCGAAAACGTGGTTGCCGGTTTCGCCGAGGCGAAACTATCGGTCCGTCCGCGGAACAAAGCTGAATTTTCCGATATCCTCAAAACCCTGCGCGCCCAAAAGGGAGTGAAGGTTGAGATCGTGAATCAGTTGCCGCCATTCGTAAGCGGTCTGCCGAAAAGCGTCGGTATGCGCGAACCGGTATCGTTCTTTTCTGAACTATCGTTCTTCAAGCAAAGCGTTCTCTTTGGCGCGGGCAGTGTTCTTCAAGCGCACACGCCGGAAGAGTTCATCTTGCGGAAAGACCTCGTACGGCTGCCGGGTGAGCTGATAAAGATAGTTGGGCAACTCGCAAAAATATCTACTCCTCGGTTATAATAGACCCATGCCGCGCGGAAAATTCATTGTGATCGAAGGTACGGACGGTTCCGGAAAAACGGAACAGTTCAACCGACTCCTCCTTCGCCTTCCGGAAGGATATCCGTTCCAGACCATCGACTTTCCTCAATACGATGAGCCGTCGTCATATTTCGTCCGCGAATATCTGAATGGCAATTACGGTCCGCTCGAGGACGAGGAGATTGGTCCGCGCCGCGCTTCACTGTTCTATGCTCTCGATCGTTTCGATGCGAGTGAAAAAAAATTGAAGAAGTGGCTGAGCGAAGGCAAAACGGTGATTGCCAACCGTTCGGTCGGTTCTAGTATGGGCCATCAGGGTGGCAAAATCGGCGACGCGGAGAAGAGGAAAGTTTTTTTTAAATGGTTGTATGATCTGGAGTTTGGCATCTGCGGATTTCCGCGACCGGATCTCAATATCATTCTCCACATGCCTGCCGAGATCGCGCAAAAGCTCGTGGATAAAAAAGCGGCGCGTGAATATATCGGCGGGAAGAAGCGTGATCTTCACGAAGGTAATCTCGAGCATCTCCGTCACGCGGAAAAGATTTATCTTGAGGTAGCAAAACTTTTCCCCCAAAATTTTACGGTCGTGGAATGTGCGCCAGAAGGCAAACTGCTTTCCATTGAGGCGATCCACGAAAAAGTGTGGGCTGTTGCCCAAAAAACATTGGGATTATAGCTCTGTCAGATATTCAAAAATCCTTTTTGCGATCTTGGGTGAGCTTAAAACTTTCCGATATTTTTCGGTCGTGCAGACGCGGAAGGTCACGTACGATTCGGCGACTTCCTCAATATTTCTGAAATGCGCGGGATAGCGTTGTTTGAGCGACGCCAGCTTTTTGTTCTTGCCCTGGTAGATGAAAATATCCTGTCCGGAAAAGCGTTCTTGCCCCTCGATCGGCGTGATCAGTACGCTTGATGCCGGAAGGCCCGCAAGCGCCGCGACGGAGGCCTCAACGACGGCGATGCCGTCCTGGTTTTTGGGCTGAAGTTTCGGGTTGCGTGCCAGCCGCCGCATCACGCTGCTTTTTACGCCGAATGTTGCGACAGGTTTTCCGGATGAGGTTGCCGCATGCGCGAACTTTTCTGGCCGCAGGACGATCGCTTCGCGGAAGAGGTCGCGCTTGCGGAGGAGCGCGTAGGTCGCGCGGACAAAATGGTCTTTGGAGACGCTGCATCTGCCGATCAGCTCAGAATCGGTGAGTCGGGGCAATTCCTCGCGGAACAGTTCTTTGGCGGTGATCAGGTGGTAGGTCATCTTTTGCATCATGCGCTGGGCGATCGCCGAGGTCTTCCGCAGGTAGACGTTCTTATAGATCTTCAAGTAATAATTTTGCACATCAAGGGCATTATCGATGGCCTTCTCGTCGATGGCGAGTTTGCCGTCAATGAAATAGATATGTTGCCGCAGATAATCAACGCCGACCGGGCGGCTCAAGATGGTGAAAAATCCGTCGCGCTCAAGGTAGTCAAGTTTCTCCATACCGAGATTTTTATCGCTGACGGCGGCCACGAGGGGATCCGCGTGGCGTGCCATTTTTTCAAGGAGCGCAAAGTCGATGCCGCAGGCTTCGATGTTCGTTTTCAGTTTTTTGATCAGCTCGAAACTGAGCGCGCTGTTCATGCTCATGCCTGCGGTTCCTTTCGGTTGGACGCACAGATTTTCGGTCACGTGCGAAAATGCCGGATGGCCGATGTCGTGATAAAGAGCGCACCCGGCCAAAGCATCGGCTTGCGCCGTTTTCACGAAGCCCCGCTTCAACCATCGGTCGGCCAGTTCGCGCGTCGCGTGGTAGGCGCCCAACGAATGTGCTTTGCGGGTGTGGGTGGCCGACGGGAAGGTGAGATAGGCCATGCCAAGCTGGCGCTTATCGCCCAACACCTGGAATTCTTCCGTCTCAACCATCTTGAGCACGGGCCGAATATCAATGATGCCGTAAATGGGATCGGCGATCACTTTTGGCGTGTTTGTTTTCGTGGTCTTTGCCATACTTTTCTTATATGGGTATTATAATCCTGTAACACTTTTATATGAAACTAGGTCCGCAATTTAAGGATGAGATATTGAACAGCATTGCCCAGAACGGCGGCAACGTCGCCCAGTTCGCGAGCTTCGCGCCCGACGGCACACAGCGGTTCGCGCGCATCCGGGGAATCAACCCTTCGCAGAAATTGAGCATCGTGGAGGCGGTCCATGCCATTTTGGATACCGGCGTAACGTACCTCACCATCCGCTCGTTCCGTCCTGAAAAAATGGACGGCAATCCATTTTTTCTCGGGAACAAGGATTTTGCTGGATCGGAGCAAGTGATCGCTAGGGCGAAAGAACTTACTAAAAAAGGATTTTATATCATTATCAACGAAACCGTGGATATCAATGATGGCGGTTTCTCAGGCGTCCTCCTTGGGAACACAGCGGAATTTGCCACGCGTGATACGCCACGGTGCGTTGAAAAACCGGGATGCGCGGCGTTGTCGCGGCTCACCATGTTAAACTTCGCGCGGACGCTCTATAGCCAGCGCATCAATATTCCTTATGACCGGAACCATCGCGTCGAGTTCTCGGTTCATCCCGGGCCGGTCGGTTATGCGAAACAACATCAGATCATCTGGCAGATAGAAGAGGTTGGGCGGGGCAGTGAGGTTCCCGAACCGAAGCCACATTGGCCGAATCGCGTGAGCGAGGATATGGGCGATAAAGCATACGGCCTTCTCATGGCGCATCTCTATGGATTCCTCGTCCCGCACACGAACGTTATCGGACGTATCGTTCCGCCGTT